>Ga0197142_1001202_pt1 | contig 23956 bp, 20 predicted proteins | sample GBS60_MetaG_FD_148614 | JGI IMG/M metagenome (GOLD analysis project Ga0197142, IMG submission 148614) | Sediment microbial communities from Great Boiling Springs, Gerlach, Nevada, United States - GBS 60_MetaG | ecosystem: Environmental > Aquatic > Thermal springs > Hot (42-90C) > Sediment... | reverse complement strand
CCGTGACGACTACGTTGGCTGCCGGGCTAGGCCCATTGTTGGTCACCAGGATGGTGTAGGTCAACTGCGTGCTCGGCGTGATCGTGCCGGCGATGGCCGTTGGGAAGCTCTGCGCCTTGCCGATGCTCAGATTGGCCACTGGCGTCACCGGCGTTTCCACGCTAGCTGTGTTGTTGCTTAGGTTGGGATCGGGGTTGCCGGAGGCGACGATGGCCGTGTTGGTGATCGGCCCGCTGGCCGGCGCGGTGGCCGTGAACACCGAGGATTCGTCGCTCGCGGCGCAGATGCCCGCGCCGGGACGAGCGCGGCGCGGCGGAGAAGTAGAACTCATCCCAAAAACGATAAAACGTAGCCACCTGGGATGCATCTACGATTTGGGCGGGTGTTCTTAGCGTGACCGGTGGTCATCGCAGCCTCACCCCGTCATTCTGAGCGGCAGCGAAGAATCTAAGCTCACGGCTAACCAAGTCGTCGCGGGGTGGCCGAGGCAGCATGCCGGTGGATGCCGCTCAGCTTCGCGGTGTTTTGGTTGACGCTGGACGGGCGACGGCGGTGCCGTCGCCTACCCTGGCGGCTTCGCGGTGTTTTGGTCGGGCAGGAGTTTAGATGCTTCGCTCAGCATGACATGGGGTGGGGTGTGGCTTTGGTGATGCCGTTGGTCTTTGGTTTGGCAGGCATTTAGATGTCCGCACGGCACTACTCGGGGTTCGCCCAGGTGGGGATGCCGTTGGTCTTTGGTTTGGCAGGCATTTAGATGCTTCGCGAAGCGAAGTATGACGTGTGAGCGATGTTCATGAACGCGCCAGCGCAGCGTGCGAGATGCGCGAAGCCTAGAGTGAACGGTTCAGCTGAGTCACCTCCCTATTATGTTATTTCTGGGATGAGTTCTAGTATATAGAAACGCAGTATAATTAAAACATGCGTGTGATCCTATTCACCCTTGCGGCGCTGCTCCCGCTCGCGCTCGGCAACAGCGCCGCCGCTCAGCGCCCCGTCCCGCCTGAGCAAATGCCGCTTCCAAACGAGCGCGTCCTGCAAACCCCCTACTGGTGGGCGTGGGGGAAGCCGGACGACGACGTCAAACGCCCGCTCAACGTCATCGGCGAGGCCGAGGCCAAGGCGTTGATAGAAGCCTTCAAGTCGCCCCATGCCGCCTTCGTCAACGCCCGCAGCTATATGTTCTACGAACCCGGCGTCATCCTCACCCAGACCTTCACCACCACGTTGTACACCGCGAAGGATCAGCCGGAGGTGCGCACGACCGTCACCTACTTCGCCGAGCGATATGCCATCAAGCACGTGCACCGCAACACCATGATCTATCGCTCGCCCGGCTCTGCCGTCGAGACCTACTACGACCCAGACGCCCCATACGCCCGCTACCGCTACATCGTCGAGGACTACGCAGGCGACCGGGTGGTCGGCGTCAACCTCGACGGGCGCGGCCAGGTCGCCGAGTGCGCCCTGCTCGAGCGCGCCCCCCTCGAGCGCCCGCTCGTGATCTGGACGCTACCATACGCCCTTTCTGGAGCTGCGCAAGGTCGGCATGTTGGGGGTGAGCTGTACTTCATCGGGGATCACGTGATGATCAGCGGTGATGAGGGCGAAACACGGGCGCGCTTCGGCGGCGTGATCTTTGAGGGCAAGCGCCTGCGCCCGCTCAGCGGGCGTTTCAACAACCGCTTTGATATCCAGCGCGGCCGCATGCCGCCGTACGAGTTCGCCTTCGCCTACGACGCGGCGATCCCCGACTTCCTCTCCAGCCCCGCCTGCCAATCCGACGAGTCGGTGCGCTTGGGATACCCGGTCGAGATCAACCGGCTGTTCGGCGGCCCGCCGCCGGGCGAGGTGCGCATCGCCCGCAAGTCCACCGTCCGCAAGGCAACGACGCTGCGATTCGCCCTCGTCGCCGACCGGCCGCTCAACGAAGTCGCCGCCGCCGCGCAGTCCGCCATCCTCGCCAACTGGGGCGGCGCGCTCGAAGGCGGGCGGGCCACTTCCACGCGCATCTACAACTACCCTGCCGTCCGCATGGTTATCAGGCGCAACCCCAGCCGGTTCGAGCTCGATGCCCTGCAGATCGCGCCGGACAAAGTGATCGTGCGCGGAACCGTCTCCCTGTTGAACGATATAGGAGGAAAGAAATGAACGTGAAGCACGTTGTCGTATCCGCTGTCGCTGCGCTTGCGCTGCTCGCGCAGCCGGCGCACGCAAACTGGCCGCCGGTCTTGAAGCAAGCACCACCGGAACGCTACGGGGACTGGGAACTGACGCGCTTCGTCCCCGACCTGCGGCTGCCTTACTACGTTCACAGATACATCTTCGACTATCGGGTATCTTTGCTGCTGCCGGCCATCGCCCAAAGGGACTTCGCCGAGTTGCCGGCGGGGACGCGCTTCCCGATCGGCTTCGCCCCGGATTTCCCCGACCTCAAGGAGGCCCGCTGGCGCGTGTTCAGTTTCGGGGACTTCCGTGCCGACGCCGTCCCGAACCTCGGCATGACGTTGCAGGAGCAGTATGAGGGGCGGACCCAACCGCGTTATATCGCCTATCGCTCCCTGCCGCGCCAGACAACCGGGCCGGCCGTCCCACACCGGGTGGAAAACCTGCCCTATGGCTCGTTGCGCATCCCTGTCCTGAACTATTCCCCGGACATGGTCTCCGGCGCACCGTGCCCGCTGGGCGCGTCCCTCACCTCCCCTGCACCGCCCCGGCTGACGCTGGACCTGGACGGCCTGCGCTTCCCCGGCGCAGCGATCATCCCGGACGACCCGTGCGTCACGCAGCGGGCGCTGGACTTGGCGGTCTATGCCCTCTCGTACGCCAGCCCGGACCGCCCGATGAAGAACTTCTTGGCCGGGCTGAACGAGATCGCCCGCCGCGCCACGCCGATCGCCTACGGGCGGTCCGACGTCGGCCGATACTACCGCAGAATCTATCTGGAGCAAGAGGCCATCGCCTCGCTGCGCGTCAAGGAGTCCGCTGCCGCCGGCGGTGGCATGTTCTTTCTGCCGCCTGGCCACGAGGACAAGCGCCTGTACTGGTTGCTGGTCCATCCGCCTGGCGACCCGCGCCTTCGCCCGATCGCGTATGCCTACGACGAGGAGCTCATGGCCGCGCAGCGCGGGTTGAACAACAACGAAGCATCTCAATTCGCCGGTTACTGGCGCCCCCGGTTGCTCGACGATAGCGGCAGGAACACGCTTATCCCGTGGACCGGGCGCGTCGGCATCCCCTTCGTGCTCTACTCGCCGGACGAGGCGGTGGTGTGCGGACGCGATCCGATGGCCTCCGCGCTGGTGATCGGCGGGCGCGACCCGAACAACCCGGGCTTTTACCTGCCGCAGTTGATGTGGGCGGTGAGGGACTTCGGGCACATCGCCTGCGAGTTCGCCGCCTCGCCGAGGCTGAGGAACGGCGGCGGGCCGCTGCTCACCGCGGTGGTCTACCTGTTCTGGGACGCGCGCCAGAACCGCTGGGTCTTCGACGACGTGGCGGTCGGCAGCTCGGCGTGGACGCCGCTGGCCGGCGTGGTGCGCGACACCTACGCCATGTATGACCGAGTCTACGAGCACATGCACTACACACCCGCGGCCTTGGTGATGCAGGCCCTGCCGAGCTTCAGCGGGTATTAGCGCTGCGCTCACCGCGCAGGATGGGCGTGTTTCCCGGCCAGGGGGAGCACGCCGGGGTGGGCGACGGCGCAGCAGGGGCGGTTCGCGAACCGCCCCTGCGTGCGCCCGGCTAAGGGGCTGCGGGATTGTTGAGGCAGGATGTTCGGCGGCTGCGCGGGGGGCGTAGCACCGCTATGCCCCTACGATGATGTTAGAGGGTTGATCAGCCTTGGGTCCGTGGCGTACCAACGACTTCCGGGATGGTATGATCATTCCGTCCCTTAAGTATGAAAGACGCTTCCTCAATTCCTGCTGATCTCGCTTCTCTGCTGGCCGATCTGCCGCCTGAAAGCCTGAGAGTCCTGGAGCAATTTGCGCGTTTCTTGCATGAACAAGCGCGGCTGGGGCAGCGAATTGAAGTTGCACAGGGGAAGGATAAACGGGAGCCATACCTCTATCCAACTGTAAGCGTCCCGCCGTCTTCTCTGGATGGGTTAATCGGGATCATGCCCCTCGTCGGCGGCGATGCGCTGAAAGATTCTGAATCTCTATACAACGGAAGTTGAGACGTGGATGTTGCCATTGACACCTCCGTTCTTGTTGCGCTGCTTGTCCCCGACGACCAATGGCATAAGCAGGCTGTGAAATTGTGGGATGCGACCAAAGCGCAGGGGTATATTCCCGTCTATCTTGACTGTGTTACTGCTGAAACCATCAGCGTGATCGTCCGCCGGCTGGAAGAAAAAGGGCTTTCGAAGGAAACAGCCAGCGCCATCAAGCGGTGGGAAGAACACATTCCGACGGGCGCTATTTCCTGGGTTTTGCCCGATGTGCCGCGATTATATCCGGAGATCATCGCTCTGATCCGCTCCTCTTCCGGCGCGTTGAACTTCAACGACGCCTTGATTGCCCTCGCCTGCCGCGAACGAGGAATCGAGGCGATTGCTAGCTTCGACGGAGATTTTGACCAGGTGGATTGGCTGCGCCGACTGTCCCGGCCGGAAGACCTTGAAGGGTAAATTCGGTTGGAGCGCCGGTTCAGCCATTAGAGGGATAAGACAACGTGGGTTCGAAGTTTGGGGCGCATGCGCCGAGCGTGACCAGCATGAAGCGCAACACCAGCATCCCGCCCCACCCTGTCATGATGAGCCAATCTAGGCTCGCGGCTAACCAAGTTGCTGCGGGGTGGCCGAGGCAGCAGGCCGGTGGATGCCGCTCAGCATGACAGCCCCCTTCCCTTCCCCCGCGTGCGGGGGAATCAGAAGGGGGCTTCCCCCGCGTGCGGGGGAATCAGAAGGGGGCTTCCCCCGCGTGCGGGGGAATCAGAAGGGGGCTTCCCCCGCATCCTGGGAAACAGCAACTAGGCTGGTGTGAGTGATGTTGAGCAGCTTCCCGGCCAGCCCCTCCCCAGGCCTCCCCGTAAACGGGAGGGAGTGGCCCCTGCGCGGGGGGCGTAGCACCGCTACGCCCCTACGATTTACGATATGGTCGGGCGGGATTTAGATGCCTTCGCTGCGCAGCATGACAATTGCCCCTGGCTATGAATGCGCCTGCAGGTAAGCAAGCACCTCCTCATCGCTCAGTTGCGAGAAGTCCTCGTACCACGCGCCGATCCCTCGCAGCACCATCGGCATGAGCACGGCCACGACCTCATCGGCGAGTGCATGTAGGCTTGCCAGCGCCTGGGGCGCGACGACGGGCGCGGCAATGCATAAGTGAGCCGGCGCGTGGGCGCGAACGGCGCGCGCAGCAGCTTCCATCGTCGCGCCGGTGGCAATGCCGTCGTCCACGAGGATGACGGTGCGGCCCGCGAGCGCGGGAAAGGGACGGCCTGCCCGGAAGACCCGCTCGCGCCGGCTCAGCTCGGCCTGTTCCTGCGCGATGACGCGCGCCACCTCCGCTTCGCTCAATCCTAGGGCGTTGATGAGCGCTTCGTCCAGCACCTGCACGCCGCCCCAGGCGATCGCGCCCATCGCCAGTTCCTCGTGGCCCGGCACGCCCAACTTGCGCACGATCAGCACGTCGAGCGGCGCGCGCAGCGCGCGGGCGACCTCGGCGCCGACCACGACGCCGCCGCGCGGCAGCGCCAGCACCAGTGTGCCCTCTCGGCCTGCGTGATGCTGGAGGCGCTGGGCCAACAACTGGCCGGCGTGGGCGCGATCGCGAAAGCGAAACATCGGCTTGCTCGCGTGTATGTGCATCGCTGCCTGCTTCTTCGCGGGGTGTGGCTGGCTGCGCTTGCTTAACGCATCCTCAGCAAGCGCCGCCCATCGCTCGCCGTCAGTATAATCACCCCGATAAACGTGGCCGACCCGCTCTACTGGGACGACACATATCCGATCGCGCTCTTGCTCAACGCCGCGCATCCGGGCGTGGACAACCCGGCCGGCCTTGACTTGGCCTTGTTACGCGATTGGGTAATCGCCCTGGATGGCTTCAGCGATGAGCGCGATGTGATGCCCATCGAGTGGTTAGAGCGCATTCAAATGGAGTGGGTGGAGTTGAAATAGCGCGAGAGGTGTGCGAGAAATGACAGAGTTGAACCGTGCGAATATGCCAGAGGAGCTACAGAACGATCCGCGCGTGCCGCCGGATTTGCGCAATAACGTATTTATTACCACGCTGGACAAGCTCTATAACTGGGGGCGCAAGCGCAGCATGTGGCCGATGTTGTTCGGCCTGGCCTGCTGCGCGATCGAGATGATCGCCACCGCCGCCAGCCGGCACGACTTGGCCCGCTTCGGCTGGGAGCTGATGCGCGCCAGCCCGCGCCAGGCCGACCTGATGATCGTCTCCGGCACGGTGACCAAGAAGATGGTGCCGCAGATCGTCCGCCTCTATAACCAGATGCCGGAGCCGCGCTACGTGATCGCCATGGGCGCATGCGCCACGGCCGGCGGCCCGTTCAAGGAGGGCTACAACGTGGTCAGCGGCATTGATAAGTTCATCCCGGTGGACGTTTACATCACCGGTTGCCCGCCGCGCCCCGAAGCGCTCTTGCATAGCTTCATCAAGCTCCAAGAGAAGATAGACAAGCAATCCCTGCGCAACGTCCCCTGGTATCGCAAGGGCGAAGACGACGTGATACCCATCCCGGTGCTCGGCCCTGACCTGGTGGACATGCGCCGCGCCGAGGAGATCAAGGCCGCTGCTGCCCAGGCCGAGCCGGCCGCTTAATTCAGTCGGCATCCGCGCGTAGGCCCGCTGCGCACCGCAGCGGGCTTTTGCTTGACATGCGCGTGTTGATCACCGGCGGCACGGGGCTGATCGGTCGCCACGCCGCACGCGCGCTGGCCGCGCGCGGCCACGCGGTGCGCGTGCTCTCGCGCCGCGCCGCGCCCCACGTCCCGCTATTGCGCGATGCGCCCGTGGCGTATCACCAGGGCGACGTGCGCCTGCCGGACTCGCTGCCGGCGGCCTTTGAGGGCTGCGACGCCGTCGTCCTCTCGCACCAGTTCCAGAACTTCCCGGTTGAGAATCCAAGGCGCGCCGAGACGTTCGACGCGGTTGATCGGCTGGGCACGCTGCATTGCGTGCGGGCGACCCAGGCGGCCGGGGTGCGCCGGCTGGTTTACGTCAGCGGGATCGCCCTGAATAACCCGAACCCACCCCACCCGGGCATCCGCGCCAAACTGGCCGCCGAGCGGGCCGTGCTGGAGAGCGGCATCCCCTCCGTGGCGCTGCGGGTCAACGTGGTGTATGCCAGCGACGACAAGTACTTCTCGCGCCTGGCGCGCGCGGCGCGCTGGTCGCCGCTGTTGCCCATCCTGGGGCGCGGGCAGGCACGCTGCGCGCCGGTGCACGTGGACGACGTCGCCCGCGCGATCGCGCTGGCGGTTGAGCGCCCCGAGGTCACCGGCCTGGTGAACGTGTGCGGTCCGGATGAGGTGACGTGGCGCGCGTTCATGCTGGCCGTGGCGCAGGCCGCAGCGCCGCGACGGCGCTGGATTGTGCTGCCCATTCCACAGCCGCTGCTGATGCTGGCCGGCGCGATCGGCGAGCGCCTGCCCACGCCGCTGTTCTCGCGCGACGCGGTGACTTTCATCACGCAATTCGATCAATCCTGCCGCACCGGAAGGGGGTGCGAAGAGGCGTTCGGCTTCCGGCCGCAGCCGTTGGCGGTTGGGCTGCGCGCGGCCTTTCAGCGGCAATCGCCCGGCTCGGCCAGCACGTAGCCGCCGCGCACCGTCGCGCCGATCACGAGGGCAGCGCTCACCAGCACGATGTTCTTGATGATGTATTGTCCCTCCAGGGTGGGTGCGAGCAGGAAGATCGTCCACGTCTCCGCCGGCAGCAACACCAGCGGCGTCAGCGTGCCCAGCATCTGAACGAGGAGCAGCAGGATGGTGACGCGCATCAGCCGTCCGATGATGAGGCCCAGGCCGATCGCGCATTCCCAGATCGCCAGCAGCGGCACGCTGACGCTGGCCGGCAGCAGGCCCAAGCTCAGCATGCTGATCGTGCGCGCGGCCAGGTCTTGGGCCGGGCTAAGGTCGGGCACAAGCTTGAGCGCGCCGAACCACAAGAACACCACGCCCAGCCCCAAGCGCAACAGGAGCAACCCATAACGCGCCATCCAGCGCGTGATGCGTCGGTCCAGGTGGTCAAAGCGTTCCTTTGAATAGAGCATAGCCGCCTTCGTCATCGCAGAACCTCCTTGTGCGCGATCGTCCCACGGCGCGTGAGTGAGCGCAACGTGCGTATGTCCCGGATTGAATGTGATTTTTATCACAATCGGTGCGTTGAGCGAGGGAGGATGGTGCGCTGCCTGCTCGCTGAGCAATACGCTGGGTGGGCGACGGCAGTGCCGTCGCCCACCCTCTATGGATTTGCCTTCGCTGGCGGCAGCGCTTGGTGGGAGGCTGCCCCTATTGGTGAATGCCCCGGTTCATCAGCCCACCCGTCGCCATCCGCGCCTCAGTTGCTGGCCTTGGTGGGGGTGATGAACGGGACGCTGGGCGCGCCTTTCATTGGCCTGCTCACCAACCGAATGTTGTCCACGTACAACATTGGCTGGGGCTTGCCGCTGCTGTCCTGCAAGTTCAGGCGCTTGATCACCTTGGGGTTATCTAGCAAGCTGAGCGGGATTGTGATGGGCGTCCAAGTCCCGGCGGGGACTTCAAAATACACCTTGCGCGAGATGTCCCCGCTATCGCTCTGCTGGATGCAGAAGCTCAGGCTGCGCTTGCCCGTGCTACCCCCATGCACCCAGAAGGCGATCCCGGTGTAGCGCTGGGCGTCAATCGGGGCCGGCGCGCGCAGCGAGAAGCCGGCGAGGGGCTTCCTATAGACCACAGCCACGGAGCGGCGGTCCAGAGCCGGCTGCGCGTTCGCCAGGTCCACCTGGGTGTCCCATGACCAGTTCTCCCAACCCTCGGCCAGCACATCGCTATACACGATGTAGTCGCCCTCCTTGGTGGGGCCGGTGGGCGGGATACTGAGCGCGCCTTCCAATGGCCCGCTCACCAGCCGCACGTTGTCCACGTAGAAGGTCGGTTGTTGCCTGGCGCTGTTGTCCTGTAGATTCAGGCGCTTGATCACCTTTGGATTGCCTAATGCGCTCAGCGAGATGGTGATCGGCGTCCACGTGCCGGCGGGCGCCTCGAGCTGTACCTTGCGCGATTCATCGCCGCTGTCGCTTTGCTGGATGTAGAAGCTCAGGCTGCGCGTGCCCGCGCTGCCCCCGTGCACCCAGAAGGTGATCCCGCTGTAGCGCTGGGCGTCAATCGGGGCGGGCGCGCGCAGGGAGAAGCCGCTGTATGGCCCTCTGTACGTCACGGCCGCTGAGCGGCGGCCCAGGGCCGGCTGCGCGTTGGCGAAGTCCACTTGGGTATTCCACGACCAGTTCTGCCAGCCCTCGGCGAGCGCGTCTTCGTAAATGACCAGCCCGCCGGATGGCGCGCTGGGCCGGCTGGTGGGCTGCGCAGGGGTGCGGCCCTGGGCCAGCGCAGGCTGATCTGCGCCGAGGCCGACGAGCGCGGCGATCAGCGCATAACGCACGAGAACTTGATAGGCTTTCATCGAATCGCTCCTGAATATCTGATAAGCAGGTGCTATTCTAATGCAACGTGAGTTCGGATTTACACAGGCGCGTTTTCGTTCAGCTCGCCATATCAGTCCCTCATGCCAACGCGAATCATCCAAAATCCCGCCCGACCGAAGTCCCGCGAAGTCACTCATACCCAACCCTACTGTCATGCTAGCGCAGCGAAGCATCTAAAATCCCGCTCAACCGAGACGCCGCGCAGCTACCAAACGCCCCGCCTCACGCAGCGCCTTAGCCGGCCGCGAGTTTAGACCCTTCGCTGCGCTCAGGGTGACAGGGTGAGGCAGGGCGCCGGCGACCCCGCAGCGCCTTCGGCCAACCGCGGCTTTCGCTGCGCTCAGGGTGATAGGGTAAGGCAGAGCGCCGGCGACCCCGCAGCGTCCTCTCACTGTCATGCCGATCGTCAGCCAGATGCATTCACAGTTGGGGACAAGGCCGATCGCACGCGGAGACGCGGAGAACGCGAAGAACTTTGAAGGCACAGCATCCTTAGTCGCTGCCTAGAAGAGGCGCTGTGTTGCCCTCATTGGTGAATGCACTTCCTCCACCCAATCCATCACCAATTCTGATACGATACAGCAGGCATGTCCGAACTTCACGTCGTCCTCGGCGCGTCGGGCGCGCTCGGCTGCGCCGTTGTGCATCACTTGGTCGAGGCAGAAGGGTTGCCCGTGCGCGCAGTGGCGCGCGACGCGAACAAGGCAGCGGAGATGCTGCCGGAGGGGGTTGAGATCGCGACCTGCGATGTTGTGACCGACCGAGAAGGCCTATCGGCGGCTTGTCGCGGCGCCGGCGTGATCTACAACTGCGTCTATGTCACCGGCCAGCTCAGGGAGGTGACAAACAACGTCCTGGCTGCCGCCAAACAAGCAGGCGCGCGACTGGTGCAGCCCAGCAACGGGCTGGTGTACGGGCCGCTGCGCCAAGTGCCGGCGACCGAGGACCATCCTCAAGCGCCCACCAGCCGGCGCGGGATGCTCCGTAAGGAGATCGAGATGACGCTGCTCTGGGCGCACGAGCGCGGCGAGGTGCCCGTGGTCCTGCCGCGCCTGCCGACGTTCTACGGCGCACACGTGCTGGGCACCTTTATCAGCGCGATCTTCGAAGCGGCCTACAAAGATAAGCGCGCCTTCTGGCTGGGTCGGCTGGACGCGCCGCACGATTTCATCTATCTGCCCGACGCCGCCGCGGCCTGCGTGCTGCTGGCGCTGAACGACAAGGCGTACGGCCAAGCCTGGCACGTCCCCGGGCCCGGGCCACTCACCGGCCAGGAGTTCATCCAGCGCGTGTTTGCGGCCTTCGGCAAGCCGCCGAAGGTCGGCGTCAGGCCGGGCGGGTTGTTTCGATTATTCGGCCTCTTCTCATCCCAGGTGGCGGAGATCAGCGAGGTGATGTATCAGTTCGAGCGCCCGTTCATCCTGGACGGCGCGAAATTTGCCGCTGCCTACCCCGACTTCACCTACACCCCACACGACGTAGGCATCGAGGACACCGCGCGCTGGTATGCCAGTTACCTGGATGAGCTGGCGAAGGATGATCTGCGATGAACAGGCTCATTGAATACGAAGACGCAAACGAAGAGGTGCGCGCGATCTACGATGACATCCGCGCCACCCGCAAGACCGAGTATATCAATAACTTCTGGAAAGCCCTGGCCCAGCATCCGCCCACCCTGCGCCGCACGTGGCAGATGGTCAAAGAGGTGATGACCGGCCCAGGCCAGCTCGACCCGCTGGTGCGCGAGCTGATCTACATCGCGGTGAGCGCGACCAACGGATGCGACTACTGCGTTGCGTCGCACACGGCAGCCGCCCGCGCCAAGGGGATGACCGACGCGATGTTCGGCGAGCTGATGTCCATCGTCGCCACGGCCAACATGACCAATCGGCTGGCCGAGGGCTTTCAGGTGGAGGTGGACGAGGTCTTCAAGCGCGCCGGCTAGCGCGCCAGCCAGCCGCCGTCCACGACAAGCGTGTGACCATGCACGTAGTCGGACGCGGCGCTGGCCAGGAAGATCACCGCGCCCACCAGGTCGTGGGGTTCGCCCAACCGGCCGGCAGGAATGCGGCTGAGGATGGCCGGTCCGCGCTGGGGGTCTTTCATCAGCGGCGCGATCATCTCGGTGTTCATGTAGCCTGGGGCGATGGCGTTCACGTTCACACCCCGGCTTGCCCACTCGTTGGCCAGCGCGCGCACCAGGCCGACCGTCGCGTGCTTGGCCGCGCTATACGCCGGCACGTTGATGCCGCCCTGAAAGCCCAGCACACTGCTGACGAAGATGATCTTGCCCGACCCGCGCGGCAACATGTAACGCGCCGCTTGCTGGCACAGGTCCATGCCGGCGATCACGTGTAGCTCGTACATCGCCGTGAACATGTCCAAGGGGTAACGCTCGGCCGGCTCGCGGTGTTGTTGACCGGCACAGTGCACCAGGATATCTATCGTCCCCAGCATCTCGGCCACGCGGTCAACCAGTCCCTTGCGCGCCTCTCGCTCGACCAGCGCGCAGGGGAGGAAGACCAGGCCGGGAACGGGCGAAGCCGGCGGCGTGCGGGCAACCGCTGCGACGCGGGCGCCGGCGGCCAGCAACCCCTGGGCGATCGCCAGCCCCAACCCGCGCGACGCGCCAGTGACCAGGGCGCACTTTCCCGTGATGTCGAAGAGGTGATTCATACGCCGAACAGCGCCAGCGGGCTTAGACCGCGGCGGCGTTGCGCTGCCGAAGCGCGCGCCGGTCCCTCGCCGGCCGCATCGTCTTCTCCCGCCTGGCCGTTTAGCTCAAACTGGAGCGTGTATAGCTTGTAGTACAGCCCGCGCTGCGCCATCAGCGCGTCGTGCGGCCCAAGCTCCACCAGCCGGCCCTTGTCCAACACGGCGATGCGATCGGCGATCTGAACAGTGCTCAGGCGGTGGGCGATGATGATCGTGGTGCGGCCCTGCATCAGCCGGCTCAGCGCCTCCTGGACCAGCCCTTCGCTCTCGCTATCCAGCGAGGAAGTCGCCTCGTCCAGCAACAGGATGCGCGGGTTCTTTAAGATGGCGCGGGCGATCGCGATCCGCTGGCGCTGGCCGCCGCTGAGTTTGACCCCGCGCTCGCCCACGAGCGTGTCATAGCCCTGCGGCAGCGCTTGGATGAACTCGTGCGCGTTTGCCGCTTGGGCCGCGGCGATCATCTCGGCCTCGCTGGCCTCCAGGTTGCCGTAGAGGATGTTCTCGCGCACCGTGCCGCTGAACAGCAACGTGTCCTGGGGCACGATGGCGATGTTCGCCCGCAGGCTGGCGATCGTCAGCGTCCGCAGGTCGTGGCCATCCAGCCGGATCACGCCGCTGGTGGGGTCGTAGAAGCGGGGAATCAGGTTAAACAAGGTGGACTTGCCGGCGCCGCTGGGGCCGACCAGGGCCAGCACTTCGCCGGGCGCGATCTCCAATGAAATATCGTGCAGCACTTCGACCCCCTGCTCGTAAGCAAAGCACACCCGCTCAAACGTGATGCGCCCCTGGACCATCCCGATAGGGCGTGCGTCGGGCGCGTCGCGCACCTCCGGCGGCGTGTCGAGGATCTCGAACAGCCGGCGGGTGGCCCCAACCGCCTCCTGGAACTGGGTGACGATGTTGGCCAGGCCGGAGATGCCGCCGGCGATCACGCCGCCGTAGATGAGAAACGCCACCAAGTCGCCGGCGCTCAGCCGGCCGGCGCTCACCTCGCGCGAGCCGAACCACAGGATCCCGACCAGCGAGAAGAAGAACATCAACCCGATCAACGGCCCGAACGTGGCGCGGATGCGCGCCAGGCGCAGCGCGCTGCGGAAGGCTTCCTGGGACGCGGCGTTGAACCGCGCTATCTCATAGCCTTCGCGCCCGAATGCTTTCACCACCCGCACGCCGTTGATGGCCTCTTCGGCCACGGCGTTGGCATCGGCCAGCTTGTCCTGCACCTGCGTCGCCTGCGGGCGCAGCGAGCGGCTGTATAGCCTGGCCAGGATTGTGGCCAAGGGGAAGACCGCCACCACGACCGCCGTCAGCCGCCAGTTGATGGTGACGATCAGCGCCGCCGAGCCGATCACCGTCAACAGGCTGCTGACCAGGGTGGCCAGGTTATTCACCAGCGCGGTGCGCACCACGGTCACGTCAGATGAAAGGCGCGAGGTGAGTTCGCCGGTGCGCCGATTGGCGAAGAAACCGAGGCCCAACGTTTGCAAATGCGCATACACGTCCTGGCGCAGGTCGCGGGTGACGGCTTCGCCGGCGTAAGCCAGCAAAAGTTGACTGCCGATGTCCACGCCGGCCCGCACCACGAACACCCCGATCAGGAGGCCGATGATCTGCTCCGCGCTCAGCCCGACCGAGGCGCCGGTGACGGCGTTCACCAGTTGGCCGCTGATGAGCGGGAAGGCCAGGTTGAGCGCGGTGCTCACGATGAACAGCAGCGCAGCGGCCGCCACCATGGCCCGATAGGGCGCGACGTAAGGGAGCAACCGCCGCAGGGAGGAAGTGCCAAGCGCAGCGCGCATAGCCACTGATTGTAGTGATCACTGATGAATGGGGGCATTCACGGACAGGGGCAAAATACAGACATGACTACCGTCTTCGCTTCCCTTGGCCGGCTCGGCCTGCCGGCCCCGATCAAAGACCTGGCCGCGCGCACTTGGGACGCCATCGTGGTCGGCGCCGGCCACAACGGCCTGGCCTGCGCGGCCTACTTGGCCCGCGCTGGCTGGCGCGTATTGGTGTTGGAAGCGCGCGAGCGCGTGGGCGGCGCATGCACGCTGGAGGAGACGTGGCCGGGCGTGCGCATGTCGCCATGCGCCTACTTGGCCGGCTTGCTTCACCCGCTGGTGATCGAGGAGCTGGACTTCGCGCGCTACGGCTACGAATGGACGCCGGCGCTCAACGGCTTATTCGTGCCCTTCGAGGACGGCAGCAGCATCCAACTTTACGACGACGAGGCGCGCTGCGAGGCCGAGATCCGCGCGCTGGCGCCGCGCGACCTGGCCGGCTGGCGCGCAATGCAGGCTGTGATGCGGCGCGCCCGCGATGTGATCCGCCCCGACGGCCCAGACGATGCCTGGATTGGCCCCTCGCCGACGCGCGAGCAGCTCGAAGAACGAATCGGCGACGACGAAGAGGTGCGCGGATTGCTCTTCGAGTGGAGCATGGCCGAGTTTGTGGAGCGCTATCTGCGCGACGAGCGCTTGCAGATCGCCTACCTCGGCCAAGGGGTGATCGGCACCAACGCCAGCCCGTTCGACAAAGGCACGGCGTCCATCTACTTTCACCACAGCTCCGGCCGGCTGGGCGGCTACCCCGGCACGTGGGGCTACGTGAGGGGCGGGATGGGGATGGTCTCGTTTATTTTGTGCGCGGCGGCCCAAGCGGCCGGCGCGCTCGTCGCCACCGGCGTGCCGGTGGCGCGCATCTGCCCCGGCGAAGGGGTGATGCTCGAAGCCGGCGAGCTGATCCACGCGCCGGTGGTGGTGAGCAACGCCGACCCGCGCACGACGCTGCGGCTGCTGGGGGACGACGCCGACCCGCGCTGGCGCGCGCAGGTCATGGCCATCCCGATCCAGGGCTGCACGGTGAAGCTCAACTTCCTGTTGCGCGAGTTGCCGGACTTCAAGGCGCGGCCCGGCCAACTTCAGCCCCACCACTTCGGGCAAATCAACACGCCGTTGACCAAAGCGGAGTGGCAGGCCGGCTTTGCCGCGGCGCAGCGCGGCGCGCTGCCGGCCTGGCTGTGGACGGAGCAGTATTTCCAGACCGTCCACGACCCAAGCGTCATCGCGCCCGATTCGCCCTATCGCGGCTGCCACACCATGAGCGTCTTCTCGCAGTACGTGCCCTACGCATTCGCCGATGGCCGGAGCTGGGATGAGCGCCGCGAGGAGGTCAAGCAGCTCGGCATCGCCTCCATCGCGCGCTTTGTCTCGAACTTTCCGCAGGCAGTGATAGACGTGGAGGTGCTCGGCCCGCCGGACATCGAACAGCGCACCGGCCTGGCCGGCGGGCACATCTTCCAGGGCGAGTGCCTGCCCGATTTCATGTGGGATCGGCGGCTGAGCTACAAGACGCCGATGGATGGGGTTTATCTGTGCGGCGCGTGCACGCATCCCGGCGGCAGCGTGATCGGCATCAACGGCCGCAACGCAGCGATGACCATCCTGGCTCAGTCAGTTTCATCACCAGGCCGTGCGGCATCAGCGACGCGGACTTTCGCCACAACGCGAAAGGCGAGGCCGTAAGCGAGCAGCTACGCAAAGGACAGGCTGCGCCGCGCAGTGGCCCACAGCGCCAGGACGACCAGCAACACGCTGATCAACAGCCCCCACGCTTCCGCGCCCGCTGCTGCGCCTATCTCCATCGCTGCGCCGGTCAGCGCCGGGATGAACAGCGCGCCGACCGCGCCCACGCTGGTCAGCGCGCTGGTGATCATCCGCGCAGCGAAGGGAAACTTCTGAATCCCGATGCTGACCAGCGTAGGGTAGATCGGGCCGAGGCCGATGCCGACCACTGCCGCGCCCAACCAGGCCGCCGCGCCCACCTGATGCGCCGTCAACATGATCAGCAGGCCAAGCAGCGCGACGCCGAAGAGCACCCCCACCAACTGAATCGGCGGGATGCGCGCCAAGGCCAAGTTTGCGAAGTAGCGACTGAATGCCAGGGCTGCCCAGAAGACGCTGACTGCGCTGGCAGCCTGTGCTGGGCTGATGCTGACCGCGCGGCGGGTGAACTCCGTCGCCCAGCCGCTGAAGGCCACTTCGCAGCCGACATACAGCGCCATCATCAGGCACAGGATCAACGCCGCCGGCGAGGCAAACAGCCGCCTGGCGTCCTGGCCGGCCGGCGGCGCGCCCGGTTGACCAAGCGCACCACGCATGGCGATCGCGCCGATGGTTAAGGGCAGCGCCATGACGGCTGCCGCCCACGGCGCAAGGCGGCCGTCATCGGTGAGGAGATAACTGGCGGAGACCAGCAGCGGGCCGATCAGTGCGCCAAGGCCAAAGAAGGCGTTCAGTCGGTTTAACTTGGCCGCGCCCTCGCCGGACTGCGCGCCGAAGACGGTGTTGTAGGCCACCTGCGTGCCTGCCTGTCCCAACCCAAGCAGGCATCCGCCGAGGAACAACACGTCCAGCCGCTCCCCCAGCGCCAGCAGCGTCATGCTGAGGATGACCACCAGCGGGCTGCCGATCAGCATGCCGCGCGTGCCGATGCGCGCGCCGAGCGTGTTGATGATCGGCGCGGAGAGGATATAGCCGAGAGACATCCAGGTGAAGATCACCCCTATCTGCTCAAAGCCGGCGTTGGTGCGCGCGGCGAGCGTGGGCAACAGCGGCCCGAGCAGCGCTGCGCTAATCCCTAGGCTGACAAAGGCATAGCAGGCCAGGGCGAACCAGCGAGAGGCGGACGCGCGCATGACAAGCCCGGATTGTAACGGCGCTATATAGTAGCCGTTATGGCGCTCTCGAACAAGCAGCTCGCTGAGATCTTCAACGACATCGCCGACCGCCTGGAGATTCAGGGCGAGATCATCTTTAAGGTGCGCGCCTACCGCACGGCGGCCGAGAACATTCTGAACGCGGCGCGCCCCATCGCCGACCTGTGGCAGGCCGGCGCGTTGGAGGAGATCCCCGGGATCGGCAAGGAGATCGCCGCCAAGATTGACGAGCTGATGCGCACCGGCCGGCTGGCGTTCTACGAACGACTGCGCAGCGAGGTGCCCGATGGCGTTGCCGCCATGCTGCGCGTGCCCGGCATCGGCCCAAAGCGGGCCAAAGAGTTCTGGGAACGGCTCGGCATCACCGACCTCGAACAGCTCGAGGCTGCCGCGCGCGCGGGCCGCCTGCGGACGCTGCCCAAGATGGGCGAGAAGGCCGAGCAGAAGATCCTGGCCGGCCTCGAATCGCTCAAGCGGCGCGCCACAGGGCGCGTCCGGCTGGGCGATGCGCTGCCGCTGGCTCAGCAAATCGTGGAAAGGCTGAGCGCGCTGCGCGGCGTGCAACAGGCCGCCTACGCCGGCTCGCTGCGGCGCGGCAAAGAGACCATCGGCGACGTGGACATCCTGGTCGCCACCAACGACCCCGAACCGGTCATGCAAGCCTTCCTCAGCCTGCCAGACATCGCCGAGGTCTTGGCCAAAGGCGAGACCAAGAGCAGCATCCGCCTGGCCAGCGGGCTGCAGGTGGACGTGCGGGCGATCGAGCCGCGCGTCTGGGGCACAGCGCTGCAGTACTTCACCGGCTCACAACTCCACAACATCAAGGTGCGCGAGATCGCCCAGAAGAAGGGCCTCTCGCTGAACGAATATGCCGTCACCCGCATCGGCAGCGACGAAGTAGAGACGTTCGACAACGAGCCGGCGCTCTACGCCCGCCTCGGCATGGCCTACATCCCGCCGGAGCTGCGCGAAGACCGCGGCGAGGTAGAGAAGGCGCTGGAGCTAGGGCCAGGGCGCGTGGTGATGCCCGACTTGATCGAGCTGAAGGACATCAAGGGCGATCTACAGATGCACACCACGTGGAGCGACGGCGCCGCTGATGTGATGGGCATGGCGCGGGCGGCCATCGCCCTGGGCTATGAATACATCCTCATCACCGACCACAGCGCCGGGCTGGGCGTGGTGAACGGCCTGACCCCCGAACGCATCTTGGCCCAGCGCAAGGAGATAGACCAGGTAAACGCTCAGCTCAAGCGCGAGGGGCATAAGTTCCGCGTGCTTCAGGGGATCGAGGTGGAAGTGCGCAGCGATGGCGCGCTCGATTTGCCTGATGAGGTGCTCGCGCAGCTCGACCTGGTGCAAGCCTCAATACACACCGCGCTAGACCAGCCGCGCGAGAAGATCACCGCGCGCGCCATCCGCGCCATGCAGCATCCTGCCGTGCGCATCCTCGGCCATCCATCCGGCCGATTGATCAACGAGCGCGAGGGCGCAGACTACGACTGGGAGGCGCTGTTTCGGGCTGCGCTGGAGCACGACGTGGCCTTGGAGATCAACAGCGACCCCAGCCGCCTGGACCTAAACGACGTGCTCGCGCGACGAGCGGTTGAGCTGGGGTGCAAACTCAGCATCAGCACCGACGCCCACGCGCCGGCCGGTCTGCGACACATGGCGCTGGGTGTGATGGTCGCGCGCCGCGCCTGGGTCACGCCGGCTTCGGTGATCAACGCCTGGCCGCTGAGCAAGCTGCTCAAATGGGCCGCGCGGTGATCGTTGTTACCTCAAGGTTTGATGTCAGTCAAAAAACTTCCTATATGATGTAAAATCTGGGCTGGACTTGGATCATCCAAAGGAGGATTCTGGAGATGATTTCCGAACAGATGACGATCGCGTTGAACAAGCAGGCTGCCGAAGAAGCGTATGCCTCGAGCGTCTACCTCTCAATGGCCCTGTGGTGTGACGCCCAGGGGTATGAGGGCGCGGCGCGCTACCTGATGGCCAGCTCCGAAGAGGAGCGCGAGCACATGCAGCGCTTCCTCCAGTACATCGTTGACCAGGACAGCGCGGCGCGCGTGCCGGCGGTGGCCGAGCCGCCTCATGAGTTCAACTCCCTGCCCGAGATCATGAAGCAGGTGCTCGAGCTGGAGATGAGCGTCGCCAGCAAGATCCACGCCATCGTGGACCTGGCGATCGCCGAGAAGGACCACGCCACTTGGAACTGGCTACAGGACTTCGTGGCCGAGCAGCGCGAGGCCGAGATCAAGGCCCGCAACATCCTCGACCGCATCGCGGTCATCGGCACCCAGGCCACCGGTCTGTATGAGATCGACAAGATGCTGGGCAAGATGGCCGAGGAAGAAGAGGAAGATGAGGACTAGACCCTGTTCGCAATGCGCATCGCGCTGATCGCCGGGGAGTATCCCCCGCTCCAGGGCGGGCTGGGCGACTACACGCGCCGGCTGGCGGAGGCGCTGGTTGGCCTGGGCCACGAGCTGCATGTGATCACGCGCTTTGTGGCCGGTGAGCCGACCAGCGCCGTCTGCGCCGGCGTGCACGTTCATCGCCTGGTGACGGCGTGGAACTGGGAGACGCGCCGGCGGATTGAGGGGTTCAATCGGCTGTTCCGTCCAGATGTGTTGAACTTGCAGTATCAGGCTGCTGCTTATCAGATGCACCCGGCCATCAACCTCTTGCCCGCTGCGCTGGCCAAGCGCATCCCCACCGTCGTGACCTTTCATGACCTGCGCGTGCCCTACTTGTTTCCAAAAGCCGGATTTCTGCGCTGGCGGGCGATCGTGGCCATGGCCAAGGGCGCTTCGGCCTGTATCACCACCAATGTTGAGGATCGCGATACGCTCAGCCGCGAAGGGGTGCGGATGATTTCCTTGATCCCCATCGGCAGCAACATCATCCCTGTGCCGCTCGGCTCGTTTGACCCGGCTGCCTGGAGGCGCGCGCGGGGCATCGCCGAGGATGTGGTCCTAATTGGATATTTCGGCTTCCTCAACGAGAGCAAAGGCGCGGAGGTGTTGCTGCGCGCCCTGAGCCTCCTGCGCGCGCGAGGGGTAAACGCCGGCCTGCTGCACATCGGCGGGCGGGTTGGCGATAGCGACCCGACCAACGAGGCCTATGCCGCACAACTCGACCGGTTGGCCGGCGAGCTGGGTCTGCGCGAGCACATCTACGCGACCGGCTTCCTCGACGAGCGGGGAGTCAGCGAGGCCTTCGCGGCGTGCGTGTGCATTGCCCTGCCCTACCGCGACGGGGCATCGTTCCGGCGGGGTACGTTGATGGCTGCCTTGGCCCACCGCTGCGCGGTCATCACGACCCAACCACGCATCGCGCTCAGCGAGCTGGTGCACGAAGAGAACGTCTTGCTGGTCCCCCCGGACCAGGCGGATGCGCTGGCCGATGCCATCGCTCGGTTAATTGGCGATCCAGCCCTTCGCGCGCGGCTACAAGCCGGCGCGGGCGCACTCAGCCGCCTATTCGAATGGGAGAGCATCGCTGCGCGCACTGTCGATCTCTTCGGCGCGCTTCTGAACTAGCGTGCTGACGTAAGCGAACACGTGCTACAGATTCGTAGCGCCGCAAGCCTGCAATCGGCCAATCCCCTTGCGAGGCTTCGCCGGGCACGGCATGAGGGGTTGACTGCGCGGGAGTCAGCGTCATCGTGCGGACCACCTTCCTAGTGCGACGAAACCGGCTGGGCCAAGCGCTGAAGCTCATTCGCCAGCAAATAGAAGGCGAAGACCGCCAGGGTGATGGTCAGCCCCGGGGCGAAGGCATACCACCACGCCACGCCAATGAAGCTTTGTGCTTCCTTCAACATGCGTCCCCAGCTTGGGTCAGGGGGCTGGGTACCCAAGCCGAGGTAGCTCAGCCCTGCCTCGCCGAGTATCGCGCTGGCTAGGTTGATGGACGCCGTAACCAAGATGGTTGTGATCTGGTTGGGCAGGATATGCGCGGTGATGATCCGTAAGGGCGATGCGCCCAGGGCGCGGGCGGCCAGCACATACTCCATCTCGCGGCCAACCAAGAAAGCGCTGCGGGTGACGCGCGCGATGACCGGGATGCCCATTACACCCAGCGCCAGCGCTGTGTTGGTGAAGCCGACGCCGCTGATGGCCACAATCAGCAGCGCTATCACGATGCCCGGCAGCGCCATCAGCGCGTCCATGAGGCGCATGAGCACGTCGTCTATCCAGCCGCCAAAGTAGCCGGCCAGCGCGCCGATCAGCGCGCCCGCCAGCAGGCTGATCGCCATCGCGCCGAAGCCGACGGCCAGTGAGATGCGACCGCCGGCCATCAGCCGGCTGAAGATGTCGCGCCCGAACTCGTCGGTGCCGGCCAGATGCGCCAGCGACGGCGGCTGGAGGCGGGATGGCACGTCAACCGCGTTTGGCGCATAGGGGGTGTACAACAAACTCAGCAGGGTCGCACCAACGATCAGCCCAACCAGGCCCCAGGTGATGACTGAGGGCTTGCGCGTCGAGACAGGCGGAGGCAAGCGCATCATGCCGGCTTGTGCAAGCGCACGCGTGGGTCAATCACGCGATATAAAAGGTCAACGACGAAGTTCAAGATGGCCACCACCAGCGCAATATACAACGCTATGCCCTGGATCAGTGGGAAGTCGCGGTAGCCGACCGCAGTCACCAGTAACAAGCCAACGCCCGGCAGGGCGAACACCTGCTCAACCACGACCGTGCCGGCGACGATGTTGGCAAACAGGATGCCGAGGATGGTTGTGACCGATATCAGCGCGTTGCGCAGGGCGTGATGATAGACCGCGCGATAAAAAGATAGCCCCTTGCTAAGCGCTGTGCGCATATAGTTCTGGCCGATCTGATCTAGGAGTTCGCCGCGCACATAGCGGGTGACAATGGCAACTACAGGCAGGGCAATGGCGATCGCCGGCAAGGTGAGCGCTCGCAGCGAGGCGGCAACGTCCCGCTCCCAATCTACTGTCTCGCCCAGCGGGATCCAGCGCAACCCAACGCCGAAGATGGACATCAGGAGCAGCGCGGCCCAAAAGGATGGCACAGCCATCCCTAGTTGGCTAAGGTAAGTGAACACCAGATTCACCGCCTGCGCTCGGATGAGCGCCAGTGCCACACCGAGCGGGATGGAGACCAACACGGCCAGCGTGATCGAATAAAGCGCCAGCGGTGCGGTGACTCGTAGCCGGTTGGTGAGCATCTCCGCCACCGGTCGGTTGAAGCGCAGCGAGACCCCTAAATCCCCGCGCAGCGCGCCGGATGCCCAAGTAATGAACTGCTCGAGCACGGGGCGGTCGGTCCCCAGTTGGCTGCGCAGGGCCGCGATCTGCGCCTCGTCAGCCTCGGTGCCTAGGATGATGATCGCGGGATCGCCGGGGATGACGCGGAAGACAAAAAAGATCATCACCACGCTAAGTGCGATGGTGATGATCATCGTCCCGAGTCTGCGCAGGATGTAGCTCATTTAGGAAACTGCCGACGAATCATCCCGCCTTCAACCTCAGGCGCGACAGGTCGTGGAAGAAGATCGGGTAGGGGGTGTAACCTTGGATCGTCGGCTTCATCGCCCAGTTGAACTGATAGTCCAACAGGAAGATCGCCGCCACGTCCTCGGTCAGCACCTTCTGCGCCTGCTTGTAGCGCTCCACCTGTGTCTTCTCATCGGTCGCGCGCAGCGCCTGCTCAATGAGCTTGTCGTACTCCGGGTTCTTGTAGTTGATGAAGTTGCGGCGGAAGTCTGACGTGTAGCGACCGAGCACCGCCTGCGGGTCCATCTTGCCGGTGAAGTCTATCAGCGTCGTCTCAAACTCACGGTTGGTGTAGATGCGCTCCAGCCATGTTCCAAATTCGACCGTCTCGATCGTGGCCTGGATGCCCACGCGGGCGAGCTGGTCCACGATGAGCTGAGCGGTGCGGCCGTAAAGGTCGGCGTGAGACGAGATGGACAGCGTGGTGGTGAAGCCATCCGTGTAGCCAGCTTGGGCGAGCAATGCCTTGGCGCGCTCAGGGTCGTAAGGGTAGCGATCCTGAAGGCCATCCTGGTAATACTTGGCCATCACCGGGCTCATGTTCGAGCCGAGCTTGACGGCGTAGCCGTCGAAGACCGCCTTGATGATGGCGTCTCGGTCAATCGCGTGATAGATGGCTTGGCGCACCTCCAGCTTGTCGAACGGCGGGCGGGCGTGGTTCATGCCCATGATGAACACCGAGTTGGCGGGGTGACTGACGATAGTAAAGGCGTTGCCAAGCGTCTTGATCTGCTCGGCGGAGACGCCGGTGAAGTCAATCGCGCCCGATTGCAGTTGCAACAGCGCGGTTTGGTCGTCCTTGATGATGCGGAACTCGACCTGGTCAATCATCTCGCGGGTGTCCTGCCAGTAGTCGGCGAACTTCTCCAAGACAATGCGCTGCTGCGGTTCATACGAGACAAAGCGATAAGGACCAGTGCCGATTGGCTCTTTGTCGTGCTTGCCGTCGTTGGCAGCCGGCAAAATAGCCAGCGTGGAGAGCAGGTTGACGAACGAGGCGTTGACCTGCTTGAGCGTGATCACGCAGGTGGAATCATCCGGCGTCTCGATGCGCTCAACGTCATTGAGGCTGGAGGTGAGCGGCTTGCCGTCGGGCGTCCCTTTGCCCATCAGGCGATTCAGGCTGTAGGCCACGTCGGCGGCGGTGAGGAGTTGGCCGTTGTGGAAGCGCACGTTGGGGCGCAGCTTGAAGCGGTAGGTCAATCCATCCTCGCTGACGGTGTAGGACTCGGCGATGGCGGGGACCACGCTGCTGTCGGGCGCCGGCTTGACCAGTCCCTCAAAGACGTTCAGCATGATCTGCTGGGTGAGCGAGGCGGCCGAGAGATGCGGGT
>Ga0197142_1001201_pt1 | contig 23964 bp, 22 predicted proteins | sample GBS60_MetaG_FD_148614 | JGI IMG/M metagenome (GOLD analysis project Ga0197142, IMG submission 148614) | Sediment microbial communities from Great Boiling Springs, Gerlach, Nevada, United States - GBS 60_MetaG | ecosystem: Environmental > Aquatic > Thermal springs > Hot (42-90C) > Sediment... | reverse complement strand
GGCGAGACCCGCCCCATCGCCTCCAACGCAACACCTGCCGGGCGACAGCAGAACCGCCGGGTGGAGATCATCATCGAGGGTTTGCTGAAGTAGCGGTGGCGGCCTTCAGGCTGAGGAACCGGAGGCGGCCTGTCGCGCCAGGCGCTCTTTCCAGGCGTCCAGGATCGCCGCCGTCGCCGTGGCGCCGAAGCGCGTGCAGCCCACCTCATAGACCTCGATCGCCTGATCGAGCGTGCGGATCCCTCCGGCCGCCTTCACCTGAACATGAGGAGCGCAGTGCTGGTACATCAAGCGCAAGTCCTCGATCCGGGCGCCGCTCGGCGCAAATCCGGTCGAGGTTTTGGTGAAATCGACGCCCGCGCGCTTGGAGATCTTGCAGGCGATGATCTTCAATTCGTCGGTGAGATAGGCGTTTTCGAAGATGACCTTGAGGATAGCGCCCTGCTCATGGCAGGCATCGGCCATCTGTGTCAGCTCGGATTCCACGTACTGGAACTGGCGCGACAGGAGCTTGCCGATGTTGAGCACCATGTCGATCTCCCGGACACCCCGGCGCAGCAGGTCACGCGCTTCGTAAAGCTTGGCTGCCGTCGTTGAGGAACCGTGAGGGAAACCGACGACGCTTCCGACCGGAATGCCGCTGTCCTTCATCAGATTAACGGCCAGGTCGGCGTCCGAGGGTCGCACGGTCACGTTGGCGACGTTGTAACGGATGGCGAGCTTGCAGCCCTCGACGACCTGCTCTTCGGTGAGCTCCGGACGCAGCAGCGAGTGGTCAATCATCTTGGCCAGTTGCTCGTAGCTGGTCAGCGGGGGTCTGGGCATTTCCATGGCAGAGGCTGCTCCTTACTTCCTGGCGCTGGTGAGCTGCTTCAGTTGGCTTTGCGCCTTTTCGGCGATCTCGCCGGTGGGATATTTCTTGAGCAGCGCCCGCAGCTCCTCGACGGCGCCCGCGCGATTGCCGGCCCGCGCCAGGCTCATCGCCTTCATGTACATGGCGTCGGCCGTTTTGAGGTTCTCCGGATACTTTTCGAGCACCAGATCGAAGGCCTTGCGCGCCTGCTCGTAGTCGCGTTTGTTGTAGTAAATTTCGCCGATGTTGTACTGCGCCACCGGCGCCAAGTCGCTATTCGGGAAGGACTTCAGAAAATCCTCGTACTGGGCTAGCGCCAGGTCCAACTGGCCGCCCGACTGATCCCGGCGGGCGTTGTTGAACAGCGCCTCCGCCGAGACTCCGACGCCGGCCGGCGCAGCGGCAGTCGGCGAAGGCGGCGGGGGCGGCGCCGAAAGCACCTGGACCGAAGTCTTCAGATCTTCAAGCTGGGCTTGCATCCGTCCGATGCGCAGGCTCAGATCGGCCACCGACTCTCGCACCGATCGGAACTCACCGGCCATCGACTCCACTCGGCTTCCCAGAGCGGCCACCGGCGCCGCCATGTGCTTCTCTTGTTCACGGAAGGAGTCCTTGACGCTCTTTTCGAGCACCGCCATGGCGGTATTGGTGTTGTTGACGCGGTCCAAAACCTGCTCAACGAGCATGGTGAGCGCGGTCAGCTTCTCATTGGTGGCGCGCAACTGGTCCTGCAAAAGCGCCATGTCGCGCTGAAGCTCCTGAATCTGCTTCTTCTGGGCCAGGGCCAGGCCGGGCGCAAGCAGCAGGACGATCAGGCTGAGGCGGCTCAGAAACATCGTCGGATTCCTCCTCGGCGCAAACTTTCTCCGTTTGAGATTCCCTACTGCGGTCAGACGCCGCAACCGCACCCTGTGTTTCGCCGCTTTGCCGCGTCGGACCGCGAGGAGGCCGCGACGCCTGTGAGGCCGGCGGCCTCCTCGTAGTCCGAGGCTCACTCACTCATTCGGTTATTGGCCCGCCGAGAAATGGGCGCGCCGGTTCCGCTGCCAGCAATCCTCGTTGCTCTCGGTGCACTGCGGCCGCTCTTTGCCGTAGCTGATCGTGCGCAGCCGGTCGCCCGAGATGCCGAGCTGGACCAGGAACTCCTTGGCCGCAGTGGCTCGGCGATCCCCGAGGCCGAGGTTGTACTCGGCCGAGCCGCGCTCATCGCAGTGGCCCTCGATGGTGATCACCGCATCGGGGAAGTCGGCCAGAATCGACCGCAAAGCACTGGCGTTCCGCGTCAGCGTCTCCCGCGCATCCGGTCGGATGTCGAACTTGTCGAAGTCGAAGTACGCATCCTGCACCTCCTCGGCCAGCCGCTGGCTCAAGCTCTTCTTGGGCGGCTTCGGCGGCGGAGGCGGCGGAGGCGGCGGCTGCGTCACCGTGACCGTAGCCGTAGCGGTGGCGGTACCGCCTGGCCCCTTGGCCGTCAGCGTGTAGGTGGTCGTGTCGCTCGGGAAGACCTGCCGGTTGCCGCTGGAGGGCACGGTGCCGACACCGGGCGAAATCGAAACCTCCGTGGCATCGCTCGTCACCCAACGTAGCGTCGAGGACTGACCCCGCTGAATCGTCGAGGGCTCAGCGACAAAGGTCGAAATCGTGGGCCGCGCCGGTGCGGGTGCCTCCTTCGGCGGTGGCGGCGGCGGTGGCGGCGGTGGCGGTGCTTTCCTCCTGCACCCCGCTGCGATCAGGAGCAGTGAGAACGCCAAGACGATAAGACGGATGTTTCGCTGGTTCATCGTGAACGTTGCCTCCTGGAATTTGCACACAAGCTCTCAATGCTACCACTAGTTGCTCCAAACGGGCTTTTCGTTGTTGCCTTGCGTCGTCAGCGGCTTGATTTGGGTGCCGTTGGCCAACATCGTATAGATCTGCATCGAGCCGCTGCGATTGGACGCAAAGACCAGATGGCGCCCGTCCGGTGCCCAACTGGGATTTTCGTTTCGTCCGCTGCCGTGAGTGAGCTGGACGTATTCTCTGGTTGCCACATCCATTATAAAAATGTTGTAGTTGCCGGGTTCATAGCCTCGGGTCCAGGCAAAGGCGATGTGCCGCCCGTCCGGATGCCACGACGGGTTCACCGCCTCTCCCTCGCCGTCGGTCAGTCGCACCACGTCGGCCCCATCCATGTTCATCTTGTAAATCTGCGGCATGCCCGAGCGGCCGGAGACGAAGACGATCTCGGCGCCCGTCTTCGGGTTCACCGTCGGCTCGACGTCGATCGCATTGGAGAAGGTCAGACGCCTCAAATTCGAGCCGTCCAGATCCGCAATGTAGATTTGGGCATACCGGCCCGCAGCGGTGGAGGAGAAGACAATCTGGCGCCCGTCGGGCGTGAACTCGGCCGTGGCGTTCATCGAGGCTTTCTGATTATAGAACGGCAGCCGGCGGCCGGTCTCAAGGGAATGAATGTAGATCATCGGATAGCCGCCGGCGTAGGTGGTGAAGGCGAGCAAGGTCCGGTCGGGCGACACGGCCGGAAACGTCGACGTGGAGCGATAGTGGGTGATCTGCCGCTGGTTGGCGCCGTCGTAGTCCATCTCCCAGATCTCTTTGTGACCCGTACGGTCGGAGACGAAGTAGATCTTGGTGCCGATCAGGCTCCGGAAACCGAACTGCCCGAGAATGTCGGCGGCGAACTCCCGCGCCACCTTGCGGGCGCCGTCCTCGTTCAGATCACCGAAATACAGCTTGCCGAACACCTGGGCGTTGGCCAGGTCGGTCTGGTTGACGTTGAACAGCCAGCCGAACAGCACCAGGCGTCCGCTCTGCTCGGCGGCATAGCCGATGGTGAGATAGTTGGCGCTGGCCGGCGGCTGGGACCAGTCCGTCAGCCAGGGGCCGCGTCGCACGGGCGCGCCGCCGCGCGAGGGCGGCGGTCCGGGCGGCACGAAGTCCTGCGGCCGTTGCGGCACCTCGAGCGGATACAGGCTTTTCGGCACCATGCGGAACAGGCCGGACTGTTGCAGCTCGCTGAACAAGGTGCCGTTCAAGACGCTCATCAGCGGCGCAGCGGCGCCGGCGCCGCGAAAATCCGGGACCGCGATAGCGGCGCGCTCTCCTTGCGTGAGCTTGATGAGGAGGTCGCTCTGCTGCGAGCCGACCACAACAGCGGCCGCGGCGAGCGACGCCGTCACCAGGATGGTCTTCTTCATCTTCACCTCTTCAGTTGGAACCAGAACTCGATCAAGGCGACGTCCCGTTCAAAGCCGCGCGGCAGCGGGGGAAACGGGGCCGCTTCGAGGATGGCCCGTTGCGCCGAATAATCCAGCGTGGCGTTGCCGCTGCGCTGGAGGATGCGCACATTGCGCACGCTGCCGTCGCGCAGGATTTCGAAGGTGACGATGACCGGCGGCGCCGTTTGCAGCCGCGGATCGACTTGCGAGGTGTTCCACTTGGCCGCCACCATCTGGCGCAGAATCGCCGCATAGGCGCCGAAGCGGTCGCCGAACGGGTTGCCTTCGCCCAGGCCGACGCCGCCCGAGCCGGCCGACGTGCTGCCGAACATCGGCGAGGCGGCGGCCGCGCCGCCGGGACTGTAGAGCTGCTCCGGCCGCGGCTCCTCGGCGCGACGCCTCGTGCCGGCCCGCGCCGGAGGTCGCGCCTGCGCCTGGCGACTCTTCAAGGGGATCGCGTCCCCCTCTTCGACCGGTTTGGGCGGAGCGGGTTTAGGTTTTGCCGCCGCCGGCGGGGCCGGCACTTGCGACTCGGTGTCCGCGGCGACCGGGTTGACCGGGCCCGCGCGCGGCGGCAGCGGGATCTTGCTCACCGCCGTGATGGCGATCGCACCGCCGCCCAGCGAGTCGGGATCGCCCCAGGGAATTCGCCGCGCCGCCGGCAACAGCCCATAGATCGCCACCGAGGCCGCCAGCAACGCGTGCAAGGCCAGGGAGGCCGCAAGCGGTTTGCCCAGCGACTCGGGCCGGTCCAGAATGTCGTGCCGCGCACGCATCCCTGTTAAAATTATCGCCCGGGCCGCAGGCTCTCTTCCGGTTGCGTCACCATCCGTATCTCGAGTTTGGCCTCGTTGAGCGCCGAGATGACCTGCGCGATCGGATCCCAGATCGTGTTCCGGTCGGCGCGCACGTAAACGGCCTGCGCTCCCTGGAACCGCTCGCGCACGGCGGCGCCGAGCTCGTTGATGTTTACGGGGCGCTCATTCAGGTAAAGCTCGCCGCTGCGGGTGATGCTCACCACGGGGAGCTCTTCGGTGGTGTCGCGCACCTGGCGCACCTTGGGGACTTCGATCTCCAGGCCGAACTCCATCACGTGCGCCGTGATCATGAAGATGATCAGCAGCACGAGAACGACGTCCACCAAGGGCACGACGTTCATGTCGGCCATGGGGCGGATGCCGCGAAAGCGGTGGCGGAAGCCGGTGACGCCTTCGTTGTTGTTGGCGGTGAAAGCCATCGGGCTCAGTCCCCGAAGCTGCGTTCGGCCACGTTCATGAACTCCAGCGAGAAATCCTCCATGCGCGCGCCCATCTCGCGGATGACGTGTCCGAAGTAGTTGTAGAAGATGGCCGCAGGAATCGCCGCGCCCAGGCCGAGCGCGGTCGCCACGAGCGCCTCGGAGATGCCCGGGGCCACCGCGCGCAGGCTGGCGCTGCCGGCCAGCCCCAGGGCGCTGAAGGCGTCGATGATGCCCCAGACGGTGCCGAACAGGCCGATGAAGGGGCAGACGCTGGCCGTGGTGGCCAGCCAGTTCATGTTCCGCTCCAGCTTGGCGATCTCCTCGCTGATGGCCAGTTGCAGGCTGCGCTCGAGCGCCAGCTTGTTGCGCAAAGTGCCTTTGGAGGCCACCTGTCGATCGATCTCCTCGTAGCCAAAGTCAAAGACAGTTACCAGCGGCGACTGGCGGAACTGTTCGCTGGCCACAGCCACGGCCTCCAGCGTGCCCGCCTTGCGGAAGGCGCGCAGAAACTGCTGGTTGGCGAGCCGGGCCTGCCGAAAGGTGTTCCATTTGGCGAAGACGATCGCCCAGGAGAAGATGGAGAAGCCCAGGAGAATGATGAAGACGGCCATGGGCACGGGCTTGGCCCGGCTGACGAGCTCCCAGACGCTGACCTGGGCGAGCAGAGTCGGAAGGCAGAGGGGAATCAACCAGACTCCTTTCTTCGAGCAGAGCGCCGGTGTGCTGCCACACCGAGAGACTATCATAGCGGAGGGGGCGTGGCGAAAGAACAAGGCGGTCCGGTTCTGTTTGATTGCCGGCGCCCGCCCCCGCGTATAATCGGCACGGATGCTCCTCGAGCTGGTGGTGGAAAACTACGCCATCGTCGACCGGCTCCGCGTGCGCTTCCATGCCGGACTGAACCTGCTGACCGGCGAAACCGGCTCCGGCAAGAGTCTCGTCGTCGACGCCCTGGCGCTGCTGTTCGGCGGCCGCGCTTCCGCCGATGTCATCCGCGCCGGGGCCGACCGGGCGCGCGTGGCCGGCCTTTTTGAAATCGCCCCGAACGCCGCCCTGGAAAGCGTCCTCGAGCAGGCCGGCGTAGAGCGGGACGGCGACGAGCTCCTGGTGGAGCGCGAAATCCTGGCCGGGGGCAAGTCCCGCGCCTTTGTTTCGAACCGGCCGGCCACCCTGGCCTTGCTGCGGCAACTGGCTCCCTACCTCGGCGACATCCACGGCCAGCATGACCAGCAGCGGCTGTTTCTGGCCGAGGCGCAGCGGGAGATGCTGGACGCCTTCGCCGCTCACGCCGATCTACTCGAACAGGTAGGCGCCCTCTATGAACGCTGGCGAGGCGTGCAGGAGGAGCTCGCCGAGCTCGATCGCTCCGAGCGCGAACGCTTGCGCCTGGGCGATCTGTGGAGCTTCCAGCGGCGAGAGATCGAATCGGCGGCCCCCTCGCCCGGTGAAGATGCCGCGCTCGAGGCCGAGCGGCGCGTACTGAAAAACATCGTCACCCTCCAGGAGCACGCCACGGCCGCCTACGAGGCCCTCTACGAAGCGCCGCAGTCCGCGCTGGCCGGGCTCCGCCAGGCGCGCCGTCATCTGGCGGAGCTCTCGCGGATCGACCCGAGCCTGGCGCCGCTCGGCGAGTCCCTGGCGCCGGCGGAGGTGGCGCTTCAGGAGGCGGCACACGAGTTGCGACGTTATCTCGGTCGGCTCGAGGCGGACCCGGCGCGGCTGGAGACGGTCGAGGCGCGCCTGGCCGTTGTCGAACGCCTCAAGCGCAAGTACGGCCCGACGCTCGAGGAGGTGCTGGCGTTTCTCGACAAGGTTCGTGCCGATCTGGAGGCGCTCGAATCGGTCGAGGAACGGCGCAGCCGGCTCGAGCGGCAGCGCGAGGAGCTGGAGCGGGCTTACCGGGCCGCCTCCGGCCGCCTGAGCGAAAGCCGGCTTGCCGCCGCCAGGCGCCTCGAGCGCCAGATCGAGGCCGAACTCGAGCAGCTGGCCATGGGCCGATCGACCTTCCGCATCGAGCTCGAGCCGGCCGAGTGGACCGCACATGGCGCTGACCGGGTGACGTTTCTGGTCTCGACCAATCCCGGCGAGCCGCCCCGGCCGCTCGAACGAGTGGCCTCCGGCGGCGAACTCTCGCGGATTGCCCTGGCGCTGAAGACCTGTCTGGCGCGGGCGGACCGGGCCGCAGCGGCCGGGCGCACGCTCGTCTTCGACGAGGTCGATTCCGGCGTGGGGGGCAGCGCGGCCGAGAGCGTGGGCCGGCGTCTGAAGCAGCTCGCACGCGGCGACCAGGTGTTGTGCGTCACCCACCTGCCGCAGATCGCCGCCTTTGCCGATCATCACTACCATGTCTGCAAACGGGAGCAGGGCGGCCGGAGCATCGCCTCGATCGAGGAGCTCTCCCCTGAAGCGCGCGTACGCGAGCTCGGCCGAATGCTCTCCGGGCGGCGCCTGACCGAGGAGGCGCTGCGCCACGCCGAACAGCTCCTGCGGCTGGCGCAGGGGTGAGCTCAACCTCCCCGCCTCAGCTGCCGATAAGGAAGGTGGATCGATCCGTGCCGAGGTAACGAACTGCGATGGGCGTCTCGCCTTTGGTCTTCACCGGTATCAGCCAGTTTTCCGACGACTTTCAGACCATTCTGGACCGCGCCGTGGCGATTGCCAACATCCCGCTGCGGGCGCTGCAAAACGAGCAGGCCGACCTGCTGACGCGCAAGCAGCTCCTTTCGGAGTTGCGCGGCGCGGTCGCCGGGCTGGCGACGGCGCTCGAGGCGCTGGGCGCCGCCGGGCGCACGCGGGCCCTGTCGGCCTCCAGCTCCAACACGGCGCGCGTCACCGTCACACTCAACGGCGCGGCGCAAGCCGGCGTGTACACCATCAGCGACATCACCTCGGTGGCCCGGGCCGCCTCGGAAACCACCGCCTCAGGCTATGCCACGGCGGATCAAACCCCGGTGTCGGAGGACGGCGTCGTCGAGCTAGTGGTGGGCTCCCGCACCTACACGATCGATCTGGCCGGGGCGGGTCGCAACAACCTGAACGGGCTTCGCGACGCCATCAACGCCCTCGGCGCCGGCGTGACGGCGAGCGTTCTGAACACCGGCACCGGCGAGACGCCGTACTATCTGGCGATCACCGCCAACAGTCCCGGCGCGCAGACTCTCCAGTTGCGCGAGGTGCCGGGGGAGGCGGCCTCGAACCTGCTCACCGCCGACAATCAGGGCGCCGACGCCATCTTCAAGCTCAACGGACTTCCCATCGTCCGCAGTGGCAACGTGGTGAGCGATGTCATCGCCGGAGTGAGTTTTACCATCAACAGCAAGACCGAACCCGGCGAAACTGTCGAGTTGCGGCTCTCCTCGAGCCGCAGCACGCTCGCCACCAGGCTGGCCGACTTTGTGAGCGCCTACAATGCCCTGCGGACGAAGGTGTCGGCGCAGGTGGGCGCCGGCGCCGGTCTGCTGAGCGGCGACTTCCTCGTCCGCGAGATCCAGCAGCAGTTGCGCAGCCTTTCGGCCTACGAGGCCGCCGGGGCGGTGCGCCGCCTGAGCGATCTGGGCATCGAGTTCGACCAGGCAGGCGTCATGTCGTTCAACTCGGGCAAGTTCTATTCCTTGTCCGAGGCGGAGGTGGCTGCCGCCTTCGATTTTCTCGGCTCGGAGACCACAGGCTTCGGCGGCTTCTCGCAAGCGCTCCAGCGGATCAGCGACCCGATCTCCGGCCTCATCAAGTTGCAGCAGGACTCCTACGACGCCGCCGACCAACGGCTGAGCCGGCAGGTGGCGGAGCTCAGCAGCCGGATCGAGTTCATGCAGGCGTCGCTTTCGGCCAGGCTTCAACAGGCCGACGCGCTGCTGGCCCAACTTGAGTCGCAACAGGTCCTGCTCGAGGCCAGCATCAAGGGGCTCGAGCTGTTGCTCTACGGCAAGAAGGAGCGCTGAGGGGAGCCCTTTGCCGGGTCGAGTTGACGAGCTTCTGGCGCGCCTTGAACAGATCAGCGCGCGCTTGGAAGCGATCCCGCCCGACGACCTGGGAAGCCTCTCCGCAGCGATGGACGAGCGATCGGCGGCCATCGTCGAGCTCGGCGCGCTGCTCAAAGAGGCGCGCCCGGAGGCCTTGCCCGAGGACGTGCTTGAGCGTCTGCGCCGCCAACTGGCCCTCTCCGAAGCGCTTGCCCGCAAGCTGCTGCTGCTTCAAGCGGCCGCGCGCGCCGAACTCGGCCGCTTGCTGGAGGAGGGATTCTTGACGCGATCGCTCTCGCCCGGCGCCGTCTCATCCGGCAACATCGATTGGCAAGGCTAGAACGAAATCGCCCAAAAAATGAAGCGGCCGCCAACCGGGATCTGCCCGGCCGGCGGCCGCGACGGTGAACGCCGAATCAGTCTCGGTTCACCGGCGATGCCCTTAGCCTCGCAACAAGGTGAGGACGGCTTGCGGCGCCACGTTGGCTTGCGCCAGGGCGGCGATGCCGGCCTGCTGGAGGATCTGCGCCTTGGTCAGGTTGGCCGCCTCGGCCGCCAGGTCGGCGTCGCGGATGCGCGACTCGCTGGCCGCCAAGTTGCTGAGCTGGGTCTGGGCCAGGCTGATGGCGAAGTTGAACTGGTTCTGGCCCTTGCCGACGACGGCCTGCGCTGCGCCGAGCAACGTCACCGCCTGCGCCAGCGCTGTGACCGCCGCCTCGGCGCCGGCCCGGGTGTCGACGGCGACGTTGGAGCCGCCCTCGGAGAGCTCCGAGGTCACCACCACGCCCTGCACCGGGCCGCCGCTGGCGTCGTCGCGGAGGCCGACGCCGCCGGTGTTGGTGCCGATGCTGACGCGGAACTCCGGGAGGTCGCTCAGGAAGCGGATGCCTTCGGCCGTTCCTGCGGCGTTGATCTCCTTGACCGCGACAATCCGCTTCAGCGTAGCGTTGTTGGACTGCTGGAGTGCGGTGTTGATGGCGTCCAGCGCGTCATCGATCGAGGTGGCGTTGCGCACGACGTTGTCGTTGCGCAGCACCACGGCGAGCGAATGCTGGCCGCCGTTGGCGTCCACGGCGGTGATGGTCACCGTCTGGTCGTCGCCGCCGTTGCGAATGGCGTGGAAGGAGAAGACGTCGTCGTTGGTGCCGAGCGCCGTCACCGCCGAGCCGCCGGCGTTGAAGGTGTGCTTGGAGGTGATGGTGCTCGTGTAGGCGGCCGCCGGCGCCGTGGCGCCGTGGTTGCCGAAGCCCAGATGGTTGCCGCCGGTATCGCGGGCGTGGAGCCGGAAGTAGGTGCCGTTGCTCGAGCTGATCTGAATCTCGCCGCCGCTCACGGAGGCCACCAGCCCGGCGGCGCGCAGCGTGGCGTTCGACGTGAAGGCATCGTTGAGATAGGCCACCGCTTCGGCGACGCTGTTGGTGTTGGTCAGGTTGATGGACTGCACCGGGCCGCCGCTGATGGAAAAGTCCAGCCACTGGGTGACCGTTCCGTCGAAGGTTCCGCCGGAGCCGGTGATGGAGGTGTAGTCGAAGCCGCCGTTCACCGGATCGAGCGAGCGCCATGTGCCCAGCCCCAGGCGATTGGCGGTGTCGCCGGAGACCTGGACCTCGAAGATCTCGCCCCGGGCGCTGCGGAAGACCAGCGGTGTGCCGCTCGTGTGGCTGTCCATGGTGATGCCTGCCGCCTGCAAGGCCGCGTTCGAGGCCACCTGAGTGGCCAGGTCGGTGATGGCCTGACCCACGGTGGTCGTGTTGGCGACGATCGACAGCTCGATGTCGACCGGGGAAGCCAGACCGCTGCCCAGGAAGCGCACCGTCACCTTCTGGTTGGAGCTGGCGTTGAAAATGGTGGAGTCGGCGGCGGCGTTCACGCCGCTCGTCACCTGGTGGTCGAGCGCCTTGCCCGTGGCGCCGGTCTGGAAGTTGCCCATCAGGGCGTTCGCCATCCGGTCGCCCGCCGCCACCTGGAAGGCGGCGTCGCTTGAGTTGAAGGCCAGCCGCTGCTTGCCGTCGGCGTCGGTGACGATCGAGGCGCGAATGTTGGCCGCCTTGAAGGCCGCCGCCGCCTGCGTGCCGCCGTTGGCCGCCGCCTCGATAGCCGCATTGATGTTGGCCACCAGCGTTTCGGTGTCGGCCACGCCGTTGATGAGCACCGAGACCCTCACCGCGTCGTTGTCGGAGAAGCCCGGACCGCGGAAGTAGAAATCGGTGTAGCCGGCCACGGCAAGCGAGGCCACGTTGGTCGAATCGGTGACGATCTGCTGCACCGACGTAGTCGCCGAACCGGAGCCGATGTCCGTGCCCGCCACCCCGATGGCCTGCACGCCGGCCAGGCCCAGGCTCCGGGCGTCCACCGTCGAGCGGCTCAGATCGACCGACACCGAGCCGTTGGTGATGGCATCGATGCCGGCGTTGGAGCGGCCGCCGCCGATGAACACCGAGAAGTTCTTGGCGAAGATCCCGCCGCGGTCCAGACCGATCACCTGCGCCTGCCGGTTGATTTCGGCGATGACGCTCTGGAACTCGCTGTTGACCACGTTGCGGTCGCCGGTGAAGGTCCCCGAGGCCGACTGGGCGGCGAGCGTCCGCGCCCGATCGAGCAGCTTCGAGATGTTATTGATGCCGCCGTCGATGGTCTGCAACGTGGCCAAACCGTCGTTGGCGTTGCGAACGCCCTGCATCAGCACGGCGCGGTCCGAGCGGATGGAGTTGGCGATCGCCAGGCCGGCCGCATCGTCGCCCGAGCTGATGATGCGCAAGCCCGAGGTGACCCGGTTGATTGTCTTGCTATAGAAGTCCGCGTTGATGCGCAGATACTCCTGCGCCTGCAAGGACGTGACGTTGGTGTTGATGGTGTACGACATGTTCTCTCCTGAATGGTGTTCGGCCGGGAGTCCGTTCCCGGCCTGCTGTGTGACCCCGTGAGAGGTTCACACACCGCTCCTTATCGGAGCGCGGGCGGGTTTTTTGAATCTTCCGTACTCTCGGAGGGCTTCACCTGCCGGAGGCGGCTGAGCAGCGAGCGCACGAGGCCGGAGGAGACGCCCTCCGCCGCGGCCCGGTTTTGCTGCTCGGCCAGGCGGATCTCCTTGCGCAGGATCAGCACCTCGGGCGGCGCCGAAATGCCGAGCTTCACCCGGCCCGCCGCGATCTCGATCACCTGCACTTCGATCTGTTCGCCGATCAGGATGGAGTCGCCCGCGCGACGCCGGATCACCAGCATGGGGCCTCCTCGTGCGACAACGGCAACGGGTGCTGATGCGAGTAGCCGGAGCCGGACTGGATGAGCTGGCGCGCCCGCCGGTTCTTCATGTTGATGACCACCGGCGCCAGCAGGTTCGCCGTCGGCGGCCGGTCCGCCGCGATGGTGACGATGGCCAGGCAGAGCAGATCGCCGGCGGCGCCCGCCGGCTCGGCCTCCGGCAGGCCGAGGGCCGCTAGATCCTCCGGTTCCATCGTCAACCGATAGTCGGGTACGATCCGGCGCACCGGCAAGGTGATGAAGGCAAGAGCCGGGCTCCGGAGGCTTTGCAGGAAGATCACCGGCGCGGTGGCCTCCGGCTCGACCAGCAGGAACTCCCGCTCCTGCTCAAAGGCCGGCAGGCCTTCGGCAAAGACGATCACCTGCTCGGGCTGGTAGCGGAGCAGGCCGAAATGCTCGCTCAAGAATTCCATACCGCAGGGGCCTCATCCAGGATGGTGCCGCCGGCGGGCGGAGCGTCTCGCCCGCCGTGTCGGCCAAGCTGTCGCCGGCGCTCGGCTATACTCATAGCGATGCACAGGCTTGCGTGGTTCGGCCTGGCGACGGCGCTCTGGGCGCAGGCCTTCGAGGGCGTTCCGCAAAGCGAGTATCGCAGCCGACGCGACGCCTTGCGCGAATCGATTTCCGGCGGCCTGCTGATTCTGTTCGGCAACTCGGAGAGAGAGCGCGGCGAGCTTCGCGCCGGCTTCTGGCAGGAGCCCAATTTCTTCTATCTGACCGGATGGGAGGAGCCGGGGGCGATCCTGGTGATGAGTCCCGGCGACGAGGCGCTCTTTGTGCCGCGGCGCGATCCCGAGCGCGAGCGCTGGACCGGACGCAAAGCGGCGCCGGAGGACGCCGACATCCGCGAGCGGACCGGCTTTGACCGGGTGTTTGCCACCGAGGAGTTCGAAGCCCGGCTTCCGGAGCTCATCAAGAACGCCTCCCGGCTCTACACCCTGACCGGGGCGCCGGCGGCCGAGCGGCTCAAGGCGCTGCTTCCGCTGCGCGAGTTCACCGACATTGCGGCGCCGCTGGCGCGGCTACGCATGAAGAAATCCGCGGCCGAGATCGAGCTGATCCGGAAGGCGACGGCGATCACCATCGAAGCGCACCGGGCGGCCTGGCGGCGTCTGGCCGGCGGCCTGTTCGAGTACCAGCTCGGGGCGACCGCCGCCGGCGTCTACTTCGAAGCCGGCTGCCGGCGGCACGCGTATGCGCCCATCGTGGCGTCGGGGCCCAATGCGCTCACGCTACACTACAGCGCCAACCGCCGGCGGATCGGCGCCGACGAGCTGGTGCTCATGGACGTCGGCGGCGAGTGTGCCTCCTACGCCGCCGACATTACCCGGACCGTTCCGGTGGCAGGCCGGTTCAACGAGCGTCAGCGCGAACTCTACGAGATCGTCCTCGGGGCGCAGAAGGCGGTGATCGCCGCCGTCAAGCCGGGCATGACGCTGGCGCGGACCGGGCCGAACTCGCTCCACCAGATCGCCCTGGAGTATTTCAGCCGGCACCGGAAAGGTCCGGCAGGCGAGCCGCTCGACAAGTATTTCACGCACGGCATCGGCCATCATGTCGGGCTGGAGGTCCACGATGCCGCCGAGCCGGGGCGGCCGCTTGAGCCGGGCATGGTGATCACCATTGAGCCGGGCCTCTACATTCCCGAGGAGGGCATCGGCATTCGGATCGAGGATATGGTGCTGGTGACCGAGGACGGCGCCGAGGTCTTGAGCGCCGGCCTGCCCAAAGAGCCTGCGGAGATCGAACGGGCCCTGGCGAAAGGCGGCTGAGCATGCGCCGGCCCCGCCCTTCCGAGATCGGCTACGTGGCGGCGCTGGCGGCCTGTTGGGTGGCGGCGCTGATCGCCGGCTGGAGCGCGCCCGGCGCCCAGCTCGACAACAACGCCTACGATTTCCTCGCACGGCTGAAGGCGCGGCCGGCGGGCGCCACGGAGGCGGTTGTGCTGGCCATCGACGAACCGACGCTGGCGGCGATGGGTGGCATGCGCCGGCTGCGCTCCATCATCGCCTCGGGAATCGAGCGCGCGGCGGCTGCCGGGCCCAAGGCTATGGTGGTGGACGTGATCCTGGCCGACGAGGGCGACCCGGCCGAGGACGCTCGCCTGGAGGCGGCCTTTGCCCGTACCAGAAACCTGGTGCTGGCCTGCAACCTCGTCGGGGATCGTTGGGAGGATCCGCTGGCGCGCTTTGCCCGGCACGCCCGGGCCGTCGGTCACGTCCACGCCGATCCGGATCCTCTGGACAACGTGACGCGGAGGATCCCGCTTGAGAAGGCCACCGCGTGGGAGCGCCGCTGGGCGCTGGCGCTTGAGGCCTTCCGTCTGGCGCGCGGGGCTTCAACGGTGTTGGAGAGTCCCGAAGGGCTCGAGGTGGCCGGCGCCTTCATCCCGGCCCGGCGCACCGGCGAGGCCAGCCGCTCCCTGTGGGTGCATTATTTTGCGCGGCCCCCGGAGGCGCCCGCATCGGTTCCTCTGGTCTCGATCGCCGATCTGGACCGGCGGCCGGAGGCGCTCGAGCCGCTGCGCGGCAAGGTGGTGTTCCTCGGCCTGACGGCGCAATCGGCGCCGGGCGACCGCCACATGACGCCGCACGGCAGCGGCCGGCAGTTGCCGGGCGTGGAGATTCACGCCTCGGCCTATGAGACTCTGGCTCGGCAGGCGTTTCTCGAGCCCGCCTCCGACTCGCTGGTGCTTTTTCTCTGCCTGGGAATCGCCGCCGCCGCCGGCCTGACATTCGCCTTCCGATCCGGCTGGCAGGCCTACCTGGCCGGCGGGCTCCTGCTCGTTGCGGTCCATCTGGCGCCGGCGGCGCTATTCCAGGCCGGCCTGATCTTCCCCTACGCCGCACCGCTGGCCACAGCCTGGCTCACCGTGGCCGGCGCGGCCACCTACCAGCACTTCGTGGTGCGGCGCCTGTTGCGGAGGGCGGAGGCCGCCCGCAGCCGCTACCAGCAGGCCATCCACTTCGTCACCCACGAAATGCGCACGCCGCTGACGGCGATTCAGGGCTCCTCCGAACTGATGGGCCGGTACGCCCTGAGCGAGGAAAAGCGCCGCCAGTTAGCCCAGATGATCAACGCCGAATCCAAGCGGCTGGCGCGCATGATCCAGACCTTTCTCGACGTCGAGCGGCTGAGCGAGGGCCAGATGGAGCTCAAACGCGAGCCGTTTCTGGTCGCTACAATCATAGAGTCCTCCCTGGAGCGCGCACGGCCGCTGGCCGAACGCAAACGGATCGCCCTGCGCACCGGCGAGGTGGCGGAGGCCGAGCTGGTAGGCGACCGGGAGTTGATGGAGTACGCCGTCTACAACCTGCTGAACAACGCCGTCAAATATTCGCCGCCGGAGACCGAGATCACCATCTCGGCCCGGCGCGAGTCGCAGCAGGTGCGGCTGTCGGTTCGGGATCAGGGCATCGGGATGGACGAGGCGGAGCTGAAGAACATCTTCCGGAAGTTTTACCGGACCAGGCGCGCCGAAGCCTCGGGCGAAGCGGGTAGCGGAATCGGCCTGGCGATTGTCGAGCAGATCGTTACCCATCACGGGGGTCGAATCGAAGTGACCAGCAAGCCGGGCGCCGGATCCTGCTTCACCCTGGTGCTGCCGGCGGGGGTGCCGGCCGGAAGGATCCTCTCCCGGAGGTGACTCATACGAGCGTGCCGCGCCTTCTGGTGGTTGAAGACGATAGCGCCGTCCGCACGACCATCGTGACCTTCCTCGAGGTGGAAGGCTACGAAGTCGATGCCGTCTCCAGCTCCGGCGAGGCGCTCGAGCGGCTGAGGACGAGGCACTATCCGATCATCATCTCCGATATCTACCTGGACGAGCGCACCGGGCTGGACATTCTCCAGGCGGCCCGCCAGACGGACCCGCGCTGTGCGGTCATCCTGATGACCGCGCGCGGAACCATGGAAACGGTGATGAAGGCGACCGCAGGCGGGGTGTTTGATTACATCGCCAAGCCGTTCGAGCTGGACCGGATGCTCGAAGCCATCAAGCGGGCCGAGGCGGCGCTGGCCGAGGCCGACCGCCAGGAGAGCCCCGAGCCGGAAGAGTTGCCGGAGACGGACATAATCGGCAGGTCGGCCCCGATGATCGAGCTGTACAAAACGATTTCGCGCGTGGCGCCGACCGACGCCACCGTCCTCATCGAGGGAGAAACCGGAACGGGCAAGGAGCTGATCGCGCGGCTGATTCATCGCAACAGCAAGCGCGCCGGCCAGCCCTTTGTCCCGGTGGATTGCGGGGCCATCGCACCCACACTGCTCGAAAGCGAGCTGTTCGGGGCTCTCAAAGGCTCCTACACCGGAGCCGACCGCGATCGCGTCGGCGTGCTCGAGGCCGCCCATCGCGGCACGGTGTTTCTGGACGAGATCGGCGACATCGAGCTCGGCTTTCAGCTCAAACTGCTTCGATTTCTCCAGGAACGGCAGGTGCGTCCGTTGGGCTCGGCGCGGGCGCGTGACGTCGATGTGCGCGTCCTGGCGGCAACCAATCGCGACGTGCAGCGACTGGTGGAGGAGGGCAAGTTTCGCCAGGACCTGTGGTTTCGCCTGAACGTGGTCCGCATCCGGGTTCCTCCGCTGCGGGAGCGTTTCGGCGACGTGCGGCTGCTGGCGGAGTTCTTCCTCCGCAAGTACAATGAGCGTTACGGCCAGCAGGCGCGGCTGCTGGAGAGCGGCCTCGAGATGATGGAGCGGTATCGCTGGCCGGGCAACGTGCGCCAGCTCCAGCACATGATGGAGCGGCTGGTGATCCTGGCCCCGGCCGGCCGCATCGACGCCGAGGCGGTGCGCGAGGCGATTCGAGCCATGGAGTCGCGCGAACAGCTTAGTGAGTCCCTGGCTGACACGGAGGCCGAGCAGATCCGTCGCGTGCTCGCCGCCACGAAAGGCAACAAGAGCCAGGCCGCCAAGATCCTCGGCATCGAGCGCAAGACGCTGTACCGAAAACTCGAGCGCCTGGGAATGAGCTGAACCCGCGGCTTGCAGTCCGGCCGGCAATCGGGCACGATATGGCCCAAGGAGGCTTATGAGGCCGAGCAAAACCACGTTGAGTCGACGCTCGTTGTTAGCCGTGCCCGCTTTGGCGGCGCTCGCCCAGCGCAAACGGATCCCCTACGGGCTCGAGCTTTACTCCGTGCGCGATCAGATGAAGGCGGACACCCCGCGCGTCTTGCGCGAGGTGGCGCGCATGGGCTACGAGGTCGTAGAGTTCTACTCCATCTATTTCGACTACTCGCTCGACCAGGCCAGGCAACTGCGCAAGGTCATGGACGACGTCGGCCTGCGTTGCGTGAGCACTCACAACGCCGGCAAGTTTTTCGAGCCGGAGCATCTGGAGCGAACCATCGAGCTCAACCAGATCTTGGGCAGCCGGCATATCATTCAGGCGAGCGCGGGCAAGGTGACGACGCTCGACGGCTGGCGCCGGGTGGCCGAGCGGCTCAACTCGGTGGCGGAAAAGCTCCGGCCCCACGGCCTGCGGACCGGCTTTCACAACCATCCGCTCGAGTTCCGGCCGCTTGAGGGTCGGCTGCCCATGGACGTGATCGGGGAAAGCACGGCTGCGGAGGTGATTCTCCAGCTCGATGCCGGAGCGGCGCTCGCCGCCGGTGCCGATCCGGTGGCGTTTATCCGCCGGTTTCCCGGGCGCATCGCCAGCATCCACGTGAAAGATTACTCGCCTGAGCCGGGCAAGGGTTTCCGCGTGCTGCTGGGGGAGGGCGCCGTCGACTGGAAGGCGCTCTTTGAGGCCGCCGAAACGGTCGGCGGCGTCGAGTATTACTTCATCGAGCAGGAGGGGTCGGACTATCCCTCGATGGAGACCGCCGAGCGGTGCCTGGCCGCCCTGCGGAAGCTGCGCGGTTGAGCGAAGCCAACTTATATAATCGGGTATGGATATCTCCGAACGGGAGGCCAACATGCCCGGTTGCACGCGACGGCGTTTCGTTCAACTCGGCCTAGGGGCGGCGGCCGCCGCGCCCGCCATGCAGGCGCAACGTCCCATCCCGGTTTACGAGAAGCGGGCCCGGGTGGCGTTGGTTCACGGCGAGGACCGGCGCAGGAACGTCTATGAGGCGCTCAAACTGATTGAGCCGGACATTGCGGCGGCGCTTAAAAGCAAGCGTTACGTCGTCATCAAGCCCAACAACGTCTCGACCAGAAATCAGCTCGCCAGCACGCACGCCGATGCTCTGCGCGGCATCCTGGATTTTCTCGAGCCCTACCGCAAACCGGTCGTCATTGCCGAATCTTCCGCCGGAGAGACGCGCGAAGCCTACGAAACCTTTCGTTACACGCGACTGCCGGGCGAGTATAAATCGCTCCGGGTCGAGCTCGTCGACCTGAACGAGGAGGGGCTCTACGAGGTGATCCATATTCTCGACGCCAACCTCCACCCGGTTCCCGTGCGGCTGGCCAAACGGCTGCTCGATCCGGACGCCTTCGTGCTCTGCGCGGCGGTGATGAAGACGCACAACACGGTCATCGCGACGCTTTCGGTGAAGAACATGACGCTGGGTGCGCCGCTGCATCAGCCGCCGGGCGAGACGCGGCGCTGGAACGACAAGCGGCACTACCACGGCGGCGTACGCCAGACGCACTACAGCATGCTGCTGACCGCGCAGAAGATGCGGCCGTTCTGGGGCGCCACCGTCATCGACGGCTTCGAGGGCATGGAGGGCAACGGCCCGGCGTCGGGCACGCCGGTTCCGTCCCGTGTGGCGATCGCCTCGGCCGATTACATCGCCGCCGACCGTGTGGCGGTCGAGGTCATGGGGATCGACCCCGACTGGATCGGCTATCTGAAGTTCTGCCACCAGGTCGGACTCGGCCAGTACGAGCTGGGCAAGATCGACATCGCGGGGGCTTCCCTCGGCCAGGTCCGCCGGAAATACGTGTTGCATCGCGACATCGAACGGCAGCTGGAGTGGATGGGCGAGATGACGGAGCTGCCGCCGAAGCTGGGCTGACAGGCCGCTGCAAGGCCCGGATCGCGCCGACGGCGATGCTATGATGGCAATCGAACGCGCGAACGTGGCGGAACTGGCAGACGCACCAGACTTAGGATCTGGCGGGGCAACCCGTGGGGGTTCGACTCCCCCCGTTCGCACCACCTCGGGGCGCTGAACGTCGGGCCTCTTCCCTCCGTCGAGGCGTCGTGCTAGAGTCCCTAGTAGAGGAGAAACCGATGCCAATAGCTTTATGGTTGCCCGTGTTTCTCGCTTCCGCCGCGCCGGCGGAGACGCTTCTGGCCGATTACGTCGAGGACCGCTCGAACCGGGTCTTCGGCTGCTACTGCGAGTGGTCCAGCGAGAATGTCGTTTCGGGGCGGGAAGCCATCCTGGCGTGGCATGTGCGCTCGGGCTGTTATCGGGGGGTCGATCTGGCGGGCGTCTCGGTGGCCGCGGTGATCGAAGGCGAGGACAACCTCAGCCGCGGCCATCCGCCCCGCAAGAGCGTGCTGATCGTAAGCGAAGCGGCCAGCCCCGAGCAGCGCCGCGCGGCCGAAGCCTGGGTGCGCGACCACTACGGAGCGCTGCTCGGAAACGTGCTTCAGGTCTACAGCCTTCCGCTCAGCTTCTTGCGCGACGGCGATCTGGCCTCGCTCAAGGTCGGCGACCACCTTCAGCTCGAGATGCGGCGCGCTCGACCCGAGGTCGACGCCATGCAGGGCGCCACGCACTGGTACGACCCCTTCATCAGCCTGGAGGCCGCCACGCTGGCCACCTCGCTCCGCTCGAAGTACTCGGGCGGAGAGTTCAATCGCCGCTGGGACTGGAGCGACCCGGGCATCACCGGATATTTTGGGACGATCCGGCTTGAAGGCCGCGAAATGACTTGCGTCCGCCATGCGCCCTTGGGCCGGCCGTAAACGGGCGGCGGCACAGGGCGGGCCCGGATGGAGCCTGTTACAATATGCTTTCGCAACTTCGACGTCCAAGTGCGCATCTAGCTGAATGAGCCTCGATTCTGACGAAGAGTTAAAAAAGAGGGCGGCGGGAGGAAGCGGTTTGTTTGCTCGCGGGATGACCAGCATGCTGTTGCTGGCGGCGGTGGCGCTTGCGGCCGGAGAACCGGCCCCGCCTGCCAGGGCCGGCGAGGAGGTCCTCACGCGCTACCTGGCGGCCGTCGGCTCTCAGCGGGCCGCCCTGCGCGACGTGTCGATGCAGGTCGACATTCAGGCCGACATCCCTTCGCTAAAAAAGTCCGGCCGGCTGACCGCGCTGCGGCACATCTCCAAGGTGGGCAAGGTCACCTACGAGGTGTTGTCGTTCATGGGCGACAACATGATCAAAAAGGATGTCATCGCCCGCTACATGACGGCGGAGGTGAAATCCTCCTCCAACGGTGATGCCGAGGCCATCGCCATCAACACGGACAACTACCGGTTCCGCTATCGGGGCGCTTACGGCGACGGGGACTGGCGCCTGCATCTGTTCGAGTTGAAACCCCGCAAGAAGCGCGCCGGACTGTTCGAGGGCTGGCTGTGGGTGGAGGACCGCACGGGCCTGCCGGTGCGGGAGTCTGGCCGATTCGTCACTACGCCCTCGGTCTTCCTGAAGCGCGTCGAGTTCGTTCGAGACTACGAGATCCGGGACGGCCTGGCGCTGCCTGCGCGCATCCAGAGCGATATCGTCACGCGAGTCGTGGGCCTGGCCAGGATCAACATCCGCTTCCACGGCATTTCCTTCAACGGCGCCCGGGGCGAGACGCAAACCCAGACGGCGGCTCTGTTCCGCTGAATCTCGTCTTCCCGGAGTTCCCTCCTGGCGGGGAGGTATAATTGGGGAGGAGGTATCGGCCGGCAGACGGTGGGTGAAAAGCCCACCTTTTTCGTGAATGGGCGTGCAACAGGCAAGCAGGGAAAACGTCGTGGCTCGTGTCCTCGAAATTGCCGAGCGGGTCGGCGCGGGCGAGGGCATCGAGATCGTAGACGTCGAGTTCAAGGGCGCGGGGAGCCGGAGGGTTCTCCGTGTCTTCATCGACAAGCCTGAGGGGATCTCTCACGCCGATTGCGAGTTCATGTCCCGCCAGATCGGGACCATCCTCGACATCGAGGACGTCGTTCCCGGCGGAGCGTATCATCTCGAGGTCAGTTCCCCCGGCATCGAGCGACGATTGAAGAGGCCGCGGGATTTCGAGCGGTTCGTAGGACAGAAGGTCAGGGTCACGCTGCGCGCGCCGGTGGCGGCGCGGCGGCACTACGAGGGGGTGCTGACCGGTTTCGCTGACGGCGTCGTGACCATCCAGCCGGCCGCGGGCCAGCCCGTCTCGTTCCGCCTCGAGGATCTCGAACGGGCCAACCTGAAGTTCGACTGGTAATTCCCGGCGCAGGAAACAGCGAGGATGCGCAATTCGTTGGCCACCATCTATCAATCCATTGAGATTCTGAGCAAAGAAAAGGGGATCGATCCGCAAATCGTTCTGGATGCGGTCAAGGATGCGATGCTCGTTGCGGCGCGCAAGCACTACCGGACCGAGGAGGATCTGGAGGCCGAACTCGATGAGGCCAGCGGGGCGATCTCGATCTACGCCTTGAAGCGGGTGGTCGCCTCGGTCGCCGATCCCGTCCATGAGATCTCTCTGGAGGAGGCGCTCCGCCACGATCCGGCCGCCGAGATCGGCGCCGTCGTGCGCATCCCCAAGAACACGGAGGCCCTGGGGCGGATTTCGGCGCAGACGGCCAAACAGGTGATCCTGCAAAAGGTGCGCGAGGCCGAGCGGGAAACTATCTACTCGGTCTATTCCGGCCGGGTGGGTGAGCTGGTCAACTGTACGGTGAAGCGTTTCGAGGGCCCCGACATCATTGTCGATCTCGGCAAGACCGAAGCCCGGCTCCCCAAGAAGGAACAGTCCAAGCTGGAAAGCTTCGCCATCGGCGACCGTGTGCGTTGCGTCATCAAATCCGTTGACAAGACCGGCAAAAACGCCGGTGTGACGGTCTCGCGGGCCGCGCCGGAGTTCGTCGTGCGCCTGTTCGAGCAAGAGGTGCCGGAGATCTATGACGGCACGGTGGTAATCAAGGCCTGTGCGCGCGAGGCGGGCGAGCGGACCAAGATCGCCGTCTGGAGCCGCGACCGGGACGTCGACAGCGTGGGCGCTTGCGTGGGCATGAAGGGCATGCGAGTGCAATCGATCATCCGTGAGCTGCGCGGCGAAAAGATCGACATCATTCAATACTCCGACGACCCGGTGGTGTTTGCCACCAACGCCCTCAGCCCGGCCCGGATCACCCGCGTGGCGATTCTCGATCCGGCGGAAAAACACATGGAGGTCATCGTCGACGACACGCAGCTCTCGCTGGCGATCGGCAAGAAGGGCCAGAACGTCCGCCTGGCGGCGCGGCTGCTCGGCTGGCGGATCGACATCAAGAGTGAAGAGGAGAAGCGGCGGGAGATCGAATCGCAGATGGAGGCGCTGGTGGTTCCCGGCGCGCCGGTCTCCGTGCTGGTGGATTTCGGCCTCACCGAGGAGCTCGTGGAGGCGCTCGGCCGGGCGGGGGTCGCCACGGTGGAGAAGCTGGGTTCGATGACGCCGGAAGAGCTTCAGCAGATTCCGGGCATCAGCGCGGAGACTGTAGAGGCCATCCAGGCGGCGGTAATCAGCTACTATGACCAGTTCGAGGTGGAGATGGGGCCCGAGGGCGGCCAGGTGCAGTCGCCTTCGGACGAGGCCGAGCCGGAACCGACTGCGGAGGCCGCGGCGGCCGAGGACGGCGGCGAGCCTGCCGCGGAAGCCTCCGGCGAGGAAGTCTCGAACTTGCCGGAATGGGAATCGCCGGAGATTGAATCTGATACGATGGGAGAAAGGGACCGGACGGTGTGAGGCGCTGGCGGCGGGCGCAAAAAGGGGTGTTCGTCCTCGCGAGGTGAATCATGCGCGGATGATTCCAAGTGGGCGGGGCGACAAGACCCCGCAAGCGAGATAGCGTTACTGTATGAGTCGAATTCGCATCAACGAGCTGGCGCGCGAGTTGGAAGTCAAAACCAGCAGGATCCTCGAGTTGCTTCCCCAGATCGGCATCAACGAAAAAAAGACCCATTCCAGCTCGATCGACCAGGAGGTTGCCGACAAGATTCGCGCGTTGCTCGGCGTCCAGGTGGCTCCGCCCGCGGCTGAAACCGCGGCGGTGACGGACTCTGAAAAGCCGGAGGCGCCGGCGGTCGTCGAAGAGGCTCTGCCTGAGAAGAAGGAGGAGCAGGAGCCTGCCCCGGTCGCTGTTGCCGTTGCCCCGCCTGCGGCCCCTCCCCCCGCCGTCGAGATTCCTCCCGAGGACGGGGCCGGCCGGGCTCCGGCGCCGCCGGCGGCGCAGCCCGTGGCGCCGTCGACACCCGCTCCTGCGGCCCCGGTAAAAGTCGGGGAGCCGCCCTTTGGCCGACCCACGCCGCAGCCCTTGCGGCCCCCGCTGGCCGGCCAGGCCAGGCCAGC
>Ga0197142_1001200_pt1 | contig 23970 bp, 25 predicted proteins | sample GBS60_MetaG_FD_148614 | JGI IMG/M metagenome (GOLD analysis project Ga0197142, IMG submission 148614) | Sediment microbial communities from Great Boiling Springs, Gerlach, Nevada, United States - GBS 60_MetaG | ecosystem: Environmental > Aquatic > Thermal springs > Hot (42-90C) > Sediment... | reverse complement strand
CACTTTGCAGGCCAAGCTGCAGGAGTACCTTGAGAATGGCTCCCAGCTGGGCTGGCTCATTGACCCGGAAAGCCAGCGGGTCTACGTCTATCGCCCAGGCCAGCCCCCCCAAATCCTAGAGCGGCCTACCTGTCTGGAAGGGGATCCCGTCCTCCCCGGCTTCGTTGCCGATCTCAGTTTGGTCTGGGCGTAAACGGCGCGCTGGGATTGGCCTCTCCAACAAGCTGCCTCTAGCTCTTCCGAAAACCTTGCCTATCCTTATTCGTGGCTAACGTCCCTTAAGCCTCAACCCCATGCTGTAAGGGCAAATTGCGGATGGTGGACCTCAAAGCGCAATTCCTTTTCCTCAGGATCATGGCCTCCCGCAACTAGGCCAACCTCATCCCCAAAGCTGTGGAAGGGAGTTCCTGGCAATCCCCACCAACACGCCTAGGGCCTTTAGCTCGTGCAGCAGTGTTACTCCCTGCTAGCGGGGCGTTTGGCCGAGGCGACGTCTTGCAAACAGAGCCATGGTTTGGTGGGCCACCTGCCAACCCTGTCCCGAAAACTCATGGCGCAGAGTTGCCGCTGCCACAGGTCTCAAGGTGAGGGATCCTGGGTCATCCGTCCTAGCCGCATGAAATCCAGCCCCCGCTCCTTGGCCAGGGCACCCATCTGGCTTCGGCCCCATCACCGCCACCCCGCCCAGGATCCCGCCTAGGGGCCCTCGCAGACCAAGGGGGTGCCTACTGCTTGCAAGCTATGGACACAGCTGCAGTGCAAGCCAAAGGTGCAGCGGCGGTAACCGTCCTCCCAACGTTTTTCCCATCTGCCGGCGTAGGTCTGCCCCATTTCGAACTGCCCCAGCGAAAGTGCCGCTGGGGCTGGAGGTGGGCGGCCACACGTGCCCCTTGTCCAGGTGGGTGTGGACACACCTGGCCTTGTTCTAGATCTACGCTCGCGATCCCCTGAGGTGGGATCCCAGTGGCTGCTCCCTTGGGGGTAGTCCCTGGCACCGCATCTTTGAGCACTGAGACGGAAACTTGGGCGTTTAGCAGCCAGTAGGGAGCAGGGCCAGGGATCTGCAGGGTGGTCCCGCAACTAGGCAAACTGGCCCACCACCTGCATGGCAAAACTCAGCAGAAGGAAAGCTAACCAGGGGGAGAAGTCCAAGCCGCCGATGGGGGGAATAATGCCGCGGAAGAGGTTGAGATAGGGATCCGTAAGCTGGCTAAGCACTGACAGGATGGGGTTGGACCAGTTCAATTGCGGGAACCAGCTCAGCAAAATCCGCACAATCAGCAGGGCATTGTAAATGACAATGAACTGGTAAAGGGAGCGCAACAGCAAAGACGCTGCACCGCTGTAGACCAACCCTAGGGTGAGACTGTCCATGCCAGCAGGAGAGGACAATAGGTGGCTGAGCATCATGACTGGAGAAGGGGAAACGACTCAATAGAGGCGGGCCTGCCCTGGGATCTCAATGTCATTCGGCCCCGGATAGCGCCGGCAGGACCTCCGCCGCCTCTAGTTTGGCATGGGCAGGGATCCTTTGCTCAAGACTTTTCCTCAATAGCCCCGGGGGAAGTTTCCTTGATGAGCAACTGTGCCCGCGTGGCCTGAATGGCCTCATTGAGCTCAGCAATTTTGGCCTCAAGGGTGCGGCGAGCCTGGGCAATTCGTTCCGCCTCCTGCTCCCATTCTCTGAACCCAACTGCCTCCGCTTGGCGGCGGGGGCGTTTAGGGGTCGTGGCGGTGCCCCTAGGGCGGTCTGGATCCTGGTGTTGGCCCTCAGCAGAGCCCTTGCCTAGCCTGGGCGCAAGCACAAACCCGATGATCCCGCCCAGGATCCCTCCCACCACCGCCCCGGTTACCACACCGGCCATGAAATCGTTCTGCTGATCTGCCACCCTTGCCTTCCAGAGGATTGAGTTGCTCTTCTTCCGTTCTAGCTTTCTTGCCCCACCCCTGCCAGCAATCTAGGCCAGAGCTGGGGGAGTAGCCAGTGGCTTAAACTTTCCAGTTGATCTTGCACCTGCTCCCTCAACCTAGCTAGAAGTGTCTCCAGTCTCTTGGTCAAGGGCAAGGAGGCTAGGGCGGCTTGCCAAAGGTGAGCTGGAGACAAGTCAGGGCTGACCACCCGCCACAGCCGCTGCAACTCCTCGAAGTGAAGGCGGTCATCCTCGGTAAGCGAGAGGACTAACTGGCGGCGCAGCTCCCGCGCTTCCTCTGACAGGAGGTAGTGCAAGCCCAGGCGGGTAGTAGAGATCCAGTCCAGGTCACCATCACTGCGGGCAACTTGAATCAGGTTCTCCAGGCGGTTCCAGCGGAACTTGCCATCTTTAACCAGCACTTGCAGCAGCCGCTGGCGAATCCGAGGGGATTCATCCGTTAGCAGGCGCTTGGCCACGTACGGATAGGCCACGCCTACGATACGAAACTGGGGATAGAGGCTGAGGGCCACTCCCTCTTGGGTAACCAAAGAGCGGATCACCAACGCAAAGTGGGAGGGCACCTGAAAGGGGTAGCGGTACATCAAATCAGAGAACTGGTCGGTGGCGGTTTTGAAGTTGAAGTTGCCCACCTCCTGGCTCAGCACATCCGCCAACACCTTCTCCAGAGCAGGGATCAGCTCTTGGCGGTTAACATCCGGCTGTAAAAAACCTAGATGGATAAAATCGTCAATGAGGGCGTTGTAGTCGCGATCCACCAGGTGAACCAGTGCGTCCACCAGGTATTCTTTCATCTCTTCCGTGAGCTGATCCATCATGCCAAAATCGATGTAGGCCAGCCGTCCATCGGGCAGGGCAAACAGATTGCCCGGATGGGGATCGGCATGGAAAAAGCCGTATTCCAGCAACTGCTTCAGGCCGGCCACCACGCCGATGCGCACCAGTTGTTTTACCTCTAAGTTGGCTGCCCGAATCCGCTCCACATCGGTGAGCTTGATGCCGTCGATCCACTCCAGGGTCAAAACCCGACGGGTGCTGTAGGCCCAGAAGATGCGCGGCACATACACATTGGGATCGCCGCGAAAGTATTCGGCAAAGCGCTCGCAGTTCCGTCCTTCCTGCAGGTAGTCGATCTCCTCAAAGAGCTTGTAACCAAATTCATCCACCACCGCTGTCAACGTGTTGCCCAGGTTCAAGGGCAACCAAGGGCCCAGCCAGGTGGAGGCCCAGCGGATGAGGTAGAGATCCAGGCTCAGCTGCTCCCGTAGGCGGGGCCGCTGCACCTTGACTGCCACCCACTCGCCACTGTGCAACTGCGCCTTGTAAACCTGCCCCAGGCTAGCCGCAGCCACTGGTTCAGGCGAGATCTGGGCGTAGATCTCACTAATTGGGCGGCCTAGCTCCGCCTCAATACAGGCAAATGCCTCCTCAGAAGGAAAGCTGGGCAGTTGATCCTGCAGCTTGGTCAGCTCTTCCAAGTAGTCTTTGCGCACCAAGTCGGGTCGCGTGGAGAGGGCCTGCCCCACCTTGATAAACGTCGGTCCTAGGTCGGTGAGCAGTTTGCGCAGCTGCTCTGCCCGCTGGGGCACCTTGCAATCGCCCTGCCCCCACAGCTGATCCCAGCGCAAACAGAGGACAAACCATAAGAGAGGGCCGAGAATGGCTAGGGCCCGAGCGATGACTTGGGGCAGACGCCAGCGATAGTAACGGGCAATGAATTGCGGATCGTATACTTCCAGGTCAGCAACAGAAACAATCTTGTTAGGCACGCTCTCGTGATCTCAAATCGTTTTAAAGATTCCAGGTAATAACCTATTGTAATGGCAAAAGTTGCCTAATTTTTCTACATCTTCCTTAACATCGCCTCCTCAGCTTTTGCCGGCGGGATCCCCGAGCTTGCTTAGATGATGGTATTGTCCGGGATCACCGAGTCCTTAATGATGGTGACAATGCCGTTGCTAATCCAAATCCCTTCCTCTTCCCGCTGCGCTTCGCTGACGTGATCCTTGTTGATGATGCGGACGTTACGCCCGATGCGGGCGTTCTTGTCCACAATGGCATTGGCGATGTGGGAGTTGGCCCCGATGCCCACCGGCGGGATCCCAGCTTCCAGCTTGGCCCGCCGCTCTTCTGCCGACTCGTAGTAATCGGCCCCCATGACCAGCGTGTTTTCAATAACAGTGTTGGCCTCTATGCGGCTGCGAATGCCGATGATGGAGTTGCGAATTTGGGCGTTTTCGATGATGCAGCCGTCGGCAATCATAGAGTTGACAATGTGGGAGTCGAGGATCTTGTTGGGAGGCAGAAAGCGCGGGCGGGTGTAGATGGGCATTTCGCGGTCGAAGAAGCTAAAGGGCGGGTTGGGGTGCTGCACCAGCGCCAGGTTGGCTCGGTAGAAAGTCTCGATGGTACCAATGTCCTCCCAGTAGCCCTTGAACGGGTAGGCCTGCAGGTGGTATTTGCCAATAGCTGAGGGCAGCACCTCTTTGCCGAAGTCGGTATGGTCCTTCACTTGCAGCATCTCGATGAGGGCTTCCCGCCGGAAGACGTAGATCCCCATGGAGGCGATGTAGGGTTTGGCCTTGGCCTCTTCCGGATCTAGGCCGAGGACTTGGGTATCGACGCGGCAGGCCTCCAGCAGCTCCCCTTGCGGCTTTTCCTTGAAATCGATAACGCGTCCCTCGGCGTCGATCTTCAGCAAACCAAAGCTGGAGGCCACTTTTTCTTCGCAGGGGAGCACCGCCAGCGTCACATCGGCTCCCGTTTGCCGGTGGTACTGAATGAAGGGGCGGTAGTCCATGCGGTAGAGGTGATCCCCAGATAGGATCAGGAAGTCCCGTGGCTTCCAGGAGTCCATCAGCCAGAGATATTGGCGAACGGCGTCAGCCGTGCCCTGAAACCAGTCGGGGTTATCGGGCGTTTGTTGGGCCGCCAAGATATCTACAAAGCCGCCTGTGAAGGGGGACATGCGGTAGGTGTTAATGATGTGCCGGTTAAGGGAAGCGGAGTTGAACTGGGTGAGGACGTAGATTTTGTCGATATCGGAATTGATGCAGTTGCTCACCGGAACGTCGATGAGGCGATACTTGCCTGCCAGAGGGACAGCCGGCTTGGCGCGGCGCTTGGTTAGAGGATAGAGGCGGGTGCCACGCCCACCGCCTAAGATGATCGCCAGTACATCGCGCATAGTTGTCCTCCACCAGGCTACACCCAATAGCATAGACTGCGGCGGGGGCGCCTGACCCCAGCGGGGAAACCGGAAGTTTGGGGAAGCTGATGGCCCGTATCCTGGCTTTTACCAACACCAAGGGAGGTACCGGCAAGTCCACCCTCTGCGTCCACGCGGCCCAGTTAACGGCGCAGCGGGGCTACTCCGTTCTGTTGGTTGATCTCACCTCCCAGAGGACTGCCAGCAGCTTTTACCTAGAAGAGGCGGGATCCCTTCCTCCTGAGGAAACGGTTTGGGCCAGCTTGCATCCCCACCATCAGCGGCCTCTGGAGGAGGTTATCTACTGCACCGACAAGGGTGTGGACGTGGCGCCCTCCCACAGCACCATGGCCGAAGTGGCGGCCCACCTGGCGGCTGCTGGAGAGGCAGGCCAAGACCTCCTGCAGCGCCAATTGGATCCCTTGCGGTCGGATTACGACTTTATCTTTCTTGACACGCCAGGGGAGCTGAATGCCCTCACCGCCAATGCCCTACGGGCAGCCCAGCGGGTGCTGATCCCAACACGGCTCAACCGCGCCGATTTCTCCTGCACCGAAGTTACCCTGCGCTACATCGAGACCCTTAAGGGCGAGCTGAGCCAGGCCCGCGCCATCCTCACCATGTTGGATGATCGCTACCTGCCAGGGGGCATCTGGTCAAGATCCCATACTGGGCAATTGTATGGGCAAGCGCAACAGATTTTTGCGGATGTCCTCTCACCCGTTACTATTCCAGATAGTAGTGATTTGCGCACAGCTTTCGACTATGGCCTGACGGTGATGGACTACCGGCCTGGAGCGGCGGTGTGTCAGCGCTTACGGCAATTGGTTGAACGTGAGGTGCTCCTGTGACTGGATCTGAGCGTAGCCTGTTTGCTTCTGCAGGAGGATCCCCTCGTCGCTCCGGCAAAGTTCGGCGTAGGGTCAGGGCGAGCGCTAAAACCGAGTCAGACTCCACCTCCACCCCTGGACGTGAGGAAACAGCAATGTCTGCAGCAGAAACGTCGGAACTCGAAGCCCTCAAAAGCCAGTTGGCGGAGGCCCAACGGCAGCTTCAGGAATACCAAAGCAAAATCTCCACCTTGCAAGCTCAACTCGAGCAAGTCACAGCCCACCGGGACGAGTTGCAAAAGGCGCTAGCCCAATTACAGGCAGTGGCGGAGGAGCGGGCCAAAACCATCCAGGAACTGCAAAGCCGCCAAGGGCAGGCCAGACTTCCAGTTAAGCCGCAAGCCCCTCCTTCCCCGCTGCAGGCGCAAAAGAAGATCCTGAATCGGCCTATCTTTGACAATGTGTCGCCCACTGACAAAGACATGCCCCCCCACATGCTGGACTAGGCCAATCGGGTGCCCCCCGCCGGCTGTAGGGCCAGTTGTCCCAGCAGTTCGGCATTGCGCCTAGGGAAAGGGGGGTGTATGGTTAGGGATCCCTGGTTCACGCTATGACTTCCTCCCAGGCAAAGATGACTGTTGCTGGCGATGCCATTCCACCTCACGGAGGCACTCTGATTAACCGCATTGCCTCCCCTGAGCAGGCGGAGGAGCTCCGCTCCAAGGCCCAGCACTGCCCTGTTATCCGCCTCAACGAGCGGGCTCAATCGGATTTGGAGATGATTGCCATTGGGGGCTATAGCCCGCTGACGGGTTTCATGGGGCAGGAAGATTACTATTCGGTTTTGGAAACGATGCACTTGGCCAACGGGCTGGCCTGGTCGTTGCCAATTACGCTGCCAGTTGCGGAGGAAATAGCTGCCGAGCTCAAGGAAGGGCAAACCGTTGCCCTAGCCAATGCTGAGGGCAGGCTTTTGGGCGTGCTGGAACTGACCGAGAAGTTTACCTACGACAAAACCCGTGAGGCGCAGCAGGTCTATCGCACTACGGACGAACAACACCCAGGGGTAAAGGTGCTCTACGAACAGGGATCCGTTTACTTAGCCGGCCCTGTCACCCTCCTGCAGCGGGATCCCCACCCCCTTTTTCCGGCCTACCAGATTGATCCTGTTCAGTCGCGGCAACTGTTTCGGGAAAGAGGCTGGAAGACGATTGTTGGCTTTCAAACCCGCAACCCCATCCACCGCGCCCACGAGTACATCCAGAAGTGCGCTCTAGAAATTGTGGACGGCTTATTCCTCCACCCGCTGGTAGGGGCCACCAAAAGCGACGACATTCCTGCCGAGGTGCGCATGCGCTGCTATGAGGTGTTGATTGAAAAGTACTACCCCAAAGAGCGGGTGATCTTGGCCATTAACCCTGCGGCCATGCGCTATGCCGGCCCACGGGAAGCCATTTTCCACGCCCTTGTTCGCAAAAACTACGGCTGCACCCATTTCATCGTGGGCCGGGATCACGCTGGGGTAGGCAACTACTACGGCCCCTATGACGCCCAGCACATTTTCGACGAGTTCCGGCCCGAAGAGCTGGGGATTATCCCTCTCAAGTTTGAACACGCCTTCTATTGCACAGTCACCGGCACCATGGCCACGGTCAAGACCAGTCCCAGCCAGCCCCACCAGCGCATTCACCTCTCAGGCACCAAGCTGCGAGAAATGCTGCGCCGTGGCGAAGTGCCGCCGCCAGAGTTTTCTCGCCCCGAAGTGGCCCAGCTCCTTGTGGAGGCCATGCGAGAGCGCAGTTCCCCCTAGCCTCTCGGATCGGGGCGTGTTGGGAAGATTCCAGACCCAGCTGAGGGTCAAAACGGGGCAGATTCCCCAGAGGTTAACGGCCCGACCTATCGACAGTTGTGGCTTTTGGGTTTATCACTGAGGGGAGGGCGGTGCAAGCTGCCCAGTCAAGGCTTCCGCTGCTCCAGTCGAGCGCCCTGCGGAAGCAAACCAATATCTCCTTCTTTGCCATCTCTAGGGTCAAACTATGCAGAAACCAGCCCATCTGTCTAAGCTTGCCCTCGCCCTGCCCGCCTCCTTCTTGCTGGCAGAGGCTGTTCTGGCCTATCCCTGTGACTGGGTTGGGGTTGAAGCTTACACCCTCTCCAGCCCCACGGTTGAGGTTGACAGCTTTGAAGTGGCGCCTGCCCCCGCCGTTGCAGGTAACGGCTTCATTGGGGTTGCCATTGAAACAGTTGACGAGCAGATGGCTCAAGGTGCCATCAGCCGTCGCCTGTTTGGCCCTGCCCCTCGAGTGCAAGGGGTACGGGTGGTTGGCCTACTGCAAAATGGGCCGGCCCACCAAGCTGGTCTAGCTCAGGGCGATATCCTCCTTGGGGTCGACGGGCAGCGGGTTACCTCGGTGCAGCATGTCCAGCAGATCATCCAAAATACCCCTGTGGGCCAACGGGTACCGATTACCTTTCGGCGCGGCGGGCAGGTCCTGTCTACAGTAGTGGTAGTTGGGGATGGCCGCGTGTTGCGCCCCCTAATGCTGCAGCGGTAAGTTGGTGACCCCTGAGTTGGGCTCAGCAGGGACAGCCTGGGTGGTTTGCGCCCTCAACGGGCTGTTGTTTCTTGGCCTGCTAGCTCTACTTCGCCCCATTTTGCGCTTACGGGCAGCGCTTTGGGTTACGGAGCGCGCTCTAGAGAGTTGGCAAGTGGTTGCAGAACGGGCTTTGGCCACCACCTCAGCTGAGCTCCTCCACCTGCGGGCGCGCCTGCAAGCAAATCGTATTGCCCTTGACCGCTGGCGGCGCCGTTTGCAGTTCTGGCAAGGGATCCGCCAACTGGTGCTTTGGCTGCGCCGAAGCTTCTATGGATAGCCGCTACTCCTTACCCAGCCCCATCCGCCTGCAGGTGATGGCCAATGCTCTGGCGGGGATTGCCGAGGAGATGGGGGCCTGCCTCATTCGCGGCTCTTACTCAGCCAATATCAAGGAACGGCGGGATTGCTCCACAGCCTTGTTTGACGCCCAAGGAACCTGTATTGCCCAGGCGGCCCACATTCCGGTTCACCTAGGCGCTCTTGGGCAGGCGGTGCAGGCAGTGGTGGCAGCCACTCCCCAGCCGGGAGAGGTGTTTGTCCTCAACGATCCCTATCAAGGGGGATCCCACCTGCCGGATATCACCGTGGTGGCGGCTATTCCCGCGCTGCGGGATCCCAGCCAGGTCTGTGCCTATGCGGTGAGCCGCGCCCACCATGCCGACATTGGGGGGATGCGTCCCGGCTCCATGCCCGCCGATTCCACCGAGATCTGGCAAGAGGGGCTAGTAATCCCGCCAGTACGGCTAGCGAGGTTTTCTCCAGAAGGAGAGTTGCACTGGCAGGGGGATCTGCTGCGCCTCATCCTGGCCAATGTGCGCAATCCTAAGCAGCGCCGTGGAGACCTCCAGGCTCAGGTAGGAGCCAGTGTGGTGGGGGCAAGCCGGTTTCGCCAGCTGCTGGCTCGCTTTGGCGAAGAGGAGGCGTGGCAGTTGATTGCAGAGGTGATTGCCTACAGTCGGCGGCGGATGCAGGCCCAGATCCGCCTTCTACCCGATGGGGTCTACACGGCTGCAGATTGGCTGGAAGGGGAGGGGGATCCGCCCCAGCTACTCCGCATCCAGGTGCAGATTGAGGTGCAGGGGGAGAGGCTGCGGGTGGACTTCAGCGGTACGGCACCCGCCACAGCGGGCAACCTGAATGCGCCCCTGGCCGTGACCCGCTCAGCGGTGCTCTTTGCTCTACGCTGCCTGTTGGATCCCACTGCCCCCAGCAATGCTGGCCTGGAGGAGCCCATTGAGATCGTGGCTCCACCCGGCTCCCTGGTCAATGCCCAATTTCCGGCGGCAGTGGTGGCAGGCAACGTGGAAACCTCGCAGCGCATTGCCGATGTGGTGTTCAAGGCCCTAGCCCCAGTGGCCGGATCCCGGGCCATTGCCCAGGGGCAGGGTACCATGAACAACTGTGTCCTGGGAAACCGCCACTTCACCTACTACGAAACTCTGGGGGGCGGCCAGGGAGCCAGCCGGCAGCGGCCAGGCCTGGATGGCGTGCATGTGGGCCTAAGCAATACCCTCAACACCCCCATTGAAGCTCTAGAGCTGGAGTACCCCCTGCGGGTGCTGCGCTACGAGCTGCGCCAGGATTCTGGCGGCACTGGACAGCAGCGAGGTGGCTGGGGAGTGATTCGCTCCCTCCAGGTGCTGCAGGACTGTACCCTTTCCCTCCTCACCGATCGCCGCCACTACGCTCCTCAAGGAGAAGAGGGGGGCGGGCCCGGCCAGGTGGGGATCAACCTTGTCAATGGGGAGCCCCTCCCCAGTAAGATCAGCCGCCCCCTGAAAGCTGGTGATGTGGTAACCCTCTACACCCCCGGCGGTGGCGCCTGGGGCTCCAGCGAGGAGCAGGCTCGCGAGGAGGGGTAGCGCAGATGGGCCAGCAACAACTGCTCGCAGCGGCGGAGCACATCGTCGCGGCTGGTAAAGTGTTCCAGCCTTTGTACTTCTTGACCTTTCTCAAACAAAATTAAGGTCGGCAGTGAGCGTACCCGATAGCGGCGCGGTAGCCAAAAACTGTGATCCACATTTACCCGCACTACCTCCACGGCTCCTTCCCATTCAGAGGCAAGGCGGTCGATAAGCGGTTGAACGAAGTGACACAAACTGCACCAAGGGGCGCCAAACTCCATTAACACCAACCCATCACTTGTCAAAAGTTCTTGATTAAAAGCATCTAAAGCAACTGGCAAGATCATCGCTCCCAAACTAAAGCAGTTGTTTGGGATCATGCTACCAGGCAACTTTGCTAGCTGCAGAAACCAGTTGCGGATGGAAAGCATAAAGAATCCCAACAAAGCTCAACACTCCCAGGTAGGCCCAGCGGAGAAACTCGCGCGGGTGCAGTTGTTGGCGCCCCTGCAGAATGGCCAAGCCAGGGATTACGGAGGTGCGGGCTTTGAGGTCGCGGAAGGCTTGGCCGTACTTGCGCTCCAGGCGGTAATCCCCGTGCCAGACAGCAAACAGGTGGTAGGCAATAAGACCAAGGGAGGTCGCCACCATGAAGCTAGAGCCAATCCACAGCGCGTGGGCCGCACACCAGATGACCTGACCTACTAGCTGGGGATGGCGGGTGAGGCGGATGATCCCAGTTGTGAACAAGTGCAGCTCCGGCTTGCGAATGGCGGCGATCTCCAGCAAATTGAACGTGGCCGGATACAAGAAGAAAAACGAGAGCCCAGATAAGAGGACAACGGCGGTGTGGATCCCAGGGACAGCTTGCAGATTCCACAGGATCACGCCGTCGTAGCAGTGGTTAGAAAAGTAGATGAGCAACAGGGGGGCCAAGCTAAGACTAACCAAGACAAAGAAAAGGCGGTACAGGCGCGCTCCTAGCCACGCTTCTCCCCAGGGGCGCAAATAGGCCAGCCCACTGTGGGCGCAGGCAAATCCCAAGATCATGCCTAACATGATGGCATGGGAGCGGTAGGGGGCCAGCGCTGGCAGCCAGAGGCTAAAGATGGGGGACAACATCCTCGCGGGGGTTCCTCTTTTGCTCTCACCGTAACCTATGCTTAGCTTAAAGATAGGTTACATCCGATTCCCCATGCTGAAGACCTTGATTCTACGCCTTGTCGGCTTGCTCCTGTCGGTAACCCTCATCCTGGGCTGGGCGATCCCAGGGGCTCAAGCAGCCCGTCTCACTGGCAAGTATTACGAAGACAGCATGACCATAATCCAAACGCTGCGCACTGCTCTCTTGGAAGGGGATCCTGTCCTGAAGCCGGAGGAGGCGCGGGCAGAGGTCATGGAGGCCATCCAAGAATTTGCAGGGCGCTACCATGGTCCTCGCTACAACAAGTTGCCCTCCTTCACCACCCTGCGCACGGTGTTCAACACGGTAGCTTCCCACTACCGCACCTCGGATCGGCCGCTGGAGCCGGAAAAGCTAGAGCGAGTGCTGATGCAACTGGATCGGGCAGAGATGGCCTTGCGCCGCGAAGGTTAAGCCTTAGGCAAGGCGCAGCGTTGCCCTGATGCTAGAGCGGTAGAGTCCGCTCTCGCAAAGTTCCAGATGGCCCTCCATTTCTCTTAGAAGCCGCTCGCTCACCCGCCAGGCAGCGCTCTCTTGGGGCTGAAGGGGCAGGCGGCACCGCCCTTCCAGGCTCCACTCGAGATAGAGGTGCTCCTTCCCAGCAGGATAGGTGCTTAGGGCTATTGAGCCGTAGTAGAGGGTGCGAATACCCCAGCGACACACGCCCAGCAGCGCCTGCACCAGGCCATGGGGATCCGCCCAAACAGCCAGGCTTTCGGGCAGCAAAGAGGGCTGGAGGGCAGGCCAGTCGTAGCGAATGCCCTGATCCTGGGCCTGGAGGCGAGTGAGGCTGTAGACCTCTTGCAACAGAGGGCGCAGCCGGGTTGGCGTTGGTCGCAGGGGCTGAATGGGCAGGTCGTGGCGGGCCAGCCGAGTGTATTCTTCCAATAGCTGGAGCAGGCGCTCCACCGCCTCCTTGGCGCTTTGGAGATACTCTCGCTCCTCTTCCCGAGAGTCGCACAGATTGGACAACACCAGCTGCAGAGATCCCATCTGGCTGCTGAGGGGGTTGCGCAGCTCGTGGCCAATGCTAACCAGCAGCTCCTGCTGAAAAGCGCGCATGACCTCAGAGCGCTCAAAGGCAAAGCGCCAGTCCATCCCCTCCTGCTCGGGAGGAGGAGTCAGGGAAGGGGGAGGATCGGGTGGGGTGGCAGGCAAGGCTTTGCGCACCTGAAGAGGCAAACTTGTCGTCAGCGGCTTTGGCCCCTTTGGGGCCCGGCAACGCCGCTCTCCATTTTTTCTACCCGACAAAGCAGGCGCTGACTACCCGCTCAATTCCCGCTAGATCTCGGTGCACCTGGATTTGCTGGTAACACCCCTGCGCCCGCAGTTGCTCGGCCACCCAAGGCGCTTGACCCTGCATCACCTCCACCGCCCAAAAGGAGTGGGGGGCTAGGTAAGCAGGTGCAGTTTGCACCAACAGCCGCAGGTGGGTCAGCCCATCTTCCCCCCCGTCTAGGGCCTGTCGCGGCTCGTGCAGCCGCACCTCAGGCATGAGGTGCTCTAGTTCCCCAGTAGGGATGTAAGGGGGGTTGGAGACGAGGCCGCGCAGCCGACCTCGCCAGGGATCCAAAGGCGCAAACCAGGATCCCTCGAGCAGCTGCACCCGCTCCTGCAAGCCATGCTCGGCTAGATTGGCTGCCGCCACGGCCAAGGCTGCTGGGCTCACGTCCACCGCTAGAAGCTGCAGCTGGGGGTGCTTGTGGGCCAAAGCAATGGCAATGGCGCCGCTGCCTGTGCCCAAGTCAGCAAAAAGGGAACCTGGCGGCAGAGGGTTGGCCTGCAGCCACAGAGAGGCTTGCTCCACCAGTAGCTCAGTCTCCGGGCGCGGGATCAGCACTGCTGGCGTTACCCGCAGGCTTAGCCCTGCCCACTCCACCTTGCCCAGTAGGTATTGCAGGGGGATACGCTCCTCTAGCCGACGTCGCCAGAGTACCTCCACCTCGGCAACCGGATCCTCCTTCCCAAGCAGCGGCCGACCCAGCAGCCGCTCCAGTGGCCCCCAGCCCAGCCGCTCCTTGAGTAGGAGATCCACTTCCTGAGGCGAAATACCAGCAGCCTGGGCCTCCTGCCGAGCTTGGGCCCGCCATGCCAGCAATTGCTGCACCTGGGCCAAGGCGGATCCTGGCGGGGGTTGGCTCAGCGCTGCTGAGGCTGGGGAGTGGCAGAGGAATTGGGCTGGGGAGTTGCAGCGCGTATCCACGATTGCACGTACTCCAGTGAGGCGCGCGGTGGGATGAAGGCAATCTTTTGTACATCCTCTTGCGCGTCAGGGGCCAACATGCGCTCCACCACAATAGCCAAGGAAGTGACCTCAATCTGGGTTTTGCCAACCACCTCGGGGTTTTGCGCCGCCGCCCGCTCCAAAGCCCCTTTTAGATCGTTGCGGTCGAAGAAGAAAGGCACCACCTCCTGGCCCTCCTGCTCGATGGTCAACAGCCCCTCCGAGGAGCGGCCATAGAACAGAGGCACGCCAATTGCCTCGGGTGGCACCTCCTGTCCCGTTTCTTTCAGCACCTGCTTGGCTGCCTCCACATCGCTAGGGCGGGGCACGACCTCGAAGTACAGGTTGCTATTTTTAGCCCGCTCCTCTTCCGATTTCTCATAGGCGTAGCCCAGGGGGATGGGCACCACTTGGGCTTGCTTGCCTATCTCAGGGTTTTTGGCTTTCACCTGCTCCAAGGCTTGCTGGGCTTGGTTCCGATCTAGCCAAAAAGAAGCAACCTGGATGGTGCGACCCTCCCGCTCTATGTTGGCAACTACAGGGGTGCCGTTCTGCGACACAATGGCAAAAACCGGCACCAGATTCAGCCGCTCTGCTACTTCTTGACGAGTAAGGGGAGCTGCCACCGCTTGAGCCCACAGGAACTCTCCTGGAGGCAAAGGGGGAATCCCCCCCCAGCTCACTCCCGCCAGCCCCAACAAAAGGGTGCTGCGCACCGCTATTGCAATGGCGACCTGCCCGCTGGCTTCAGCTGCCCGGCGGCAAAGGGATCCCAAAGGCTGCACTCCATGACTGCGCATCATTTTCCTCTCTATTCCCGGCATTGTGCCTTCTCCTTGTGGGTAGGGGGCGAGATCTCTAACACTAGCCGACAGCCTGTAGCCAAGGAGGCTCCTCAACCCTGTTGGGGCTAGGGATGTGGCTTCCTCTGCAGGTTGAAACTCCACCCACCCAAGGGCTCCTGTAGCCCTCTCGGCCTCCCCCTCTCTTGAGGGGAGATCCTGCCTCATCCCCCTACTATATACGGAGTCTGACGAAGCAGATCCCCCCAAATACAGATTCCCTCCTCCCTTCTTTAGAAGCCTGAGAGGCCTATCCGGCTGCAGGCAAGGCTCTTGCTGCTGGATTGCTTGGCAGCACCCTAGGGTTAGAGATGGGAAACAGGCGGCCTTGCTCGACGGTAATCCGAACCCGGCTGCCCACTGGCAATGCTTCCCGCGCCAGGGCATGCAATTCCTTGCCCGTCTCTGTGACCAGACAATAGCGATACTCCCGCCCCAAAAACTGCCGGTCCCGAATGATCACGCCCCCCTGGGGATCAGGGTGTAAACGCAGCTCCTCCTGGCGGATCATCAGCTCTCCCCAGCGCAGATTGGGGTCGGGTTGATCCTGGAGAGCTTGGAAGGGGATGCGCAGCAGCTCCTCAGCTTGCCAACCAAACTCTCGCCGCTCACAGCGCAGAAAGTTGGCCTGGGTGATGAATTCCGCCACAAAACGGGTAGCTGGCTCCCGATAGACTTCCTCCGGGGATCCCCACTGCTCAATGCGGCCTTCCCGCATCACTGCCACCCAGTCAGAGAGGCAGAGGGCCTCCTCTTGGTCGTGGGTTACGAAAATGGCCGAGGTCTGCGTTTGCTTGAGGATTTTGCGGATTTCTTCCCGCAAATAGTAGCGCACCTGCACATCCAAGTTGCTCAGCGGTTCATCCAAAAGGATGAGGCTGGGCCTGGGGGCCAAAGCCCGGGCCAGAGCCACCCGCTGCTGCTGACCGCCTGAGAGCTCGTGCGGATAGCGGTGGGCATAGTCTTCTAGGCCCACCAAGCGCAACACCTCGTAAGCGCGTTCCCGCGCCTGTTGGGCAGTACTTCGCAACTCCGTCAGGGGAGGGCGATGGCTCCGCCGCGCCCCTGCCCCAGTCCCATTAGTGGGTCGGAGGCCAAACATCACATTGGCCAAAACGTCCAAGTGGGGAAACAGGGCAAAATCTTGAAACACCAGCCCCACCCCCCGCCGCTCCGGCGGGATCCACTGCCCATCCCCGGCCACCACTTGCCCCCCCAGCAGGACCCGCCCCCTATCCGGCTGCTCGAAACCGGCAATGATCCGCAAGAGGGTGGTTTTTCCGCAGCCCGACGGGCCCACAATTCCCAAGATGTCTCCCTGGCGCAGGCGAAACTCCACTTCCTGCAAAACCCACTGCCGCTGGCCGGGAAACCTCTTGCTAATGCCCTCCAGCTGAAGAATGTAGGGAGGGTCCGCCTGGTCAGTATTGGACGTCGAGGAAACCAAGAACTCGGCCATGACCGTTGTTGCAAAGGATTTTCACTATTTTCACCAGACTACCATACCCCAAGTCGCGCTGAGGCCGGTCGGCTTGGCAGAGAGAGGGATCGGGATCCCGGCTTTGACCCTTTGTTTTGGGGGGCAGAAATCAGTGTTATATTTAGTTAACGAAGTTTCCCAGGCTGTGGTGGCGCTTGGTTTCGAGGGCGCACTCCAGGCTTACTGTTTTGGATGAGTTTTGAGACAAAGTTTCCTGAACGTGCGCTAATTACAGGAGCCAGCCGAGGGATCGGCAGAGCTGTAGCCTTGAGGCTTGCGCAGGAGGGGATAGCAGTTGCCTTGGTGGCTCGTTCCCTCCCCGATTTGCTGGCAGTGCAGGCGGAGATCCAGGCAAAAGGAGGAAAGGCGGAGGTCTTTCCCATTGACCTGGCCGACTTGCCCGCTCTACCGCAGCAGTTGCAAGCCCTTTTGGATCGATTTGGTGTTTGCGATGTCTTGATCAACAACGCCGGCATAGCCCAGGTCGGGCCCTTGGCTAGCTTGGCTTTGGCCGATTGGCAGCGCGTGATTGACTTGAACCTAACAGCAGCTTTCCTCTGTGCCCAAGCTGTCCTGCCTGGGATGCGCCAGCAGCGCTGCGGCGTAATTGTCAACATCGTCTCCATTGCGGGCAAGCGAGCCTTTCCCAATTGGGGGGCCTACTGCGCCAGCAAGTTTGGCCTGCTGGGCTTTTCTGAAGTCTTGGCCGCAGAGGAACGACAGCATGGCATTCGGGTAACCAGCCTCTGTCCCGGAGCTGTGGATACCCCCCTTTGGGATACAGTTCCGGTTGACTTCGATCGTTCCCGGATGCTCTCGCCGGAGTGGGTAGCGGAGGTCATTGCCCACATTGTTTGCCTGCCCAAGGGGGCTGTGGTGGAGGAGCTAACCCTCATGCCGGCAGCAGGGGCCTTTTAGGCCAGCCGGGAGCTGGCTTTTTCTGTAGCAGCCCTGTGGCTTAGCTTTTACAGAGGAAATCTGCCTGCACCGCCCCCTTGACGAGCCCCTTTAACCCTTCGTTCAACAAAAGGAATATCCTGCTATGACTCTTGCCAAGCCCAGATCCAGTGCTGAGTTGCGACTAAACGACAAAGCCAATCAAAGGTCTCGCCTTGTTCGAGATCAAGAGCCCGAGGGCTCAGAAAGCCTGGATACGGCAATGGTGGCCGCGGTGGAGACGTTGCTGCGGGGAATTGGGGAGGATCCCGAGCGGGAGGGCCTCAAGAAAACGCCGCAGCGAGTGGTGGCTGCGCTCAAGTTTTTAACCAGTGGCTATCAGCAGTCTCTGGAAGATCTCATCAACGGCGCCGTCTTCGACGAGGGCCACGACGAGATGGTGATGGTGCGGGATATCACGTTGTTTAGCCTCTGTGAGCACCATCTCTTGCCCATCATTGGCAAAGCTCATGTGGCCTACATCCCCCGTCAAAAGGTGGTGGGCCTGAGCAAAATTGCCCGCATTGTGGAGATGTACTCCCGCCGCCTCCAGGTTCAGGAACGCCTGACCCGGCAAATTGCAGAAGCCTTGATGGAGGTTTTGGATCCCTATGGGGTGGGGGTGGTTATTGAGGCTACCCACATGTGCATGGTGATGCGGGGGGTGCAAAAGCCGGGCTCGTGGACGGTCACCAGCTCCATGGTGGGGGTGTTTCAGGAGGATCCCCGCACCCGGGAGGAGTTCTTGAGCCTGATTCGCCACCCGTCCAACTTTTAAGGCTCCCGCGGCGCTTTGCCGGCAAGAAAGCTAATCCTCTGCTCAGGCTGGGCATACTAGCTTAGAATCGACGCAGATCCTGCCCGAAGCAAGGCTTGTTATGAGCAGCCCTGAGAACCAATCTCCCACTGACTTACAGTCCGGTTGGAAGCCGCCGACTCCGCCGGTTGTCCAGCGTCCCCCCCAGGGGGCGGCACAAACGCCGCCAGCGGAGCCCCCAACCCAGTTGGATCCGGGGCTAGCGGCTGTCTATCCCCCTCAAGGACCTAGGTCACGTCCTGCTCCCAGTGCTCCTAAGCCCATCTTAGGTCGGCCCGTTCCCCCGGGCGTGGCTGCCGCTCCACCCCAGACGCCAGTGCCCATGCCGGGCCCTGCCCCTGCCCCGCAAGTGCCTCTGGCCGCTCCGACTCCTGCTGCCCAGCCGCAGGCATCTCCCCCCAGCCCTAGTCCAGCTGCTCCGCCTTTTGTGCCTCCCGCTCGCCCCACGGCTGCCGGGCGAATCCCGGTGGCTGCGGCTGCTCCCAAGTCTGCCCCTCCTGGCCCGACGCTGCGCCAACTGGTGCAGGAAGCCTACGAGAAAGGCTACTCAGACATCCATCTGGGGGTGGGGGAAGTGCCTCGCTTTCGCGATCGGGGGGAAATCGTTATCAGCAACCACCCCGTTACCACCACTGAGATGTTCTATAGCTGGCTGCGGGAAAGCTTGCCAGAAAACCAAATCCGCCAGTTTGAAGAGTGCTTAGAGCTGGATACTGCCATTCAGTACGAGGGCTTGGTGCGCTGCCGGGTCAACTGCTTCGTCTCCCTCCTTGGCCCAGCCATGGTCCTGCGTCTGATCCCCCTCAAGATTTTGACGCTGGAGCAGTTGCGGGCGCCGGAAGTGCTCAAGCGCATTGCCGAGGAGCCCAAGGGCCTGGTGCTGGTAACTGGCCCAACTGGCTCCGGTAAGTCCACGACGCTAGCGGCAATGGTGGACTACATCAACTCCAACTTTGCCAAGCACATCATTTCCATTGAGGATCCTATCGAGTTTGTCCACCAGAGCAAGAAGTCGCTGATTCGGCAGCGGGAGGTCGGGATCCATACCCTGGAGTTTGCTAATGCTCTGAAGGCCTCCCTGCGGGAAGATCCGGACATCATCCTAATTGGGGAGATGCGGGATCGGGAAACGGTGGATATTGCTCTCAAGGCGGGCCAGACGGGCCACCTTGTGTTTGGAACCCTGCACACCAACAGCGCCGTCCGCACCATCGAGCGCCTCTTGGGGATCTACAAGCCGGAAGAGCAGGAGCCAATGCGCCTGCAACTGGCTGAGACGTTGGTGGCCATTATTGCTCAGACGCTGGTGCGCACCACCGACGGCAAGCGCACCGCAGCCCATGAGATCATGCGCAACACCGATGCCATTCGCGACTACATCAAGCGCGGCGCCGTGGACGAGATCGAGGAGCTGATTGCCGATGGCTCCTACGAGGGCATGTGTACCATGAATCAGTCGCTGTTTCGGCTCTATCAGGAGGGACGGATTACCGCAGAGGTGTGTCTGGAGGCAGCTCCGCGGCGCAACGAGATGGCCCAATGGCTGCGGGGCCGGATCTAGAGGCAGTTTCCCAGATAGCTAGGCTAGGTGCTTGAGGAAAGGCCTGCCTTATCCTTGAGAGCAACTTGGTAGGGAAAGCAAGTTAGCTGCTGGAGTGGAGGGTGGATAAGCACCGCCCTATCCTTGCGGAGTGAGGGCCGAGATCCAGACACCCCGCAAAGATGGGGTAGGATGGTTTCGGTTGCCATCGGGTACAACCCCACGGTGGCGCCTCCTGGGTCTCTTTGTAGAGGAACTGCAAGAGCCCGTTGAAGCAGAAATCCCGCCCTCTATGCGTTAGCATGAGTGGGGGAGGGTGTTACAAAACAGGAGAATCTATACCGTGAGCGTGATCAACCAGCTTATCGAAACTGCAGATAACCAGCTGCGCTATCTCTCAGTTGGCGAGCTGCAGGCTATCAAAGACTACATGGACAGTGGCGAAAGGCGGCTGCAGATTGCTCAGGTGTTAACTGAGAATAGAAAACGCATTATCGATCAGGCCCAGAAACAGCTATTTGCCAAACGACCTGAATACCGACAGCCTGGGGGCAATGCCTACGGCGAGAAGCGCTACAATCAATGCCTGCGGGACTACGATTGGTATTTGCGTTTGGTAACCTATGGCATTATCGCTGGCAGTAAAGAGCCAATTGAGTCCATTGGCCTCATAGGGGTGCGGGAAATGTACAACAGCCTCAACGTACCCATTGCCGGCATGATTGATGCGATTGTTTTTTTGAAGGAAGCAGCTCTCAGCCTGTTGGATCCCGACTCTGCGGCTGAGGCCGCTCCCTACTTTGACTACATCATCAATGCCCTGAGTTAGAGAGCTCCCTTTGCGGCCAGAGAGGCCAAGGCAGCGCGGGCGCAGGCGGCTACCTGTTCCTGGGAGTCCTGGGCAAGCCGAGCTAGCCCAGGGTAGGCAGCTTCTGTTCCCAACTGGCTTAGGGCAATGCAGACGCGGTAGCGCAGCTGCCAATCGTCAGAAGCGATGAGGGGCTCTAGGTAGGGGATGGCCCGCGGATCCCCCAGATCCCCTAGCGCTGCGGCAGCGGCGGTGGTCAGCAGTTCATTTCCCTCCTGGAGAACCTGCACTAGGGTGTCGAAGGCGGCGGGGTTGCCTAGCTCGCCAAGGGCAGCGACAATACTAAAGCGCACCAGCCACTCCGTCTCCCGCTGGTAGGCCTCCAGGAGATCAGCCAGGGCCTGCGGCTGCTTGAGATCCCCTAGAGCGGCAGCAGCGGCGGCTCGCACGTCAAACTCGGGATCCTCCCGCAAAGACTGCTGCAGGATTGGTAAAAGGGTGGCCGGATCGATCCCTCTTGCGGCAAGGGTGCCCAGTTGGCTGATGGCAGCGTAGCGGACGCGCGCATTTTCGTCGGCTACTGCCTGCTGCAACAGGGTCAGTGTTTCTGGTGGGGAGAGTTCTCTGGCCTTGTTAACAGCGCGCAGCCGCTCCCCCAGATCCTGAGAGCCCAACAGCTCCAGCAAGGTCGCCAGTGAGGGGGGATCCCCAGCAGTTGTTGTCATCGTTCCTTTCTCTCCGTAGCTTTCTCTGGCTGTAGCAAGGAAGGAAAACTCGATGTTATCATTTTGAGGCAGTGTGTGCTGTCTTTGGGTCCTATGGCCTTATTGCGGAAAGAAAAGCAGGAGATTATTGAGAAATATCGACTACACGACACCGACACTGGCTCTGCCGATGTGCAGGTTGCCTTGCTAACCAGCCGCATCAACCAGCTCTCGCAGCACCTGCAGAGAAATCCTAAGGACTTTAACTCCCGCCGCGGCTTGCTGATGATGATTGGTCGCCGCAAGCGACTGCTCAACTACATTGCCAAGCATTCTCCCGAGCGCTTTCAGGAGCTGGTTGAACGGTTAAACATTCGGGTGAGAAAGTAGCTACCTAGAAAGCACAGTCGAGGAGCTACCTGCGTGGGTAAGTCTAGTCGCTACTCTAAAGCTTCTCGAGGCCGCTCCAGTCAACCTGCTGGTCAGGTAGAGCAGCAGCCGGCCAGAGGAGAGCGAGCTGCTGTCATTCCTCCCGAGGTAAGCCGGCGCATGGTGCGGCGAATCCTCATTTTTTCCGGGATCCCTTCTACGCTTGGCTTAAGTAGCTTTGTTGTCAACTACTATCTTTTAACCAACCATGTGATAGCCCTGCCCCCCTACTTTACTTTGGTGGAGTCGCTGGCCTTTTTTGGCCTTGGCTTTTTGGGCATTAGCTACGGTGTCTTCTCGGCCTCCTGGGATCCAGAGCCTGGATCCCTGCTGGGGATTGGTGAGTTCCGCCGCAACCTGGGTATTTTCCTCCAGCAGTGGCGTGAAGCAACAAGCAGCTCTGCCTCTTCAGAAGCTGACGAGACCTAGCTGCTTTGGGCGCTGGGGGAGTTTCCCGGCCAAGATACAAGCCCAGCCTCAGGGGGCCGGGCTGAGGTGGTTCAAAATAGGCTGCTGGGGCTAGAGCCGCACCTGCGCGCCCTCAAAGAAGCCACGGATGATTAGGATAGCTCCTTGTTCGCTAGCACTGCTTCCCGGATCATCCGCTGTCCCACCTTCAACGTTGCTGGTGGGAAACTCCTGTTCTAGAAACCACTGGCCGGAGATCCGCTCCGCAGAAGTGGTGGGATCGAAGACAAGGCTTAGAATCCCTCTTTGGGTACCACCACCGATGTCAAGCCGGTTAAATGGCCCGGCCAATTGCGCCCCGGCGAGGGTGCGGAAGACAAAATCGCCAGTGGCGGGCACAATGCCCTGAAGAATAACCGGCTGAGGGGTATTTCCTTCCACAGGTGAGCCAGGTAATTCACCCGTAGAGCGCTCGGTGCGCAAGGAGAAGAAGTAATCGAAGGCCGTAGGAGCAACCGGACGCTCAGGGGCGGGCAACTGCGGGATCGGCGTGGGGAAAGGTTGCGGCGGCGGGCTGACCTGGACAAAGTTGAGGACTGTGCTGACATTGGCCGGGTCAAACTCCGCTTGTACCCGACCGTTCAAGAGGCGCCGGATGCGCACCAACTGGTTGGGCAAGATGTTCGGACGAGTGGGATCCGGAGCAAATAGCACCGACTGGTTGCCCAACGGGGCATAGACGGGACGATAGACGATCTCTGCTTGGTTAGGCCGGAAGTTCAGGCGAGCAAAGAGAGCCAGGGCATCTTCAGGAGTGCCATCGCCGGCCACGCCCCGCTGCCGCACCACAAAGCTGGCGGAGAAGCTGCCGGTTTGCAGGATGGCAGTGACAGGCCCTTGAGGTGGGGGAGGATTGACAAAAGAGCCCGGCGCCAAAATCTCACCCTCAGGACCAGGGCCACCATCTTCAAACAGCACACCTAAGGTGGGGACAATGAGAGAAGAATCTCCCTCTAAGATGACTTGGTTGCCATTGCGGCTAACCAAGATGCGGCGCACGGTTAAAGTTAAAACAGTTTCCGTATCCGGATCGGCAGCTCTAAAGGTTGTGTTGACTCGAATGCGCTGGTCGTTGGGGTTTGTCGAAAGGGCAACCAACCCGGCGATGCTGAATTGCGTAGATAGCCTGCCGTCGTTGGGGCCAAAGGCGATGAGATTCACCAGCGGCGTGGTTCGGGCAATCTGGAGGGCCAGTGTGCTGGAGCGAAGGGTTGAGTCAATTGTCAGTTCATTGGCTGGGATCTCATTGACCGGCAGAATGCGGGCCTCTACGTTGGTAATGCGGGCCTCTCCGCTGCCTTGAAAGCCGCTGTTCCGCACAGGGATCCCGTTGTCAAACTTTGGGTTGATGTAGTCCAGCCTCAAGCTGGTGGTCTCCAGCACTGAGCCGGGGGTAAAGCGGTACTCCTGCGCCGAGACAAACGCCGTGGGATCCACCTGGACAGGCCCCGGCAAGGCGGGGGATTCGTCAATTTGACCGCAGCCGCCTAGAAGTAAGACTCCACACAAAACTGCCAATGAGCGACCTTTGAAGTTCATACAGCACTGCCTCACACACCCTAATCTGGGGAAATCCACACACAAAATGGAGGAAAAGGCACCCAACCCCAACGCTACAGGTAAGCTGGCCGCCCCTGCTCGAGGCTATGATACCCCATATCTAGGGGATGGGCCATTTCCAAAAAAATTTCTTGGATTTGCTTTGCCGCTTGCTTGACAACGCCCCGAGATGCAGTAGAACTAACAGCAGGCATCCGCCTTTGAAACGGGATCCGTCATAATCCTGCCAATGCACAGGGGCAGATGCGGTGGATCCCGGCTGGAGATTGGCGGAAGGATTTGCTGTGGTGTGAGTGAGTGGAGAATTCCCCGATGAAACGACGTTCTGGCTCAGGCCCTGGCCGTGGCGGCCTTTCTCTTCTGGCAACTTGGGCTTCGCTAGCGCTAGCCACTGCCTGCAGTAGCGAGACTACGGGCGGCTTGCCACCCCTCCTGACTGCCAATGGATCCACGCCTCCTCCCGTGGCCGTGGCCCCCACGATCTCGCCCAACCTCACACCCATCACCTTCCGCCCTGGGCCAGACTTTGCCCCCATCACGCCGCCGCCCATTCAGCCTGACCTGCCGGA
>Ga0197142_1001199_pt1 | contig 23995 bp, 21 predicted proteins | sample GBS60_MetaG_FD_148614 | JGI IMG/M metagenome (GOLD analysis project Ga0197142, IMG submission 148614) | Sediment microbial communities from Great Boiling Springs, Gerlach, Nevada, United States - GBS 60_MetaG | ecosystem: Environmental > Aquatic > Thermal springs > Hot (42-90C) > Sediment... | reverse complement strand
CGCGGGCACATTGCAGCCGAACCCCAGGACCATGGGCAGGAACGAACGCCCACGCAGGCCCAAACCGTGCAACCAACCATCCATGACCAGCGCCGCCCGCGCCAGATAGCCGCTCTGTTCCAGCAGCCCCAGGCTCAAATGCATCAGAAAAAGGCCGGGCACGAACACGATCACACCGCCCACCCCGGGGACGATGCCGTCGGTGACCAGGGACAGGAGCCAGTCCGGTGCTCCCAGGAGGGTCAAACCGGCCTGCACCCCATACCGCACCGGCCCGTGAATGACCGTGTCGAGCCATTCCAGATAAGGCGCCGAAACCCGCTGCACCAGGTTGAAAACCAGGTACATCACGCCCAAAAAGATGAACAGTCCCCCCAGGCGATGGGTCAAGAGGGCCTCCCAGGGGCCGAGCCGACCCAACGACAACGGAGCCGATACAGCAGGCACCATGGCGGTGGCGCGGGCGACATGCTCACAGGTGCAGACCGCACCATCACCGCTTTCGGGCGCCCAGGGACAATGGCGACAAAGGGAGCATACAACGCTGCCGGCAGCGGCCGCTTCGGCAGTGGACGTCGCTAACGGTAGCGTCGACGAGGAGTGGGTTTGCAAGCTCATAAACGGCAACAGGAGAGCGACGGCTGAACTTGATGCAAACGACTTGCAACAATGTCAGCATACACTCCCCCAGGAGGGCCGACGATGATCGAGATCATATCGCCGAAACAGCCGCCCTGGTCGACATCGACCGGCCGGACACAGGCGACGGTCTGCCCCTAACCCGGTTTCGGCGAGAAGACGGTAGTCCCTCCTTCTTCCCCCAAGGCGCCCTTCAAGTCAGGATGATATTGAGCACGAATAACAACACCAGCATGGCCCCGGCCACGAGGAACATGTTGCGCAGGTCGCGGATGACATAGCGGTATTCGGCGGCAAAATCCACCGGACCACTGCTCGCCGCCGAGACAGAAACCGCCGTCCCCAATCGGGAATGAGGACGATCCTCCTCGGCGGTTATCTCGGCCGATGTGGGCTGAATCGGCCCGGTATACGGTGGGACATTGGGCCGGCGTTGACGACGCCGTTTACGCGCCGCAGAAGCGATCGACTTGGGCATAGGTCAGGTCAAGAGAAATGGGGACAAAAACGAACCGGGGACATCATAGCACAGCGCTCGGGCCTGGTCAAAGGGCAAAACCGGGCACCGGGCCTGGAGGTGGCATGTCCATCGCAAAAGGGGCAAACCTCACGATGGGCGCGGGTACGGCCCGGCAGAGCCTTTGTGCAAATGGGAACGCTTGTCATCCCGGTCGGCAGATGGTATGATAACTTACGGAGAGAGCGATGAATCGTCCGATGCCGACCCTTCTTACGCAGCCTATCCACCGTCTGGTCGTGGCAACGGCAGCGTTGATCCTGGGATTGGTCCTGGGCCTGACCTTTTTGTGGGGCCAACCTCAGACCACAAAGCCGATTTTACCCACGCGCAACGGTTTTTCGCTTTTTGGCAATTACCAGAGTCCCGATCGCTGTCGCGAATGCCATCCCGAACAATATGCCGAATGGGCGGGCACGATTCATGCTCAGGCTTCCTTCGATCCGATTTTCCAGGTGTATCTGGAGGCGGCAGGCCGACCGGGTGAATGTTTCGCCTGCCATGCCACCGGTTACGACACGGCTACAGGCCAGTTCGCCCTGGCCGGTGTCAGTTGTGAGGCCTGTCATGGGCCGTATCGGCCCGGTCATCCTGAGGCCACCATGGTCGTCGCGGCCTCGGAAACGCTATGTGGGGCCTGTCATACGAGCACCTTGCACGAATGGAAGAGCAGCCGTCATGGCCAGGTCGGGGTGCGCTGTGGCGATTGCCACGAAGTCCACAGCCAGCAAACGCGCGCCGCCATCGTGACCAACGATCTGTGTGCGCAATGCCATGAGACTGTTACCGAGGATTCCATGCATCGTCGCCATATGGAAACCGGTCTTGGTTGTGTGGATTGCCATTTATCGCGACCTCCGGGCAAGGTCGAAAGTGCGATCAGCGGCCGTGCCCTCACAGGGCATGCCTTCGTGGCCGCCGAAAGCGTATGCGGGCGTTGTCACGAGTCCATACCACCGGTCCGCTAATAAAACGCTAATCCAATGCTGATACTCGGCATACGCGCGTCTTGTTGAATAAAAACGGCGGGCTTAGGACAAACAGCTTGGCTGCACAGAGTCCGCATCATCAATCCCCTCTTTCGTCGAGGTTACCATGCTCAGAGATTTGTTAGGATCCCAGCGCTCGCACTCGCCCGAAAAAGACCTGGCCTCGCTCCTGCCGGAGGAGATGCCTATCCTGCCGTTGCGCAACCTCGTCGCGCTGCCGATGGCCGTTGTCCCGTTGGCCGTCGGTATTCCGCGCTCGGTGCGACTCATCGAGGATGCCATGATGAGCAAGCAACGGCTGATCGGGCTGGTGACCATGAAGCATCCGGAAATCGAAGAACCGGGACCGGACGAAGTCTATCAGGTCGGTACCGTTGCCCTCATCCATAAAGTCGTCCACACCGACGAAGGCAACCTTCAGGTCGTCGTTCAGGGCCTGGAGCGCTTCCGCATCGAAGCGTGGACGACAACCGAACCGTATCTCAAAGCCCGCATCCGGCTGGCGCCCGAGTACACCGAGGACAATCTGGAAAGCAAGGCCCTGCGCCAGAACCTGTTGCAACTGGCGGCCGAAGTCGCCGAGCTCCTGCCCAATGTACCGGAAGGTGCCGCTGCTTTTCTGGAACAGATCAAAGACAATCGCCAGCTTGTCTATCTGATCGCCGCCAACGTGCGGATGGAGATCGAAGAAGAGCAGCGCATCCTCGAAGCCGACTCGGTCAACGAGAAGATGCGGCAGCTCATCACCATCCTGGCGCGGGAGAAGGAAGTCCTCACCCTGCGGCGCAAGATCGCCGAAGAAGCCTCGGAGGAGATGAACAAGACCCAACGCGAGTACTTCCTGCGTCAGCAGCTCGAGGCCATCCGTAAGGAGCTGGGCGAAAGCGACGAACAGGCCGCCGAGATCGAGGAATATCGGCGCAAAATTGCCGAGGCCAGGATGCCACCCGAAGCCGAAAAAGAGGCCTTGCGCGAGCTGAAACGGCTCGAATCCATGCCGCCTCAGGCGGCCGAACATGCCGTCATCAAGACCTATCTCGACTGGTTGGTCGAATTGCCCTGGAATACCCTCAGCGAAGACAACCTGGACATCGCCCATGCCCGCCAGGTCCTGGATGAGGATCATTACGACCTGCAGAAGGTCAAAGACCGCATCCTCGAATACCTGGCCGTGCGCAAGCTGGTCAAAGAACGCGGGATCGAGACCGAAGAAGGCCATGAAGGCGAGGTCCAGGAGGCCATGGGTGCCATTCTCTGCTTCGTCGGGCCGCCCGGCGTGGGCAAGACCAGCCTGGGCAAAAGCATTGCCCGTGCTCTGGGCCGTGAATTTACCCGCATGAGCCTGGGCGGCATGCGCGATGAGGCGGAGATTCGCGGCCATCGGCGCACCTACATCGGCGCCATGCCCGGCCGCATCATCCAGGCCATCAAACGCTGTGGCACGCGCAACCCCGTCTTCATGCTCGATGAGGTGGACAAGATCGGCGTTGATTGGCGCGGCGACCCCAGCTCGGCTTTGTTGGAGGTGCTCGACCCCCAGCAGAATCACGCCTTCCGCGATCACTACCTGGATGTGGACTTCGACCTGAGCGACGTCATCTTCATCACCACGGCCAATACCCTCGATACCATCCCCGAACCGTTGCGCGACCGGATGGAGATCATCCAACTCGAGGGTTACACCGAATACGAGAAGGTCCGCATCGCCGAGGGCTATCTCGTGCCCCGGCAGCGCCGGGCCAACGGGCTGCACAACGGTGAAATCCACTTCACCGAAGAGGCCCTGCGCACCATCATCCGCGATTACACCCGCGAGGCCGGTGTGCGCAACCTGGAACGGGAGATCGGCCAGATCTGCCGCAAGGCCGCCGTGAAGATCGCCGCCGGGGAGATCGCCCATCTCGAGGTAACCCCGACCGTCGTGCGTGAATTCCTCGGCAAACCCAAGTACTTCTTCGATGCCGCCCTGCGCACCGAGCGTCCCGGCGTGGCCACCGGCCTGGCCTGGACGCCCGTCGGCGGCGATGTGCTCTTCATCGAGGCCACGCGCATGAAGGGCAAAGGCAACCTGACCATCACCGGCCATCTGGGCGATGTGATGGCCGAGTCGGTGCGGATTGCCTTTAGCTGGGTGCAGGCCAATGCCGAGGCCCTGGGCATTGACCCGGATGTGTTCGAGCAGTCGAACTTCCACGTCCATGTCCCGGCCGGCGCCATTCCCAAGGACGGTCCCAGCGCCGGGGTGACCATGGTCACGGCCCTGGTGAGCCTGTTGACAGGACGGTCGGTACGGGCCGATGTGGGCATGACCGGGGAGATTACCCTGCGCGGGCAGGTCCTGCCCATCGGCGGCCTCAAACAAAAAGTGTTAGCCGCCCACCGCGCCGGTCTGCGCACCGTCATCCTGCCGGCCCGCAACGAAGCCGATCTCGAGGACCTGCCGGCCGATGTGCGCGAGGTGATGACCTTCATCCCCGTCGAGAACATCGAAGAGGTCCTGGAGGCGGCGCTGCGGCCGACCGAGGCGCCGGTCAAGATCGAGTTGCCCACGCCGGAGCCGGCGCTGAATTGAGAACGGCCATCCGGCTGCCTTCGGATAAGCCGATGCAGAGAGGCGATCCCCAAACTCCGAGTACGGGGGGATCGCCTCGGTTTTTATTCCCGCCAGTCGAACTCGGTCCACCGGTCGGACTCTTGTCGGTCGCCCTCAAGGGCTTCGAGTCCCAAAACACGAAAATGCCGCGGGGACGACGGCACCATGGCGGCCGGTGACGAGAGCGCCGGTTGACCGGTCCACGCCTCCGTGGCCGTCGGCCCGACCGGGTTTGTCGAGGCCGGTAGAACGGGCTGACCGCTGCTCACGACGATCACGGGCGGCTGGCCGTAGGGCAGCGTCGGCGGCAGCGGCTCGGTTCGCCGCCGGCCCAAGAGCAGGGCCACGACCACCGTCGGCACCAGGGCCAGAAAGCCCAGGCCTACGCCGACGATCAGGGCCAGCGCATCCGTGCTCAACCGATAGGCGATCACGCCTACCAGGACGACGACGCTCAATACGAACGTAGCTATAAGGGCCTGTTTCATCCGATGCCTCCTCAGGGCAGGAAATGGGGGACAAAAGAAGCCAGGACGCTTGGCGTTCTCCTTCGTCCCCTCAGGGGGGATTACCGTTTGGCCGATGGCTGGATGGCGTTCGCGCTCAAGCCGGCTACCACGCGCGCCGTTTCGGCCTCGCTGATGTAGGCGGCCTGCAGGCGGATCATCTCGCCGTGGGTCACCAGCAGAAAATCGCCCCGACCGCGGAGGCGTTCGGCGCCGCTGCCGGCCACCCCTGTGGCCAGACGTGCCTCATCGGCGCTACTGACGGCACCCACCAGCCGCACCGGCAGGTTGGCCTTCACCAGACCGCCTAATACGGCCGCCGTCGGCCGTTGCGTAGCCACGACCACGTGCATGCCGGCTTCCCGGCCACGCTGCGTCAGGCGACTCAGCCGTTCCTCCACGGCTTTGCCGCCCGTCTGGCGCAGGTCGGCCAGTTCGTCAATGACCACCACCAGCGCCGGTTCGCTGCGGGCCTCGCGGTCGCGGCGCTCCATCTCGACCACCAACCCTTCCAACAGGGCAACGGCTGCGGTCGTGTCGGTTACTACCGGTCGCAGCAGATGGGGCAGGCCGGCCAGAGCGCCGAGGCCCCGGCCCTTGGGGTCCATCACGACGAGTTGCAGCCGCCGTTGGGGATTGAACAGGGCCAGGCTCAAGACCAGACTGCGCAGGAGTGCCGTCTTGCCCGAACCGGTGGTACCGGCTACCAGGACATGGGCCACATCGGGGCTGGGCAACCGCAACAACAAGGGGATGCCTTCGGTGTCGATGCCGAGCACGGCCGTCAGCGGCGGCGGTTTAGGCAAAGCATGGCAAAGGGGCAACAGGTGCACCACGGCCGGCTGCGGTCGCGGCACCTCAACCCGCAGGGCATTGCCTTCCCGATAGAGCCGCACGGAAGGCACACCCAGGGAAAGAGCCAGTTCGTCCTTGAGGGCCAGAATCTTCTGCAGACGCACGCCCAGGGTCGTCGCCAGGTCGAAACGGATGACCCGTGGGGTAACGGTGCCGCCGAGGACACGGCCCGGTATCTTGTGCGCAGCCAGGACGGCCTCGATCAGATCGGCCTGGCGTTCGAGGGTAAAGCGGTTCATGGTCAGACGCGCAAGAACAGACAGGGGATGCCGCCGTCGGTCCTTGCCAACCCATGACCGGTGTGCCTGGGACGGTGTAGCTCCACCGGCTTACTCTGCGGGCGCCATGGGTGTCTGTTTCCCTGCGACGACTCGGTCGGTCTTGCCGAAGTCGGGCGCGTCTGTCTGCTTACATGCCTATGAGTACCTGGAGAAGCCGACGGCAAAAGGAATAGAACAAATGTTCTATTCCCGAAGGATAGCAAAAACCCGGCAGTCTGTCAACTTGCGCAGCACCCCTCTCCAGGCTTTTCGGGACAGCGGACTTGAGCGCTTGCCCTTGCCCCCTCACCCGTCCCGGCGAGCGCGACGGCACGGATGACGGCTTGCATACACGCCGTTTTCACCGCCTGGGCCTCTCCGTGCCGGGGACAGAGGGTGAGGCCCACCGCCAAGGGCGGATGCCCGTGGCCGCTCAGTCCGCCTTGGGGGCCAACAAATCCCAATCGAGAGGATAACGACCGTAGTAGTGGATGGTCTCGATCATCACCTTGTACAGCTCCGGGTCCACACCGGAGTGGATCGAATTCGACGAGGAGCACACATAGCCCCCGCCCTCACCGGCGTCGCGGATGCATTTTTTGACCTCCTCCACCACTTTTTCCGGCGGGCCGTACATGAGCAGCTCGGTCTGGTCTACATTGCCTTTGATGGCCACGCGATCGCCGTATTTGGCCTTGACGACGGCCAGCTCCATACCGCCGGAAGGATCGATGGGATCAATGCCATCGGAACCGGCTTCGACGATGCTGTCGAGAAGAGGATACATATTGCCGTCGCTGTGCTTCCAGTGGTAGAGGCCGCAGGCATGGATGGCAGCGACCAGGCGTCGGTAGTGAGGGAGGAAAAGGGTCTCCCACAGATGGGGGGAGAACATAGGACCCCGGTTATCGGCCACATCGTCGCCGGTAAAGACGATGTTGACGCCGAGTTCGGCCGCCCGTTCGATCACGCGAATGTAATGATCGACACAGCGACGCACCACCTCCTCGACCAGATCCGGGCACTCTTTGAGATTGATGAACAACTGGGCATAGCCCATGTAATCGCGCGGACCCGACCACACATCCCGCATCTGGAGGATAATGGCCCGCCGACCGCCGAAACGAGCCACAACCTCCTGGATGGGGGTATAGCGGAAGGGATCATCGGGATCGGGCGGTTGCCATCGTTCCAGATCGGCCGGGGATTTAATCGGCGCCATCTCGTCCATGGGCATGGGATAGTTGTCCTGCCCGATGCGCCGCACGGCGCCCCATTCATCCCGAAAGATGCCATCGCCCAGGCTTTCCTTGCGATAAGCCGGCGCCACCATGACGGCATCGATGTCGTATTGCTCGATCAGGTCGAAATAGCTGCCGCCGTTGGTCAGCGCTTTGATCACCCCCACATCGTGCACCCATTCGAAGTGGGGGACGCGGTCGGGAAGTTCGTGACGCAACACGGCCAGAACCCGCTCTAACGAGGTCATCGCCGGGAGGGCCGGCAACCGACGCGGGGGTTTGGGTACCACAAAGCTGCTCCGTTCAACCTTGGCGAAGGTCTTGGCCGTGGCGCGCGCGCGATTCTGAAGCAGGTAAGGCGATGTCTCAGGGTTGCGGATGAAGTCGAGGGCAATGCGCGTGGCCGTGCTGGCCTCCGGCGCATAACCGTCGGCACCGACGTGGATGGCAAATTCCTCCGTCACCGGCGCGCCCCCCACCATCACCTTGACCTTGTCGCGCAGTCCGGCTGCCTTTAGCGCTTCGATATTCGTTTTGAACATGGGCATGGTGGTGGTGAGAAAAGCCGAGAAGCCCACGATCTGCGGCTGATGCTCCTTGACGGCCGCCACCAACGTCTCCGGCGGCACATTGACGCCCAGATCGATCACCCGAAAGCCGGCCCCCTCCAGCATCACCCGCACCAGGTCCTTGCCGATATCATGGATATCCCCTTTGACCGTGAGGATAACGAAGGTACCTACGGGTTTGCTACCCGTAGCCGCCAGAATGGGGCGCAGGATGTTCAGGCCGGCCTTCATGGCCTTGGCCCCGGTGAGCATCTCCGGGACAAAGTACTCGCCCCGCTCGAAGAGGGCGCCGACCTCCTGCAACGCAGGGATCAGGGCCTCGTAGAGAATTTCTTCGGCTGCCAGACCCTCTTGCAGCGCCTGCTGCGTGAGTTGCCCGACTTGCGTTTCGTCACCTTCGATCACACCTTCGTAGAGTTGGTCCTTGATGGCTTCGGCGGTGGCAGACATGAGGTCACCTCATACGATGGAAAGGGTAATACCGAACTGTTGACAGGCGGTAACATACTCCGGCGGGATCCCCGCCTCGGTAATCAGATGATGGATGGCGGACAAGGGAGCAAAGGACAGGAACGATTGCTGGTCGAACTTGCTGGCATCAAGCAAAACGTACACCTGACTGGCAGCAGCCAGCATGGCCCGTTTCATCTCTACCTCGCGGATATCGGCGTCGGTAAAGCCCCGCGTAAGCGTGAGACCGCTGGCGCTGAAAAAGCCCTTATCGGCATGAAGGCTCCGCAACATCTCGGTGGCAAAAGGACCGACAACGCTGCCGGTCTCTCCGCGTACCACACCGCCCAGGATGATCAGCTCGATGGCGGGACACGCCGCCAATAAACCCACCGCATAGAGGTTGTTGGTCACCACCCGCAGGGGAAAGCGCTTGCCGCCGGCGTTGAGGCCGGCGATCGCACGGGCAAGCTCAAAGACGGTGGTGCTGCTATCAAGCAGGATGGTATCGCCGGGCCGGAGCAACTCCACAGCATAGCGGGCCAATTTCATTTTTTCGGGCACATGCTGCTGCTGACGCACGGCAAAGGGCTGTTCGGCTAAGAGCCGGGGTGAAATGGCCGCGCCACCGTGGACCCGTTCGAGCCAACCCTGTTGCTCCAGCAGTTCCAAATCGTTACGGATGGTCACTTCCGAGACGCCGAAGCGTTCGCTCAGCTCGCGGGTGCTGGCCCGGCCACGGTCCTGAAGAAGGCGGATAATCTCGCTGCGTCGGTCGAAAGTATCCATAGGCTTTCGTAGATCTTACGAAGATCTTATATTAGCTTTTGTTATTTGTCAATATGGCACCAAAACGAAACTCCTTAAAAAGCTCGCGCGCAGCCGCCTGACATGCGGCCTTGCGACCTGGTTCGAGACCACCTTCGCGACCCTCGCGGCCTCGGTTGTGCCTGCCCCTGGTTTGTGCTACACTGCCTCGATTAGGAGGTGCTTATGGTCACCACCCTGCTCACCCCACCCGCTCCCGCCCGCCTATCCCAACCCCCTGCCGTTGACTACCCCGAAACGGACGGTGAACCCTTGGGCGAAACCGGCATCCACGTCCTCGCCACCCTCGGCCTCTTCGGCGCCCTCAAAGTCTTCTTCAGCACCCACCCCGACGTCTACGTCGCCGCCGACCTGTTCCTCTACTACCAGGAGGGCAACCCCAAAGCCCGCACCGCCCCCGATGTCATGGTCATCAAGGGCGTCCCCAACCGCGAACGCCGCATCTTCAAACTCTGGGAAGAAGGCGTTCCCCCCTGCACCGTCTTCGAGGTCATCTCCCGCAGCACCTGGCGCGAGGATACCATCACCAAAACCGCCCTCTATGCCCGCCTGGGCGTGCGCGAGTACTTCCTCTTCGACCCCGATGCCGATGTCCTCGAAGAACAACTTGTCGGTTATCGTCTGGAAGACGACATGTATGTCCCCATTCCTCTTGCTTCGGATGGCACTCTGCCCAGCGCCGAGCTGGGCCTGCGCTTCCGTGTGGACGGCTACATGCTGCGGGTCCTTGACCCGGCCACGGGGCAGCTCATCTCCACCCTTGAGGAGGCGATTCGTCAGGCCGAAGCTGCACGGCTGAAAGCCGAAGCCGCACGGGCCGAAGCCGAAGCCGCACGCGCTAAAGCCGAAGCCGCACGGGCTGCTGCCGCTGAAGCCGAAGTGGCCCGGCTCAAGGCACTTTTGGGATTATCCTGAGCAGGCGTTCCCAACGGCCATTGCCCGTCGGGCTTCCGCGGTCTGACCGGAGCGGGGTTGAGAGAAGACCGCGCCGGCGCCGGTTCTGCCGCGGCACAACGGCAAGTTCATACGGGGTGCGGGAGAAGGGGCCAACCGGGATCAGTTCCGTTGCGCCAGTACGGTGGCTTCGTACGTCTTGATCGCATCGAGAAAAGCCATGCCGACGGGGACATCCTGCCGCAGGCAGTAGGCGTCCCAGACTGCCCCGAAAGGCAGGGTCTTGATTTCCTCCTGCAAGGCCAGGCGGGCCGTGTAATCCCCGCGACGTTCGTAGGCGCGCAGGGTCTCGATGGGTTCCAACAGGGCCATAAGCAACGCACGGAGCGCGTTGCGGGTGCCGATCACCCAGGCTGCCACCCGATTGATACTGGCATCGAAGAAGTCGAGGCCGATATGGACCCGTTCCAGAAAGCCCCCGCGCACCACTTCCTGCATGATCGCCTGCAAGTCGTCGTTGAGGGTCACCACATGGTCGCTGTCCCAACGCACCCCCCGGCTGACATGGAGCAACACCTCATCCAGATAGGTGAGCACAGCCGAAAGCTTGTCGGCGATGGTCTCGGTGGGGTGGAAATGGCCGCTGTCCAGACAGAGCATCACCCCGCGGGTGAGGGCATAGCCCAGGTAGAACTCATGGGAGCCTACGGTATAGCTCTCGGCGCCGATGCCGAAGAGCTTGCCCTCGACGGCATCCCGATTGTGGGCCGGGTCGAGCTTTTCGGCCAGAATCTGGTCCAGCGAGTCCCGTAATAGCAGCCGCGGGGTCAGGCGGTCGGCCGGTGTATCCTTATACCCATCGGGGATCCAGATGTTGGTGATACAAGGCGTGCCCAATTCGCGGCCGAAATAGGCGCCGATCCGCCGACAGGCAATGCAATGGTCAATCCAAAAGCGGCGGATCGACTCGTCGTAACTGGCCAGGGTGAAACCGGAGGCTGCCAGCGGATGGGCAAAGCAGGTGGGATTGAAATCGAGGCCGTGGCCGTTGGCCCTGGCCCAATCCACCCAGCGGGCAAAATGCTCCGGTTGCAGGTCGGTCCGTTCGACCCGCCGGCCACCCGTCTCGGCGTAGATGGCATGAAGGTTGAGGCGATGGCGGCCGGGAATGAGACGATAGGCCATATCCAGGTCCTGGCGCAGCTCATCGGCATTACGGGGTTTGCCGGGGTAGTTGCCGGTCACGGCCAGACCGCCGCCGAGGACGGCATCGGGGTTCTCGAAGCCCCCGACGTCATCGCCTTGCCAGCAGTGCAGGCTGATACTGACCTGTGCCAGCCGTTCCAGGGCTGCCTCGGTATTCACGCCCAAAGCGGCATAACGCTCACGGGCCAGGGCATAGGCCCGTTCGATGTGCGAGAAGGTTGGGGAGTCGTTCATAGCATCGGAAAAAGCGAACGATGGCAAGCAGACCTTCGGACAAACGGCGTAGTCGAGTATCATAGCAGGGAACAAACCTTTTGGCCCAATCCGCGGCCTTTCTGGTGCCGATCCTACCGAATCGGCCGGCTTTTTCGGGCCATACTGAACTATCCTTTCTCCGAGGTGTGCTATGTCCTACGAGAATCCGCTCAAGCGCGTGGAACGACTGAAACGGGTCACCCGACGGCCGGAGACGACGATGGCGCGCGTGCCTCCCGGTCAATTCGTCACCGACCGTTTTCCCGTTCTGCATTACGGTTCCGTACCCAGGATTGACCTGGCCACCTGGGATTTCCGGGTGTTCGGTCTGGTGGCCAAGCCCCTTCGTCTGGATTGGCCCACCTTTCGCAGCCTGCCGGAAACGACCATCACCTGCGATATCCACTGCGTGACCCGCTGGAGCAAGCTCGATACGACCTGGTCGGGCGTCTTATGGCGCGATTTCCTGCGTGTACTCGACATCCAACCCCTGCCCGAGGCGACCCACGTCATGTTCCATTGCGAGCAGGGCTACACGACCAATCTGGCCCTGGAGGTGTTGGACGATGACGATACGATGTTTGCCTGGAGCTATGAGGGCAAACCCCTTGAACCCGAACACGGTGGGCCGTTGCGGGCATTGGTACCCAAACGCTATTTCTGGAAGAGCGCCAAATGGATCCGCGGGGTCGAGTTCATGGCCGGTGATCGCCCTGGCTTCTGGGAGATGAACGGCTACCATATGGAGGGCGATCCCTGGCGAGAAGAGCGCTTCGGTTGGTAGGCCGATGGCATCTGTGGGTTTTTCCCTGCCGGCCGTTCCATTGGCCATCCTGCCGGCTTTGACCCCCGCCCACAGGCGCCGGATGGAGCGGCTGCTGGTCAGGGAGTACGGCATCGGCCCGGTGCCCATCCTGGAAAACATCGGGCGCCATCTGGCCGACCTGGCCATGTTGTGGTTGGACGGCAGCCTGGCCCGACGCAGTGTGTTGGTGCTGGCGGGCCGCGGCCGTCACGGCGGTGGTGGGCTGGCCGCCGCCCGTCATCTGGCCAATCGCGGGGCCGAAGTGCAGGTGGTTATGGCCCGGCCTGTTTCCTCGTGCACCGGCCCGGCCGCCCGCCAGCTCCGCATCCTCTGGCGCATGGGCGTCTCGGTGACCGAGGCCGAACCGGGTTGGGATTTGCCCGGCGCCGACCTGCTCCTCGATACCCTTATCGGCCGGGAACGCCCATCGCCGGGACCGGAGACGGCGCTCCTCCATCGGGCCCGTAGTCATCCGGCCCCGGTTCTGGCCCTGGACATCCCCTCCGGCCTGGACGGCGAAACCGGGACCGTCGAGGAGCCTTGTCTGCGGGCGGTTGCCACCCTGGTCCCGGCCCTGCCCCTGACCGGCCTGCTGCAGGCGCCGGCTGCCGTGGTCGGCGAGCTGTTTCTGGCCGATAGCGGCGTGCCCGTGGCCCTCTACGAAAGCCTGGGTCTGAGCGTGCCGCCGGTCTTTGCCCAGGGCGCCCTGGTGCGATTGAGCCGCTGACCCGAAGGAGGAAGGGAACGATGGCGTCGGCCTGGGCAGAGGGATGGCAAATCCTGGCCTATTTGTTGATGGCGGTCGGTCTGGTGGGAACGCTGGCGCCCCTGGTGCCCGGCGCCGGCCTGATCTGGCTGGGGGCCTTCCTCTGGGCCTGGGCCGATGGGTTTCAACGGGTGGGTTGGCCCACCTTGCTCATCCTGGGCCTGTTCGTCCTCCTTTCGACAGGCATCGACTGGCTGCTGACCGCCTTCGGCGCCCGTCGTGGGGGTGCGTCCTGGCAGGGGATGCTCCTCGGTGCGCTCGGCGCCATCGTCGGCTTTCTCGTCTTTCAGTTCATCGGTGCCCTGGTCGGAGGTCTGGCCGCTTTGCTGGTATGGGAAGCGCGCCGCCACGGAGGCGATTGGAGGCGGGCCACCCGTGCCGGTGTGGGCGCCATCCTGGGCTATCTCGTTTCGGCGCTGGTGCGGTTCGTGCTGGGCCTGCTTATGGTGGCGATTTTCCTCTGGCAGGCCTGGGGTTGAGGGCGCCATCAGGGCACGGCTTCGCGCTCTGGCCTCGCCGGCCAGGGCCACGAACGCGCGACGGCGTAGAGGGTATCCAGGGTCGTGGCAGGCAAACCGGGCATCAGGCCGCCGCATGTGCCCAGGATAACGGGCGTGCCTGCGACCGGATCGAGCAGCTCGTGGAGATGACTGCGGATGGCGGCAGCATCGTGCGGTTGCGCCAGCCAGCCCAGGTCGAGATTGCCCCACAAGCACAGGCGGGGGTGGCTACGCTGACGCGCCAGAGCCAACGACATGGCCGACATGGGATCCAGCCCCTGGATCCCGGCCAGAGGCAGGCGCATCAGTTCGTTCCAGATAGGCCAGAGGTTGCCGTCCGAGTGGAAGACAACCGGTAAGCCCAGGTCCTGGGCCGCGCGCACGAGCAGGTGGAGATAGGGAAAGTAAAAGCGGGCCAGGATGTCCGGCCGCACATACGGCCCGCGGCGATAGGCGATGTCGTCGCCGATGATGATGCCGTCGGCTCCGGCCGCGGCGATGGTGGCCAGCTGTTCGCCCAGGTCGAGGACGGCGTCGGAAAGCAACGCCGGCAATTCGGCGGCCTGACGGCCAAAGCGCAGCAGCGTCTCCTCCCAGCCCCAGGCGCGCACGGCCACGCTGAACGGCCCATCCACCAGGGCGAAGACAAACAGGGCGCTGTGCTCGCGCCAGTAGCCGAGCCGAAACAAGGCGTCTGCGGTCTCGGGTTGCCGGGAGGCGCCCCAACCGTAGGAAAAGGGCACCACCACCAGGTCATGGCCCCAGCGTTCGAGCAGGGCCTGTTCGGCTGCCAACGGCACGGCGGCATCCGGCGCCAGACCGAACAGGCTGCGCACCAGCTCGCGGTCCAGCACCAACTCGCCCACGGCCAGACGCTGGCCCGCGGCGCCGGCCAGCAGGCGTCGCACGTACTCGCGTGGGGTTGCCATCTCTGGGGTTGCCGGATTCATGATTCTGCCCGCTCCTCCACATGGCGCCAGAGAAGCCACAGGGCCACCAGCAAAGCCACTATGGCATATCCGATGGCGGCTATAAAGGCGATGTGGTCGAACAGCCAGACGGCGATGGGGGCGCTGAGGCTACGGGTGAAGGCAGCAGCCATAACGCCCAGCCCGAAGACGCTGGCGCGGCTGGCAGGCCGCTGTTGACCGAGCAACGGAATGCTGCTGACCACGCTGTATTCCAGACACAGCGAGGCCAGCGCCAGGCCGACGATGAGCGTTGCCATCGAGTGGTCGAACCAGGGCATCAAGGCCAGGACCAGAGCGAAGGCCAGAACACCTCCCAGGGTGCCGCGACGCTTGCCCACGCGATCAATGACCAGGCTGGATAACACCGAACCGCCTAACTCGGCCAGGCCGATCACCAAGGCGACAAAGCCCACCTGGCCGGGTTGCAAACCAAAACGCCGCTCCAAATGGGCACCCCAGACGACAAAGAAACTTTCCACGGCCACGAAGATAAAGGCGCTGACGAGCACAGCCGCCAGGGTGCTGCGGTCGCGCAGGATGCCGGCCATCTGCCTCCACAACCCCGGAGACCGTCGAGCCGGTCGCGGCGGATCGCCGGGCATAACCAGGGCGAGCAGACACCAGCCCCCCACAGCAGCCAGGCTCATCAGCCGAAAGGGAGCCTGCGCATCCCCTGCCGCCAACAACCAGCCTATCAGGGGCAGGATAAGAATGCCTGTGATGGCCCAGGCATATTCGACCGTGGCCAGGGCCCGCCCCCGCACGGCCGGTCCCACGTGCTCGCTGACATAGGCCTGCATGAGGGCCGTGTTGATGGCATCCGCGGCACCCAGAAGCAAAAAGGCGGCGACGGCCGCCATCATTCCCTGACCCCAACCCAACAGGCCCATGCCCAGGCTCAACAGGCCGAAGCCCACCAGCAGATAACGTCGGGAGCCGCTGCGGTCGGCCAGATGCCCGAAGAAGGGCGCCAACAGGAGCAAACCGTTGCGCAGGGCCAACAGGCTGCCCATGGCCGTCAGGCTGATGCCCAAACCGGCCGCATAGACCGGCAGGTAAGGGTACATCATGCGCACCCCGGTATCGCGCACCAGCCGCACCAGGATGGCCAGCACCAGAAAGTGGACCAGGGCTTTGCCGACCAGGATACCCGCTGCGCGCATCATACCCCAGCGAAACCGACTAACGGTTTTTCATGCGCGGGTCCAGGGCATCGCGGAGCCCGTCACCCAGCAGGTTGAAGCCCAACACGGTCAGGATGATGGCCAGGCCGGGGAAGAGGATGAGATGAGGCGCCGTGAACATCTGGTTGCGTTCGGCGCCGATCATGGCTCCCCATTCCGGCGTCGGCGGCTGTGCACCCAGGCCCAGGAAGGAAAGGGCCGCCGTATCGAGGATGGCCGAGGCCACGCCCAGGGTCGCGGCGACGATCAGCGGAGCCATCGCATTGGGCAGGATGGCCCGCAGCAGAATACGGCTGTGGCTGGCGCCGATGGCACGCGCGGCCATGACGTACTCCTGCTCCTTGATGGAAAGGACGCTGGCACGGGCCAGACGGGCAAACGTCGGGATGGACACCAGCGATACCGCCATCAGCGCCGTGAGCAGCCCGACATCCTCGAAACCGAGCACCCGCTTGAGCCCGTTGATAAGGGCCTTGAGCAGGCTTGTATCCAGCGCCTGCAACAAGGCCGAGTTGATGGCAATGGCCAGGATCAACGACGGAAAGGCCAGGACGACGTCCATCAGCCGCATCAGGATGTTGTCGATACGGCCGCCGACATAGCCCGAGATGGAACCGATGAGGGTGCCACTGACCAGGGCCACAAAGACCACATAGAAACCAACCCGCAGCGATACGCGGGCGCCGTACAACACCCGACTGTAGAGGTCGCGCACATTGCCGTCCAGGCCGAAATAGTGCTGAGGCAAAGCCGGATCGCACTGAAAGCTGCGGATAACAGGCAGCGGCGGGAACCGGTTGGCCGCATGGATGCAGGGTGGTGTGCGGCGACGGGCGTTGGCCTCCACGCCGATCAGGACTTGCAGGGGATCATGGGTGGACAACTGCGGGGCAAAGGCGGCGATCAGGACGAGAAAACCGATGAGGATCAGCCCGATCTGACCGGAACGGCGGTGCAGAAGGGCGCGAACGCCCTCATACCAGAGACCGTGGCTGCGACGCGAGGGAACGACCAGTTCAACCGGGGCGATCGTACCAGGCTGGGAGACCATAAGAGAGCCGGAAAAGGGACCGAGCGAAAACCCCACACGGCGAGGAGAAGGCCACGGCCTCAGCCCAGCCGAATGCGGGGATCAAGGAAACCGTAGAGGATGTCCACAACCAGGTTGAGAAAGAGGAAACCGATGGCAGTGATGAGGGTGAAGCCCTGGATGGGCGCGTAATCGCGCGAGGTGATCGAATCGAACAGGATGCGGCCCACGCCCGAAAACCCGAAAATGGTCTCGGTCAGGACCGCGCCGCTAAGCAAAAAGCCCAGAGATAGCCCGATAATGGTGACCACCGGCAACAGAGCGTTGCGCAAGGCGTGGCGGAAGAGGACGGCCCGTTCCCCCAGCCCTTTGGCGCGGGCGGTGCGTACGTAATCCTGGCCGATGACTTCCAGCAGGCTGGAGCGGGTCATGCGGGCGATGATGGACATGGGAATGGTAGCAAGGGCCAACGCCGGCAGAATGAGATGCCGGAGCGCGTCCTTGAACAGGGCCATGTCGCCGTGTAAAATGGCATTGAGCAGGTAGAGATTGCCCAAAAAGCTCGCCACACCGTACAGACGATGGCCCTTTTCCAATCCCAGGGTGGCCGGCAGCGAGGGGACGGCCATCCCTGCCGAAAGACGACCCGACGGCGGCAACGAGAAAGGCGTATCTTTGAGGACAATGGCGAACATATAGGCCAGAAACAGGCCCAGCACAAACACCGGCACCGAAAAGCCGATGGTTGCCCCGACCATCGTGGCCACGTCGATCAACGAGTTCTGTTTCCGGGCCGAGATGATACCCAGGGTGACGCCGCCAAGCACGGCGAGAAACATGGCGGCAAAGGCCAGCTCGATCGTCACAGGAAGCCGCTCGATAATCAGATCGGTGACCGGTCGCCCATAGCGGAAGGAAATCCCCAGATCCCCGCGCAACACATCGCGGAAGTAAATGGCAAACTGGATGGGGATGGGCTTATCCAGACCATAACGGGCATTAAAGGCCGCGCAGGTGACCTCATTGGCCTTCTCGCCCAACATGGCCACGCAGGGATCCCCGGGCAAAAGACGGGCCAGGGCGAAGGTGACAAAAAGAATTCCGATCAAAACGGGAATGGCGGTCAGAAAACGCTGGAGGATGTACTTCGTCATAGGCTTTCTTGTAACACACGCTGGGGCGCAGTTCTCTGCGCCCCAGCGCGTGCACGGATGGGCTGCCGCCGGGAGAGCCTGAGGCTCATTGGGCGTTCTTGAACTGTAGGAAGTAGGCCTGGAAGTAGGTGAAGTCGCCCACGCGACCCTTATGGAGGGGATGGGCAGCATCCCACTGCACTTCCCACGACTTGACCACGTCGTTGGCGTCGAACTCGCTGCCGTCATGGAATTTGACCCCCTGGCGGAGGTAGAAGGTCCACTCGGTCAGATCGGCATTGGCCTCGTAGCGCAAGGCCAGGGCCGGTTCCACGTTCGTTGTACCGACTTCGTAGGAGAGCAGGGCTTCGTTGATCTGTTCGCAGGCCCGGAAGGTCTCGCCGTCGGTTTCATCGGCGCAATAGAGGCTGATCGGCTCGGCATTCTGCATCCATACCAGGGTATCGCTGCCGCAGTCGATAACGGCCATCTTCTCCCGGGTCAACGGGCTGGAATGGGCGCCCTGGCAGACGGCCTGGAAGGCGGTGGCCGAACCACCGTGGGCCACCGGGATCATGGGCACGTGCTGCTTGATCAGCTCGTTGGCCTGCTTGTACAAAGGCAGGCGGGCTGCCGGGTCGGAGAGCGAGGCGGCTTTCTCCAACACCTCCCACAGGTCGGGGAAACCGTTGCCGAACTGCTTGCTGGCCCCGCGACCGAAGTGGTAATCGAGGAAGTTGGTGGCATCGGGATAGTCCGCGCCCCAGCCCAGGAGATGGAAACCATCCAACTGACCGGCATCGGCGGCATCGAGGAAGGCGCCCGATTCCATCACGACGATCTCGGCTTCGACGCCGATCGCCTGCAACTGCGCCTGGATATCCTGGGCAACCACGCCGGGTTCGGGCAGATAGCCGCGCACCACATCGCGATAGGTGATGGTCGTCTTGAAGCCGGGTAGGACGCCCTCTTCCTCGAGGATGCGCTTGGCCTCCTCGGGATTGTATGGATACCAGTCAAGACCCTCGGTATAGCCGAAAATGCTGGGCGGCATGAATTGGGTGGCTACGATGGAACCACGCGGATAGAAGTTCTCGACAATCCGCTTGCGGTCAATGGCCATGGCGAAGGCCTGGCGCACCCGCTCCTTGTCGAAGGGCGGGTAGGTGTTATTCATGCCGATGTAGAAGACGTTGGTACCCGGCCGCGGGTAGAGCTTCAGATTGGGATCGTTCTCGATGACATCGAAATCATCCGGTCCGGGATTGTCGATGCCGTTGACGTTGCCCGATTGCAGCTCGACCAGCCGTTGGGCGGCTTCGGCACTCCAGCGGAACACCAGGGTTTCGGCTTTGGCTTTTTCACCCCAGTAGTTGGGATTCGCCTTGAAGATCATCTGATCGCCCTTGCGCCACTCACTCAGCATATAGGGGCCGGTCCCGATGGGTTTCTCCAGGAGCTGGCCGGTACCACCCGTGGCTTCCAGATACTCGGCCGGGTGGATCTGCAAGGCCGTATCGGCGGCTTTGGCCGGGAAGGCGGGGTCGGGGAAGCAGAGGGTAAACTTGACCGTGTACTTATCAAGGGCCTCGATGGCCTTCAGCTCGCCGCCGTAATCACAGCTATCCACCGAGGCACTGAGCAGTTGCAAGGGGGCTTCGGTGGGCGCCGGGGGCTGGGTCGGCGCCGAAGGTTGCGTCGGCGCCGGGGGCTGGGTCGGCGCTGGGGGCTGCGTCGGTGCGACACCGGCGCAGGCCGCCAGGAGCAGGGCGGCAGCCGTAAAGACCGCCAATACGGACCAGAAACGCAGGGTAGGTATCATCATTCTCCTCCATAATGTCGAGAAATGGGAACCAATGGCGCGCCATCGAGCAGGCACGCCGTTCGTCGGGAACACAGGAGCCAAAGAAACGGTACCGTTTGGGGGATCGTCATCACCTCCTCGCAACGAAAGCTAAACCTCACAAACGCATGGCCAAAGTCAAACCCGTACTACGGGCTTCCACAACCATTATCGGCGATTATAGAAACATCGATCGGGCTTTGTCAAAACCGATCGGCAATTTTCGCCCCTTTCGGTTCCGCCCTCGTCCCCGGTTGCAGCTCCGGGACAAAAGAAGACCTCAGGAGATAGGCCCGGAAAGGATGGACCCCAACAAAAGGCCGGCCCCACTTGCCGTCGGCGCCGGCCTGGGCTATGATGCCGCCATCCGAATCCCCTTTCCCTCCAGGAGTGTCCTATGGCATCGGTTGTAGCCAAAGTGATCGAAATCATCGGCACCTCGGAAATCAGTTGGGAAGACGCTGCCGCCCAGGCCGTGAAAGCGGCTGCCCGCACCCTGCACGGCATCACCGGCGTCGAAGTGACCAACATGACCGCCAAAGTGGAAGACGGCAAAATCGTCTCCTACAAGACGACGGTCAAAATCGCCTTTGCCGTCGATGTCTGAGCGGTGGGAGGCTTAGTCCACTTCGACGACGATCGGCAAAATGACGGGATTGCGCCGCGTGGTCTGGTAAAAATAGCGGTCCAGGGCCTCGCGCACGGCGTTGCTTAGAGCGACCTTGCTCCGTTTGCTTTGGGCCAGCGCGCGCGCCAGGGCCTCTTGCGCCCCTTGCAGGGTGGTATCCGCCTGGTCTTTGTAGACCACGCCGCTGGTAACAATCTGCGGCCCGGTGACCCATTCGCGGCCGTCCTTGCGAACGGTGATCACCACCGCCACCACCCCATCGCGTCCCAGGGCTTCGCGCTCGCGGATGACGGCCGGGCCGATATCCCCCACGCCGCTGCCGTCCACAAAGACATAGCCCCCCGGCACCGTGTCCACCACCCGGCAACCTGTCGGTGTTATCTCCAGGATATCGCCATCCTTGAGACGGAAGATATTCTCTCGGGGCAGGCCCATACTCTCGGCCAGCCGCGCATGCAGATGGAGATGGCGAGCCTCGCCGTGGACCGGCACGAAAAAGCGCGGTTGCACCAGGGCCAGCAGGAGTTTCATTTCCTCCTGGCTGGCATGACCCGACACATGAACATGGGCGATGGGTGGGTAAATGACTTCGACCCCGCGCTCGACCAACTGATTGATCATCCGGCTGACCTCTTCCTCATTGCCGGGGATGGGCGTGGCCGAAATCACCACCGTATCGGTCGGGGTCAACACCAGATCGCGATGCCGACCGGCAGCCATCCGTGCCAGAGCGGCTTCAGGCTGACCCTGGCTGCCGGTAATGAGCAGGGTCACCTGTTGCGGTGGCAGCTTTTTCGCCGTCTCCAGCTTGACATAAGACCCTTTAGGCACCTTGAGATAGCCCAAACGGCGGGCGATTTCGAAATTCTGCTCCAGCGAGCGACCGGCAATGGCCACCTTACGGTTATAGCGATGGGAGATGTCGATGATCTGCTGAAAGCGATTGAGCTGGGAGGCAAACGTAGCGACGATCACGCGGCCCGGTGCCTGGCGCATGACCTGGTCAAAAGCCGGTTCGATGGTTTTTTCGGAAGGGGTAAAGCCGGATTTTTCGACACCGGTCGAATCCGAAAAGAGGGCCAGAACGCCCTCGGCGGCCAGGGCTGCCAGTTGGGCCAGATGGGGTCGGCCGCCGGCTCCGGGCGTATAGTCGATCTTGAAATCGCCGCTATGGATAACCCGGCCGATGGGGGTATCAATGGCGAGGGCCAGGCTATCGGGAATGGAATGGCTGAGGAGGATGGCATGGACGGTAAAGGGCCCCAGACGAATGGCATCGCCGGGGTTCAGTTCCCGCAGATCGGGGCGGAGGCGCTTGCCGAAGTGCTCCTTAAGCTTGCGCTCGACCATGGCCAGGACAAGACGGGTGCTGTAGATAGGAGCCTGGATCTCCTCCAGCAAAAAGGGCAGGGCGCCGGTGTGGTCTTCATGGCCGTGGGTGATGACAATGCCCCGCACCCACTCCTTTTTATCCCGCAAGTAGGCAAAGTTAGGGATGACGAGGTCAATGCCGAGCATGTCGTTTTCCGGAAACATGACCCCGGCATCCACGATAAGGATATTCCGTTCGTATTCAAAAACATTCATATTGCGGCCGATTTCACCAAGGCCGCCAAGAGGGATAAAACGCAACGAAGCCATTCTATTTTATGCATTTGAACGTCTGCACGTTCCATTCAAACGTGCAAAACAAAATAAAAATACCCACGGCAGGATTTGAACCTGCGACCCCCTGCTCCGGAGGCAGGTGCTCTATCCCCTGAGCTACGTGGGCTTACGCTGTTAGAGTATACCATAAAGGCCGGGTTCGAGGCAATTTAACGCGGTTCTCTCTTGTGTTGGGAGTGCGACATTGGCTACGGAGTGGCGGCGAGGTGATGGCCCAGGGCTTCCTTCCCCCCGTATTGCGATCGGCCGCAGGCGTGACCCAGATGCCTTACACCCATCCGGGCTGCCGACCATGGAACCGCCGTCGTTCTCGACCGTCGGCAAGGGCCACACCGCGGACAACCCCTCCCATTCCGGGCTGTACGTCCGGCCGGCGCGCAGCTGGCGGTGGCTCCCGCTTGGGCAAAAGCGCGAGTTGGACTACAATGGCCTCATTTCCGCAGGTTGATGTTGCCAGGAGGCTTATCATGTCACGGGATATCTTCGCTTTGCTGGCCTCCAAGCCCTTCGTCATCGGCGATGGCGCTATGGGGACCATGTTGCAACGGGCAGGCCTGACGAGCGGCGGGGCGCCCGAGTTGTGGAATGTGGAACGGCCCGACGTCGTGCGGAGTATCTACCAGGGCTATGTGGATGCCGGAGCCGAGATCATCGAGACAAACACGTTTGGGGGCAATCGCTATCGGCTCAAGCTGCATAACCTTCAGGAGCGCGTGGCCGAGCTTAACCGGGCCGGTGCCGCGCTGGCCCGGGAGGTGGCCGGCGAGACGGTGCTCGTGGCCGGTTCGATCGGGCCGACCGGCGAATTGTTCCGGCCGATGGGGAATCTCAGCTACGAGGAGGCGGTGGCGGCCTTCGCCGAGCAGGCCGCCGCCCTGGTCGAGGGTGGCGTCGATCTCTTCGTGATCGAGACGATGAGCGATTTGGAAGAGGTCAAGGCCGCCGTCGAGGGCTGTCGCCGGGTGAGCGAGCTGCCCATCGCCACCACCATGACCTTCGACACGAACTATCATACGATGATGGGCGTGGCGCCGGCCCAGGCCGTGCGCACCCTGGCCGCGTTGGGGGTGCGCATCATCGGCGCCAATTGCGGCAACGGACCCGATGAGATCCGCCGCGTGATGGCCGAAATGGCAGCCGTCCGCCCCGAAGGGGTCTATCTCATGGCCCAGAGCAATGCCGGTTTGCCGAAATGGGTGGACGGACGCACCCATTACGACGCCACCCCCGAGGTCATGGCGGCCTATGCCCTCGATATGGCCGGGATGGGCATCAACTACATCGGCGCCTGCTGCGGCAGTACGCCCGATCACATCCGCGCCATGCGCCAGGCCCTGCTCACCCAACCCATTCCCATCCTCTCCCCGGCGGCGTTTGGGATCGGCGCCGAAGGGGAGCAGCCCACCCGTCGTGGGGAGCGGCGTGGTTCGCGTCGCGAGCGGCCGGGTGCGGCGAGCGCGTGAGCCGTCTCCGCCATGAGCGAACGTTTGCAGGCCCTGGCGGCCGATCTGAAAAAGCATAGCAGCGCCGAGGTCTATCTCGACCTGCCTACGCGGCTGCTCTACAGTACCGACGCCTCGAACTATCAGATGGTCCCCCTGGCCGTGGTCATCCCCCGCCATGAGGATGACGTCCTGGCCACGGTCGAGGCCTGCATGGCCCTGG
>Ga0197142_1001198_pt1 | contig 23997 bp, 16 predicted proteins | sample GBS60_MetaG_FD_148614 | JGI IMG/M metagenome (GOLD analysis project Ga0197142, IMG submission 148614) | Sediment microbial communities from Great Boiling Springs, Gerlach, Nevada, United States - GBS 60_MetaG | ecosystem: Environmental > Aquatic > Thermal springs > Hot (42-90C) > Sediment... | reverse complement strand
TAGGCGCGGCTCGCCGGCAGGCGAAAGCTCAGCCAGGTGCCCACGCCGGCGAGCGCTGCCACCAAGGCGAACATGCCGGCGTAGGCTGCCAGTGGCTGCCCGCTCGCCGAGAGCGCGTCCAGCCAAGCGCCGCCCAGCAAGGGCGAGAGGGCGACCACGCCGCCTAGCGTGTTGATCACGCCGACGTACATGGCGCGGTGGCGCTCCGGCGCGTTATCCAACAAATAGCCCACCGGGCCAAGCACCAGCGAGTGCTCAATCGCCCCGCGCAGGGCGAAGATGATGACGAAGCCAGCGATCACCACCGCCGGCGACGCCCGCAAAACCGGCCCCAAGAGGGCAAAGGCCAGGGCCAACGCCGGCGCAGCGAACTGCATCGCGGCGGCCGAACGCACCACGCTCAGCGCCGTGAAGCGCTCGGCCAGCCAGCCAAAGGCCGCAATGCCCACGATGCCGCCGACGATCAGCGCGATGTTCACCACGCCGGTGATCGCGTCGCCCAGCCCGAACTGCTCCTTGGCGAAGACCAGGTAGAACGAGGCCGCCATCAGCTCGATGCCGGTGAGCACCCGCACGACGAGCACGCGGCGAAAGATGCCGTCGCTGCGCAACGCCACCTTCAGGCTGGAGAGGAAGTCCACCTGCTGGGCGTGGGCATGCTCGGCCTCGGTCATCGGCAGCTCGCGCAACAGGCTGATGATCGCCAAGGAGATCACCATGGCGACCCATGCGCAGCCGAAGATGAAGGCGTAGTTCTGCGGGAAGGGCAAGCCATCGGGCTGGAGGACGCGCTCGACAATCAAGCCGGCGCCGATGCCCAGCACGCCGCCGACGACCTGGCCGATCGAGACCACCCGCGCGCGGACGCGCGACGAGAGCGCGCGGCTGAGCATGTCGAACCAGGCCACGCCGGCCACTGCATCGCACACGTTGAAGAGCGCCAGGCAGCCCACCAGCACCCAGACCGTCAACAGCGGGGCCTGTGCCTGCGTGATCAACAGCCAGAGCGCCATCAACAACAGCCCGTTGCGCCCGATCAAGCTGGGGATGATCAAATAGGGCTTCTGCCAGCGCTTGCCGCGCACCAGATGCGCTGCCACGAGCTGCGGCAGGAACCAGGTCACCGACCAGGTCATGCCCACCACCCCGATCAGCGTCTTGTCCTCGGTGAGCTGCGAGGCCAGCCCCACCAGCACAGTCGTCGGCGGGATGAAGTAGGTGCCGACCATGAACGCAGCGATGTCGCCGACGAAGGCCAGGGCGTTGCGCGGTGCATCTAGAGGAACGGGCGCGGCGACTTTGGACTCGATGATCGCAGCCACAGCACGGCATCATACGCGAACAAGATGATGCGCCATGTAGTGGGTGTGTTCATGGATGGGGGCAGAACGCTCTGGGTGAGCGACGGCACTGCCGTCCGCTTACCAGCGTTTTGCCTCTATCCATGAATGCGCCCATATAATCCCGACGCGATGGGCAAGACCTTCGCCGAGAAGGCCCTGGCGCGCGCGGCCGGCAAAGCCGAGGTGAGCGCCGGCCAGATCGTGGATGCGCGACCCGACCGCGTGTTGAGCCACGACAACACCGCGGCCATTTACCGTCTGTTCCGGCAACTGGGCGTTGAGAAGGTCAAGCATCCTGAGCGGCTGTGCATCACGCTCGATCACGCTGCCCCGGCCCCCACCACCCAGCACGCCCAAAATCACGCTGAGGTGCGCGCGTTCGTTCGCGCGCAGGGCGTGCGCCACTTCTTCGAGGTCGGGCGCGGCATCTGCCATCAAGTACTGAGCGAAGAGGCGCTGGTGCTGCCGGGCATGACCATCCTCGGCGCCGATTCGCACACCACGCATTTCGGCTGGCTGGGCGCGTTCGGCGCCGGCGTCGGCCGCAGCGAGGTGGCCGCCCTCTGGGCCACCGGCGAGCTGTGGCTGCGCGTGCCGGAGAGCATGAAGGTCGTCCTGACGGGTCAACTGCCCCCTTGGGTCACGACCAAGGACCTATGCCTCAAGTTGATCGGCGATCTGGGTCAGGACGGCGGTCTGTATCGCTCGGTGGAGTTTCACGGCGACGCCATTCGGGCGCTCAGCCTGGATAGCCGCATGGTCATCCCCAACATGATGGCCGAGTTCGGGGCCAAGAACGCCTACCTGCCGCCGGATGAAGCAGTGTTTGGCTATCTTGAGCAGCGCCTGCGCCGGCGCCGGCAGGCAGCCCAAGCCCAGGGCGACGCCGACGAGATGCGCGCGCTGGATGCGCAATTGGAAACGCTGCGCAGCGCCGCGCTCTACCCCGACCCCGATGCGCAGTATGTCTCTGAGTGCCGCTACGATCTGAGCGCGCTGGAGCCGATGGTGGCCCAACCGCACCGCGTGGACAACGTCGCGCCGATCAGCGCGGTGCGTGGCCGGCCTGTGCATCAAGCCTGGCTGGGCACGTGCACCAACGGCCGGCTGGAGGACATCGCGGCGGCCTGCGAGGTGCTGCGCGGGCGGCGCGTGGCGCACACGACGCGCCTGCTTTGGACGCCCGCTTCGTCCGAGGTACTACAGGAGGCGCTGCGGCTGGGCTACGCCGCGATCTTCCTGGAAGCCGGCGGGGTGATCGGCACGCCGGGCTGTGGCCCGTGCATGGGCAACCACATGGGCGTGCCGGCCATCGGCGAAGTCACGATCAGCAGCGCCAACCGCAACTTTCGCGGGCGCATGGGCACCCGCGACGCCGAGATCTACCTGGCTTCGCCGGCGGTGGTGGCGGCCAGCGCAGTGGTCGGCGCGATCGCCGACCCGCGCGAGGTGGTGCAAGGGTGAGCCAAGCGCTCTGCGCGAACCAAGCGGATGAAGTTGCTCTCGCCAAGCGTCAGAAGATTATCCTAAAACGCGGCGCGAATTGGCTCGGATCAGCCTCCTTGTCGAGTTGGACCTTGAGCCCCATTTCAGTGAATGCATTGATGAGGTCCTCAGGGCCTGTGTTGTCATAGGCCTCGACCGCATATCTTCCTTCGTTCGTATTAGTGTAAATAGGGAGGTAGCCCAGTTCAGTTGCTTTGCTATCCATCGCGTGTAATATAAATTCTCCTGGGTCTTCATCCCTATCATATTTCTCGTAAAATTCATCGATCTTCTCTTTCAGATTGTCAATCCGAAGCACCATGACGGGGTAAATTGACCGATTCACCGATATGATCGAGCGGCCTATTCTCAGGACAAATCCGAATCGCTTCTTGCTCATGTTAGCCCACATTATCTCATATTTACGACGAATCATCTGCTGGACCATGCGGCGCAGCCTTGGTGGCCCCGCAGCAAGGTGGATCAAGCGTGAGCCTGGTCATGATGACGGACTGAGGGTAAGGCGCTGATGACCCTGCAGCGCTCCCCTGGTCATCCTGAGTGGCTGCGTTGGTCAGCCGGCACGTCGAGCACGCGTGTCGCTGCTGGCCACACCAAGCGCACGCGCCCCAAATCATGAATGCACCCCGTACATCCGAACTGGCGTTTTATAGAATAAAGAAAGGGACATGCATCCAACGCAACACCCATCACCACCCGACGAAGTGATCGCGCGCGCTGCCCAACTGCGCGCTGAGCTGAACGAGCACAACTATCGCTACCACGTGCTCAACGATCCCATCATCAGCGATGCTGAGTTCGATGCCTTATTCGAGGAACTGAAGCAGCTCGAAGCCCGCTATCCCGCGCTGCAAACCCCTGACTCGCCCACGCAGCGCGTCGGCGCACCGCCGGCTGAGGGCTTCGCCAAGGTCACCCATCCACAGCCTGTGCTCAGCCTGAGCAACGCATTTGACGCCGATGACGTGCGCGCCTGGCGCGAGCGCTTGATTCGCTACATCGAGCAGACCTTCCCTGCGCCGGCCGAGGCGCTCAGCCAACTGGATGACTACGTGGTTGAGCCGAAGATTGACGGCCTAACCGTCGTGCTCACCTACGAAGACGGCATCTTCATCCGCGGCGCGACGCGCGGCGATGGGCTGGTCGGCGAGGACATCACTGCGAACCTGCGCACCGTGCGCAGCCTGCCGCTGGCCTTGCGACGAGCCAACGGCGCTGCGATCCCCAAGCGGGTCAGCGTACGTGGCGAAGCGTTCATCACCACCGCGGACTTTCAGCGCCTGAACGAGGCCCAGCTCGCGGCCGGCGAGCGCCCCTTTGCCAATCCGCGCAACGCCGCTGCTGGCTCTCTGCGCCAGCTCGACTCGACGATCACAGCCAAGCGGCCGCTGCGCCTGCTTTGCTATGCGCTCGTGGACTACGAAGGCGCATCGCCACCGCCCGCCACTCAGTGGGAGACGCTCGACTATCTGCGTCAGCTTGGCTTTCCGGTGACCGATGTCGCGCGTCGCTTCAGCGACTTAGAGTCGGCGATCGCCTATTGCGCGAAATACGCCGAAGCGCGCGATGCATTACCGTTCGAGGCTGACGGTATGGTGATCAAGCTCAACCACTTGGCGCTGGTCCGCCAGTTGGGCTACGTGGGCAAGGACCCGCGCGGCGCGATCGCCTATAAGTTCCCGGCGCGCGAAGCCACCACCATCCTGAGGTCCGTCAGCATCAGCATTGGGCGCACCGGCAACATCGTCCCCAACGCCGTCCTGGATCCGGTGAACGTGGGAGGCGTCACGATCACCAGCGCTACGCTGCATAACTACGACGACATTGCGCGCAAGGACATCCGAATCGGCGACCGCGTGATCGTCCGGCGCGCCGGTGACGTGATCCCCTACGTCGCCGGCCCGGTGATCGCGGCGCGCACCGGCACAGAGCAACCGATCACGCCGCCGTCGCACTGTCCGTTCTGTGGGACGCCGCTGATCCGGCGCGCCGGCGAGGTCGCCCTCTACTGCCCCAACGACGATTGCTCAGGGCGGCTCGACCGCGCGATCAGCCACTTCGTGGGGAGCAACGCGATGGACATCGCCGGCCTGGGCGAGAAGATCGTCGCCCAGCTCATTGACGCTGGCCTGGTCAGCGACGTGGCCGATCTCTATGCGCTTAAGAAAGAGGACCTGCTGGGGTTGGAGCGGTTTGCCGAACGCAAAGCTCAGAAGTTGCTCGATGCGATCGCCGCCTCCAAGCAACAACCACTCGCCCGCTTGTTGGTGGGTCTGGGCATCCGTCACGTCGGCGAAGTCGCCGCGCGCGCGCTTGCCGAGCGCTTCGGCAGCCTGGATGCGCTGCTGGCCGCTGCTGCCGAGGGTCCGCAGGCTTTCCAGGAGATCGAAGGCGTCGGCCCGGTGATCGCGGAGAGCATTTGCGATTGGGCCAATCGTGAGAGCACCCGCCGCTTGGTGGAGAAGCTCAAGCGCGCCGGCGTTGACCCGCGCCAACAACCACGTGCAACGACCGGCGGCGTCCTGGCCGGCCGCACCTTCGTGATCACCGGCACGCTCTCCCAGCCGCGCGAGGCGATCGCAGCCTGGATCGAAGCGCACGGCGGCAAGGTGACTGATAGCGTCAGCCGCCAGACCAGCTATTTAATCGTCGGGGATGCGCCCGGCGCCAGCAAATTGACCAAAGCGCAGCAGCTCGGCGTGCCGATCATCAGCGAAGCACAGCTTCGGCAGATGGTCGCGAGCAGCGCGTGATCTGACATGGTTCGCCTCTCGCATGCCCACATCCACGTCATCAACGGCGAAGAGCTGGGGGAGACGCCCCAAGCAGCCGTCCGGCAGTTGGCGCGCGAAGGCGGGATGCTGTTTATCTTCCTCGATCTGCCGAGCGCTTCGCCCTCCACCTGCGCCGACATCATCCGTGTGCTGAGCGATGGGTTCGCCCGCGCCCCTGGCGGCCTCACCTCTGCGCTGCGCCTCGCACTCAAGTTAGCCGGCGAGCGCGCCCGCCAGCTCAGCCAGGGGCTGCCGCTCGGTCAGCGGCTGGAAGGCTCGCTGAGCTGCGCGTTGTTAACCGGCAACAGCTTGATCATCGCCCAAGCTGGACCGGCGATCGCCTACGCTCGCGCAGCCTCCGGCGCATTTGAGGTGATCGCAGATCTCAGGGCGTCACCGGTTGGCGCTCAGCCGGTGGTGGATGTGCGCTTCAGCCATTTTGCCCTGCAAGTTGGCGACGTGTTCGTGCTCACCGGCGCGCGCTCGACCTTGGATGTGGACAGCGGATTGATCAAAGCGTGCATGGCCAAGGGTGACGCGCGCATGGTGGCCGGCTACCTCAACGCCAACGTCAAGCGTGGGCAGATGATCGGGCTGGCGATCTCGGTGGACGGTGCACCAGCCACGTCCCCGCCATCAGCGGATGAAGCGCGGGCTGCTCAGCCGGTGGCTGCCGAGCAGGCGGCAGCCCAGCGACCCTCAGCCGGGGCCTCGTCGCGATCGACCCGCCCCGTTTACGCTGATCGGCCCGCCATCGCAGAAGCGCTTGGCCGTGCTGCGTCCAAGGTGCGCCGCGCGCTGGCTGCGTTCGGCGCGCGCCTATTGCCTGAAGCGCCGTCCGCTGAGCCGGCGAGTCAGGCGCGAGCGATCACCTTTGTCCTCGCCGCGACTGCCGTGCTCATCCCCGTCGTCGTCGGCGTCATCACCGCTGCGCTCTACCTGCAACTCAGCGGCGAGGCCGAACGGCTGCGCCTGCGCAATCAGGCCGAAGCCCAGGTCGCAGCCGCCCAAGCTGCCGATAACCCAGCGCAAGCCAGGGAGGCCTGGGCGCGCGCGCTGGAGGCCATGAATCAGTATGAGGCCCGCCATCCAGACGACCGCGCGTATTTTGACGCTGCGCGCGCCGAAGCCCGCGCTCGCCTAGACGCGATCAACGGCGTGACCCGCGTCCAACCCACGTTGCTGGCTGAGCTGGGCGGCAGCGCGCCCCGACGGGTAGCCGCTGCTGCGTTGGGGGCCTATGTGCTCAACCTGGCCGACAACACCGTGGACTACTACGTGACCAACGCTGAGCGCACCGCGGCCGCCGGCAGAAAGGTAAGCCTGCGCCTCGAAGACAATCAACCGACCAATACGCCGATCGCTGATGTGGTCTGGGCGACCACGATAGATAGGCGCTGGCGCACCGAGGGCGCTATCCTCTTCAGCACTGGTCGCATCTATGAATACAGCTCGGCCACCGGCCGCGCTACACCGTTGGCCTTGGCGGTCAGCGCGGATGCTGCGCCGGCACAGGTACAGGCCGGCGCGCTCTATAACAACACCGTCTATCTGCTCGACGCGACAGTCGGCCAGATCTGGCGCTACCGATTGGCCGGCGACCAGATGAGCGCGATCGCGCCCTACTTTCGCTCGCCTTATAACCCGCTTAAGGAAAGCCTGGACTTTGCCATTGATGGCGCAATTTACGTCCTGCTCAAAAACGGCGCTGTCTTGAAGTACTTTAACCGCCAGCCCCAGCCGTTCATCCTCAATGGCTTGCCTGATGGCAGCCTCAGCCGGCCGGTTGCGATTACCCTAAGCGGCGATGACGCCACGCAGGGCAACGCTTTCATCCTCGACGCCGACGGCGCGATCGTCGTCCTGAGCAAGTCTGGCCAGTTTATCCGTCAGTATCGCGGCCAAGGCGATGAGTTCATCGGGGCCGAGGACCTCTCGCTTGACCGCATCGGCAACATCCTCTACGTCGTCACCCGTGAGCGCCTATACGCCTTTAGCCTTCCTAACTAAATCTTCGCTACTCCAGAGTTCGGCCCTTGCTGCGAACGCATTCAGTGAAGCCAGGGAGGAGGGCGCTTAGCATAGCCGGCGGTGAGCGCCTAAGAATCACCAGCGCTGTGCCTCGCGGGTGGTGATGGCAGCGCCATCGCCCACTCATGGCGAGGTCATCATTTGGCGTGGTGGAAACAGTAGCTTCCCACCCAGGAAGCTGCCCGACTCACTCACACCAGCGTAGCTGGGTATGCCAAGCGCATGTGCCCTAGATCATGAATGCCCTCACTGCTCCAAACTCTGCTATAATCCTGGCCAGCATAAGGGCCTGTGGCGCAGTTGGGAGCGCGTCTCAATGGCATTGAGAAGGTCAAGGGTTCAAGTCCCTTCAGGTCCACTTAAGTAAACGTCCACACCTCCTCCTATTTTTAGCCCGCCTGTCCGCAGCAGATAGGCGGGCTTTATGTATGATAGCTATCTGAGAGATGGTCGAGCGATACAACCCTCAAGCGATCGAACCGAAGTGGCAGGCGCGCTGGGAACAGGACCAGCTCTACAAGACCTTGCCGGCTTGCGACAAGCCCAAGTATTACGTGCTGGACTTCTACCCCTATCCCTCCGGTGAGGGCATGTCGGTGGGCCACGCCCGCAACTATGTGCCGACGGATGTGCTGGCCCGCTACTACCGCATGAAGGGCTACAACGTCCTGCATCCGATGGGCTTCGATGCCTTTGGGCTGCCCACCGAGAACGCAGCCATCAAGCTAAAAGTCGACCCGCACGAGCTGAACGAGCGATACAGCGCCAACTACGTTCGGCAATACAAACTGATGGGGCTAAGCTACGATTGGTCTCGGCTGATCAACAGCGCGCACCCCGAGTATTACCGCTGGACGCAGTGGATCTTCCTCAAGCTCTTCAACGCTTGGTATGACCCGCGCCTTGACAAGGCCGTGCCGATCGAGACGTTGGAAGCTGAGTTGGCCGAGCGCGGCTCGGGCGCGATTCTCGATTACATAGACAACCATCCGGAGCACATCGGCGTCGTCAACAAGGGCACGCCGGCCATCACGGCCGAGCAGTGGCGAGCGATGAGCCGCCGCGAACAGAATGAGTACCTCTACAACTTCCGGCTGGCCTTCCAGGCTGAAAGCACGGTGAACTGGGATCCGGTTGACAAGGTCGTTGTGGCGGATGAGGAAGTGGAGAACGGGCGCGCCTGGCGCAGCGGCGCGCTGGTCATCAAGCGCACCATCCGTCAGTGGTTCTTCCGCATCACGGCCTATGCCGAGCGCCTGATCAAAGACCTGGACGAGGTGGACTGGCCGGAGCGCATCGTCACCATGCAGCGCAACTGGATCGGCAAGTCCGAAGGCGCAGAGGTGATCTTCCGCGTTTGTAACGCTGAGCAATCGGCTATCCCAGTCTTTACCACCCGCCCCGACACGCTATGGGGCGCGACGTTTATGGTGCTCTCGCCGGAGCACCCGCTCGTGCCGCACATCACAGCGCTCGAACACAAAGCCGAAGTTGAGCGTTATATCGCCTTCGCCAAAGGCGAGAGCGAGGAACAGCGCACCGCCACAGACAAAGAGAAGACCGGCGTATTCACCGGCGCTTACGCGATTAACCCGGTGAACGGCGAGCGCATCCCGATCTGGATCGCCGACTACGTGCTCATGAGCTACGGCACCGGCGCGATCATGGCCGTGCCGGCCCATGACCAGCGCGACTTTGAATTTGCCAAGAAGTTCAACCTGCCGATTAAAGTCGTGGTCTTCCCGCAAGCTGAGATGGAGCGACTGGGGCTATCCGGCGCGCCGAGCGAGGCAGCGATCATCGATTATGAGCGCCGGATGACTGCTGCCTACGAAGACAAAGCCGGCGTGATGGTGAACAGTGGGCCGCTCAGCGGCATGCCCGCCGGCACGGAGGCCATCCGCGCTGCGATCGCATACTGCGCGCAAATGGGCTTTGGCAAGCGGCGCGTGAATTACAAGATCCGCCCTTGGCTGATCAGCCGGCAGCGCTATTGGGGCACGCCCATCCCGATTATTCACACGCCCGACGGACCGCTCGCTGTGCCTGAGCACGAGCTGCCTGTGCTGCTGCCGAAGGTCTCCGCCTACGAGCCAGGGCCGAACGGTGAGTCCCCGCTGGAGAGCATCCCGGAGTTCGTCAACACACCGCTTGGCCGGCGCGAGACCGACACGATGGCCACTTGGGCTTGTTCCTCGTGGTACTACATCCGCTTCGCAGACCCGCACAACGACAAGGCGATCGGCGATCCCAAAGAGATTGATTACTGGCTGCCGGTGGATACCTACGTCGGTGGGGCGGAGCACGCCGTGCTGCACTTGCTGTACTCGCGCATGTGGACCAAGGTGCTCTACGACCTGGGCATCGTGAAGTTCAAAGAACCGTTTCGCACGCTGCGCAATCAAGGTCTCATCCTCTCCCCGCAAAAGCGCGTGGATGAACATGGGCGCGAGTACTACGAGAAGATGAGCAAATCCAAGGGCAACGTGATCACGCCTGATGAAGTGATCGCCGAACACGGCGCGGATGCGCTGCGTGGCTACGAACTCTTCATTAGCGACTTTGAGCAGACCGTGCCGTGGAGCACCCAAGGTGTGCCCGGCGTGCGTCGCTGGCTGGATCGCGTCTGGCGCATCGTGCTGGCGCCGGAGGAGGAGAAGGGGCCGCCGGCCCAGATGACCCCGCGCGACCTGCGGCGCATCGCCCATCAGACCATCCTGCGTTACGAGCGCGATCTGAAGGCGTTTAGCTTCAACACGCTGGTTGCCGCCCTCATGGAGTTCACCAACGCGCTTTATAAGGCCCGCGACGCCGGCCTGGTCGGCGCGCCGGAATGGGACGAGGCAATTGACATCCTGTTGCGCCTGCTCGCGCCGGTCGCGCCTCACATCGCCGAGGAGCTATGGCATCGCCTGGGCCGGCCCTATAGCATCCACCAACAGCCCTTCCCGGTCGCCGACGAAGCGGCCGCCCGCGCCGACGTCCTCCACTTGGCCGTCCAGATCAATGGCAAGGTGCGCGACCGCATCACCGTGCCGGCTGACGCCGACGAGGAAACGATCAAACAAGCAGCGCTGGCCAGCGAGGGTGCAAAGCGCTACCTAAACGGAGCAGCGCCGAAGCAAATACACTACGTCAAGGGCCGCTTAGTGAGCATCGTGGTGTAGCGACGATTTGAATCGGCCACTTGGCCTATTAAAGTTCAGCCGATCGGCAGTTGCTAAGCTGGGATGGTGAGTACAAAATAGCACTTACGATGAACCCTGCGAACCCGGGAGTGAATCCCCTAATCTATCCGATAGTTATCTTCACCGGCAGCCTGGTGATCGCCATGCTGTTGCTGACCTACGCTGTGTCATCCATCAGCGCTGCCATTCGCAAGCGTCGCGAGCAGGCCATTCGCGATTGGCAGGCGCGCGGCGTGAACTTTCTCTTGGGTCCGATCCAAGCCAACTTCTTGAATGAGCCGCGCTCCTTCGGCGTTGGCGGCAACGGCACGCTGGTGATGAGCGACAGCGCGATTCACTTCGCGCAGGTCACGCCAGAGCGCGAGATCATCATCCCCTTGAAGGACATTGAGCGCGCCTTCCTCCTGCGACGCTTCAACGGCCGTCGCGGGGCTAAACCGTTCCTCATCATTCAGCGCAAGGTAGGCGATCTGACCGGCTTTCAGCTCGAGAACGCCGGCAATTGGGCAGCCGCTATCAATCGCGCTGTCGGCGCAGTGGTGTCAGTGACACTTCCGGCCAACGCTCAGACAGGCGAGTCGTCGGCCTCCGCTGCGTGGAGCGCCACAAATTGAGCAGGGCTGGCCCGCCGAACACCCCCATCCCCAAAAACACGGCCAGCGCCACCAGTGGCCCGCCCCAGAAGATCGCGTTCGCCACGGTTTCGCCCAACCACGTGACAATATACGCCCATACCGGCCAATGGCGGAACCCCAACACGCCGCCCAGCGCAGCCAGCGCCTCCCCGTCGCTCAAAGCCCGCGTGGTCTCCTGTGAGCCGGCGATTGCCTGCCAAATGACATAGATCGCCGCCGCAGTAACGAACCAGCCCGCGTAGTTGCTCAGTGGGATGCCAAAATACGGCCCTGCCGTGCGCCAGACCCAGTTGCCATCGGCCACCATGCGCGGATCCAGGCTCAGATCCCAGGCCGTCATCGCCAATGCCGCGATCCCGACGCGCGCGGCGGACGAGCGCAGCGCGCCTTCACGGGATGATGAGGCCAGCAAGTGACCCGCCGTCATCCAAGACGGGTATAGCATCATGAACCAGGCGATCGGGATAATCACCGGCACCTTGCCCAGCAGCTTCGGCCCCAGTCGGTCGGTATAGTCGTATTCGCCGAAGAGAAAGCCATAGCTGCTGCCCAGATACTCCAGCGTGAGCGCCACGACGAAGCTGGAGATAAGCATTGCGGCAGCGCGGCGCAGGCCATACTGAACCGTTGCGTGCATCAGCGAGAAGGCAAACAGGCTGGCTGCCGTCAGCGCTGTGCTCGGCCCAATCCACGCCGGCTGATCGGCCAGCCGAACCAAGCAGTAGATCGGCATAGACGCCAGGTAGGTCAGCAGACAGATGAGAGGAACGAATTGAAGGCGCGCGCCAGCCACTTCTTGATTTGCTCCTACAGCGGTCGCAACTGCTTGACCATCCAGAGGATGCGCGGCATCCGGATCAGCTTCTCGCGGAAGGAGAGGAAAGCGCGTTTGTTGAACACATCAAAGTCGTTCTCGATGATCTTATCCAGGATGCTGCGGTAGAGGATGGCAGCCGCGCCCACTGCAATTCGACCGTCTGGCTTGAGCGCGACGATCGCCGGGATGCTGCGGGCATAGTATTCGCGGGCGCGCTGGATTTCAAAGCGCATCAGGGCGCGAAAGCGGTCGTCTATCACGCCGGCTTTCAGGTCGGCCTCGGTATAGCCGAAGCGACGCAGGTCCTCCTGCGGTAGATAGATGCGCCCACGGGCCAGGTCTTCGCCTACATCGCGCAGGATATTGGTCAATTGCAGCGCGATCCCCAGGTCAATCGCCGGCTGACGGCTGCGCTCAAAGAGGGCTGGGTCGTCCCCGTTCACGCCGATGATGTGCATCGAGATCAACCCCACCGTGCTGGCCACGCAGTAGCAATAACGCTCGAGATCACGCCAGCGCTCGTAACGGTTGACCGTCAGGTCCATCTCGCAGCCATCAATCAGCTCCTCGACATACTGTTGCGGCACGCGGTAGCGCTCGCGGACCAGCGTCCAGGCTGCCAACACAGGGTTGGTCTGCTCGTGTGCATCCAGGCGCGACGCCCGCCGCCATGCGTCCAGGCGAGGGCGCGCTTCTGCAGCGCTCTGGCTCAGCACGTCCACCGTGTCGTCTGTGGTGCGGCAAAACGCATAGAGCGCGCGAATGGCGCGCCGTTTGTCGCGGGGCAGAAAGGAGGTGCTGAAGTAAAACGACTTTGAATGATCGCGGGTAATTTCGTCGCACAGGGCGAAGGCGCGTTCAAATGCCTGCTCATCCTGCGTCGGGCGCAGCTTGAGTGAACGAATCATGGTCATGGGCACGGCGCTGATGTGATTGTCGCGCCAGCGGCGCTGGCACTAGTGTGTGCGATTCACCTTAGCCGTGCATAAGCTGAGTATATGCGCTGTTTACACGAAGCGTGCTCGTGGGGCGCAAATTACCTGAGCAGTCAACTTTTGTTAGGCCGCGTGGCCCCCCGATCGCTCCTTAGGTCAAGGACAAGTGCGCTCAGGCCGATACACAGCGTCGGGGCGCTGGCATCCCTGCCAGCAATGAGCGGTTGGCGTTTGAATCATTCGTCAATCCAGATGGTCACCGCTTCGACCGACATCCGTCCTCGCGCTTTGCCGGCATCCGCCGGGTAGCCAAGCGTGATCAACGCCTGTGGCTCCCAGTCGGCGGGCAACTTGAGCGTGTCGCGCACGACCTGCGGACAGAATAACGGGGCGCACATCCAGCATGCGCCCAGGCCCAGCTCGGTCGCGCGCAGCAGCAAGTTCTGGATGGCCGCCGCCACTGCCTGGCCGGCCATCCAGTGCTCAGCCTGGTTGCGCTGCGCGTCTGGGTAGCGGTCCATGTCGCGCAGCGTCAGGCAGGCCAGGATGCAGTGCGAAGCGGAGGTGATGCGCTGGTAAGAGCGCGCCACGTCCTGTTCGGCCTTCGCTGGCTCCACGCCATCGCGCAGCAAGTCGGCGCGCAGTTGCGCGCCCATCGCCTGGGCGAGGCGCGCCCGCGCCGGCCCGCTGAGCACAGCGAATCGCCAGGGCTGGCGATTGTGCGGCGACGGCGCGCGGATGGCCGCCTCCAACAGGGCGACGACCATCTCCCGGGACACAGGCTGGTCGGTATATGCGCGGATCATGCGCCGTTTGCTGATGGCGTCCATCATCCGTATAAGTCGAGCTGCGCCGGGCGGATGATCTCGGCGGCGCTGCCGGCGCGCGGCGTAAAGCGCAGGCCACGCATCAGCACAGCCGGCACGCCCTCAGCGGCCTGGCCCATCACCAACGTTGCTGCGCTGGCCACCATGTCGGCTAACCCTATCTCCGTGTGCTGAAGGCGATAGCCGAATAAGTCGGGTTGCCCGCGCAAGTCCTCCACGCCCGGCATGCCGGCCACGCCCACGGCCACGCCCACCGTGCCCAGGCGATGCGGCCGGCCGTGGCTGTCGCAGATCACCACCGGCAGGTGTGCGTTAAATTTCTCGCTCAAACGTTCATGAAGCTGTTTCGCTGTGCCGTCGGGATCGCTCGGCATGAGCAGCACGATGTCTGGGTCGGGAGACGTGTTGGAGTGATCCACGCCGGCGTTGGCCGCGACAAACCCCAGGCGATGGCGGGTGATGAGCACGCCGGGCGCGGCGCGCGAGACCGCGCGCGATTCGCTCAGGATCACCTCCACCAGGCGCGGGTCTTTATGGGTCTCGGCGGCCAGCGCCAGCGCGCGGGGCGAGGGTGTCACCTGTCGCAGGTTGACGAAGCGTCCCTCCGCCTTGGCCACAACTTTCGAGGTGACGACGAGCACATCGCCTGATTGTGGTTGCAGAGGAACCAGTGCTGATGCCAGCAGCCCAGCCAGGTCATCGCCGGGCTGGACAATCGGCAAGCCACGCAGCGGCCAGACTCGCAGCCCAAGCGCCGCATCGTTCACGCTCACAAGCCTGGATGATACGCGCGTTGCGCAAATCGCCGGCGTGCGATGGTCATCTTGGGCGACAGCAGTTTTAATATTCGCTCATTCAGGTCACTCATCGTGAGTAAAATTGCCCATGATTGAATACGCTGAGGCGGGGCATCGGTGCTAGAGACGCAGAAACCCAAGACGATGGTTCGCCCGTTTGAGATCCGCGACGTCAGCGTGATCCAGCGCCTGACGCCGCTTGCTCACCCGCTCGCCTGCGAGCTGGTGGCGGTGGACGGGGTGAACCCGCTGCGCGAAGCGGTGCGCGCATACCTCTCCGGAGGGCGTGATCATGCAGTTGTGCTGGTGGCGCGCAGCCCGCATCACGACTTAGAAGCATTTGGCGTGATGTATGTGCTGCCCTTGGTCAATGGCGAGGAGGAAGGGCACGATGGCGCTGCTCACCGCCGCGCGGCGCTGGTCTTGATGTCCCCTCGCCCGCAGTCGGACGCGCTGATCGAGACGTGGATGCACCTGGCTCAGGAGTTCGCGGTTGAGGCGACGCGGCGTGGCGTGCATCACATCGTAGCCGAAGCACCGGAGACAGGCGGAGAAGTTGAAGCCCTCCAAGCCGCCGGCTTTGCGCCGCTGATCCAGCAGGACGTGCTCAAGCTGGCCGCCTCGCCCAGCCTCGGCACGCTCCCTCACGTCAGCGGCCTGCGCGAACAGACGAAAGACGACGAGCCGTTCATCAAAGCCCTGCACCTGCGCATAGCGCCGAAGATGACCTACCAGGCTGAGGTGTCGTTTGACTTGTTGCGCGCCACTCATGGCCCAGATCGCGGCCTGGTGGTGGTGCGCGATGGCGAGCTGCTCGCGCATGTCTCGATCCGACAAGGCAGGCGCAGCTATGGGATGCGCGCCTTGTTTCGTCCCGAAGTCAGCAGTATCGCGCGACCCGTACTGTGCCACGCGCTGGCCCGCTTGCTCCTGCGCGCGCACCGCCCGGTTTACCTCACCCTGCGCCATTACCAGAGCTGGTTGCTGCCGGTGTTGGATGAGTTAGGGTTCGTTCATCTGTCGTCCACTGTGCTCATGGTGCGCCACACGGCTGCGCGCGTGCAACAACCCGTCTGGTCATCTGCGATGGCGGAGCACACCGCTATCCAGACCACCACCTCAGCGTCTATGCACTTGGAATCCTGTACCTCGTCTGGCGAGGACACAAACAATGTGCCTTTGAGCGCGCACGACTATGCGAGAACTGCGAATCACTGATGACCTGGATTCTCTTCTGAATGTTCTGCCCCCTTCGATCTCAGACGCCATCCGTCGTATTGGACGCTTCAACGATCTGATAGAAGTCGTCATGGACTTGGGCCGGCTGCCTGAGTCGCGCTATGTGAGCGCCGAAGCGAGCGGCGATCTACACGGCCTCGCTCGGCGTGAGGAATCGCTCGTCCTGCGCGATACCGAGATCTGCCGCGAGGACCTGAGCTACGTCCTGGAGCGCATCAGCAACTTCGACGAAGACAACAGGGCCGGCATCGCGCGCACACTGCACCGCATCTCGGCCATTCGCAACCGCCGCGGCGAAGTGGTCGGGTTGACCTGTCGCGTGGGCCGCGCGGTCTATGGCACCCTGCAGATCATCGAGGACATCATCACCAGCGGCAAGAGCATCCTGCTGCTCGGCAAACCCGGCGTCGGCAAGACCACCATGCTGCGCGAGGCTGCGCGCGTCCTGGCCGAGACCCGGCGCGTGGTGATCGTGGACACGTCGAACGAGATCGGCGGCGACGGCGACATCCCTCATCCAGCCGTTGGCCGCGCCCGTCGCATGCAAGTCTCCACCCCCAGCCGTCAACACGAGGTCATGATCGAAGCCGTCGAGAACCATAACCCGCAGGTCATCGTCATTGACGAGATCGGCCGCGAGCAGGAAGCGGAGGCCGCCCGCACCATCGCCGAGCGAGGCGTGCAGTTGATCGGCACCGCACATGGCCAGACTATAGAGAATCTGATGGCGAACCCAATGCTGAACGACCTGATCGGCGGGATCGAGAGCGTGACGCTCTCTGACGAAGAGGCCCGCCGGCGCGGCACGCAGAAGACGGTGCTGGAGCGCCGCGCCCCGCCTACTTTTGATATGCTGATCGAGATCCGCGACCGCCATCATCTGCTCGTCCACCATAACGTCAGCGAGGCAGTGGACGCGCTGCTGCGCAACCGACCGCTGGTCGCCGAGCTGCGCTACTGGGATGAACAGGGCAATATGCGCAGCGAGCGCGTGCGCGTTTCGCGCGAGGGCGAGCGCACGGTTGCCGAGCTGCACCTGCGCCAGGCGCGTCAAGACCCTCAGCGCGAGCACGGGATGGAACTGCTGCCCACGCTGCACACATCGAGCGCGGGCGAGACGATCATCACCCGTCCGGACGCGCAGCCTGAGCCGGCTTCGCGCGGCAAGGCGCTCGGCGACATCAGGTCCATGCGCCTATACGTCTTTGGCGTCTCCAAGCACAGGCTGAAGCAGGCGGCCCGCCAGCTCGGCGTGAGCGCTGAGTTCGTGGATAGCCTGGATGACGCCGACGTGCTGATCACCACCAAGTCCTACTATCGCCAGCGCCCGCGCACGATCATCGATGCCGAGCAGGATAACGTGCCGATTTACGTCCTGCGCTCGAACTCGGTGACGCAGATGGAAAGCTGCCTCGCTGACCTATTTGGCTTGGCCGACTTGGAGACCGCCTCGTATGAGAGCGCGATCCGCGAGACTGAGGAGGCGATCCAGCGCGTGCTGGCCGGTGAGCGTGTCGTCGAACTCTCGCCCCAGAACGCCTTCATTCGCCGCCAGCAACATCAGCTCGCCCGCGAGTCGAACCTGCTCTCGCATTCCTATGGCAAGGAACCCATGCGCCGCGTGCGCATCTTTCGCGAGTAACATCACCCCTCACATTCACGCCACATAGCTGACCATGTTTATCTCTTTTGAAGGACTAGACGGCAGCGGCAAGACGACCCAAGTACAGCGCCTGGCCGTGTGGCTGCGCACCCATGGCCGGGATGTGCTGACCCTGCGCGAGCCCGGCGGCACGCGCCTGGGCGATGCCATCCGCGCCATCCTACATGACCAGACCTACGCTGAGATGGATGTGTGGGCTGAGCTGATGCTCTATTGCGCCTCGCGCGCCCAGCTCGTGGCCGAGCAAGTGCGTCCACATCTACAGAACGGCAGCGTGATCCTCAGCGACCGCTTTGCCGATAGCACCCTGGCGTATCAGGGCTATGGCCGCGGCCTGGACCTGGGCTTTCTGCGCACCCTGCTGCATGCGATCACGCATGGCCTCCAACCCGACCTCACGCTGTATCTTGATATTGACCCAGAGCGCGCCTTGGCGCGCCGCAGGTCCAGCGGCGAGGAGGTGAATCGCATGGACGCGGAGTCCATCGAGTTTCATCGGCGCGTGCGGGCCGGTTATCACCAGCTCATCGCTGAGCAACCCGACCGCTGGGTTGTCATTGATGCCTCCGCCTCACCCGACCAGGTCGCTGCGCACATTCAAGCCGTTGTGAAGGCGCGTTTGAACTTATCCGGTTGACCTTCACGCGGTGGTGCGCGCGGTGGATATGCAGCGGATCACGCGCGAAGACGCCCTGTGGTGCGCCTTAGCACTGCTGGCCGGCGCGCTGCGCCTGGCGCGCCTGGACGCGCCGCTGACCAACGCCGAAGCGGCGTCGGCGCTGCTGGCGCTGGCTGCCCTGCGCGGCGAACCGGTTGTGCTGCCTAATCCGCTGCTCGGCAACGCACAGATGGCGACGTTTGCCCTCCTCGGCGCAGGCGACGCCTGGGCGCGGCTGTTGCCGGCGCTGGGCGGCGTGGCGCTTTGCCTGCTGCCCATGGCCTCCCGCGCTTCGCTGGGCCGACGGCCCGCCTTGATAATGGGTGCGCTGCTGGCGCTCTCGCCGACGGCCTGGTTCGTCGCCCGCGAGTCCGGCGGCGCCATGCTGGCCTGGGCGCTGGCGCTGGCCGCGCAATTGGCCTGGCGCGACAATCGGCCGTGGCCGGCGGCAATCGCCTTCGGCCTCTTGCTGGCCGCGGGCAGAGATGCCTTTGTGCCGGCGGCGATCAGCCTGCTCGCCGCGCTGGTCGCAGGCGCCTCACCCGCAGCGATGATCCGCGCCTGGCCGGCGGCGCTGCTGGGCTTCCTGCTCGCCGCGACCGGCCTGCTGTTGCGCCCGTCGGGCCTGGGTGATGCGTTCTATGGCTTCACGCGGTGGTTCTCCCCGCCGCCGGACGCACTCTCTCCCACCAGGCTGATCCTGGGCCTGTTGATCAGCGAGCCGTTGATCCTGCTGGGTGCGCCATTGGCTTTCGTCCGCCGGCCAACGCGCGATGCCCTGGCCTGGCTCACCTGGGTCATCGGCGGGGCGATCTCCGTATCCATTGGGCTTGGTTCCGACGCGGCGGCGCTCCTGCCGGTGGTGATCGGCGCGGCCGGCCTGGCCGCCGGTGTGTATGATGCGCTCGTGAGCGAGATGGCTGTGCGCCCGTCTTGGATGTGGGGCATCGCTGTGGTGCTGCTGGCGTATGCCGGATTGGGCGTTATTCAATACGCCGGCCAGGGGCGCAGCGAGTGGTTGTTGACCCCTCCTGTGGCGATGACGTTGCTTGTTGCGCTGGCTGCCAGCCTGGGCTGGGCAAGCAGCGACTACCGCCTGCCGCTCGCCAACGTCGCGTGCGCGGGCAGCGCCCTCCTGATGGTCTATACCCTGGGCGCCGGCTGGCAGATGAACCTCGCGCGGCCTGATCATCCAGGCGAGGCCTATCGGCGTGACGCGGTCGCGCCGGGGCTGGTGGCCCTGCGCCATGACCTGCGCCAGATCAGCATCCGGGTGACCGGCGAGCCGGATGCGTTGGCGGTCCAGGTAGTGGGCGAAGCGCCGCCGGCGCTGCGCTGGGCCTTGCGCGGACAGCGCAACGTCACATACAGCGATCAGCCGACCGCGGCCGGCCTGGTGCTGACGCCGCCGGCGAGGCAACCGCCGGCGGCCGGCCGCTTCGTCGGCAGCAGCCGCGAGGTCATCGTCCGCGCGCCCCTCAGCGAGCTGAGCTGCTCCCCGCTGCCGCAGGGCGGGTTCGACTGCCTGGGCCTGGCGCGCTGGCTGGCCTTCCGCGAGGTCCGCAACCTACAGAGCGAACGCTGGGTGCTCTGGCTGCGCGATGACATCGCCAGACGAGGAGGCGGCATCCGATGATTGGTCAGCCCGAACGCCCTTCAGCGCGCGTCGCCTGGCTGGACGCGCCCCTGCTGGCTGCGCTGACCTGGGAGCGCGCGCTTTACCTGCTGTTCGTCATCGTGGCCATCCTCTCGCGCTTCTATGACCTAGGGGCGCGGGTGATGAGCCACGATGAATCGCTGCATACCTACTTCTCCTATCTACTGGCGACCGGCAAGGGCTACCAACACACCCCGCTGATGCACGGCCCGTTCCTTTTTCACATCACCGCGCTGAGCTACTTCCTGTTCGGCGCAGACGACTTCACCTCGCGCATCCCCACGGCGATCTTCGGCGTCGTGCTGGTGGTCTTGCCCTACTGGTTTCGCCGCTGGCTGGGTCGGGTCGGCGCGCTGACGGTCGCCTGTTTGTTGTTGATCTCGCCGTCCATCCTCTATTACGCGCGCTACATCCGCCAGGAAGCGTTCATCCTGGTCTGGATGACGCTGACCGTCTTGTCCGTCTGGCGCTATCTGGAAGATCGCCGGCCCGCCTGGCTGATCGGCCTGTCGGCGGTCTTGGCCCTGCACGCCGCGGATAAGGCGACGTCGTTTCTGGCCGTGGCCCTCTTTATGATCTATTTGGCCCCGCTGGCCCTCTGGCAGTTGTATCGCGCCCGCCGGCAGGCGCGCGACGCGCTGGCTCTGATCGGCCTGGGCGGCTTGACCGCCTTCCTGATGATCGGCCTGAGCATCCTCTTCTCGCTGCTCAGCGATCTGCTGGCCGGCGCGCTGGGCTTGCTCGGGGGTGGGCTGGCGACGCTGCTCAGTGATCTGCGGCTGGTGGTTTACATCGCGGTCTTTTTGCTCCTGGCCGCCCCGCTGAGCGCCGGCTTGTTCGTCCTCTACCGTGCGGCCTTTGGCCGCTGGCTGCGCGGCCCGGCGCGCGCAGCGCCGGCCTTCGACCTGATCATCGTCCTCGTGACCACCACGATGTTCATGGGGTCGCCGGCGATGCTGCTCATCAAGAACCGCATCTGGCAGCTCTTTCGCGGCCAGGAGTTGGTGTCGGTGAACGCGCTGGGCAACATGGCCAACCTCCAGACCAACCCCCAGGTGGTCACCACCATGTTCGCCATGGCGCTGGCGCTGATCGTGATCGCCATCGCGCTTGGGTTGGCCTGGGACGCGCGGCGCTGGCCGGCGGTCGCCGCCGTCTTCCTCGCCATCACCGTCACCCTGTTCACCACGGTCTTCACCAACCTCAGCGGCCTGGGGACCGGCTTCGTCGGCCAACTGGGCTACTGGATGGCGCAGCAGGATGTGCAGCGCGGCAACCAGCCCTGGTATTACTACTTCCTGTTCGTGCCGATGTATGAGTACACCGCCCTGGCCGGCGCGCTGTGCGGCATGGCGCTGTTGGCCGGGCGGCTGATCCCGGCAGCCCGCGCCCCGCTGCCCTTGTTCGCTGCTTTCCATCGGCAGCGCTTCCCGCTCTTCCTCACCTGGTGGGTCGTCGGGACCTGGCTGACCTACACGATCGCGGGCGAGAAGATGCCGTGGTTGATCGTGCACTTTGCCTTGCCGTTGGCCTTCCTGGCCGGCTGGTTCGTCCAACAGCTCAGTCGGGCCTTTGTGTCGGCGGCGCATCCGCCGGCCCGCTGGCTGGGCGTGGCCGGCTTGGCCGTGCTCACCGCGCTGTTGTTTGGCCGGGCCTTGTCGCTGCTCGGCGGCATGGACCTGGCCGATAAAGCGACCAGCGAAGTGGTTGCGTGGCTGCTTGGATTCGCGGTCGCCGCGATCGCGCTGGGCGTGTCTGGTTATGCGCTGGGCCGGCTGGCGGGCGGCGTGGCGCTGCCGGCGTTCATCCTGGCTTCCGGGGGTGTGCTCAGCCTGCTCACGGTGCGCACGGCCGTCCTGGCCAGCTATATTAACTATGACTACACCCGCGAGTTCCTCTTCTACGCGCACGGCGCGCCCGGCGTGAAGATCGCGCTGGAGCAGATCGACGAATTGCGCCGGCGGATCGGCGGGGCCGCGCCCCTGCGCGTCGGCTATACGCAAGAGACGAGCTGGCCTTTCTCGTGGTACATGCAACTGCGCCCGGGCAGTCAGTATCTCGGCAGCCAGCTCCCCGCCGACTACGAGAGCTTCCACGCCATCATCGCCAGCGAGCAGGACGCCCAGTTCGCCCAGATCAACGACGCGCTCTTCGAGAACTACCTGCGCTTCGACTACATCATGATCTGGTGGCCGATGCAGGATTACTTCGACCTGACCTGGGAGCGGCTGAGCTACTCGCTGTTTCACCCGCAGGCCCGCGCTGCGCTGTGGGAGATCGCCTTCAACCGGAACTTTGAGCCGTATGCCAGGCTCTTCGGCAAGACCTCGCTGCGGCCGGAGAACTGGTCGCCCAGCCATCGCTTTTCGCTCTTCATCCGCCGCGACATCGCCGAGCAGGTATGGGAGTATCGGGTTGGCACGCTGGCCGCCGGCGCGCAGCCGCCCGCCTTGCGCCTCCAGCAGCCGGCCGGCCTGGCGCTTGGCCGCGACGGTGCGCGCTTCGTGGTGGACCGCCGCGCCAACCGCGTCTTCCACTACGACGCCGCCGGACAATTGGTGCGGGCCTTCGGCGGCCCCGGGGGGCAGCCCGGCAAGTTCAACGAGCCGTGGGGGATCGCCGTGGATGAAGAGGGCTTCATCTACGTGGCCGACACATTTAACCACCGCATCCAGAAGTTTGACCCAGACGGCAACCTGTTGCTGAGCTGGGGGCGGCCCGGCGCGACCGACCAGCCTGGCTTCGGGACGGACACGCAGTTCTTCGGCCCGCGCGACATCGCCTTCGACCGTCAGGGTCGCCTGCTGGTCACCGACACCGGCAATAAGCGCGTGCAAGTCTTCGACCGGTCTGGCAACTTCATCGCTCAGTTCGGCGGCGCCGGCAGCGGCCCAGGCCAACTGAACGAGCCGGTGGGGATCGCGGTGGACGCCGCCGGGAACATCTACATCGCCGACGTGTGGAACCGCCGCATCCAGGTCTTCGACCCCGACTTTCGTTACCTGCGCGCATGGCAGGTGGCGGCCTGGGACGAGTCCCGCATGGACGTGGCGACCCTGCAGGCGGTGGACCACAAGCCCTACCTGGCCATTGCAAACAACACGCTGTTCGTCACCAGCCCGCGCACCGGCCAGGTGTTGGCCTATACCCTCACCGGCTCGCCGCTGGAGCTGCCGACGGTTGCCCTCGACCCCGAGAGCCTGCCGGTGGGAATAGAGGCGAGCAGCAGCGCGTTGCTCGTGACCGACCAGCGCAGCGGTCAGGTGTTGGAGTTCCCGCTTGCGTTCAGCCTGCCATCCGATCGCCAGTAGCGCCGGCGCTCCAAATTGTTGGGTAGGGGGTAGTGGTGATACGCCCCCAAAAAAATTCCCGCGCGGCCACCAACCGCCCCGCCCCAGCAACCCCGCAACAACTCATGACGGCAGGGCCATCATTTGGCCTGGGGCGAACAGCGGCTCCCAGGAAGCGGGGGGGGACGCTCCCTCCCCGCTTGCGGGCTTAGCATTACCCACAAGTAGGAAGGCTACAAGAGATACGAGCGCGTGTGGGACATAATGAGGGAAGAGGTCAAGTGCTATGCAAAGCTGGGCTGCCGAAGAACTGCGCTACGCGGATTTAGGGGACAAGCGCCTGAATCGACGTCTGATAGATATCGTAGAAACCCTCAGTGCCAAACCGGCTGTGAGTGTGCCGCAGGCATGCGGCACATGGGCAAAAACAAAGGCGGTCTACCGTTTCTGGGACAATCAGCGTAAGCGATGCTCGCTGGCCATATTCGCAGCACAATTGAGCGCATCATAAGGCAAGACTGCGTGCTGTTGATCCAAGACACCACCAACCTGGACTTTGCTCATCATCCGTCAACGAAAGGGCTGGGACACCTAGACAATCTAGCGCAGTATGGGATGAAGTTGCATACAACACTTG
>Ga0197142_1001196_pt1 | contig 24004 bp, 23 predicted proteins | sample GBS60_MetaG_FD_148614 | JGI IMG/M metagenome (GOLD analysis project Ga0197142, IMG submission 148614) | Sediment microbial communities from Great Boiling Springs, Gerlach, Nevada, United States - GBS 60_MetaG | ecosystem: Environmental > Aquatic > Thermal springs > Hot (42-90C) > Sediment... | reverse complement strand
CATTCTGTGCCCGGAATACGCGATACACAGTGCGGTTTTAAGCTTTTCCGAGGAGATGTTGCGCGAGATATCTTTTCCAGATGTTTCGTCAACAAGTGGGGTTTTGACGTCGAAGTATTATATCTGGCTCGGCGTTTAGGTCATTCGATTGCCGAGATTGGCGTGAAGTGGAGTCATGCGGAAGGATCTAAGATCAAACCTTTTCCAGCGGCATTGGGTATTATTCGCGACATTGTGCGCATTCGTCTGCACAGATACGATATTTAAGACTAGCGAACCTTAAGTCTACAAATAAACATTTAATTATATATATCAACATATATAACTCATTATAATCGCTTAATGATATAAGTAATTGTGCTGGTTTTTCAGAAACTTCGGTAATAACGCCTTTTACATCTTGACATAAGCTCATACTTAAGCAATATACTTCTTGTGAACGTGCTGGCAGGCATGAAAAGCCACGCCCAAGCACTGTCTTCCGCCAAAGGGTATAACAAAGGCAAAATTATTTAAACCTTTGCCAAACTTTGTACCGGAGGACTGCATCTGTCTAGAATGCTTTCCTATGGCGTGTCTGCAGAATCGAATTGGGGGTGGGCTCGGATGGATGTAAACTCATGTATCACTGCCCAGCATTCTTCTGTGTGGCGGAGCGTGGTCCTCATAGCCTTGTTCTTATGTCTGACGTTTCCGGTCTTAGCAGGTGGCGGTCCGCGTAACGTAGCGGTAGTTATCAACTACAACTCTGCCGCCTCACGAGAGATAGGCCGATATTATCAAGCAGCTAGAGGTATCCCAGACAAAAACATCTGCCTGATAAACTGTCCTGATCAAGAGGTCGTCAGCTGGCAGGTCTGCGAAAAGCAGATCAGGGAACCCATACGCAGGTTCCTAAGCGATCCCGAAATTGCCGGTACCATCGACTACATAGTGTTGACCAAAGGTATTCCTCTTGCAGCGGATTATGTGGACGGTATCGTTCCAGGCGATATCAACCACTACTATTCTGTGTCCAGTGTGCTCTTGGAAATGGATCGGCAAATCGTAGATATAACCGGACCAGGCGGTGTTCCGGACGGCAAACCCGACAACGCTACTACGTATGCGTTTCCTTATGGCCCTAACACCTGGATGACATATGGTTTCATCGCTCCACAGGTTGCCTGGTCGAGTCGTTTGTTCGATAGCAATATTCCTGGCGACCAATACGATATAAATAAAAAGTTCTATTTAATTTGTCGTCTTGATGCTTTCACGGTAGATCAAGTAAAAGCTATGATCGATCGTTCAGTAAATCCGGTAGCTGGCGATGTCTTTGTTCTGGACCGCAACACATGGACTACTGGAGAATACGGTAAAGCAAATACACGGCTCGGCAACTTGGCGACCTCGGCGTATGACTACTTGGTGAAACGCGGATTCGATGTTTTGTTCGACATGGGATCATCTTTTATTTATAACATCCAAGAAGTTATGGGTTATTTTAGTTGGGCTAAGCACGACAGCTACTATACGTTCGAAAAGTATACGAGCAACTTGTTCTTGCCTGGGAGCATAGCCGATACCTATTGGTCCTATAGCGGCAAGACATTTAATAATCCGGGGTCTGGCAATCGCGATCCGCTTATTGCAGATTTGATCACTCGCGGTCTGTGTGGTGCTGGGGCTTATGTATCGGAGCCTCAGATCGGTGCTGCAACTTATGCAAACATTCTATTTGACAGATATACTAAGGGCTACAACATGGCCGAGAGTTTCTATGCGGCTTGTTCTCAAGTAATGTGGAAGACGGTTATTATTGGCGATCCGTTAATGGCTCCATACGCTTCTCCGCCGATTGTAAATATAAACCTCGAAAGCACAGTTCTTAAAGGTGTCGAGACTATCTCTGCTTCCGTATACGACGAATCGGGAATCAAGAAAGTTGAGTTCTATCTTGACGACACGCTTGTAGGAATCAGTTCGCAACCGCCTTTTAGCATTCAGCTTGATACCAACGAGTTTTCTATCGGGCCGCATACGCTTGAGGCGATAGCATACGAGAATTCGCCCGTTGCTACTCAGGGATCAGCAAAGGTTCAGGTTACCATTGACAACGAGGTATCTGCTGTCAACTCGATTCATGACGCCTTGTTGTACGCTAACGGACAATTAGTCAGGCTTAAGAACAAGATCGTTACTGCTGGGACGGCTGAAATCGGCGATGGGTTCTACATAGAAGAAGCCGATCGCTCGTGCGGCGTTAAGGTTATCGGGAACACCAGTGTAAACCGTGGCGACGTTGTAACTGTTATAGGAACGGTGCAAACGATCAACGGACAGAGATTGATTGACGCGACTACCGTAAACGTTCAGGCGACGGGAGCGAATGTGCCGAAGCCGCTGTTCGTCAGGCTTAAGGACCTTGGCGGTGCGCCAATTGGAGCTTACGATCAGCCTGTCGGCTTGGGCATTGGTGCGTCTAATGTTTCGCTTCTGGTCAGAGTTGTTGGTCAAGTAACATCAAGCTCGGCAGGTGAGTTCACGCTAACTGACGGTTCGGTAGATGTGCCTGTTAAAGTTGTATGTCCGGGTGTATCTGCTCTTCCGGTAGGTACTCGGGTAGCCGTGACAGGACTTTGTGAACCGGAGGATTGCGGTGGCAAGCTTGTAGCGAGAATCCGAGCCCGCAACTCTGGAGATGTTCAAGTTTTCTGACCTCATGTTTACCTCTTCCGATTTCCGGTAATGTTACCGGTTTTGGACAGCAGAAAATTTCTACGATGTTAAACCTTCCATTGCATATGGAACAAGCCTCATAGATGCGCGGATTGCTGCTATTGAAGGCGATTTTGCAGGCCCAATGGCGCCGATGTCGGCCTGCGTATCGGTATCCAACGTTAGAAGACTTTGGAGGAGGTAGACGTACGCAATGAGTAGGTTCATTAGAAAGCGCAAAGGTGGTTTCACCTTGATCGAGATCATGATTGTGGTCTTGATCATTTCTGTCTTGCTGGCGATAGCTATCCCGAACTTCATGCGCGCAAGAGAAACCTCGCGAGCTAAAAGTTGTCAGTCCAATTTAAGACAAATTGAAACTGCTAAAGAACAGTATGCGATGGATCATAAACTCTCAAACGGCGATGAGGTTACGGGCGATCTCTGGCCTGATTACATCAAGCAAGAACCTGAGTGTCCATCTGGCGGCACATATACGATCAATGCTATTGGCACGAACGCCACGTGCAGCATTGGTGGCACTCCGGGCACCTACAACTATCATGGTCTATAAACCGTAGCTTAAGAGAGGTGGACTAGGACAGCGAGGCATAACAAATTCGCAATTCCAAATCCATCCTGCGCAGACATTCTTTAGGGCTGCCTCATATTTAGAATCGAGGCAGCCCCATGTTATTATTTGGCTTTGATTTTGCTGCGAGAAGGTCCAAATTGTAAATAATGCAATCTTTATCTTGGATACTTTGTTCGGTAACTTTGATTTTTGGTTTGGGGGTTGGAATGTTTCGCAAAGGCTTGCTTGGGAGGAACTTGCATCACTCAGGTCGAACCTGTGTTTGGAATGGATCGCGTTACGCTTGAAGAAATCAGAACATTCATAAGCAGTCTTGCTGCCAGATCAAACGTAAGCCACCCAAGCGCGAAAGAGGTCGAACGAGAAGCCGAGCATTTCGGCACCCGTACTGCTCTAGGCAGTATTAACTACGTCTCTACAGTTAAGAACCTTTCAACCGCACTGACAGTATATCTTGGCAGCCCGAATGTTGAAAAAGAAGAACTTACTCAGAGGAAGCGAGATATCAAAAAAACTGCGCCTGCGACTATCAGGTTGGTTCATGACTACCTCACCAAGGCACCGATAGTACAGGTAAACACATGTATGGGTGAAGGTAGCGACTTTACGCCTGCCTGTGCGTTCTATATATCTACATATCGCAAGGATAGTATCCGCTTAGCGCACAAAGTAACCAAAGCTCTGTTTCCGCCTAGAGATGACCTGGAAACAAAATTACACGTGATAATGATTCCCGAGTGGCCCGAGAAAGAACGTCAGGTTCTTGTGCTTCCGGAAATCGGTGTTACCTATATCCTTGGAAGTGACTTCTATGGTGAGGCAAAAAATGCGTTCCTGAGAATGGCGATGTGGTTGGCAAAAAGGCAAGGAATGCTTGGCTTGCATGCTGGAACCAAGATTGTCCGCGCAAGGGGCTCTGACGGGCGGCTGCGAAGAATCGGAATGATCATGTTTGGGATCGCTGCTACTGGCAAAACCACTCATTCGTGCCATCACCACGGTCTTGACGGAAAGGGCGAGGGAGTAGAGATTGTTCAGGACGATGTAGTGTTCTGGCGAAAAGACGGATCAGCTTTAGGAAGTGAGAGAGGGCTGTATATAAAAACCGAGGGTCTTTCAGCAGGCGATCAGCCGCTTTTGTATCGCGCTGCTATTTGTCCTGATGCGATACTCGAAAACGTGATGGTGGATCACGAGGGCAACGTCGACTTTGCCGATCGCACCTTGACTCCTAACGGTCATGCAATTGCTCCAAGAAGTGGGCTTGGCGAATTCGCGAGCGAGACCCCGAACTTGCCTCCTTTGGCTGAACTGGATGGCCTGATTATGGCGTTTATGGTTCGCAATTATACTGTGGTGCCCATAGTGAGCAAGCTTACACCTGAACAAGCGACCGTGGCATTTATGCTGAGCGAGTCGATAGACGCAGCCGCAAGCGACCAACAACCGGGGATACCGGGGGGAATCGGTGCTAGTCCGTTCCTTATAGGCGATGCTGCAGAGGATTGCAACCTGTTTCTTGAAATGCTGAAGGCGCACGGCGAAAAGGTGCAGTGCTACATGTTAAACACCGGTGGAGTCGGAGAACTCGTCGAGCACGCACTGGATGGATCACGGCGAGTTAGGCAAAAAGTGACAAGAATTTCGATTCCCGAAATGGCCTCCATTATTCGAGCAATAGTACGCGATGCCGTCGAGTGGCGCGAAGATCCCGATTGGATGGTTGAAACTCCCTCATACATCGATGGCCTGGATATCACCAAGTTCGAACTTTCGCGGCATTACGATCAATCGACAATTGATTCGCTGATTGCCGAAATACGAATGGAAAGAGCAGCTTATGCAGAGCAATTCCCAAGTCTTGATCCTGCCATCAGAAAAGCTGCGGAGTTTTGACCAGACTCAGAACGGACAAGTTCCAGCCGGACAGGCGCCGTCATATTCCGATTCAGCAGCTACATGTTCGCCTTTGTCAAGTTCTTTTTCAAGCACTGAACCGACATAAAGAACTTGTTGCGGCTTGCTACCGTAGCGGTATACCGTTATACCTTTGCAATTGTGTTTATAGGCCATAATGTATATGCGACGAACGTCTTCTGGTGTAGCTTCACGCGGTAGGTTCACAGTCTTAGCTACGGCATTATCACAATGCCGCTGAAACGCGGCTTGCATTTTGACGTGCCATTCCGGTGCTATATCCATAGAAGTAACGAAAAGTCTTCTCACGTCTTCGGGCACGGCATTAATTCCTTGTACGCTTCCGCGCTTGGCAATCTCCAGCATCAGCTCGCGCGAATAGAAGCCTCGTTCCCTAGCAATTTTCTCAAACGTAGGGTTAACTTCCAGAAGCCTGGTACCTTCGAGTACCTCTCTTACATAAGCAACAGCAAAAAGCGGCTCGATCCCGCTGGAACAACCTGCGATAATGCTGATAGTTCCTGTTGGGGCGACGGAGGTGACAGTTGCATTTCGTAGTGGTAAGTTCTGTTGAACATATATGCTTTTCTCGTAGTTCGGGAAGGTGCCGCGGGTTCGGGCGATTTCCATTGAGGCCTTTCGTGCTTCATCCAGTATGAACCTCATTACGTTTTCGCCTAAAGTAACAGCTTCATCAGTATCATAAGGTATTCCCATAGATACGAGCATATCAGCGAAACCCATTACTCCTAGTCCGACTTTGCGGTTCCCGCGAGTTATCTTTTCGATTTCTTTCAAAGGGAATCGGGTAGCGTCTATGATGTTGTCTAGGAAGTGAATCCCAGTCCGCACCAATTGTGCGAGTTTGTCGTATTTTATTTGCGAATCTTCTACAACCTTGCCTAAGTTTATAGACCCAAGGTTACACGATTCATACGGTAGCAATGGTACCTCGCCGCAAGGATTGGTGCTCTCGATCTCTCCTAATTCAGGCGTGGGATTGTGCCTATTGATTTCGTCCAGGAATGCCAAACCTGGATCGCCAGTCTGCCAGGCCATAGCAACGATCAGATCGAAAACTTCCCTAGCACGAAGCTTTTTCACGGGCATATTAGTGCGCGGATTGATAAGTTCATACTCACTGTCATTTACAACGGCTTCCATGAATGCATCCGTAACCCCAACGGATATATTAAAATTGCTCAGCGTTACTCCGTCGGCCTTGCTGGTGATGAACTCGACAATGTCGGGATGGTCTACGCGCAGGATACCCATGTTGGCGCCGCGTCTCCGTCCGCCCTGCTTTACGACGTCTGTCGCGGCGTCGTAGATCTTCATAAACGAGACAGGACCCGATGCGACTCCGCTAGTGCTCTTTACAAAATCGCCCTTAGGTCGTAATCGCGAGAATGAAAATCCAGTGCCGCCACCGGACTGATGAATGATCGCCATGTTTTTTAGCGTCTCAAATATGCCGACCATCGAGTCTTCAACGGGAAGAACAAAGCACGCAGCGAGTTGTCCGAGTTCTGTGCCTGCGTTCATTAATGTGGGGGAGTTAGGCAAGAATTCGAGCGAGCTCATAATTTTGTAGAACTTCTCCGCCGTTTTAGTAAGATCGGCATAGGGATCGTATATAGTGTCAGGTCTCGCCACGGCATTTGCCACGCGGTGGAACATCTGGCTCGGAGTTTCAATCACTCGTCCTTGCTCGTCTTTAATTAGATATCGTCTTTTGAGCACGCTTGCAGCATTAACGGTGAGCTTGAGATCGTCCTCTACTCCTATGAAATGTTTGAGAGCGCGGACTTCAGAACGCTCGCGCCTGTAGAGTATGTAGGCTTTGGCGACTTCCGGGAATCCTTGGTCCATTAGTACTCGCTCTACTATATCCTGGATGTCCTCGACGCGCGGAATTCTGCCTGCGTATTCTTCGGCTACACGTGCTACTACCTCTTCGGCGAGTTGGTTGGCAAGCTCACCGTTTGTTTGCCCAACAGCTTTAAAGGCTTTTATTATTGCTGCGGCTATTTTTGACCGATCGAACGGCTGAATGCGCCCGTCTCGCTTTTGAACATTATCTATTGTAAAAGGTTGCTGCATACTTGCTTCCTCCTATCTTGTGCGTTATTTTAGCACATTTACCCTTTTGTTTGATAATGTCCAACTTATTTGTCGTGACAAGGTGTATAAAGTTGCTAAGGTTTACTGCGCAAATCTTATACCAAGCAAAGATAGCGAAAAATCGTCACCATCATTGTATATTGCAATAAGCTCAACTTAGGATTTGGACTAGTGCTTCCGATAATCAATAGTGCTGATTTCGGTAATTCGATAGCCAAAACTGGTGAAAGCATTGCCTATACCTCTTGTGACACATTGCCTTAGCAAAGTCTACCGCACAGGAAAAAATCAAACAAGGATTGCTGTGAACAACCTTTCAATCGAAGTCCCTGAAGGGGTCATTTTTGGCTTTCTTGGTCCTAACGGAGCAGGAAAGACTACGACTATTAAGATGATCTTGGACTTCATCCGTCCGACCTCTGGTACTGTAAAAGTATTCGGTAAGCCTACAACTGATGCTAGTACAAGAAAGCTTATCGGATACTTGCCCGAGCAACCATACTTTCACAAATTTCTTAAACCTATCGAATTGCTTTCAATGCATGCCGCTCTTGCAGGAGTCGATCGACGCGAGATAAATAAGCGTGCTATGAAAGCTCTTGAACGTGCTGGAATCGCAGAATATGCCGGAGTTCAAATATCGAAGCTTTCAAAGGGCCTCACACAGAGGGTTGGCATCGCACAAGCTTTGGTAAACGACGCGCGATTGCTAATTTTGGACGAACCGACTTCAGGATTGGACCCCATAGGCAGGCGACATACGCGTGATTTGCTTATGCAACTCAGGAATGAGGGCAGAACAATCTTTCTCAGTTCTCATCTTCTTAGCGAGATCGAAAATCTTTGCGATGTTGTGGCTGTGCTTAAGAAAGGGGTTCTTGTGGCTTACGGTACGCCTGACGAAGTTCGTAGCCAAGGTACCTATATAAGAATCGTTACGCAACCTATAGATCAGGAGACTGTCGACAAGCTGAAGTTTCTTGAAGCGAGCGTGGAGCTCTTAGCGGATTCGACGCTTTTGCGTGTCGATACTTTCTCTATATACTCCGTAATGCGCGCAATGGAGCAGTTGAATTTACCAATTCTGCATATCGAGACAGAGCGTGAATCTCTAGAAGAAGCGTTCTTACGATTAGCGGCATAAGCGGCACAAAAAATATTATGGATAGCAAGAGTAAATAACAGACTTAACGGTCTCATCTTGATTGCTTGGCGACGGAGTGGCCGGTCAGTAACATTGAGACAATCCAGATGTGCAAAATTGCCTTGTGTGGTGAGAAAAGTATATGCGACAAATTTGGATTATCGCGAAGTCATCCATACTTGAAAACAGTCGCAAGCAGGTTTTTCATGTTCTCTGCTTACTAGTTTTGACAGTTATCGTTGGTTCGACGCTTCTTTCGATCTTCACCGAAGGCGTCAAAATAAAGATACTCAAAGATCTATGCATGACAACGATTCTATTCGGCGGTATAGTGTTGTCAATAGCTCTCGGGTCAACTGGCATTCCCAACGACATCGAAAACCGAACAATCTATCCGCTGATTGCTCGACCGATAACCCGAGCCCAATATGTAATTGGTAAGTTCTTGGGCACGTTCATTACTGTTGCTATGGGTTTGGCAGCGATGGGTCTGGTGTTCGGTTTCCTAATCTATTCATATCAGCGCACCTTTGATATGTTTTTACCAGTGGCCTTGCTTTTTACGTTGTTGGAAACGGCAATCATAGCGGCGTTAGCCACGGTAATATCTACTATGGCTACGCCAGCCGTGACTGCTATGCTTACTTTTATGTTCTATCTATTTGGTACGGTTAAGATAGGTTATTTTGCAGGGCTTATAGGACGTGACAATAACCCTGTAACTTCTACCGCAGCTAGGCTAGTATATCATCTATTGCCAAACCTAGAGTGTTTCAACCTCAAGGCTGCTTTGGTTCATCAAGATACTGTACCGGCTTCCTACATGGTTCAAGTCGCCTTCTACGGCGTTTGCTATATCGCGTTTATGTTGTTCCTAGGCTCGAACTACTTCGCTCGCAAAGAGGTATAAGCTGATATGCTACAAGCACAGGCAGTTTGTGATCGAATACTTGTGTGTCTTTTTCTAACGTTTGTAGGTGCTGGTTCAGCTAGGGCGCACGAACATGGCGAGTTGTTGAGCCACCATTGGGAGATTCCAACTTACATTCGCGAAATTCATTTTCAAATGGGACTGATGGCCGCAGCGGCCCTCGCGATAGCTGTAATCAAGCTTGTACGCTCGCTAAAGGGAAGTAATACAAGGCGATGAGACACAAAGTCGCGATAATTTGCACACTGATCGTGCTTTTTGTTGGGATGTGTATTGTAGAAAACAGCGCTGTGCGGGCACGACCGTCTGAACCTCCGTCTAAAGACACATCTGCGATTTATGCTCTTATAGGCGAGTTCAGAGTAGTATTTGCCAATTTGCTTTGGATAAAGGCGGAAAACTACCACCACGAGTATCTGTTGCACGGTAAGGCGTGGACGAGCAATAAGGAAATGATGGGGTTGATCAGGCTAATCACTATTCTAGATCCGCGCTTCGTCGAAGCATACGCCACCGGCACCTATATATATATGGATGGCTATCGCGACTATCCAAAGGCAATAGAGTTTTTACATGAGGGACTTGCGAACAACCCGCGCTCGTGGGAACTTCATAATCTGGCAGCCGTGATGTATGCGGGCAGATTGCATAAGCCTAAGCAAGCGCTAATTTATGCCAGACAGGCAGTCAGATACTGTAAGGACAATTTTTATCGCCGTCGAACAATTAAGCTGTTACACACCATTGAAAAAATGGCGGCTGAAACACAAAAAGGTTCCGCCGACCAGCAAGGTGCAATCGCTAACGAATTCGAGAACCCTTCAAAAAGACAACTTTAAAATTGCTCAAAAAAAGCGACCTATATACTCAGAGAGTAAGAGCTTAGCATTGCGGTCTGAAATGATCGTAGAAGAACTTGCCGCCGACTTTTCATATTGCTTGAATGATTAGCTGGTTCTAATCTGCTCGCGGATGGCTTGCCGTCGTAATAAAATACCTACGTTAATAAACTACCTATTTGGCATTTTCTTCTTTCTCTCCGTCGATGGAATTGCTGTCGATGGAATTGGAGTTTTGGTCATTTGCTGCAGATTCTTTGCTTTTCGGTTCATCGCTCTTAGGAGAAACTTCGTTTTGGACGAATATTATGTTAAACACTTCTAGGAATTTGCTTTTACTGTTTTCGACAAGTATTCGCTCGGCGTCCGTATCGGCCACAACAACATCCGAGCATAACTTGCCACCGGTTGTTCCGATTGCTCGAACTATCAAAGGTCGCAGGCCAGCACGGGAATTGGCGCATGCTTCTTCAACTGTTTTTGCATACGATACCATCCCGCGCTCTTGAATTATGTCGTATTGCTCATCTGTGAGTTTGGCAAGGGAGCCCCAAACTTGTACGCCATCGGAGCGTAGTATTTTGGGACTCATAGACCTATCAAGCTTGAATCCTGTCGCGTCTATAATAAGCGAAGTGAATGCATCTCCGGATGGAAGCATGGGATCTGTGCTGGCGCAAGGTGAAGAAATGGCGTTGATGGGTGTGACTGTGTCGGAATTATTTGTGGTAGTTGTAGTCTTGGTCGAATTATCGATTGCTTTTGCCGAATTATTCGGTGCTGCTTTGACTGCTTTTTTGGAATTGGCCACGGATTTTTTTTGAGGCGCCGATTTCTTGGCTGAAGGCTTCTTATCAGCCGCACCAAAAGCCGTGTTGTTTTCCCAGGTCCCGAATAAGTTGATTGCAACCAAAAAGCAAGCCGGAACGATTATCTTATACAAGTTCATCTCCACCTTCTCAATCTTCGATAACCGAACAATCAAACAACCATCTTCATCTATTTAGTTTATTCCACAGATACATCGGCGAGGTATGATTGCTTCGAACTGTTCGGGTAAGTGCTTTCGAATGTTAAATATGTTAAATGCGACTGCAAATTTCCTTTATTACGGCTTGTAATTGTTACGGCTTTCGATTCGAGGCTCGAATCTGTTCTTTTAATCTCATCTCCGTGAATGGCTTTACAGCACGGTATTCTCGCGGCTATAATATGCCTGGGAGGGCTATATAGAATATGATAGATCAACCTGGCAGAGATGTTGCCCTCGCGATAGGCTCCGATCACGCTGGATATCCTCTCAAAGAGGCACTTGTAGAAGCGCTGAAGGCCGAAGGTTACGATCCTAAAGATTTTGGGGTATTCTCCACCGAACCGGTAGATTATCCGGATATTGCTCGCGAGGTTGCCGAAGCGGTTGCTTCGGGCAGGTTTGAAAAAGGCATTCTAATTTGCGGAACCGGCGTCGGCGTGTCTATAGCGGCAAATAAGGTTGCCGGAATTCGTGCTGCTGCTTGTTCGGAACCGTATTCTGCGAAGATGGCCAGAGCACATAACGATGCAAATATACTCACTATGGGTGCACGTGTTGTTGGTCCGGGGCTTGCAGCCGAGATTGCGAAGGCCTTCCTAGAAACGAATTTCGAAGTCGGCTCGCGTCACGAAAGACGCGTTGAAAAGATAAGAGCTATGGATAGATGCTAGGAGGAGTTAAGTGGGAGTAACCGGCGTTAGCGGCAGGCTTATGAGCGACATACACGCATCGCTGGAGCAAGTAGATCCGGAAGTCGCCGAAGCTATCAAACGAGAAACTGAGAGACAGAACCAAAAAATACTACTTATTGCATCTGAGAACTACGCAAGCAGAGCTGTGTTGGAAGCTCAAGGTTCTGTCTTGACAAATAAATACGCCGAAGGCTACCCTGGCAAACGATATTACGGTGGATGCGAAAATATAGACCGGGTTGAACAATTAGCCATCGACCGAGCAAAGGAGCTATTTGGCGCAGACCACGCAAATGTTCAACCTCATTCAGGCTCCCAGGCAAATGAGGCAGTGTATTTCGCTTTCATGAAACCCGGCGATAGATTCCTGGCAATGGAATTAGCTCACGGTGGACATCTTACTCACGGCAGTCCGGTTAACTTCTCTGGCATTCTTTACAACCCATGCTACTATGGCGTTGATCCTGAAACGGAGATGCTGAATTACGACAACATAGAGCGGGTCGCGTTGGAGTGTAGACCGAGAATAATAGTTACCGGAGCTACTGCGTATTCGCGAATAATTGATTTTGAACGATTCCGATGGATTGCTGACAAGGTTGGCGCACTTTTGATGGCGGATATTGCTCATATAGCGGGTCTTGTGGCGGCGGGCGAACATCCGTCTCCGATTCCTTACTGCGACGTTGTTACTTTCACAACCCATAAGACGCTGCGCGGGCCGCGCGCGGGTGTGATTCTCTGTAAGGAACAATATGCTAAGGCTATTGACAGGGCGGTGTTCCCAGGTTTACAGGGGGGACCGCTGGAGCACGTGATTGCTGCGAAGGCTGTCTGCTTCAAGGAAGCGCTTCAGCCGTCGTTTAAAGACTACCAGAAACAGGTGCGTCGTAACGCTGCTGCTCTAGCCGAGAGCTTGACTAAGCGAGGTTTGAGAATTGTAAGCGGAGGTACCGACAATCACCTGATGATAGTTGATCTGACCTCCATAGGCGTTACGGGCAAAACGGCTCAGGAATCTCTTGACCAAGTTGGAATTGTCGCCAGCAAGAGCATGATACCGTTTGACAAACAGAAACCAGCGATTACTAGCGGCATAAGATTTGGAACTTCTTGCGTTACTACCCGCGGCATGAAAGAAGTGGAAATGGACAAAATAGCTGAGTTGATTGTCGAGTGCCTAAGACATCTGGGCGATTCTGCGGAGGACGTGGCTGTTAGAAAACGCGTTTCTGAGGATGTGCGCAATCTTACAGATGCGTTTCCGGTATACTGAGCACTGATGAGAAAGTCTTCTTTTCTGCATTTGAATAAGAAGGTTGATATATGAGCTATATTCTACTGGCTGCGGCAATCGCATTCCTCGTAGTCTTAGTTTTTACCCCATTCGTGCGTAGAGTGGCCGAACGTGCTGGAATAGTCGCCCATCCCGGAGGGCGGCGAATTCACTCATCTCCTACACCTCTAATGGGTGGCCTGGCAATGTATTTGGCGTTTATGGTGGCGGTTCCGTTCGTCATCTGGCTGTCTCCCGCGATGGTGCTCAAGAAGCAGGCTGTAGGTATTCTGATTGCGAGTACTTTGGTTGCGTTAGGAGGTATACTCGACGACAAGTACGAACTGCCGGGTTGGGTGCAAGCTCTTTTTATTCTCGCTGGTGGCTTGATACTAGCTTTTTACGGAGTTCGTATTCTCTATATCACAAGCCCCGTTAAGATAGTTCTAGGTCTGTTTAGCATACCCGTAACCATGATTTGGGTTCTTATGGTGACCAAGGCAGTAGACTGCATGGACGGGCTCGACGGATTGGCAGCAGGAATATGTGCTATAGCCGCTATGACGCTTATGATAATGGCCATAGAAACCGATAGACAAGTATCTGCTGCTATGGCTGCGGCGCTTTGGGGCGGAGCTCTAGGTTTTTTAAGGTTTAACTATCCGCCTGCCAAAATATTTATGGGAACAATTGGAGCTCAGTTCCTGGGATTCACATTAGCGGCGATATCGGTGTTGGGGGCGTTCAAGATACCAACGCTATTAGCGGTTGTTATTCCGATTTTGGTGCTTGGAGTGCCGCTTTTTGATACCACGTTTGTGGTTCTGAAGAGAGCCGTGTCAGGCAAGAAAGTGCATGAGGCCGATATGACACATCTTCACCATAGGTTGGTAGGCAGAGGTCTCACACATCGACAGACAATCTGGCTCATTTACGGCCTGACTTGTGTCTTGTGTGCAGCCGCTTACGCGCTCTTTGTTTTTGTCAAGCAGTAGGTTTTAATGGGAGGTTCAGGTTTGCCGTTTGATCAAAACAAGTCTCGGTTGAAGGTACTCGCTGTTTGCGGAACGCGTCCGGATGCACTCAAGATGGCCCCTGTAATTCTTGAGCTCAAAAAGCACCTGGATGAAGTTGATCTATCAATAGCGGTTAGTGGACAGCACAGAGAGATGTTAGAACAGGTGCTCAGGACTTTCGAGTTGGTGCCGGATCACAATTTGGATATTATGTCAGCTAGACAGACACTGGCTCAGATAACTACTAGAGCGCTTGAAGGTCTTGATGAGATTATGCGCGAAGTGCAGCCAGGTCTTGTTCTAGCGCAGGGAGACACTACAACGACATTCGTTGCAAGCTTAGCGGCTTTCTACAACAAGATACCGTTTGGCCATGTCGAGGCCGGTCTGCGCACGGACAACAAATATGACCCGTTCCCTGAAGAGATAAACAGACGTCTCACGGGTGTTATTGCCGATATCCATTTTGCACCGACCGAGCGGGCGAGGCAATGTCTTCTCAGAGAAGGAATTCGCAGTGAGGATATTGTAGTCACCGGAAACACCGTTATTGATGCGCTCTTGAGCGTCGCCGGAAGGGACTACGTGTTTGAAGACAGCAACGTCAGGAAAGCACTTTCCGCAGAGAGACCGATACTTGTAACCGCACATCGACGTGAAAACTGGGGCGAGCCGATGAGGAACATATGCGCGGCAATAAAAGAGATCGCGTTAAGTCGACCTGAAGTCAGCTTCGTTTTTCCGGTACACAAAAACCCTATTGTGCGAGATATCGTTTTTCCGGAACTTGCGAACTTAGATCGCGTAGTACTTATCGAGCCGCCTGACTATGTACCGTTTGTGCATCTGATGAAGTCTGCGTATTTGATCCTTACAGATTCAGGCGGAGTCCAGGAAGAAGCACCGTCGTTGGGTAAGCCCGTTTTAGTTTTGAGAAAGACTACAGAACGCCCGGAAGGGGTAGAAGCTGGAAACGCTAAGCTGGTGGGTACTGATACGCAGAATATTGTGCGAGAAGTCGAACGGTTGTTGGAAGATAAAACTGCTTATAATACAATGGCACATATGGCAAATCCGTACGGTGACGGTCGTGCAGCCGAGAGAATCTGGCAAGCTATTGCCACTCGATTTATAAGTTGAGTCAGGCGTATATAACTTCGGTCGAATCCGAACGTATATGGTTTCTAAGGCGGATTTCTAATCGAATGTCGGAAGATGTAGCACGAAATGTAAAAATAATATGGAGTTTAGTTGTAAGAGTTGTGCTGCTTGTTGCGGGCGTATACCTGGCTATCCGCTACGGTCCGCATGTACTACATCGCTTGGAACCTATTTTCATCTCTGTTGTAGCGTCGGTAGCACTCACATACGTATTGTTGCCTGCAGTTGAGAGGTTATCGCGGATCCCCTGTAGGTTTTGGGGTAGAAAAACGCAAAGACTACTTGCCGCCGTATTAGTCTTTCTAGTCTTCCTGGGTTTAACGGTGCTGAGCATCTTTCTTTTCATTACCCCGTTCCAGAATGAGCTGGAGCAATTCTCGGCCAGTTTGAGGGATTATACTATTCAACTTGGCGAACTGTTCCAGTCGGCCAATCGTTGGTATCAAGAGAATGTGCCTGCACAGATCAGGAACTTGGTCGGGAAGCTGGACTACGGCAGGGTGTTTGCAGGTATAACCGACTCCGTACAGAGGATGTTCAAGCTCGCGACATCCTCAGTTCAGTTTGTTCTGGAACTTGTTTTGATTCCTGTGCTTGCTTTATACTTTGTGTTGGACTACAAGTCGATATCTCGCGACTTCTATGGGCTATTGCCAGTTCACAAGCGAAGAGAGGCTATTATAATCGGTCGAAGCATTGGAGAGATTTTGCAAAGCTACATATTCGGTCAGTTGGTATTGTGTGCGATTGCGGGCATTTTGACATTCATCGTGCTAGCGGCGATGGGTTTGCCTTACGTGATCGTATTGGCGCTATTCGCAGGAGTGACCAGGGCAATTCCAATAATAGGTCCTGTGGTTAGCGGAATTCCGATCGTACTCGTAGGATTGCTTAATTTCCCAGGGAGCTTGATTGTGCCGATAGAACTGACCGTGTTTGTAGTTGTTATGCACTTCATCGAGAGCAAGTTTATTTTGCCTAAGCTGTTAGGTCGCCGATTGCACCTTCATCCGGCTATAGTAATTATTGCCCTGTTAGTTGGCGCCGAATTCTTGGGAATTGTGGGAATGTTCATCGCTGTGCCAGTAGCGGCCATTGTGCGGGAATTGCTCAGATTTTACTATATAAAGCCAGGGATCAAAACATTGCGTGCACAAAAGGAGGAAGGACTGCAGCCGCCTGTAGTTGCAGCGTCATAATAGCTAAAAATGTTGCTCAAAGCGATAGTGCTAGGCATAGTCCAAGGTCTCACAGAGTTCATTCCAGTGTCCAGCTCCGGGCATCTTCTTGGTGTTCGTCAATTGATGGGGTGGAACGATGCATGGCTTGACCAGACTTTCGATGTTGCATTGCACATAGGTACACTTGTGGCGCTGGTATCCTACTACCGGCACGATTGGTGGTCGATAACGCGCGGGTTCTTAAATCACATCCTTAGGCATAAGCCATACTACAAAGACGATGCAGATGGAACAAGCGGACGGTTGATGGTTCCAATACTTGTAGCTTGTGTGCCTGCGGCTATTGTGGGTTACGTATGGGAAGATTTTATCGAGCATCAACTGGGGCAGTGGTATATGATTGCTGCTGCACTTGTGGTTATAGGTATAGTTATGCTTCTGGCGGATATGACAGGCAAGAAGAACCGAGGCATAGACAAGATGAACTATACGGATTTCATCACGATTGGTTTTGCCCAGGCGCTGTCTTTGTTTCCTGGGGTATCGCGATCCGGCATCACTATTTCAGCAGGCCTGTTTAGAGGTTTAGAAAGAGCAGCCGCAGCAAGATTCAGTTTTCTTCTATCAACTCCTATTATTATTGGGGCCGGTTTGAAGAAGCTCATGGGTCTGGTTAGCACTGGTCTTCAGCCCGGAGAGGCAATACCGATGATTGTCGGTGTTGTGACCGCATCCATATCGGGATATCTCGCAATTCACTTTCTAATTACGTACTTGCGCACCAGAACGCTTGTCGTATTCGTAGTATATCGAATCGCGTTTGCAGCAGTCCTCGCGTTAGTTTTCCTCACGCGATAAGCTATTGTTATTCGTAGGTGGCCGACAACGTCGCCCTTCGCGTCTTTGCTACCTTGACCTGTATGTCTTACGGTCTTATCATGCATGTGTAACCGGTGAACATATGTTTGGTGTTATATATGAACCGCTTTAACCTCAAGTCAGATTTTCAACCCACTGGTGATCAACCCCAGGCCATCGAAAAGCTCGTTAAAGGTCTGGAAGCAGGCTACAAGTTTCAAACGCTGCTGGGTGTTACTGGTTCCGGCAAGACGTTTACGATGGCAAACGTCATACAAAGAGTTCAGCGCCCGACATTGGTAATTGCTCACAATAAGACATTGGCAGCTCAGCTTTGTTCCGAGTTTCGCGAGTTCTTTCCTGATAACGCGGTGGAATATTTTGTTAGCTATTACGACTACTACTTGCCTGAGGCTTACATACCGGAGACCGATACCTACATCGAGAAAGACTCTTCAATAAACGACGAAATCGATCGCCTACGTCACTCTGCAACACAAGCGGTTTTAGAGCGGCGCGATGTGATAGTAGTGGCAAGCGTGAGCTGCATCTACGGCATCGGTTCAAAAGAAGACTACAGCGAAATCATACTATTGCTTAAGGTTGGGGAGTGTTACGACAGAGATAAGATTCTTCGGCGCCTAATAGATATGCAGTTTGCGCGCAACGATATTGCTCTTGGCAGGGGTACATTCCGTGTTCGCGGCGACGTGCTTGAAATCCAACCTAAGGACGAAGAAACGATAACAAGAATTTCGTTCTTCGGCGACGAGGTCGAAAGGATATCCACCATTCACCCTGTTACGGGTGAAGTGATAATGACGCATGATGCCATTACCATATTTCCTGCCAGCCACTTTGTGACACCTGTTGAGAAAATGGAACGAGCGCTAGAAGAGATCGAGCGTGAACTGGAAGAGCGAATTCGATATTTTAGGGATCGTGGCCAACTTTTGGAAGCTCAACGTATCGAACAACGTACTCGGTTTGATATGGAGATGATGCGCGAACTTGGCTATTGTAATGGCATCGAAAACTATTCGCGCATTCTCGATGGGCGCCCGCCGGGCAGTCCCCCTCACACTCTGATTGAATATTTCCCAGAGGATTTTCTTCTCTTTATCGATGAGAGCCATCAGACGATTCCTCAACTTAACGGCATGTACGCAGGTGATCGGTCACGCAAGGAAACGCTGGTCGAGTATGGTTTTCGTTTGCCTTCGGCGCTCGATAATAGACCACTTAAATTTCAAGAGTTCGAGAAGCTCATCAATCAATGCATCTTCGTCTCTGCAACACCTGGCCCTTACGAAGAACGCCATTCCGAACAAATTGTTGAGCAACTGATACGCCCAACTGGCCTTGTGGATCCGGAAGTTGAAGTTCGGCCTACAGAGGGTCAGATAGACGATCTCATCGAAGAGATCAAAAAGCGTTCAGCAGCAGGTGAGCGAGTGTTGGTAACTACGCTGACCAAGAAAATGGCAGAAGATCTAAGCGAGTATCTACTCGATCTGGGATTAAAGGTCCACTATCTACATTCCGAAATCAATACTCTTGAAAGGACAGAGATACTAAGAGATTTGCGCCTTGGCGTTTATGATGTGATTGTTGGCATTAATCTTCTGAGAGAGGGTCTCGATTTGCCAGAAGTTTCGCTGGTTGCTATCCTCGATGCGGATAAAGAAGGCTTCTTGCGTTCTGAGACCTCACTGATACAGACTATGGGCCGTGCTGCTCGCAACGTCTCAGGCAAGGTAATCATGTATGCGGACAATGTTACAGACTCCATGCGACGCGCTATCGACGAGACAAATCGTCGTCGGAAAATTCAGATGGAGTATAACGAAGCCCACGGCATTACTCCGGCTACAATTATCAAGGCAATTCGAGATAACATTATTTCCCGAGATAGCGAAGGTGACAACCTCGAAAAGCTTCGAAAACAAGCAGATGCTCTTTCGCTCGACGACTTACTGTCAACTATAGCCGAGCTGGAGAAGGAAATGAAGCAGTGCGCGAAGGCGCTCAATTTTGAGCGTGCGGCGGAAATTAGAGACGAGATCGCCGGATTGAAAAAGTTTCTTCCGGATGCGAAGCGAATGTAGGGCAAATTCCCCGGCCGATCAAACTGCCATCTATCATTGAGACTTTTGTTGTCGGTTAGAATCGTCTGTACGAACTGAGCATCGATTTGCCCAGGCGTTTTCCCGGATGCCCGAACGACAGAAGTGACTCGCCCAAGAAATTTTGTTCCTGCAGGGAATCCGCTACAGTTATGACTAGTGCAACGGTTGTAGAATTTATCGCCCACCTTGTTTACGGAAGAGTTGAGGCCGTTATCCTGCACGACTGGAATAACTGTGTATTGTGGGATTGCGGTCTTATGGGCAAAAACGATGCGGCGAGAAGTGATAATGAACTTGCCATGAATATCGTTGCACTCAATCGCATAATTGTCCTTGCGTTTCCTTGTAAATTTTTGCAGTGAGCCTTGTCAGCATATTAGTAGGATGTTTTTGTCCCCTGTATACGTCTTCATTGCTTGCGTGCTTGTGCGATTAGGGTCATGATGTTGACTGTGGTATCGGCATTCTGTCGTGTTAACTTACTAAGTGCGTACTCGTATGAATCTGTGGTCGTTGAAGTGAGGTAAAATAAATCGTTTCCTATAATTTCTAGCGTGTAATTAGTTTGTTTGATAGGTGAGGTGATAATAGTTGAGCTTTAATTTATCTGGAAGAACGGCTCTGATTACAGGAGGGGCCAAAAGGATTGGGCGATCAGTCGCGCTTACGCTGGCAAGAGCTGGCGCGAACGTTGTCGTAAACTATAGAAGTTCCAGTCGTGAAGCCGAAGAGCTTGTCAATGAAATTAAATCGCTCGGTCGCGGAGCGTGGGCTGTAAGGGCAGATCTGAGTGTGGCTGAAGAATTGGAGGGTTTGGTTGATGAGGTCATTCGGAATGTAGGGTCGTTCGACATCCTTATAAATAATGCGTCAATATTCCCTGAGACCACTTTTGATGAATTCACTTTAAACGATCTTATTGGGAGCATTAAGATAGATGCATGGGCGCCGGTTGTTCTTGGCAGGCAGTTTGCGCAAAAGATTGGCAAAGGGCACATTGTAAATATGACGGACTCTCGTGCAGTAAGCTACGATTGGAACCATGTTGCCTACCATGCAGCCAAGTATTTACTGGGACTCTTCACCCGTGAGATGGCCATTCGATTTGCGCCGAACATTGCTGTAAATGCAGTGGCGCCGGGTCTCATCTTGCCGCCTGAAGGAAAAGATGCTAATTATCTAGAATGTCTTAAAGATAGATTGCCTCTTAAGCGCATCGGCAAGCCGGAATTTGTAGCCGAGGCGGTACTTTACCTTGTGACGAGCGAGTTCATCACAGGGCAAGTGATCTTCGTTGACGGTGGCAGACATCTTACTGAGGTAAGCATTGGATAAGATCTACATTAGAGACATTTTATTGCGTTGTATAATCGGGATAAACGAGGAAGAACGATACGAAAAACAGGACGTTGTCATTAATGTCACATTACATGTCGACCTATCAAAAGCTGGCAGGACAGATAACTTCGCCGATACCGTTGACTATAAAGCGGTCAAAAAGCGCATAGTCCGCTTGGTAGAGAGTTCGAATTACTATTTGATCGAAGCTTTGGCTGAGGCGATTGCGCGCGAATGTCTGGATGTTGACGTTCGAATTGAAAAAGTAGATGTGCTCGTTGAAAAGCCTGCTGCCTTAAGATTCGCAAGGACGGTCGGGGTTGAAATAACTAGGGAGAGAAACTGAGTATAAAAACTCGAAATTGTTTTTAGGTAGCTGTTTAATAGCTTAATGCCGAAAGTTTACATTAGTGTGGGCTCGAACATTGAACCGGAGAAGAATATACCGGCTGCGCTGCGGTTGCTGAAGAAAGAGGTTTCCATTAAGTCCGTCTCTACGTTCTATCGCACACAGCCGGTAGGTGCAAATGGGTCTCCGGAGTTCTACAATGGTGCGGTGCTAGTTGACACCGGTATCAGTCCGATGGACTTAAAGTTCCAAGTGCTTCGTAGGATCGAGCAGACACTGGGTAGAACACGAGGAGCGGACCCTAACGCGCCAAGAACGATCGACCTGGATATCGTACTTTATGGCGATCTCGTAATGCGCGAGCCAGTTCTCGAAATACCCGATCCCGACATTCTCACTAGGCCGTTTGTTGCTATTCCTATTTATGAGATCGCGCCTGAGCTAATTCTTCCCGATACAGGGCTACCGCTAGCCCACTTGGTAAAGCGTATGAACCGTGATGATATGGTTCCTTTAGACGAATTTACCGACAGACTTAGAAAGGAAATTCTGCGTGAACAAGCAAAGAGTTGAACAACTTATACGAGAACTGTTAATTGAAATAGGTGAAGATCCTGATAGAGAAGGTCTTCGTAACACTCCTGCTCGTGTTGCTAGGGCGTATGAGTTCATGCTGAGAGGTTATCGCATCGACGTTGATGAGATAATCGCCGGTGCGATCTTTACTCAGGACACTAATAATATGATCGTTGTCCGCGATATTGAACTGTACAGCCTATGCGAACACCATATGCTTCCGTTCTTTGGCAGATGTCATATTGGATATATATCCAAGGATAAAGTAATCGGAGTAAGTAAGCTCGCCAGGATAGTCGAAGCTTATGCTAGACGGCTACAGATACAAGAAAGGCTTACCCAGCAGATCGCAAGAGCAATAATGGAATCTATAGATGCTGAGGGGGTGGGGGTAGTGATTGAGGCTCAGCACCTTTGCATGATGATGCGCGGCGTCGAAAAGCAAAACTCTCTGATGATCACCTCGTCCGTTCTTGGCAGCTTTCATGATTCTGCCGCCACACGCACGGAGTTTCTAACCCTAATTTCCAAGTCGCGATCAGGGTAATCCACCTCTATATAGTACCAAAATAGTACCAAACCCTATATAGTACCAAAAGGCGGACGCTCATGGTGGGCCGTAGAGGATATGAGCGTCCGCTTTTGCCGATGGGCTGGCTTAAGAATCTGCAGCGCTTTTCTGTTGAGACCAGCCCAAATCACAAACATATAGACGCTTGCACGGCTCGATTTGTTTCTGTCTAAACGCTTCGCTAACAAGAAAACTTAAAACTTCTGGGCAGCGATTAGTTCTTAAGCTAAGTTTAGAGATCAGCTAAATCTCGACAATGTGTGCTTTATCGCAAAGGTCTCTAATGGTTTCTGCATGAGGCGGCAAAGATAAGTTCATACTATTGTCGCAAAATGTCTAACCACGACAGAATTCGAGAGTAATGAAAGCACTGCGAAAAGTGGTCTATTCGACGTCACATTTCTGCCTACTTAACTTGGCATTACGCGACTAAATGTGGTATTTTGCAAATATAGCAAGCAGCCGATATGTTAAAAAACGGATTCTTCGTTTGCTGACGGATTAACACAAAAGCACGGATGCGGTTTGTCGGGCGAGGTGATTTACCATGCGGCAGTGCTGTTCTGAAAAACACTATGTCGGCAGGTTTGTGGCGACAGTCTTGGTCACAATGCTGGTCATGTTATACATGATTCTACTACCAGCTCGGATTGCTTACGCCCAGCTACCTCCGGGATCTGTTTTCGAGGCTGGGCCTTTCAATCCTCCTGTCGGCTGGGATGTTGTGAGTAACACAATCGCCTTCCACGAGAAGAGCGGCGATGCCTTGAACGTAGATTGTTCGGTCGATGTTCCTAATCCGCTCGGCACTCACAGGCTCCAGTTCGTGTGTGTTCTTGGGGCAAGTCCTTATGAGCTGACAATGGGGATGCTTGTTCAAGTGTCCTGGGACGCTGACCTTGTGATCGCCGGCAGATCTTTCCCGCTCAAGATCGCTATGACTCCTATTGACTTGGCTACTACAGAAATTCAGTCAAACTTTGGGTTTGAGATATGGGGTAAAGAATTTGTCAGACCTAACCCTTGGGTGAACTATGAGCTTGAGAACACCTATACCATACCTTATGTTCCCGATTGGGGGCTGCGAATTAGGGTTGACGGTGTTACCCCGCTCAACGGCGAGCGACTTTGGGGCGACGACAGTATCGATTTTCTGAATTTGGGGGAGATGATTCCTGCAGGTGATGAAGGTACAGGTTCGCAAAGCGGTGAAGACAACGAAAGCCCAGTAGATATTCCATTAACACTAACCGGCGGATTGAGGATCACCGGCGACGAGGTCAAAGCCGACATCGTGTTAGAGGGGATGTATAATGCTGACGGAACCGTGGCGAACTATACCAAGATAGTCGATGCCGAAAATTGCCGTTGGTACCAAGGTGGTACTTGGACCTTTGACGTCGAAGTTCCTTATACCGCCCAACAGGGACAGTATTTGAAGCTTTCGTTAGAGAATCTTATGTATCTGTTGCGCATGGAAAAGCGGATCGGCATGGAGCTCGAATTGTTCGGCCTAACCGTCAGCAGCAATAGTTTGGATATTTGGGAGTATGTTGGACAGTGGTATATCTGCA
>Ga0197142_1001194_pt1 | contig 24015 bp, 21 predicted proteins | sample GBS60_MetaG_FD_148614 | JGI IMG/M metagenome (GOLD analysis project Ga0197142, IMG submission 148614) | Sediment microbial communities from Great Boiling Springs, Gerlach, Nevada, United States - GBS 60_MetaG | ecosystem: Environmental > Aquatic > Thermal springs > Hot (42-90C) > Sediment... | reverse complement strand
GGCATGAGGGCCGGATCCTGGTAGAACAGCGCGCGGTAGAGCGGCAGGATCATCATGCTGATGGCCAGCATTGCCAGCAGCGCCAGCGCAGTGCGTACTTCACTTGCCGATCGGCGAAGGCCTATGAGGCAACCGAGCAAGCCGAGGACGGTGAAGATCGCAAATGCGACATAGGTCCACTCCGCCATCGGCACGTTTCCCCAGCCGAACTTGCCCCAGAAGGTGCGAAAGGTGTTTACGAACAAGGCAGGCAGCCAGGCGTCGCGCAGCGAGACCAGCAAGCCCTCGCCGATGACGCTGGTGGGCGCGGCGAGGAGGGGATTATTCGGGTTGCGATCTACCAGCAGCCGGCCGTAGCGCGTTAAGTTGTAGGCAAGATAGGGCAGGGCCAGCCCGGCAAAAGCGCCGTAGCTCAGCGCGAGCTGCGTCAGCCAGCGTCGGAGCGGCCAGCCCATGCGCCAAGCGATGAGCGCCAGGCCCAGGCCGGCGAAGCCGAGCAAGGCCAGGGCGTTGTTCTTGGAGAGGAAGGCCAGGCCGAGCGCCAGGCCGAGCGCGAGCGCCGGCTTGTGCGCGTTTGGGCGCGCATCCATCATCCGCAACAGGCAATAGGCAACCAAGGCGCCCATCGCGGTCACCAGCGCGTCGTTATTCACCATCGCGCCGATGAAGATCACCTGCGGGTTGAAGCCGGCGATGGCGGTAGCAAAGAGCGCCGACGCCCCTCCCCTCCCGAAGATCAGGTTGGCGCTGGCTGCGATCAAGGCGACGGCCAGGCCGGTGAGCAACGCCGAGACGGCGCGCGCAGCGTGAAGGGCCAGCATGGTGCCCTGCCAGGGGAAGGCCTCGGCCGGCTGGCGCAGCATGATGCGAAACCCGCGCCGGTTCGATCCCTCCAGCGCAAAATGGTTGAACTCCGGCTGAAGGTCGTCGCTGCGGTCAATCCAGAAGGTGAGGCCGGCGACGATGAGGTAATACAACGGCGGCTGATGCGATTGGTCGAACAGCACCTTCTCGCCGCCCAGCGCGTCGGGCAGCCCGCGCGCAGAGGCCACATGGTTCACATAGGCGAAGTGGCCGGTCTCGTCGTGCGCTTCCCAGGGTGGGTTGATCGCGCCGTAGAGCAGCGCGAGCGCGATGTGTCCGGCCACGATCAACCACTGCCAGCGGGTGGGCACATGGTGCGGCATGCAGTGCGCTTGATTATCCATCCATGGTCGCAATGTGTTCACGATCAGGGGGTGGGTGACGGCAGCGCCGTCGCCTACAGAGACGAAGCCGCGGGCTGCGTTGGTCTGAAACTCATGGCGAGCAGTGGTGTTAAGGTACGTGCGATGAAGCGCACGATCAGCTTTCTCAACGGCGCCTTCGTTGGCGCCCTCGCCGGCGCGCTGCTCGCGCTGTTATTGACCCCGAAATCCGGCCAGGACTTGCGCAACGCGATCAAGCGCGAAGTGGACGACATCATGGCCGAAGGTCGCCGTGCGGCTGAGCAGCGCCGGCGCGAGCTGGAGGCGCAGCTCCAGCAACTGTGGGAGTCATAAATGGCTGAGCTTGTCATTGCCGGCTACGCCATAGACGATAAGCTGCTGGCGCGTCGGCCCATCCGCCGTTGCCGGCTGGAGGCGTGCCAGGCCGCCTGTTGTAGCGATGGCGTGTGGGTGGATTATGCCCAGGCTGAGCGCATTCTGGCGCACGCCGCGCTTATCCAGCCCTTCTTGCCGGAGGCGCGGCGCGACCCGTCGCAGTGGTTTGCTGAGCTACACGAAGACCCCACTTTTCCTTCGGGCCGCTGCATCGGAACGACCACCGTCGCCGATCCTACGCATCCGAACGGCAGCACGTGCGTCTTCCTGCGCCCTTTGGATCGCCGCTGCGCCATCCAAGCCGCCTGTCTGGCGGCTGGCCGGCCCGCCTGGGAGCTTAAACCTTACTACTGCTGCCTGTTCCCGCTGGTGGACGAAGAAGGCGATGGTTCAGGTGCGCGCCGTCTGACGCTGGACGACGAGAACGACCTGTTTCGGCGCGGCGGCGGTTGTTACGAGCTGTGCGCAGAGGCGCAGCCCGTCTTTCAGGTCTATGCCGAGGAGACGGCGCTGGCGCTGGGCCTGGAGGGCTACCGCCAGCTCTGCCAACATGCCGGCGTCGCGCCGCGTTTGTGAGCTAGAGCACCAGTTCGCTGGTGCGGATGCGGCTGATGCCTCCGCCGCCTTCGATGCTGCGCCCGCCGCCGAAGCCGCGAAAGTATGGCTCGCCCAACAGCGCTGCGCGATGCGCGGCGAAGAGCATGACCGGAATGCAGGCCACCAGCGGCGTATACACCTCTGGCAGCGGTGCAAAGGGCAAGTCGGGCGGCGCTTCTGCCGTCGCCGGCGCGACCTCGATCACTTGCCTGCCGATGGCTTGCATGGCTACCTTGACCTCGGCAGCGCGGCTGGCGTCCCGCTCGCAGGCCGTGATCAGGAAGGTTGGGGTGGCCTGGGCGCGCGCGAAGTATTGCAAATGCGCCCACTCTTCCACGTCTTGGCCGAGCGCCGAGTCGCCGCTCGCTTCCAGTATCTTGGCTGCGCCGAACTGCGCTGTGCCGAAGTTGGGGCCGCTGCCGCAGAAGACGAACTCGGTCGCTTGGCGCGTGGCTTCAGCCCAGCCACGCGCGGCGTCGTCGCTCAGCGCAATCGTCCGCGCCATTTGGTCAGCCGCGCCCGCTAACGTCGCGCGCCAGGTCGCCACGGATTGGCCGCGCGCTTCGGCGATGCGCAGCGCGCAGGCGAACAGCATGATCAGGGAGGCCAGGTAAGAGCGCGCGCCGGGTACCTGGACGCCGTCGGCGCTGGGCAGGTCCGGCACGCGCGTGGTCAGCACGGCGCCGGCTGCTTGAGCAATGGGCGTGTGCGCGCCGCTGGTGATGGCCAACGTGCGCAGGCCGCGCGCCTTGGCCCGCAAGATGCCCTCGATGGTGCGCGTGACGCCGCCTGACACCGAGATGCCGATCACCAAGCTGGTCTGCGCGCGCTGCGCATAATTTGGCACGTCAAAGTTAACCACGCTGTAGCGAGAGAACGACATCGCGTTGTGCGCTTCGGTCGGCAGGCCGGCGATAGATTCAAACGCGAACTCGGTCGCCAGCGCAGCAAAGTAGCTATCGCCACAGCCGACTAGGTGCAGGCGCTCCAGCGAGCGGCAAAAGTCATCGTCCAGGACCTGAGCAGCCTCGCGCATAAAAGGCTCGGCCACCTCGCCCGCCAACTGTGGCAGGGTAAGGATGTGCTCCCGAAAGGCGTTCATCGGGAGGAGATTGTATGCGGCGGCGTGCTGGGGTATGCATTCATGCCCGGGGGCAAGTCTGATCTCACCGCGGAGAACGCAGAGAAAAAGCGGTGCGGCTGATTCGCGGCTCGGTGAACGCACCCGTGCTAGAACTCATCCAGAAACAGTGTCTCGGCAAAATCCCTAATGCACGCCAGACGCACCAGTTTTCAAAGCGCGCACCAAAGCAGCTCAGTAACCAGCGATCCGGTCGTTCAATCTCCCATCGTCGCTTCTCTCATCTTGCGTTGGGCATATTCACGAATAGAGGCCAATCGTTTAATGTGTCATGCCGGGTCGATGTGTTGAATGTCAAGAGGTGCGCCTTCGGATTCCTGCGCTACGAAACACCTGGAATCCCGCCAACCGAAGCCCCGCAGGGTCACGATGCACCTCGCCTCACTGTCATGCTGAGTCACTCAGCACGACAAACTGGTATGACAAGCCGAACGATATCCGTAAACGCACCTGTGTAAATCCGAACTCACGTTAGCATAATAAGTACGCTCCCTCTATTATTCTTCTGTCTATCGCAGGCTGCGAGCCTGTGGGAGGATGGCTTTGCCCCTATTCGTGAACGCACCTCCGTGCAATGCCCTTTGCGTTATAAATAAACTGCATGTCGGTGGTCGAGGAGATCAAGCGGCGGGTGGACATCGTCGAGGTGATCGGCAGCTACGTCCAGCTCACCCGCAGCGGGCGCAACTACAAAGGGCTTTCGCCCTTTAAGCAGGAGCGCACGCCCTCGTTCTTCGTCTTTCCGGAGACGCAGACCTTTAAGGACTTCTCCAGCGGCGAGCAGGGCGACGTCTTCTCCTTCTTAATGAAAAAGGAAGGGCTGAGCTTCGGCGAGGCGCTGCGCGCGCTGGCCAAGCGGGCCGGCGTGCGGCTGGAGGAGCGCACGCCCGAACAGCAGCGCAGCGCCGAATACGCTGCCCGCCTGCGCGCGGCGCTGGCCGACGCCGCCGAGTACTTCCACCAACTCCTGACCAGCGCGCCCCAGGCTGCCGCCTGCCGTGCCTACCTGCGCGAGCAGCGCGGGCTGAACCAGGCGACGATCGAGGCGTGGCAGCTTGGCTACAGCCTGGCCGACTTCCAGGCGCTCTTGACCCACCTGACGGCGCGCGGCTATAGCGCACAGGAGCTGGTGGACGCCGGCCTGGTCATCCAAAACGAGGAAGGCCGCCGCTACGACCGCTTCCGCGGGCGGCTGATGATCCCGATCCGCGACCCGCAAGGTGAGGTGGTGGGGTTTGGGTCGCGCGCCCTGGACGGCAGCGAGCCGAAATACATGAACTCGCCGCAGACGACCGTCTTCGACAAGGGCCGGCTGCTCTTCGGGCTGGACCGCGCCCGCCGCAGCATCCGCGATGAACAAAGCGCTGTACTGGTGGAGGGCTACATGGACGTGCTGGCCTGCCACCAGGCCGGCTTCACCAACGTGGTGGCCGGCATGGGCACCGCGCTGAGCGAGGCCCAATTGCGGATGCTGCGCCGGCTGGCTCCGCGCATCGTGTTGGCGCTGGACGCCGATGCCGCCGGCGAGCGCGCCATCCTGCGCAGCGTCCAGGTGGCCCGCGACGTGCTCGACCGCGAGGCCGACCCGCTCTTTGACGCGCGCGGCATGATCCGCCACGAATCGCGCCTGCAGGCCGATATCCGCGTGGCGATCCTGCCGGCGGGCAAAGACCCCGACGAGCTGGTCTTGAGCGCGCCGGAACAATGGCAAGCGCTTATCGCCGCCGCGCGGCCGGTGGCCGAACACGTAATGGACGTGCTGCTGGCCGGCCACGACCTGCGCGACCCGGCGGGCCGCGCGCAGGCCGTGCGGGCCGTCGCGCCCATCCTGCTCGACTTGGCCGACCCCGTCCAGCGCGACGCCTACATCCAGCGCCTGGCCGCGCGGTTGGGCAGCAGCCCGCGCGCGGTGATGCTGACGGTCAACGCGGTCGCCCGCGAACTGCGTGGCCAGGTCAGGCCGCAGCCGGCAGAACAAGCCGGACGCCCGCGCAGAGGCAGCGACCTGGAAGCGCACCTGATCGCCCTCCTCAGCCGGCGGCCATCGCTGCTGCTGGATGCCAACGTCGCGCTGACGCGCGCCAACCTGGACGTGCTGAGCGAGGCCGACTTCAGCAATCCTGCCCTGCGCGAGGGCTTCCGCCAGCTCAGCCGCGCCGCGCTCGGCGCGCCGCCCCTCCCCGGCGATGAAGCCGAGGACTGGCTGGCGATCATCGCTGATGAGGAGGTGCCGCTCTTGGACAGCGACGACGACGCTCTGCTGCGCGAAGCGCTGATCCGCACGGCGCTGCGCCTGCGCGAGCGCAACCTGGCCCGCGAGCGGGACGCAATCCATCTGATGATTGAGGAAGCCAAACGCTCTGGGCAGCAAAATGTCGCCGCTCACTATAATAACGACCTACAGCGCGTGTTGACCCAGCAATTGCGAGTGCATAAGGCGCTGCACCTTCGGAGCGCGCTGCCTGTTCTTTGACGGAGGGGTATGGCGAGCAAATCTAAACGCACGCGGACGCACAACGGAGCCAAACCGGCGCCGGACGACCATGCGATGACCAGCCGTCGAGAGGACGAAGCAGAAGACGTGCCGGCCTGGCTCGACGACGAGGTGGGGGAGGCGCAGCCAGAGAATGACGGCGGCTGGCCAGCGGGAGACGCGCTGGCGCTGGACGACGAGCAGGCCGAGGCCGAGGCGGTCGCTTACGCGCTGACCAAGACCGATGATGAGGAGGCGCTAGACGACCTGCTCGACTTCGACGAGCAGCAACTGCAGGCGGATGAGCGCGCAGCCGATGGGATTGACCCAGTACGGGCTTACCTGAACGAGATCGGCCATACCCCCGTGCTGACCGCCGAGCAAGAGCTGTGCTTGTTCGCCTTGCTTGACGCGGCGCGGCTGGCCCGCCGGCTGCGGGCAAACGCGCAAGCGCCCATCTGGGCACAGGCGTATACGCACTTGACCGCGGCCTGGCGCAGCGTCCTGACGGCGTGCGAGGCACTCTCCAGCGCGCCACCCGACCTGGCGGAGATGCTGCGCGCGGCGCGTGAGATGACCGCGCCGGACGCGCATTCAGCCCCCGGCGCGTTTCAGCGCTATTTGCGCGCGCTGGGGTGGGGCCGAAACCCGGACATCGAGCGGATCAGCAAGCCGCTCTTCGAGTTTGCGCTGGCCGCGCTCATCCTGCCGCCGGCGTTCGTCGAGCAGCTCGAAGCACATGCGGCTCACGTGCCTGACCTGCCTGAGTGGGACGAAGTGAGCGCCTGGTTGCCGGCGCCGGCCGTCTGCGAAGAACACCTGCAATTGGTGACCCAACAGGCCGAGGAGGCCAAAAACACCCTCGTCCGCGCCAATCTGCGGCTGGTGATGAGCATCGCCAAGCGCTATCTGGGGCGCGGCATCGCCTTCATGGATCTCGTCCAGGAAGGGAGCATGGGGCTGTTGCGGGCGATCGACCGCTTCCATGCTTGGCGCGGCTTCAAGTTCAGCACCTACGCCACCTGGTGGATCCGCCAGGCGATGACCCGCGCGATCGCCGACCAAGCCCGCACCATCCGCCTCCCGATCCACTTCATGGACGAGGTCAACAGGCTCATCCATCTCCAGCGGCGGATGACGCAGACGCTGGGTCAGGAGCCGACCAGCGAAGAGCTGGCGCTGGAGATGGCGTTAGAGGAAGGGCTGCTGGATGAACAGGAGGCGGCCAGAATAATGGAGGCGCGGGCCAAAGGTGAGGCGCTTGAGCCAGTGTTAGCCCATAAGTATGATCAGGCGGTGAAGCGCGTTGAGAAGATCATGCGCCTGGCCCTTGAGCCGCTCTCGCTGGAAGCGCCGGTCGGCACAGAGCAAAACAGCCTGATGGGCGACTTCGTCGCCGACGAGAGCGGGCCATCGCCGGTTGAGCTGGCCTCCCTGCAGATGCTCAAGCAGCAGATTCGCGGGCTGATGGCCGGCCTGACCAAGCGCGAGCGCGAGATCTTGGAGATGCGCTTTGGCTTTCGCGATGGCCAGTCGCACACGCTGGAGGAGGTGAGCCACGCCTTTCGCATCACCCGCGAGCGGGTGCGGCAGATCGAGGCCAAGGCGCTGCGCAAGCTGCGCCATCCGCTCAACAGCCGGCGGCTGCGCGATTATCTGGGCGACCTCTCGTAGCGCTCCGCTTGAGCTTCTGGCGCACGATCAGCTCGGCGTCGAATAGGCGCATGTCCACCCGCAGGTCATCGCCGACGATCACCCCCTCGGCCTCCAGCCGACGGCGCTGCTCCTCCGGCGCGTATTGATTCGAGATGCGCCCCTGGGCATTGATGACGCGCCACCACGGCACGCGGTCGCGGGCCGGCGAGCGCAACAGCGCATGGAGGGCGAAGCCGACGTAGCGCGCCGAGCGCGGTCGCCCGCACTGGCGCGCCACGCCGCTGTAACTCATCACCATCCCCTTGGGGATAAGCCGGACGACGCGATAGACATCCGCGAAGCGCACGTCTAGATCAGCCCGAAGTCCTTGGCGATCAGCCGGGCGGTCATCTTCGCGCTCATCATCACGCTGGGCGTGCCGCCGCCGGGTTGGGTGCTCGCGCCCACCAGGTAGAGGCGCTCGATATCCTCGCTGCGGTTGTGTGGGCGGAAGTAGGCGGTCTGGAGCAGGGTTGGCTCCGGCCCAAAGCCGTTGCCCAGGTAGCTGTTCAAGCCGCGCTCGAAGTAATCCGGCGTGATGTAGCTCTTATAGACCAGCCGCTCGCATAGGCCAGGGATGTAGCCGGCTTCGTCTAGGAAGCGCAGTGCCTTGTCCACGTAAGCGTCCCCGATCGCCGACCAGTTGAGGCCGCTCGCGTTATTCGGCACCGGCACCAGCGTATAGGCCGCGTGGTGGCCGGGCGGGGCCAGGCTGGGGTCGGTGAGCGTGGGCACGTGTAGATAATGGGACATGTCGGGCGCCAGCACGCGCCGGTCGAAGATGTCGCGCAGCAGCTCTTCGTAGCGCTGGCTGAGGATGATGTTGTGGTGGCGCAGGTTGCTCAGGTCCAGGCCGTCGCCCCGAAAGCCGAAGTAGATCACCACCAGCGACATGGACTGGCGGGTGCGCTTGACGCGGGCGTCGGTGTGGAACAGGCGATAGCGCGGGTCGATCAGGTGCATGTAGGTATGGGCGTAATCGCCGTTGGAGACGACGAGGTCGGCGCGCAGTTGCGTGCCGTCGGCCAACTCCACCCCTTGTGCGATCCGCCGGCTGAAGCGCCCGCGCGGCGGTGCGCCGTCCGGACCGGCCACCAGGATGCGCTTGACCTCGCTGTTGTAGCGGATCGTCCCGCCGAGCTCCTGGAACTTCTGGACGAAGCCGCGCACGAGCGCGCCGGTCCCGCCCATGGCGAAGTGGATGCCCCAGGTCTTCTCGACAAAGTGAATCATCGCGTAGATGGCCGGCACAGCCAGCGGGTTGCCGCCGATCAGCAAGGGCTCGAAGCTGAAGACCTGGCGCAGCTTGGGGTGCTTAAAGTACTTGCTGGTGAACGAGAACAGGGTGCGCACCGCATCCAGCCGCAGCAGGTCGGGCATGATGGCCAGCATCGAGGCCAGGCTGTCGAAGTACTTGTAGCCGAGCTGGAGGAAGCCGCGCTCGAAGATGGCCCGAGCGTCGGCGTGGAAGCGCTCGTAGCCCTCTAGGTCATCCGGGGCAATAGCGCGGATCTGCGCACGGGTGTGCTCGCGGTCACCGTCGTAATCGAAATACGAGCCGTCCTCGAAGTGAATGCGATAGAACGGGTTGAGCGGGATGATGTTGACGTAGCGCGAGGTGTGGGTCAGGTCAGGGGCGCGCCCCGGCTCCAGGACGTGCGACGGAAAGTCTGGCCCGTCCAGGTTGGGGCTGCCGCGCTCCAGCGCGAACAGCTCCTCAATGAAGTGCGGCACAGTGATCACGGTCGGCCCCATGTCGAAGGTGAAGCCCTGCGCCTTGCGCACATAGGCCCGACCGCCCGGCCCGTCCAGCTTCTCCACGATGGTGGTGTCGAAGCCCAGGCTTTGCAGGCGGATGCCGAGCGCCAGTCCGCCGATGCCTGATCCGATAATGATTGCCTTGCGAGTGGTCATGTCTTGAAACCAGCCTTACTAAGAGTTGAAGGTGACGTTAGCAGGGCCGGTTTAGAGCGAGATTTGTTTGACCCAGAACACCTCTGGCAGGTCGCGCAGCGCCTTGAGGGCGTAATCCGGCACTGGGTTATCCAGGTTGATGAACGAGAGCGCGCGGTCGCCGGGCCGCGTTCGCCCCAGGCGGTATTCGGCGATGTTGACGTAGTTGGCGCCCAGGATGGTGCCCACCCGCCCGATCACGCCGGGCACGTCGCGCGAGGAGATCACCAGCACCAGGCCCTCCGGCACGGCGTCAATGCGAAAGTGGTCGAGCTGGACGATGCGCGGTTGGTTGCCGTCGAACAGCGTGCCGGCCACGGTGTGCTCATCCTGGTCGGTGGTGATCCGGCAGGAGACCAGGTTGGTGTAGTCGCTGCCGATCAGGTTCAGCGCCTGCGTGACGACGATCCCGCGCTCATCGGCGATCACGGGGGCGTTGACGTAGTTCACCTTCTCCCCGCCGAGGATCGGCTCGAGCAGGCCGCGCAGGAGGGCCACGGTGAGCGGCTTGACGTGCGGCGCGACATCGGTGCCGCGGTATTCCACCTCCACGCGCGCCAGGCGCCCCTCCATCAGGCATGCCTGTAGCCGGCCCAGCTTCTCGGCCAAGATGAGGTAAGGCCGGATGATCGGCCAGGCAGAGGGGTCAATCGGCGGAAAGTTCACCGCGTTGCGCACGTCGCGCTCGTGGAGCGCGTCCAGCACCTGCTCGGCGATCTGGAGCGAGACGTCGCGCTGGGCCTCGGTCGTGCTGGCGCCGAGGTGGGGCGTGACGACGACGTTGGGCAGCTTGAGCAGCGGCAGGTCGGGCGGCGGCGGTTCTTCTTCAAAGACATCGAGGGCGGCGCCGGCCAGCTTGCCGCTCACCAACGCCTCGTAGAGGGCCTGCATATCCACCAAAGCACCGCGCGCCACGTTGATCACGCGCGCGCCCGGCTTCATCTTGGCGATGGCGGCGGCGTCCAACAGGCCGCGCGTTCCCGGCGTGAGCGAAGAGTGAAGTGTGACGAAGTCGCTCTGGGCGAGCAGTTCGTCGAGCGAGACCAGCAGCACCTTATTGGCGCGGGCGGTTTCCTCGCTCACGTATGGGTCATAGGCGATCACCTCCATGCCGAAGCCCTGGGCGCGGCGGGCCACCTGCGTGCCGACGCGGCCCAGGCCGATGATGCCCAGCGTCTTGCCGTGCAACTGGACGCCGATGAACTTGCTGCGCGTCCATTCGCCGCGGCGCAACGAGGCATCGGCCTGCGGGATGTTGCGGGCCAGCGCCAACATCATCGCCATGGTGTGCTCGCAGGTGGCGGTGGTGTTGGCCTGGGGGGTGTTCATCACGATGATGCCGCGATGGGTGGCGGCATCCACGTCAATTGTGTCCACGCCGATGCCGGCGCGGCCGATCACGCGCAACTTCTCGGCGCGCGCGATCACCTCGGCGTCCACTTTGGTATCGCTGCGCACGATGAGGGCATGGTAGGCAGCGATGCGCTCCAGCAGCTCGGCGCGGGGCATCTTCTTTACCACGTCCACGTGCACGTTGGGATCGCGACGCAGCACCTCTAAACCGGCCTCGGATAGGTCGTCCGGGATCAAGATGTTGAACATGGCGCGCGGATTATAGGACTTACCGCCTGCGCGTACACTCTCGCCTACCATGAATCGCCTGCGCGTCTATGCCACCGAGGGGATCGTCCTGCGCCGCGACGACTACGGCGAGGCCGACCGGCTGGTGACGCTATTGACGCCAGGGCACGGCAAGTTGCGCGCGCTGGCCAAGGGCGCGCGCCGGCTGACCTCGCGCAAGGCGGGGCACATCGAGCTGTTCGCTCGGGCACACCTGCTGCTGGCGCGCGGGCGGACGTTCGACCTGATCACGCAGGCCGAGCTGATCGAGCCGCACCGCGCGCTGCGCGAGGACGTGCTGCGCAGCGCGATGGCGCACTACCTGTGCGACCTGGCTGATTGGTTCGCGCCGCAGGGCAGCGAGGCCGCCGACCTTTACGCGCTGCTGGTCGAGGGGTTGGCCCTGCTGTGCCGAGCGACCGATCCGCGCCTGGCCGCACGCGCCTTCGAGCTGCGCCTGCTGACGCTGGAGGGCTACGGGCCGGCGCTGTCGCGCTGCGCGCGCACCGGTGCGCCGATTGACATCGCCGGCGAGGCGAAGGTCGCCTTCTCGCCGGCTGAGGGCGGCGTGCTGTGCGCGGAGGCCGCTGCACAGGCGCGCGACGTGATCTGGCTGCGCCGGCAGGAGCTGGCTCTGATGCGGCTGCTTCAAAGCCAGCCTTTTGAGGCGCTGACCGAGCTGAGCGTGTTGCCTGACCTGCACGCGGGCGTGGAGCACGCTCTCCAGATCTATCTGAGCGCGATTTTGGAGCGCCGGCCGCGCACCGCTGCGCTGGTCAGGCAGGTGGCGCGTGGCCTGCGCTAGAATACGGCCAGGCCCGCGTAGTTCAATCGGATAGAACAGCGCCGTCCTAAGGCGCGTGTTGTGGGTTCGAGTCCTGCCGCGGGCGCTCCTCCTGCGCGCTCTCTGGGGCGCGTATGCTTGGCGCGAGCGCACGAGAGTCGCGCATGCACCCATTTGACAAACGGTCAGGATGACGTATGATTTGATACGTCGCTGACGTCATGGCAAACCCGGTGCGCTGCTTTAGCTACTTTTGGTTTAACTACTTTGCCTGCGAGGGCAGAGGCTTGCCAGCGCGCGGGTTCGAGACGACCAGCGAGTGAGCAGCAAAAGCGAGCGAAGGGTTGTTGAGAGGCGCGGGGCTGGTAAGCCCCGCGCTTTAATTTTTGTCAGGAGATCGCGCACGCCATGATGTATCAAACCGATGATGTCCGCATCCGAGAGATTAAAGAGCTGGCCCCGCCGGCGCACCTGATGCGCGAATTCGCCATCACACCCGAAGTCGCCAAACTCGTCTACGAGACGCGCCTGGCTGTGCACGACATCCTATATGGCCGGGATGATCGCGTCTTCGTCGTGGTGGGGCCGTGCAGTGTGCACGACGTGCAGGCCGCGCTTGAATACGCCGGCCGACTGAAGCCGGTGCGCGCGCGCACCCGCGACGCGCTGGAGATCATCATGCGCGTCTACTTCGAGAAGCCGCGCACCACAGTTGGCTGGAAGGGGCTGATCAACGACCCTGACCTGGACGGCTCGTTTCGCATCAACAAGGGGCTGCGCCTGGCGCGCAAGCTGCTGTTGGACGTGAACGAGCTGGGCGTGCCGGCGGCCACGGAGTACCTCGACACCATTTCGCCGCAGTATGTGGCCGACCTGATCTCGTGGGGCGCGATCGGCGCGCGCACCACCGAGTCCCAGGTGCACCGCGAGCTGGCCAGCGGCCTCTCCTGTCCGGTTGGCTTCAAGAACGGCACAGATGGCAACGTCAAGATCGCCATTGATGCGATCAAGGCCGCCCGCCAGCCACATCACTTCCTCTCGGTGACCAAGGGCGGGATCAGCGCAATCGTCCACACTGCCGGCAATGAGGATTGTCACGTCGTGTTGCGCGGCGGCAAGACGCCCAATTACGACAACGCCAGCGTGCGCGCCGTGGCTGAATTGCTGATCCGCGAGGGCTTGCCGCCGTCCCTGATGGTGGATTGCTCGCACGGCAACAGCAACAAGCAGCCTGAGAACCAACTGAAGGTGGCCGAAGACGTGGCGCGCCAGATAGAGACCGGCGAGACTGCGATCGTCGGCGTGATGTTGGAATCGAACCTCGTCGCCGGTCGGCAAGAGTTAGTGGCCGGCAGGCCTCTAGAATACGGCAAGAGCATCACCGACGCATGCATTGGCTGGGAAGACACCGTGCGCTTGCTGGATCGCCTGGCCGAGGCCGTGCGCCGGCGACGGGTTGCTGCGCATTACGGAGTGCGCTCCACGGAATACGGAATATGCAATACGGAACACGAAGTGCGTGTGGCGTAGTGAGTGTTTCGTATTCCGTATTCCGTATTCCGTATAGCGTATTTCATGAGTGTGGTGAAGAGCATGGTCATCGTGATGAAGGCAGGGGCGTCGGCGGCGGAGATCGCCGGCGTGATCAAACACATCGAGAGCATCGGCATGCGGGCGCATCTCTCCGAAGGGGAAGAGCGCACGATCATCGGGATGGTGGGTGATGAACGGCCAATTGACGCCAGCTCATTTGAGTTGCTCAGCGGCGTCGAGCGCGTCCTGCCCATCTTGCGGCCGTTCAAGCTGGCCAGCCGGGACTTTAAGAAACAAAATACCGTCATTCAGTTGCGCGTCAAGAATCGCACCTTGACCATCGGCGATAGGCAACTGGCGATGATGGCCGGTCCGTGCGCCGTGGAGAGCCGCGAGCAGATCATGGAGAGCGCGCGGCTGGTGAAAGAGGCCGGCGCGACCATCCTGCGCGGCGGGGCCTTCAAGCCGCGCACCTCGCCCTATTCCTTTCAAGGCCACGGCGAAGAGGCGCTGAAATGGATGGCCGAGGCGCGCGACGCTTATGGGTTGGCCATCGTCACCGAGGTCATGGCGCCGGAGCAAGTGCCGCTGGTGGCGCGCTATGCCGATATCCTCCAGATCGGCGCGCGCAATATGCAGAACTTCCCGCTGCTCCACGCAGTGGGCGAGAGCCACAAGCCGGTGCTGCTCAAGCGCGGCATGAGCGCCACCATGGAGGAACTGCTGATGGCCGCCGAATACATCCTCTCGCACGGCAACTACGACGTGATGCTCTGCGAGCGCGGGATTCGCACCTTCGAGAAATACACCCGCAACACGCTGGACATCAACGCAGTGCCGGTGCTCAAAGAGCTCTCCCACCTGCCAGTGATCGTTGACCCCTCGCACGGCACCGGTAAGTGGGAGTATGTTCCCGCGGTCGCCAAGGCGGCCGTCGCTGCCGGCGCAGATGGATTGATCATCGAAGTGCATCCCGATCCGGCGAAGGCCGTCAGCGACGGCGCGCAATCACTGACGCCGGAGCGCTATCGCGAGCTGGTCAGCCAGTTACAGCGCGTGGCGGCCGCCGTCGATCGCACCTGTTAGCGAGCACCGGGCATGGACCAACGCACCCTCTGCATCGTGGGGTTGGGGCTGATGGGCGGGTCGTTTGCCCTGGCCTTGCGCGCCTCCGGTTACCCTGGTCGGCTGATCGGCGTCTCGCGCAGCGCCGAGACGCTGCGCTACGCCCAAGCTCAGGGCATAGTGGATCTGGCGACGAACGACCTGGGCGCCGCGCGCGAGGCTGAGGTGGTCGTGCTCTGCACGCCGGCCCGCACGATCATCGCCCAGATCGGCCAACTGGCCAGCATCTGCAAGCCCGGCGCGATCCTCACCGACATGGGCAGCACCAAGGTGAAAATCGCCCGCGCGATGGATGCACTGCCGGGGCATCTGCGCGCCGTGGCCGCGCATCCGATGTGCGGCAAGGAGGCCGCCGGCATTCAGGCAGCCGACGCCGGCCTGTTTCGCGGCGCGCCCTGGTTGATCATCCCCACCGCGCGCACGGATGACGAGGCGCTGTCCGTGGTGCGCGCGCTGGCCGAGCGCGTCGGCGCTTCACCGCGCATCCTTGATGCCGACCAGCACGATGCGTTGTTGGCGTTCGCCAGCCATTTGCCCTACGCGCTGGCTATCGGGTTGGTGGCCGCGACAGAGCAGTTCAGCCTGAACCACCCAGAGGTCTGGGAGGTCATGGCCGGCGGATTTCGCGACACCTCGCGGGTCGCCGCCAGCGACGTGACGATGTGGTTGGATATCCTCCTGACGAACGCCGAGCCTGTGTTGGGCGCGGTGCGGGACGTCCAGTTTGCCCTCGATCAGTTCACAGCGCTCCTGGAGCGGCGCGACGAAGCCGGACTGCGGGCTTTCTTACAGGCTGCTGCTCAGGCGCGCAAGGCGCACTTTCCATGAACCGTTCGCTGTTCCCCGCCAGAACCCTGAGCGGCCTGTTGCGCGTCCCCAGCGACCGGAGCATCACCGTCCGAGCGCTCTTGCTGGCCGGCCTCGCCGAGGGCACCAGCCGCGTGCTCTGTCCGCTGGAGAGCGAAGACACCGAGGCCGCCAGGGCCTGCATGGCTGCGCTGGGCGTGCCGATCGCCATTCAGCATGAAGGGGACCTGCCCGCGCTGCGGATCACAGGGCAGGGCCTGCGTGGGCTGCGCGCGCCGGCAGCCACGCTGTTCTGCCATTCCTCCGGCACCACGATGCGCCTCTTGGCTGGCTTGCTGGCCGGTCAGACGTTCGGCGCAGCGCTGGACGGCAGCGACCAGTTGCGCCGCCGGCCCATGCGCCGCGTGACCGATCCGCTGCGCGCGATGGGCGCGCAGATCGAGGATACGAATGGCTGCGCGCCGTTGCGCATCCATCCTGCGCGAGGGCCGCTGCGCGGGATGTGCTACGCCATGCCGGTGGCCAGCGCCCAGGTGAAGAGCGCGCTGCTGTTGGCTGGCCTATACGCCGACGCGCCGGTGACGATCAGCGAGCCGGCGCCCACCCGCGATCACACCGAGCGCATGTTGGGCGCAGCCGGCGCGAGGCTGCAAATTTCGCATGCCGATAACGGCGCGGCGACCGTCGCGCTCTCCCCACCGACCGAACCGCTGCGCGCGCTCGACATTCGTGTGCCAGCCGATTTCTCGTCGGCGGCGTTCTTCCTCGTCGCGGCCAGCTTGGTGCCCGGCGCCTGTTTGCGGTTATCCGGCGTGGGGTTGAACGCTACCCGCACCGGCCTGCTCGACGCGCTCTGGGCGATGGGGGCGCGGATCACCATCGCCGACCTGCGCGAGGAAGGCGGCGAGCCGGTGGGGGATATTGTGGTGTGCGCGGCCGAGCTTAAAGCGATCGAGGTGGGCGGCCCGCTGGTGCCGCGCATGATTGACGAATTCCCCATCTTCGCCGTCGCGGCAACCCAGGCGCACGGCGTGACGGTCGTCCGCAACGCCGAAGAGCTGCGCGTGAAAGAGAGCAACCGGCTGGAGGGCTTCCTGGCCGAGCTGCGCAAGCTGGGCGCACGCGCCGAGCCGACCGCGGATGGGTTCGTCATCGAAGGGCCAACCCGCTTGCGCGGCGCGGTCGTGGATGGGCTGGGCGATCATCGCGCTGCCATGGCGCTGGCGGTCGCGGCGCTGGTGGCCGCCGGCCAGACAACTATCCTGGGCGCGGATTGCGTGACGAAGACCTATCCGGGCTTCTTCGACGACCTGGCTCGCGTCGCGACCTTTGACTATGATCGTCGGTCTGATCGGCCATCCGGTGGCGCATAGCCAAAGCCCGCGCATGCAGCAGGCGGCATTTGCCGCCGTCGGGCTGTGCGATTGGCGCTATGAGCTGTGGGACACGCCCGCCGAGGCGCTGGCCGCGCGGCTCGATGACGTGCGGCGGCGGGCCGATATCGCCGGCGGCAACGTCACCGTGCCGCACAAGCAGGCCGTCCTCCCCTTCCTCGACGAGGTGACCGCCGACGCGCGCGCCATCGGCGCGGTGAACACGCTCTTCAAGCGCGCCGGCCGCCTGTGGGGAGACAACACCGACTGGGTGGGTTTCCTGGCCGATTTAGACTTCCATGGCGTGACGGTAGATGCCGGCACGCGCGCCCTGGTGCTGGGCGCGGGCGGGTCGGCGCGCGCGGTGGTCTATGCCCTGCGCGCGCGCGGTGCGCAGGTGTGGATCTACAACCGCTCGTTTGAGCGGGCGCAGGCGCTCGCCGAAGCGTTCGGTCGAGAAGGATGTGAGCCGGTGGAGACGCTGGCTGCGCCGGCCTGTCGCTCAGCGACGCTGGTTGTCAACTGCACTCCCGTCGGCATGTGGCCCGCTGTGGATGCTTCCCCTTGGCCGCGGGAACTGCCCTTTCCGGCGCGGGCGGTGCTCTACGATTTGATCTACCGGCCAGCCGTCACAGCGCTGATGGGCCAGGCGCGCGCAGCCGGCGCACGGGCCATCGGCGGCGCGGGGATGCTGGCCGAGCAGGGCGCGGCGGCCTTCGCGCGCTGGACCGGCATTCCCGCAGCGCGCGTCTCAACCGTCATGCGCGAGGCGTTGAACCATGCTTAGATTCCTCACCGCTGGCGAATCTCACGGCCCCTCGCTCACCGCTATCCTGGAAGGGATGCCGGCCGGCCTGCCGCTCTCTTCCGCCGATATAGACCGGGACCTGGCCCGCAGACAGCAAGGCTACGGCAGCGGTGGGCGCATGAAGATCGAGCGCGATCACGCGCGCATCACCGCCGGCGTGATGGACGGCAAGACCACCGGCGGCCCGATCGCGCTGGTCGTTGAGAATCTCGATCACGCTAAATGGCGCGATCGGGAGATCGAGCCAATGACCATCCCGCGCCCCGGCCATGCTGACCTGACCGGCGCGGTGAAGTATGGCTATCGCGAGCTGCGCTTGGCGTTGGAGCGCGCATCGGCCCGCGAGACGACCATGCGCGTCGCCGTCGGGGCGGTGTGCCGGGCGCTGCTGCGCGAGTTCGGCATCGTTGTGGGTGGCTATGTGCTCAGCATTGGCGAGGTCTCCGTGCCCGGCCATGCGTCCTCGCCGGATCAAACGTTGTATCAGGCGCGCTTCGCGCAGGCCGAAGCCAGCGAGGTGCGCTGTTACGACGAGCCCACGAGCGAGCGGATGCGGGCGCTGATCCGCCAGACCATGGAAGACAAGGACACCCTGGGCGGCGTGATCGAGGTGGTCGCCTTGGGCGTGCCGCCCGGCTTGGGCAGCCACGTCCACTGGGATCGCCGGCTGAGCGGCCGGTTGGCCCAGGCGGTGATGAGCATCCACGCAGTGAAGGGCGTGGAGATCGGCGATGGCTTCGCCGAGGCGCGCCTGCCGGGCACGCTGGCCCAGGATCAGCTTTACGTAGAGGACGGCGCGATCCGCCAGCGCACCAACCACGCCGGCGGCCTGGAAGGCGGCATCACCAACGGTGCGCCGCTCGTCATCCGCGCGGCGCTCAAGCCGATCGCCACCACGCTCACCCCCCTCGATTCGGTGGACTTGGCCACCGGCCAGGCGGCGCAGACCCGCTATGAGCGCAGCGACTTTTGCCAGGTGCCGCGCGCCGTGCCGATCGTCGAGGCGATGGTGTGCTTTGTGCTGGCCGATGCGCTGATCGAGAAGCTGGGCGGGGATTCGCTGGAGGAGATGCGCCCGCGCTTTGCGTCGCTGCGCCGCCTGCGGCTCGCCGACCTGCCGATGGACAACCGGCCGTGGCGCTTTGGCTATGAATGAGCGCAATTTGATCCTGGCCGGCTTTATGGGCAGCGGCAAGAGCGCAGTAGGCCGGCTGTGCGCCGAGCGGCTGGGCATGGACTTTCTAGACACCGACCAGGAGATCGCGCGGCGCGCAGGGATGTCGATCCCCGAGATCTTTGAGCGCTGCGGCGAGGCATACTTTCGCGCCCAGGAGCGCGCGCTGGTCGCCGAGCTGAGCGCGCGGCGCGGCTGTGTGGTCGCCACCGGCGGCGGCATGGTCGTGGATGACGAGAACCGCGCGGCCCTGCTCGCCAGCGGGATGGTGGTCTGCTTGACCGCCGCTCCGGAGGTGATCGTCCAGCGCGTGGGAGGGGACTCTGCCGCCCAGCAGCGGCCCATGCTGCGCGGGGGTGACGTGGCGGGCCGGGTCGCGCAACTGCTCCGCGAACGTGCCCCGAAGTACGCCCAGTTGCATTATCACGTGGACACCTCCCAGCGCAGCCCAGATGAAGTCGCCGAGATCGTCTGTGCGCTCTATGCGCGCGAGCAGGCGCGCATCCCCGTCGTGATCCCCCCCGCCGGCGCGCGCTACGACGTGGTGATCGGCGAAGGGCTGTTGGATGGGCTGGGCTTCATGTTGGCTGGCCGCGGCTGGTCGCCGCCCTTTGCCCTCGTCACCGATGCCGTGGTGGGCGAACACCTCGCCGATCGCGCGCAGCGCGCCCTCGCGCGCGCCGGCCTGGAGGCGTTCGTGCACGTCATGCCTGCCGGCGAGGCCGGCAAGACGCTGGCCAGCGTCGAGGCCATGTATCGCACCTTCAGCGCCCACGGCATGGAGCGGGGCAGCGCGGTGATCGCGCTCGGCGGCGGGGTGGTGGGCGACACGGCTGGCTTTGCCGCCGCCACCTTCCTGCGCGGCGTCCCCTTCGTGCAAGTCCCCACCACGCTCCTGGCGATGGCCGATGCCAGCATCGGCGGCAAGGTGGGGGTGGATACCGAGTTCGGCAAGAACCTGGTCGGCGCGTTCAAGCAGCCTGAGCTGGTGGTCGCCGATGTCGGTGCGCTTCGGACATTGCCGGTGCGCGAGCTGCGCAGCGGCCTGGCCGAGGTGATCAAGGCCGGCTTGCTGAGCGGCGGTGAACGCTACGACCGGCTGCGCCGTTTCATCCTGGAGGGCGCGGCCAGCGGCCTGACGATGGCCGAAATCTTGGCCGACGCGGTTCATCTGAAGCGGATGATCGTAGAGGCCGATCCCTTCGAGCGTGATCGGCGCGCCTTGCTCAACCTGGGGCACACCTTCGGCCATGGCATCGAGGCATGGAGCGATTTTCGGCTCAGGCACGGCGAGGCGGTGGCGCTGGGCCTGGTGTGCGCGGCGCGCCTTTCGCAGGCGATGGGCCTCTGCGCCGACGCGCTGGTTGAGGAGGTCATCGGCCTCTTGCGCGCCGCGGGCTTGCCTGTTTCGCTCGGAGAGGTGGCCGATCTGCTGGAAGGCCGTGTATTTGACGAAGCGCGCATCTGGCGCTATATGATGAGCGACAAGAAGAAGCGCGCCGGCAAGTTGCGCTTCGTCCTGCTGCGCGCCCCAGGCGACGCATTGGTGTGCGACCAGGTAGATGAGCACCTGGCCAGGCAGGCGCTAAGGAGCATCAACCGTTGAAGCGCGTGCTCGTGTTACACGGCCCGAACTTAAACCTGCTCGGCTGGCGTGAGCCAGAGGTTTACGGCCACACCACGCTTGACGAGATCAACCAGCGCTTGCGCGCGCTGGCCGACCAGCGGGGCGCGACGTTGCGCATCGTCCAGTCGAACCACGAAGGCGCCTTAATTGATGCCATCCACGACGCGCGTGAGTGGGCAGATGGCGTCTTGATCAATCCCGGCGCTTACACGCACACCAGCATCGCGCTGCGCGACGCGCTCAGCGCGATAGCCAAGCCGTGCGTGGAGGTTCACCTCTCCAACGTCTATCGCCGCGAGCCATTTCGCCATCATTCGTTCATCACGCCGGTCGCGCTGGGCATCGTCGCCGGCTTTGGCTGGCGCAGCTATATGCTGGGCCTCACCGCGCTGCTGGATGCGCTGGCTGAGCAGGGGTGAACAACGCAGCGAGGAGCACAGTCCTTCAGATAGCGAAGCGCGCTTATGGGGGATATAGAGGATGAAGAAGCGCTGATTCGCGCTGCCCAGCGCGGCGATGTGGCATCGTTCAACCAACTGGTGCTGGCCTATCAAAGCCAGCTCTACAACGTCGCCTATCGCATCCTCGGCGATGCCGCTGCCGCTGCCGACGCGACCCAGGAGGCTTTCCTCTCGGCCTTCACCCACATCAAGGACTATCGCGGCGGCTCGTTCAAAAGCTGGCTGCTGCGCACGGTGACGAACGCCTGCTTGGACGCGCTGCGCTATCAGCGGCGCCGGCCCAGCCGCTCGCTGGAGGCGGAAGATGACGACGAGCGCAGCCTGGCCGAGGTATTGCCGTCGGGAGAGGAAAGCCCGGATAGCGTCGCCGAGCGCCGCGAGCTGCGTCATCTGATCGCCCGCGCGGCCTTGACGCTGCCGCCCGATCAGCGCATCACGTTCGTGCTGGCGGATGTGCATGGGTTGAGCTATCAGGAGATCGCCCAGGCGATGAACGTCTCGCTGGGCACGGTGAAGAGCCGGCTGAGCCGCGCGCGCGCCAAGCTGCGCGACGCGCTCCTGGCACATCCGGAACTGTTGCCCGACGAGTTCCGTCAATAACCGAGGCGCATGAGCGAAGAAGAGCTGATCTCGGCCTACGTGGATGGGCAACTGAGCGAGGCGGAGCGGGCGAGCTTTGAGGCGCGCCTGGCGAGTGATCCCGAGCTGCGCCGGCGCGTCTTGGCGACGCGCCTGCTCGTCCGCGAGGCGCGCCAATTGCCGATGGTTGCGCCGCCTCGCAACTTCATCCTGCCGTTAGATGCCGCGCGCAGGCCCGTCGCCGCCCGCCCGCGCTTCCCGCTATGGGCTTATCGGTTTGGCGCGCTGGTTGCGACGGTGCTATGCATCGCGCTGATCGTGTGGGACGTTGGCGCGCCGTCGGCGCGGCCGGAGTCGGCCACGCTGCCGGCGCAGCCGGCGGCACAACCGCTGCTGCCCGCAGCGCCGGCCGAGGAGCGCCTTGCGCCGTTCGACGCCGAGCCGCGCGCACTCGCGCTGCCGGAGTCCACTCCCGCACAAACGCCATCCGCGCCCTCGGCCTCTGCCGAAGGGACATGGGTGACGCCGCCGCGCGTGTTTGCCTTCTTATTGCTGGCGTTGGCCATCGGCCTGGGGATGTTGGGGTGGGGCAGGCGAGGGTGACGACCTGGGTCGCTAGGCCAGTTTGCCCAGTTGGTTGAGCGTCGCGTTGAAGTCCTTGGCGTATGGCGCGTGTAGCTCGACCATCTCGCCGGTGCGCGGGTGTGGGAAGCGTAACGCTAAGGCGTGCAGCGCCAGCCGGCCCATCAGCGGTTGTTCCTCGTCGCGGCCAGGGCGGTAGTCCGGCTTGTATTGTGAGAGGAAGATCGGTCGGCCGTCGCCGTAGAGGTCATCCACCGCCACCGGATGGCCGAGCAGGGCAGCGTGGACGCGGATTTGGTGGGTGCGGCCGGTTTCCGGGCGCGCCTCGACCAAGGCGAAGCGCCGCAGCCGGCGCAGCACGCGGAAGTGGGTGACCGCCGGCTTGCCGCCGACGATGTCCACCACCGTGCGGTGGCGGCGGTCGGCATCGGCGCGCAGCGGGGCATCCACGGTGCGCTCGCTCCAGGGTGGGTGGCCCACCAGGATGGCGTGGTAGATCTTGGTGACATCGCGCTCCTCGAACCGCGCGCTCAGCGCGCGATGAGATGCCTCGTTGCGCGCGAAGACCACGACCCCGCTGGTCTCGCGATCCAGGCGATGGACGACCCATAGCCGGCCCACTTGGGCTTCCAACCAGGCGTGCAGATCGGCCTCGTCGGGGCGCGCCGCGTCGTGCACGGTTGCGATGCCGGCCGGCTTGTGCACGGCCAAGAGGTCGTCATCCTCGTAGAGATACGTGATGCGCGCGTGCAGGCGCGACATGGCTCACTGAGAGGTGGCCGATGAACCGGAGCGAACGGGCGGGGTGTGGCGCTTGAACCACGACACGCGCTGCTCGGTGCCCGCCCGCAGCCGGGCGATGTTTGGCCGCAGCGCGATGAGGATCAAGCCGAGCACGCCCCAACCATAGGCCGCGTATGACCAGTGGGTGATATTCAGGGCGGCGCCGATCGTGTTCGCCAGCGCGACGGTCACGCCGGCCAGGATCGAAGCGATCGAGGCGTAGCCGCCGACGAAGAGCATCAGCGAGCCGATCACAAACGCCGGCAGGCCGCCCCATGGCCATAGCGCGATGCTGGTGCCTACGGCGGTGGCGCCGCCGGCGCCGCCGCGAAAGTTCAAAAAGCACGAGGCGTTGTGGCCCAGCACCACGCCAAAGCCGGTCAACGCTTCGGCCCAGCCAGCAGTGCCGGCGATGAGATGCCGCACCAGCAGCACGGCGACCACGCCCTTCAGCACGTCGAGGATGGCTGTGGTGATCCCCGCTGCGAAGCCGGCCGCGCGAAAGACGTTCGTGCCGCCGGTCCGCCCGCTGCCCACCTGGCGCACGTCCACCCCTTTTAGCACTTTGACGATAATCCAGCCAAACGGGATCGAGCCGATGAGATAGCCGACTAGGCCACAAAGCAATGTGATCAGCAGCGCATCCATACGCTCGTTGTATGCTAACACCACTGGGCCGGATGCGGCGCGCAAGGGGAGTGCTCGGCAGGCGGATATGTTCTCTGAGTCAGTCCAGGACTATCTGAAGGCAATTTATCACCTGCATGGGGAGGACGGGCGGGTGACAACGAGCGCGCTCGCCGCCCATCTCAACGTCAGCGCCGCCTCGGTCACCGGTATGCTCAAGAAGTTGGCCGAGCTGGGCTTGGTGACCTATGAACCGTATCAGGGGGCTGCCCTCACGCCTGCCGGCGAGAAAGCGGCGCTGGAGGTGATCCGCCACCATCGCTTGATCGAGCTTTATCTGACCAAGGCGATGGGCTACTCGTGGGATCAGGTGCACGCAGAAGCCGAACGGCTGGAACACGTGATCAGCGAGGACTTTGAGGAGCGCATGGCGACCTTGTTGGGCGACCCCGCCTTCGATCCGCATGGCGATCCGATCCCGACCCGCAGCGGTCAGGTCGCGTCCAGCTCGCGCCGCACGCTCGCCGAGGCAGATGAGGGCAGCCTGGTGTGCGTCGAGCGAATCCGAGACGAAGACCCCGACGTGCTGCGCGAGGTCGCCGGCCTGGGGCTATGGCCGCGGACGCGCCTGCTGATCGGGGCGCGGGCCGCGGATGCGTCGCTCACGGTGTACTTCCCCTCCGGCCAGTC
>Ga0197142_1001193_pt1 | contig 24030 bp, 29 predicted proteins | sample GBS60_MetaG_FD_148614 | JGI IMG/M metagenome (GOLD analysis project Ga0197142, IMG submission 148614) | Sediment microbial communities from Great Boiling Springs, Gerlach, Nevada, United States - GBS 60_MetaG | ecosystem: Environmental > Aquatic > Thermal springs > Hot (42-90C) > Sediment... | reverse complement strand
AACAATCGGCTGCACCATCGAAAGAAAGCGGAGACGTCTAGAAGAATATCTAAGAAGACGGCGAAGCCAAACCCCTTCCCCTCCTTTCACCCCCCTTTACATTTACATTATCCCACATCATTAAAAATAACCCCGGGCCCGGGGGGATTTGGACCCCCGACCTGCCGGTTAAGAGCCGGCCGCTCTACCTGACTGAGCTACGGGCCCTGGAAAGCATGTCTACAACCTGTATTTAGGTTATGGGTAGTTCTCTATGTCTTCGACCGGTGTTTTTACGTACCAGCTGTTGCCGCATCGGGGGCAGTAGAGGCTCCATATGCGTCTGACCTTTGAGTCGCTGGGCCGTGTTGGTATTGTCAGCTGGTATCCGCACTTTGGGCAGATGTACTCCTCCTTTGTCTCCAGCTCGTCTCCGGTCAAATTGACTGCCTCGCGTCAAGCTTTACCCATTCGGGGTAGGTGTAGTTCTCCGCCCTGTAGTCTGGTCTGTAGGGCTTAATGTCTATTACAGGTGTGCCGTCGAAGAGGTCGAGCCCCTCCACGTAGAGGACCCTACCATCCCTTCTGACAAGTTTGACTAGTGTAAGCCCGACGGGGTTCGGTCTTACAGGCGAGTCTGTGGAGAAAACACCTAGGACGGGAAGCTCCTCCTCCCGCAACCCCAGCCTCAAAAGTCTCCGCGGCCTCACCTTCAGCAACGTCCTATACTCGGGCGGCGCCTTGTGGAAGACCGAGATTATGAAGATGTGGCTGTAGCCCTCAAGCCCGTCCAACGCCTCCGCGTACTCTGGAAGTATCTCCACGCGGCCCTTGACTTCGCCGGCGTGGGCTTTTACGTATTCGTCGTCGTGCTCAACCCTTACGTATCCGACTGTATTCAGCTCCAGCACAGCCATCTCTGCAAGAGCCGGTATATAACCCGTCCCCTTATGAAAGCTTCTCGACTATGCGTAGCCACTCGTCCTCGGTGAGTGTGCCGAACCTTTTCTCGTAAACAATCTCGCCTGATGATGAGATGCCGAAGATTGTTTCCTGTGTTATCACCCGAAGCGTGACGAGGAAGTCTAGGTTCGGCTCGGTGACTATCCACCCGCCTCCGACGCCGTGGCTTGTGAGGAAGTTGTTGATCTTGCCGGGGGTGTCGCCGGGGTCGAAGCTTGAGAGCAGGACGGTGACTTTGCCGCCGAACCTCTGGTAGGCCCTCCAGAGTGTTGAGATATTTTTGCTACATGTAGGGCACCATGTGGCGAAGAAGATGAGGAGAACGGGCCGGCCCTCCCTAAGCAGCTCCTCCACAGTCACGTATCCGCCGTCAAGCCTTCTCAGCCTAATCTTGAACGCGTGCGCTGTTTCGTGCCCGTCGTGGGCCTCTGTTTCGTGTCCTCCGTCCCCGAGCATGTGCTGGACGACGCCGTCCCAGCCGGTAACATCTCCACCCTCACGGCGTGCAAACTCAATGGCCTGCGTCAGAGATTTGAAGGCTAGGATGCCGTGGAGCATGGGTGTGCGGATTGAAGAACCCACCACATACCATGCGGTGAAGGCGTCGACAGGCTCTTCGCCTTCATATGTGTAGACGACGGCTTTCTCCACCTTGGCGAGGGGCCAAACACCCTGCACGGGCTGTATGGCGCCTGTGAAGGAGAGGTAGTGGACAACCATGCAGCCGAGGTCGTCGTATGCGAGGCGTTTTCCGTCGACAAGAAGCTCTGCCGCAAACTTTCTCTCAAGAATCTTCATGCCGCAATAGCTGCACTCAACACCAGTAGGCCATGTGTCACGTCTTAACACCGGGCTGCCTAGAAGTAGGTACCCCGCCGCTGACAGGGCTGCGAAGCCGCCGACGGCCAGGAAAACCCTCCTCCTCAACCCGGGGATACCACCTCGACAACCCCCTGCATCCAGGGATGTACAGTGCAGAAGTACTCGTATCTCCCGGGCCTTGTAAATGTGTAGCTTGCTCTCTGGCCTGGCTGGAGCTGGTGGTCGAAGAGCCGGGCCGTGCTGGTTACTGTGTGGAGCGCCGTGTCATCGTTCACCCATACCACCGTGTTGTTGACACCTATCACCACCTTAACGTAGGCTGGCTCGAAGCTCATGCTGGTGTTTGTGGCGGAGCCCGGCGGATTCGATACGATAACCTCTTTCACAGGCCATGTCATGGTCGGTGTGGTCTCCACACGCGTTGCCGGAGTTGTTCTCGGAGTCGGTGTAGCTGTTGTTTTCGGCGCCTCCGAGGGCTTCGCAGTGTAGGCGAGGAAAAAGCCCGCTAAAGCGGCCGCGGCCACGACAACAGCGACGGCCAGCACAGCGGGGCGCAAAGCAGCTGGCCTACTCTTCGATGATTATGAGCCCTATCATCCCAGCGTCCGCGTGGCTTACGACGTGGCAGTGAAACAGGTATACGCCGGGATTGTTGTAGACCAGTATGATTGTGTCAGCTGCTCCCGGGACGAGCGGGACTACCTGCGCTGGCCAGCTCCTGCCGCCGAGGACGTACTGTGATTTGTGGTCTCCGACGTGTGCGTGGAAGCTGTGGAAGAGGTCCCCCAAGTTGATTATGTGGAACCGGAGCCTCTCGCCGAGCTTCGCCTTGAAGACGGGCATGCTTTTGTTGAAGAGCTGGGCAACACCCTCCAAGCCTTTGAGCTGCGGGAAGATTGTGCTTTTGCCGGCGTAAATCCTCTCAAGCTCGGGCTCACCTCCCGGCACACCCATGCCGTTCATGATGTAGAAGGGCCTCTGCCCGGTTCCCACTATGGCGCCCCGAACAGCAGGGGTTTCAGCCATGAAGACTACGAAGTTTCTCGACGGAGGCTCATCAACCTCGTCCACTATTATCGCGCCGTAGAGACCCATCAGCATGTGGTCAACTATCCTCAGCCCGCCGTCCGCGGAGTGGCAGTGATAATACCATATCCCGGCCTTCGTAGCGGGCCATTCATACACCCACTCACCGCCCGGCGGTATCATCGAGCCCTTCCCAACCCCTGTAAGTATGTTGATTTGGCTGCCGTCGTGCTGTAGGTCGTAGTAGGGTAGGTGTGGGTGGAGGCTGTGGGTTAGGTTTAGCTTGTTTATCGCCCTAACCCTTATCAGGTCACCTACCTTGGCGTAGAGAGTTGGGCCTGGAACCGTCCCGTTATAGGTCCACGCATTCCAGACAACGCCCGGCGCCAGCTCGATCTGCGCAGGCTCGATGACTATCGTGTATTCCCGCACATTTCCCTGCTGCGCTATGGCTTTGAAGATGTTTGGGAAGAAAGTTGGAGCCCAGAAGACCGCTGTCACGTAGCCTGCCAAGAAGCCTGCTGCGAGAAGTGCTGCAATTATGTAGGCTGTTTTCATGAAGACTGTCTGGTCGTTTCGGCTTATTAATATAGACCCATCCAGCGAATGGGTTCATTAACTACCCTTAACATATTAAGTATGTTGTATACGGTTAGTCTCAGGGTCCAGGCCTTCTGTCCTTGGATGGCTGAGTTGAGGAAGCATGTTGGGGGTTTGGAGGTTTTGGGATGCAGGCCTGTTTTTCGCGGTGGCGGTGCCAGCGCCGTCGTTTACTTCAAGTCGGTTGAAGACTTTGATAGGGTTCAGTCCATCGTCGCGGGCCTTCCCGACATCGTCGGAGCCAGTTTCCGAAGAATAGGGAGGAACAGGTGCGTGGGGATAGTTACATCACTTTTCTGCCCCTGCAGCAGGCTTGGCATATCAAACACCCACATAGAGAGCATACGTGTCGAGGGCGACTGGCTCGTCTTCCAGCTCATACTCCGCGATAAATCGGAGCTACAGGAGATTATTGGGCGGCTGAAGCAGTATGGTGTGAAGCACTCCTACGAAAGGCCCAAGCCGTTTAAGGCGAGCCTAATGCTTACGCCGAGGCAGGAGGCTGTCCTAACCCACGCCTACCTCAACGGCTACTTTCGCCAGCCAAGGCCCGTAACCGTCAGTGCACTGGCCAGAGAATTCGGCGTCTCAACTCCAGCGTACACAGAGACGCTGAAAAGGGCCCTAGCCAAGCTGGTAGCCCACACGGTCTCCGCGCGGAGCTCGTCAAAACTTAAATTACGCATAGCATAGAATAATACCGCAATAAGTGGTTGAAATGGTCAAGCACATACTCGTTACGCTGTCGGATGAGCAGTACAAATGCGTGTCATTCCTCCGGAACAAGATGGGGTCCAGCGACGCCGAGGTCCTCCGAAACATCTTCCTCTCATGGCTTGCCGAGAAGGCGATGATCGGGTGTTGGGAGACCGATAGGGCGGTTGAGGAGTTTCAGAAGCGCTGGATGAAGGAGAAAGAGTCAAAAACAACCGTCTGAAATCGGGCCGGTATACGAGATGGGGCTTGCTGAGGGTGTCTCTGTAAGGGTTATGGGCAGGGGGTTGGCCGAGCATATAGGGAGGACCCCGCTGGTCAGGCTGAAATCTTTTGAAAAACCCGGTGTAAAGGTCTACGCAAAATGCGAGATGTTCAACCCAGGGGGCTCCGTCAAGGACAGGCCCGCCCTCTACATAATGCTTGAAGCCGAGAGGAAGGGCTTGCTTAAGGGGGATAAAATACTTCTTGACGCGACCTCGGGGAACACAGGTGTCGCATACGCCATGCTGGGGGCGGCCATGGGCTACCGTGTGAAAATGGTTTCACCGTCCAACATCTCAAGGCAGAAGCTCGCCAAGATGCGGTATTTCGGGGCCGAGGTTGTTTTGACAGAGGCCTTGGAGGGGATGGATGGAGCGATCAGGAAGGCGCGCGAGCTCTACGAGCAGGAGCCATCCAAATACTTCTACGCAGACCAGTACAACAACCCCGACAACCCCCTCGCACACTACGAGACAACAGGGCCGGAGATTTGGGCGCAGACAAACGGGCAGGTCACACATGTCGTTGCAGGTGTCGGGACTTCGGGGACTTTGCAGGGCATTTCTCGTTTCATGAAGGAGAAAAACCCCGGGATAGTGGTTGTTGAAGTCCAGCCTGAAAGCGAGTTCCACGGCATCGAGGGCCTGAAGTACATGACGTCGGCGTCGAGGCCGGGCCTTTACAGCGAGGAATACGCCGACATGCGTTTCTTTGTAAAGACCGAGGAGGCCACCCAAACCATGAGAGACCTCCACAGGAGGGAGGGTGTTCTAGCGGGCTCTTCAGGGGGGGCAGCCCTGGCAGCCGCCGCCCGTCTCGTTGAGGAGCTGCATACAGGCTTTGTCGTAGTTATTCTCCCAGACGGCTTCACAAACCAGCTTTCCGAAACAAGGTGAGTGAGAGGGGTGAAAATCACTTTCAAACGCGGGGCCTTAGACAAAATACTCAACTACCTTGTCGAGGGCTATCCGTTTGAGGCGGCGGGACTGATGCTCTCCGAACAAGGCGTCAGGAAGGTTGTCGACTTCATACCGGTGAAAAACGTCCACAAGGGAGACATAAGGGTGAGGTACGCCGTCGACCCGCTTGAATACTACCGCGCCGAGAAGCAGGCGGAGGAGAGAGGCCTCGAGATAATAGGCGTCTGCCACTCACACCCCGACGTAGCACCAAGACCATCCGCATACGACCTCGAATACGCATTGCCCGGATGGTCGTATCTGATAGCCTCCGTCACAAAGGGCAGGGTTCTAGGTTACGCATGCTGGCGGGCGTTGGATAAAGGTGGAGACAAGCAATTCGCCGAGGAGGAGATAAGCATAACCGATTAAACGAACCAACTAAGAGGTTTTTTATTCAAAAATATCTTTAGTTTCGCTTACCTTTAACTAGCGAGGTTCTATTATTGCGCGTTTTCCGATTTTAGATGTGCTGGTATTACCAAACGTTTATATTCCCTCAATTCCATAAATATTATATGTCCGATAAGCCTTGTGAGTTCTTTCAAGCAGGTCAAAATCTGATCGATGAAATAAATGATTTACTCATTAGAGCAAATGAAACAAATATCGCAGTTGCGTTTGTTAAAAAGGACGGCTTTGAGAAAATAAGGGACAGCTTAGAGGAAGTCCTTAAACAAAAGAGGGTAGTAAAAATTATAATTGGTGCTTCAACAGATTTTATGATAACCGATTCGGATGTGTTGAAAGAATTATTGCAACTGAAGCGAAAATATAGGACGTTGAGTGTAAAATTTTACAATAGTGTAAGGTTTCACCCCAAACTCTTTATATTCAAAATGAATGGAGAAACGAACATAATTATAGGTTCATCCAATTTAACGGGTGGAGGTACGAAAAACAACATAGAAGCTAATGTCCTGTTAAAGAATTCTTCTGAAGATGTATTCGCACGATCTGTGGTGGGGAGTTTCAATATTTGGTTTGATGGTGGAGAAAAGTTAACTGCCAAAATAGTACATTATTATGAAAAATCAAAAGGAGAGCGTGAAAAATTAAATAACAAAATAAAAAAGAAATCTCCGATATCTGAAACTCCCATACCTGCTCGCTTGAGAATGGAGATAAATTATTGGAAAGTTGCCCCTGGTCCAAGAGGTTGGCAATGGCCCTTGTGGTGTCAAGAAATAATTAACGGTAAGGGTAAAATCGCTATTGGTTGGGGAAAAGGGACAAAACAGGGGAAAATTTTTTATGATGAGATGAAAAAAGGAGATATTGTTGTAGCCTATTCAAGAGGGATTGTTTTTGGAATCGCAAAAATTATAAGTGATGCGTACTCCAAGCGAGTGAAGAGTTTAGAACCATTTCATAATTTGCGCGATGTAGAATGGATTAAGTTAGTTGAGAAAAGACCGCCGGAAAAGTACATAAAAATTTTGGGAACATACGATACAGTGCATTTAATTGAGGATGAAGACACGATCTACTACATCAATAGTTTGATAAATATCTAATTTTTGGTTCTCAGTTCGGAGCGTTTTATTTTGAGCGTAGCCGTCCTCGGTATCTCCTGAATGAATTCTACCTCTCGAGGTGTTGCGTGGGGCCCTACTTTTTCGCGGACTGTCTGCCTTAGCTGTTGTATGAGCTCCTCGCCGGGCTCGACCCCGCGCTTGAGGACCACGTATGCTTTGACGACCTGGTGTCTTTCGGGGTCCGGAACGCCGATAACGGCTGACTCCTCCACAGCTGGGTTGCTATTCAGGGCCTGCTCTATCTCCCACGGCGAGAGCCTGTAGCCGGAAGACTTGATCAGGTCGTCGGCCCTACACTTGAACCATAGGAAGCCGTCGCCGTCAACCCAGCCGAGGTCGCCGGTGAAGAGGTAGCCATCCCGCATCTTCCGCGCGGTTGCCTGTGGGTTGTTCCAGTAGCCGAGGAAAGCAACCGGGTCCGGCAGCCTCAAGGCGATATGCCCCACCTCGCCTGGCGGGAGAGGGTTCAACATGTCGTCGACTATTTCGAGGAAATGTCCCGGCACAGGCCTGCCTATCGAGCCGGGCCTTACATAGCCTGCCGCCGTGGAGTTCGCCGTCAACAGGTTAGCCTCCGTCTGGCCGTACGTCTCGTTTATCGAGGCCTTTAAAGCATCCCTGCCCCACAGAACTATCTCACGTGTTACGGGCTCCCCACCCGACATCACGGCCCTCAGTGACAGGTCGTAGTTTTTCAGAGGCGTTGGGTCATGTTTCCTTAAAAGCTTGAGGGCTGTCGGCGGCATGAATGCGCAGGTAACTTTGAACTGCTCAAGCACCGTGTATGCGTGGGCTGGGTCGAAACGGCCCGTCCTCCTTACAGCTACCACTGGGTGGCCGAAGTAGAGGGCTGGGAGCAGTAGGTCCCCGCACCCACCTATCCAGGCCCAGTCGGCAGGCGTCCAGAAAACATCCCCCTCACATGGCCACAAGTCATATGCGAGCTGGAAACAGGGGATGTGGGCTGGGAGCCAGCGGTGTGCGTGGACGGCGCCTTTCGGAGGCCCCTCGGTTCCTGAGGTGTAGAAGATGTGGGCTGGGTCGTCGCGGCCGGTGTCCACGACATCCATCAAGCCAGGTCCGTTAACCAGCTCCTCGAACGCCCTATACCCTGCACCTGCCTCCCCGTCAACCACGAAAAACTCCACCCCCTCAAACCTCACCCCTCGAAGCTTCGGCAACAAGCCACCGTCAACAAAGAGAACCTTCGCACCGCTGTCTCTGACGCGGTACTCGACTGCCTCAGCCCCGAGCAAAGCAGGTATGGTTACTGCGACAGCACCCAGCAGGTATGTGGCCAAAAGCGTCGTCACAAACTCATAGCCTTGGAGGAGGTGGATGGCCACTCTGTCCCCGAACCGCACACCAAACTCCCTCAAACCCGCCGCCGCAGCATACACACGTCTCCTCAAATCTCCGAACGAAAACTTCTCCACACCACCGTCCTCGCCGACAGCCACCAAGGCCGTGGAGTTGTCGGGGTTGTCGAGCACTGCGGCACCTGCGTTAAACCTCTCCGGAATCCGCCACGAAAAACTCTGCACGAGGCTCTTGTAATCCCTGTAGCTGCTAGTATCGATGAGCGGCTTCAAGTTTTCGGCCACCTCTGTCCGTCGCTTGAATAAATTTATTTAGGGGTGTTGGCTGTGTTTTACCGGATGGCTGCCGAGGATGCGTTAGTGCTGGCTGAAAGGCTTGCTGAGGCGGCTAACAAAAACACCGAGACGTCGAAGAAGGTGGCGGGATGGACAAAGGTTGTACAGTTCAAACCCTCAGACGGAAGGCCGTTCTACATACACTCACCCGCCGGAGCACTCGCTGTCACCGAGGGACTACACCCAAACCCCTCCGCCACAATAGAGTCAACACACCAAGACCTCGTCTCGATACTGAAGGGCGAGCTGGACGCTGTAAAGGCCTTCTTCTCCGGCAGGATAAAGATTAAAGGCGATGTCTTCGCCGCACAGGAGTTAAACTCCTTATTCACCTCTCTGCTGAAGTCCCGCTAAGTTCTTCATGGCCTCCACTGTTGTTATCCCAACCCTTTTGAGGGCCATTAACCGTTTATGGCCCGCTGTGTCAACTCTGTAGCCTTGGGCGGTAAGGCGTTTCTCCAGCCGCCTAACGTTCTCCACCCCTTCGCGGTCGAAGTCCATGAGGAGAATAATCTTACGGGGCGGCGGGTTGGCCTTCACCCAGTCATCAAGGTGGCTTAAACTCAGTATGGTGCCCGTGAACCCGAGCATACGTAACGCCTCGATGTCGCGCGGCCCCTCCACAAGAACCACAGCCCCTTCCTCTGCCGCATCCGAGAAATGTTTAAGCACCTTTCGAACATCCTCGATAAGTTCTTCGTCCATGGTGGATTGGCTTGCCTGAATGTGGTAATCACTTTTTGATTAAGATATTCTGTCTAAAGCTTGGAATGTTTCATGTGGCGGTTGGGTGTTGTGTGAAAGTGGGCTGAAAAAAGGGCGAGACGTAATGCGGATGTATTACCAACGGTTATAACGTATAACTTTAGCCGAATGGGTCAAAGGAGGTGGAGTGGTTGAAAGTTGTAACGGTACACCTGCCGGAACCATACCTGCAGGCCATAGACGAGCTTGTGAGGCGAAGGCTCTACCCAAACAGGGCTGAAGCAATACGCATGGCTCTACGCGACTTCATCAGGTCGGAGGTACAGATAAGTGAGTAGCGGTGAGGAATTCCTGCACAGCCCAGAGGAGATACGCATCAAGCTGATAGGCGTAGGGGGAGCCGGCTGCAACACGGTCAACAGACTAATGGACATAGGGTTGTCGGGCGTCTGCACAATAGCCGCCAACACCGACCTGCAGCACCTAGACCTTGTCAAAGCAGATAAAAAAATTCTTCTAGGTAGGTCGGTAACACGCCTTAGGGGTGCTGGCGGAGATCCTGTGAGAGGTAGGAGGGCTGCGGAGGAGTCTGAGGAAGAGATTAGGAGTGCTGTGGAGGGCTCCGACATAATCTTCCTCTCAGCAGGTCTCGGTGGTGGGACGGGGACGGGTGCTGCACCGGTAATAGCGCGTGTGGCAAGGGAGGAGGGGGCCACTGTTGTCGGCGTCGTCTCACTACCCTTTTCGTTCGAGGGGATGGTGAGGAAACGTATAGCCATCCAAGGGCTTGAGGAGTTGAAGAAATACACAAACACAGCCGTCGTCATAGACAACAACAAGCTACTCGACCTCTACCCGCAGCACGGCCTGAAACGGGCCTTCAGCATCGCAGACGAGGTGATAAGCAACATGATACAGAGCATAACCGAGTCGATAGCGAAGCCTGGCCTCATAAACATAGACTACGAAGACTTCAAAACAGTGGTCACGCGCGGGAAGCTGGCATCCCTCGGAATAGGGAGGTCGTCGTCCCCGAACAGGGCGGAGGAAGCAACCTTCAACGCCCTCCAGTCACCGCTGCTTGACGCAACCTACGAGGGTTTGTCGGGCGCCATAGTCCATGTCTGCGGCGGGGAGGACATGCAGCTGGCTGAGGCGGCTAGACCCGCTGAGATCGTCTCAGAGCTGATGGGCGACGACGGGCTTGTCATATGGGGTGCGCGCATAGACGAGTCCTACAACTCAACGATACAGGTCTCGCTAGTGTTGACGGGGCTTTCATCCGCTGAGCAGGTCGTCGAAGTCTCAGAGCTGACGCCGACCTACGTCGACGAAAGAATCGAAAACGAGACAACAGAGGACATAGACAAAATACTTGAACAGCTGGGGATAAAATCCGCACCAACAATATAACCCCATTTTTTATCTATTTCTAAAACTATTAAAGCGGCTACAGCTATATCGTCAAAGTATGTCTTCCAGAGTTTTGGAGAGGTCAGACCGTAACAGAGTATTGGCGGGTGTTTTCAGCGGCCTAGCCGAATACCTTAACGTAGACGTTAACCTGCTGCGCCTAGTAGGCATCATACTTCTCGTGGTCGCGCCACTACCCATGGTCATAATCTATACTATCGCAAGCCTTCTAATACCGCGCAGGGGAGGCGTATCGCTTCTCGCCCAGCCGACCGAAATCACCGTGCTCGGTCCAACACTGACGGGTCTAGCCCTCATACTGGTGGGAGCCGCCTTGATGAGCGGATGGTCATGGCTGTTCTTCACCAGAACATTCGGCCTGACAACGCTCGCGGGGCTTGTTATCGCGGTTATTGGGGCGGTGATACTGGTGCAGCAGCTCAAGAGAATATAGCTGGTTTGTGCGAAGCCACGCTGCCTACTTGTCTGCATATGAGGTAAAGGTTTGCCGCCAGCACCGTTAGCGAGGCGGCTACAAAAAGCCTGCTGAAATCCTGTAGCACGCCTATCAAGCTTAAGGCGGCCCCTGACGCTGTCAGGGCTGCGAAGACGAAGCCGCTGCCGCAGCATGAGAAGAACGCGAAAAAGGCCGGTAGAACACCTATCATCGAGAGCTTCGTCCGGTGGGTAAGGCGGCATGAAGTATGTCTCTGCGCATAGGTTATGGCGGCGGCGTTAAGCCCGACCAAAACGCTGAGAAAAGCCGTTGTCAGGATGGATTCAGGGTTTACGGAGAGGACCCAGCGCCTGTTCAGATACACCGTCAGCCAAGGCACCTGCATGGGCGGCCCCTCCCAGACGATGTCGGCTGATGGTGCTGGGAAGCTTTTAGGCAGCTCGTAGGGGAGAGGGAAAACCATCCCCACGGCGAAAACGTAGATGGCTGCGAAAACTCCCGCAGAGGCTGCCGCAGCCAGCCTCCCATCACCCGTCCCGAGGGCCGCGGCTAAAACCCTCCAAAACCACACATCTAACACTCCGCCCGCGTGTTATTTATTCATATTGTGGTCAGCAGGTTCACCGGCTTATCGAGCTTGTTTAGCACGCGTTCAAGGTGTCTGTTAGCGTTTTTTAACACCTGTTCCTCGTCAAGTGTGAGGCATTTTCCATCCCTTACAACAAACCTGCCGTCCACCATTACGTCTCTCACGTTGGAGCCAGTGGCGGCGTACACCAGCAGCGATAGAGGGTTTGAAATGGGGTGCAGCGACGGATGTTTAAGGCTTACAACAACAAGGTCCGCTTTCTTGCCGGGCTCCAGGCTGCCGAGTGTCTTCAGCCTACCTATGGCGTATGCGCCGTTGCGCGTAGCCATCTCCAAAACGTCCCACGCGGATATAGCCTGAGGGTTCAGGGTCCTAACCTTCTGAAGCAGCGCCGCGAGCTTCATCTCCCTCAACATGTCGTAGCTGTCGTTGCTGGGTCCGCCGTCGCATCCAAGCCCGACGTTCACCCCATGCTTAAGCATATCCGACACGGGGGCTATTCCCGAACCCAGCTTCATGTTTGATGAGGGGCAGTGTGCCACGGTGGTTCCCGTGGCCGCAAAACGTCTCATATCCTCCTCGTTAATCCAGACACAGTGGGCGTATACACGTCTCTCACCCAGCAGGTTGAACTTCTCGAGAAAACCTGACGCACCTGTTCCGAAGGCCCGTCTATAGTATTCGATGTCTTCCCTGACCTCCGCGACATGGTTCGTTATCCCTGTGTCGTATTCCTCTGCAAGGGCCGCCGCCTCTAGATATAGCTCGTTGGAGACGGCGCCCGCCGACCTCAGCCCAAGCCAGACATCAATCCTGCCACCGGCGCCCCCGTTCCAGCGTCTATGCATTTCCTTAAACTCCCTGATGCATGCATCCTTATCTTCAACCATTCCCGGAGGGAGAATGTTCTCCTCCGAGGCATATCCGCCCATATCCATAACCGATTTCGACAGGACGCCTCTGATGCCGGATTTCTCAACAAGCTCCGCTATGCCGTTGAAGCCGTAGCGGCTGTGTAGATGAACCTCCACAAACGCCGTCGTACCTGTCTTAAGCATCTCGAGAATGCAGAGAGCCGCACTTGCCTTGGCGTCCTCGGCGTCGTAAACCCCCTGAAGCCTCCAAACCCAGTTTCTCAGCCAATCTATGAGCGGAAGGTTGTCAGGCACAACGCCGCGGATTAAAGCTTGGGCCAGATGTATATGCGTGTCCACCATACCAGGCATAATCACACACCCCTCTGCGTCAACGGTTTCAGCCCCAGCTGCATACGGCAACACCTGCTCAGCGCTGCCAACCATCTCAACTCTGTCGCCGTCAACCAGCACGCAGCCGTCCCTGATTATCCGTCTGCCCCCGTCCATGGGTATGACAAAACCGCCTTTAAACAGAAACCTGGACAACACTGTGTAAAGTATCTAGGTGTTTAAAACTTTATGGCATGTTATTTGACGGGTTTAACGGCGTCTATCGACACCGATATGGGGAGTTGGTAGGTTGCCTCGCGTAGCTCCAGCGTGATTTCTCTCCTTGCTTTTTCAACTCTTATCACTTTGCCTACTATGCCCTTTAGTGGGCCGGACACAATCTCAACAAGCTGGCCCGGCTCAATTACTTCAATCAAAGGTTTAGCCACTAAATGCGAGGAAATTGTCTCAAACGTTATGGGCATAGGAGGCCTTGCTTTAATGTGGCGTATGTTTTGGATTATGTTGGCAACCTCCTCCCTTTGCGCGGCCTCTACGTATATGTAGCCCCTGAGGTCTGGGATAACAAGTATGGATGCTATGGCGGTCTTCTCCAAGAGCTTGAAAAGAAAACTGTGGCCCAAGCTGCTCCATTGCCCGTTTTCGTAAACCATTGAGCTGAACTCTTCTTTGGATTCCTTGCCATAGCCCCACTCATATGCTCCGTCTTCAGCGTTTCTTTTAAGCAGGACAAGGGCGTATGTGCTGCCCCTCTTCACCCTGACCGGGCTCTGGAGCTTAATCCGTATCCATTCTTCTGTCTTTAGCAAAAGCGGGTCGAATCGCCCCTCGCCTAAACATGTTTCCGTGATGCCTGTCTCTTCGCTGTACTCGTTTATGCATAAGGTAAGCGGTTCAGACGGGTCGCCCCTTTTCCCGATGTATGCCTCCACACCTATCAAATCCGTTGTTTTAGGCGGTGTAAAAACCACGGCGGCGTGTTTTTCAGAGGTTATGGTGAACTTGCCCGCCGGCTCATCGATATAGTCTAAGAAAATTCCGTGCAGCCGTGCCTCCAGTATGTTGGCTACAGTCTTTTCCTGCCCTACCGTCGTCTTAATAGCGAAATACTTGGTGGCGTAACTTGACATCTCCCACTCTCTCAATCTCTAAAACGTGTATAAATGGGTTTGTTATCCCGGTTATCTTTAGGGCGGGTAGGTTAAGCGGTCATTTCTCCGCTTTAACTACATCTCTTTTCGAGAAGAATTTCATGTACAGATAGACCACTAGGGTCGTCCACCCTAATGCCGCCCCCATCCACAGAAGCATGTTGGGCGGGGTGGTTAGGCCTGCGAAGTATAGGAATACGAGTAGAAAGATGGGGACTAGGGTCATGGCCAAGGCCAGAAGCGTTGCCTCGACAATAAACTTGGCCGGGCGGGATAGCCGCATACAGTTTGGAGGCCGCAGGGGTCTCTAAAAAATCTAGTCACGGCTTCACGTAAGCGTTATCTCCGCACCGATTTTTTTGAGGTCGTCCAAGAAGCCTGGGTAGGAGACGTCAGCCGATTCTGCGCCGGAGATTTTCAACCCCTTTCTGGCCGCCAAGCCTAGGATGGTGAAGGCCATGAAGAGTCTGTGGTCGCCGCGGCTGTCGAGCGATATGCCGCCCTCGACCGGGCCCCTGCCCTCTATGACGAGGCCGTCTTCCATCTCGGAGGCCCTGACCCCGAGTTTACGCAGCTCCTCAGCCACGGCTGCAATCCTGTCGCTTTCCTTGAGCCTTGCATGTGCAACCCCCTTTATCGCAACTCTGCCGACGTTGCAGGCGGCCATTACCGCTGTAACCGGGAGGAGGTCTGGGCAGTCCCGAAGGCTAATCTCCATGTTTACGTCCTCCCTACCGCCGTGGACGGTCACCTCCCTGTCCCCTACAATAACTTTCGAGCCGAAGGCCTCTGCCAGTTTAAGGATGTATGAGTCTGCTTGTGGGAGGCTGTTGTCGAGGTTCTGTATCTTGACTGTGCCTTTGGTTAGGTGGGCTGCTGCTATGATGAAGGCCGCTGAGCTGTAGTCGCCGGGCACGTTAAAGTCAATTCCGCCCACTCTCTGGGGCCCGACCCTGAAAATCGAGAAACCTTCGCGTCCAACCCTGCACCCGCAAAGCTCAACCATCCTCAAAGTAGCCTCAACATATGGCTTTGAGACAAGCTCCCCCTCAACGACGACCTCAACAGGCTCAGAAGCCCTCAGCCCCATCAGGATTAGTGCGGTGATGTACTGGGAGGACTCGCCGCCTTTAATCACTGTCCGCCCGCCGATGCGGCAGCCGCCCTTCACAACCACCGGTGCAGTAGCCGTTCCCCTCGTCGACCAACATTCGACACCCAGCTCGTTGAGGGATTTTAGCAGTGGCCCCATCGGCCTACGCCTAATGCTTTCATCCCCTGTCAGCACTGTGTAGCCGCTTGGTATCAGCGCGGCGAGGGCTGTGTAAATCCTCAGAGTTGTCCCGGAGTTTTCAACGTTCACGACGTCTTCTGGACAACGCATTTCCACAGGCCCCTCAACCTCCAGCATTTTCTCGGCGTTCTCCACGGCTGCGCCCAACATCTCAGAGGCGCGGACAGATGCCAGAGTATCCCTCGAGAGCAGGGGGTTTCTTATCACCGATTTATCGGTGGAAAGCGTGGCGATGGCGACCGCCCTATGTGTGTAGCTCTTGCTCGGCGGAGCAGTCAAAACACCCGACACAACCGATGGATTTACAGCAGCAATCACAACACATCCACGCCTCTGTTCACACGGCACGTCAAAACCCTTCCCTCAAACCCTCGGAAAGCCGTCTCAACCCTCTCCAAGACATCCTCATGGCAGATGGCTGCCACGGCGGGACCGGTGCCTGAGAGACCGGCGGCCAGCGCACCCGCCCTCAACGCCTCAATCGCCGGAGCCGTGGGAAGACCTAAGGCCGCTGAGTGAAGAAGCCCGTTGAGTGTCATGGCCTTCCAGTACTGTCTGTTGAGCGCCAGCCTGTGTGCCTCCTCTACGAGCTCCCTGACTGGTGTGAGGAGTTCTTTACGGAATTCTCTTGTGTATGTTTTTCCCGGTGGTATGTATATTGCGGCGGCAAGTGTCTCACCGAGTTTTTCGCGGAGGAGGATTTTTCGGGCAAGGTTGTCTGTTACCACGACCCCGCCCAGCATGCATGCGGCTGCGTCGTCGAGGGCCCCTGTTATGGATGTCTGTGAGCGTATCGATGCCTCAGCCACGAGGTTTAGTATGGTTTCCGCGGGAAGTGTTTTCCCCACGGCGTCCAGGTAGGCTCTCGCAATCGCAACGGCCGCTGAGCTGGAGCTCTTCAACCCCACCGCCACCGGTATCTCCGACGATGTGGAGACCCTGCACCCCGTGAACTCCAAGCCGAGGTATTCCGCGAAGACCTTGACGACTTCTGCCGCCAGCTCCGGGTCTGACCTCACGCCGTTAATTGTTAGAGATATTTCACCGCGGTCTGCCAGCTCCACCTCAGCCTCCGTCTTCAGCATCACGCCCACAGCCGCCCCACGTCCCGTAGAGATTGCGTTTACGACGGAGACTGCGCCGTAAGCCATCCCACACCCCTTCAACGCATCCCGCCCCGCAGAAACCTGAGCACCGCCCTCTCCATCACTTTTTTGTCGGGCTGTATCTGGAGCCAGAGCCTCAGGGCCTCGGCCCCCTGCTCGACAAGCATCCTGACGCCGTTGACGGTTTCTGCGCCCCGGGCCCTCGCCTCACGAAGAAGTCTTGTCTCGGCAGGGTTGTAGACCATGTCGAAGACGGTCATGCCTGGGTGGAGTAGCTTGGCTGGGACCGGTGTTTTACCGGTGTGTGGGTGCATTCCGACTGGTGTGGCGTTTATCAGGAGGCTGGATTTTCTTACGGCTTCAGCGAAGGCCGCCGACCCGATGGTGACGAACGTGCAGTCAATACCCTTCCTCTCCGCAAACTGTTTAAACCTGTTCATGCTGCTTCTCCTACGTCCGGCGAAGACAAGTTTCTCAAATCCTCTTTTCCTCAAGGCTACCGCGGCCGCCCTCGCAGCACCGCCAACACCCACTACGGTCACAACCCCGTTAGGCGGGAGGCCGGACGGTAAAGACGACAAAACCCCAGCCGTGTCCGTGTTGTATCCCACGAGTTTTCCGCCGTTCACCTTCACTGTGTTGACGGCCTCAACCTCTTTAGCGGACCTGTCAAGCCTCGTCAAGTGCTTTATGACAGCTACTTTGTGGGGTATGGTTACGTTGAAGCCGATAAAGTTTAGGAGATGTGCTGAACGGCAGAAGGCCCCGAGGTCTCTGGGCGCAACCTCCACGGGGACGTATAGAACGTTAAGCATGCCGGCGTGTCTAAGGGCGGCGTTGACCATAGCCGGTGATGCTGTATGGCCTATGGGGTGGCCTATGACGCCGAGCAGGCCTTTTTTCAACAACCCGGGGCCCCCGCCGCTATCCTGTCCCTGAGGGCCTTCATCAACTCGAGGGGGAGCTGTCCAGGAGCTGTCTTGACGTCGTCTAGGGAGGTATAGGCTATGGGGGCTCCCGCGGCCATCGAGAATATCCTCGAACCCCAGCCCGCCTCGCCCATGCAGAAGGCCACAAGCCGTGCCGGGTCAAACTGTGTGTAAAGCTCGAAGACCTTTAAACAGTCCTCACGTCTCGTCGCGTAGGTAACCACCTTGGCTATATCACCGTGTCTGAGACATTCTTCAACAACCTCGGCCAGCATGCCTGTCTCAGGCGTCACCTCGAAGCTGTGCCATGAAGCTATCAGCCTACACCCAGCTCTCTTCAAACTCGATGCATCGACGGATTGTAGGGTCTTCAACTCAAGGTCCACGAAGCCGGCCCCCTCAACAGCTAGGCTCTCCAACATGCCCACTCTCTCCCTGGTGGAGAGCCGGGAGCCGCCTCCCTCATCCACGGGCCTGTTGGTTAGAATGAGCTGTTTTACATACGGCTTCAAGAGGCCCCGCAGCCGCATGGTGTCAGAGATGTTTGTAAGGTCCAGCCTAGTCTCGACGAGGTCGGCGCCCCTCCTGAATGCCTTCGAGACACGTTCAGCAAGTTCCCGCTCATCAGACCCATAGACCGAAACACATAGCAAAGTCTTTCTCATTTCTCAACTACTGTTTCGTCAACAGCCATGCCGAAGTGCCTGCCCTTCACCTCGCTGACATATGCAAGTATTCTGTCTCCCTTCTTAAGCTCCGTGACAGGTATTAGGTCACCGCGGGCTGTGATGAAGCGGATTGTCTCGGCGTTTTGCACTGTTACGGCGCCTGTTACTCCGTCAGCCGAGGCCCTGACAAGCCTCATAGGTCTTCTCTCTATCTTCACCCTGCCCACCGAGGTTATGCGTGTGTCGCCTGTCCGCGACACAATTAGGACGCGTGTCCCGGCCTCTAGCTCTGAGAGGTAGCGGGTCTGGCCGTTCGGCATGAGTATGTAGCTGTGGACGGCGCCGGCGTTTACGCGGAAGGGCCGTGGGGATGTAAAGCTTGAGCCGATTGACTCGTTGTGTATGAGGAAGAACATGGTGGACATGCTGCCGACGAGCAGCCCCTCGCCGAGCTCAAGCATGCTGACCGTGTCTATACACGCCCTGTCCCCGACGCCGACATCCCGCACCTCTTCAACCAAGGCCTCCACGAGCGGTAGCTTCGAGGGCTTTCTCACAAGTTCCTGCAACAGCGCCAGCTCCTGCTCGCTACGCGGCGTGGCAACAACCCCGTCAACACCTCTCTCCAGAATATTGAGGAAAAGCTCAGCCTCCGCAACCCCGCCGACCTCCGCCAAAACAGCGCAGTCAACACCACGCAGCATAGCTATCAGGTTCTCGGTTGGGATGATCTTCCAGTCAGACGTCGCTATGACGACTTCGTCACAGCCCTTTCGGGCGTACTCAACCACTTTGTTAAGGTCATCGGGGGTTTTGATTACTAGGCGTGGTACTTGGCCGGGTTTTGGACCATGTCTGACGTAGCCTGTTTTCTCCGGGGTGTAGATGTTTAGTTTTTCCTGTTCGTCCCCTGTCTTCTCAAGGATGAAGGAGTCAAACCCCATCTGGACGGCCTTGCTGAGAAAACCCTCCCTGCCGACTAGGTTTAGGACAACCTTTTTCATGGCCTTAGAACCTTCAGAGCCTCTTCGACGCTGCCGCCCTCCACCACGATTTTCCGCAAAGCTTTAACCATCAACGCCGGCGAGCTGTGCTGGAAGACGTTTCTTCCGAATGTTATCCCTAGGCATCCGCCTTTTACGGCGGCTGAAGCAAGACGTAGCACGTCTTCGTCTCTCTCCATTTTCGGCCCGCCCGCAGCCACCACGGGGACCGGGCAGCTCTTCACAACCTTCTCAACCTCCCTCACATCCGCAGAGGGAAGCGGGGTCTTGACAACGTCCGCGCCAAGCTCAGCCCCAACCCGGGCAACATGGCTTATGGTGAACGTGTCGCTGGAGTCCTTGATATTCTCACCTCTGGGGTACATCATGGCGATGAGGGGTAACTGCCACTCGTCGCATTCGTCCGCCATCTCACCTAGGTGCTGCAGCATCACGTCGTCATCGCTTCCGCCGATGTTTATGTGGACGGACACGGCGTCGACGCCTAAACGCACCGCCTCCTCTACAGAGGCAGACTTCACCTTCCTGTTTGGCCGTGTGCTGAGGCTTGTGCTGGCGCTTGCATGCATTATCGTCCCGGTCCTCAAAGGCCTGCTCAAGGTCCTGAAAACACCCTTGTGTGCAAGCAGCGCCGTCACGCCTGCCTCCTCCAAAGTATACATCATGGCGTGTATTTCCTCAAGCCCCTTTATGGGCCCGACGGACGTCCCATGGTCCATGGGCACGCATAGCATTTTCCCGTTTTGAAGAAGTCGCTGGAGCCTTACCTCTTTGCCGAAGACCATAGGCTCACCCGTCTAGGAGGCCGTAGTGTTTGGCCAGCTCCGCCGTCAGAATTGTTCCGCCAGCCGCACCTCTGATTAGGTTGTGGCTGAGTGAGATAAACCTGACGACGTTATCTGTAACCCTTATCCGGCCAACTGAGACCCCCATGCCGGGCACGGAGCCGGCGTCGACATCGATCCGTGTCTGCGGCCTATCCTCCTCCCTCCTGACAATTATCGGGCGCCTCGGGGCCGTGGGTAGGTTAAGCTCCTGGGGGACTGAGACATACTCCTCGAGAATCGAGGCAACAGTCTCCGCATCAGACTTTTTCTCAACCTCCGCCATCACCGACTCCATGTGTCCGTCGATGGTTGGTACACGTGTGCATGTTGCGTAGACCTCCACGCCTGCTGGTTCAACAACGTCCCCCTGAAGTCTCCCAAGTATTTTCGCGGTCTCTATCTCGACCTTCTTCTCCTCACCCGATATGTAGGGTATCACGTTTCCTAATATGGAGAGTGAGGCGACGCCGGGATATCCAGCCCCCGAGACAGCCTGCATGGTCGTGACGATTACACGTCTCAAACCCAGGTTAATGTGCAGCGGGTGGAGCGGTAGGACGAGGCCGACGGTTGTGCAGTTGGGCGTGGTTACTATGTATCCGTCCCAGCCGCGTCTCTTTTTCTGGAGGCCGACAAGCTTTAGGTGGTCGGGGTTTATCTCGGGGACAATCAGCGGCACATCAGGCTCCATCCTGTATGCAGCGGCGTCGCTGAAGACAGGGAACCCAGCCTCAGCAAAGCGGCTCTCCGCCTCTCTTGCGGCCTCTGTGGGCAGGCATGAAAAAACCAGGTCTGCGTCCACTTTTTTCGGGTCCGTGGGCAGGACCTCCATCTCAGCTATCTCCTTAGGCGGCGGAGGGGCCTCACCCCGCACAGCCTCCACATACTTCCTACCGACCGAGTCCTTACCCGTCAAGGATTTGATCTTGAACCACGGATGGCTCTGCAGCATCCTGATGTAGTGCTGGCCAACCATGCCCGTAGCGCCGAGAATTGCGACACTGTAGGTAGGCATACTGTTTGACAGCCTTAGAAGACGGTTATATGTTTAACGGAGCGGGTGGACGGCAGCGGCTGGTAACGTTTTTAACAGGGTGTGGGCAGTCCTCGGCTGTGAAGTTTCTTACCGACAGCGATGTTGCCGGGCTTGTAAGACCGAGGGAGGTTGTGGAGGCTGTTGAGGAGGCCTACAGGCTTTACAGCACAGGACGCGTTGTGATGCCGGTGCGGTCCCGTGTTGAGGCGAGGCAGAAAGGCGGGGACATACTGATGATGCCCTGCTACGTCCCTGACATGAACATATTCAGCCTCAAACTCGTCACCGTATACCCTGGAAACCTCGCCCGCGGCCTCGCCACAATCAACGCCGTCGTTATTGTTCTAGACGCGGAGACGGGTGTAGCCAAGCTAGTCTCCGAAGCAAGGGCCCTGACGGGGTTGAGAACAGCGGCGGCCACGGCTGTCTCCGTCAAGTATCTTGCCCGTAAAAACTCCGAGGTCGTCGGGGTGGTTGGATGCGGTTACCAAGCAGGCTGGCAGACCCGGGTTTTGGCGGATTTGTTGAAGGGCGCTAGATTTCTAGCATACGACATCGACGCTGAACGTATGAGGGCCTTCGTTAAACAGATGTCCGGTGAGGGCTTCGATGTCCAACCGGCTGACTCAGTGCAGGACCTTGTGAAAAAATCCGACATAGTCGTCACGGTCACCACCTCTAAAAAACCCGTAGTCTACGACAGCTGGGTCAGGGATGGAACACACCTGTCCGCCATAGGGGGTTACACGCCTGAGATGGTTGAAATAGACCCGCGTCTCACGGCAAGGTCCAAGCTGGTCGTCGATTCACGGGAGGCTGTGAAAGAGGAGGCCGGCGACATCCTGCAGCCGATCAAGATGGGGCTTATGAGCTTCGACCACATACATGCGGAGATAGGGGAGATAGTTGCAGGGCTAAAAACCGGACGTGAAAACGATAAAGAAATAACACTGTTCAAGAGCGTGGGACTCGCGGTCCAGGACGCGGCCGCTTCGAAAATATTGCTCGATAAAGCTTTGTAGCTACCTGCTTACAACAAGGTAGATGCCCGCCAGGGTCACGGCGGCGCTGAGGTAGATGTTTAAAGGTGAAACCTCGTACAGGACTAGGGCTGCCAGAAATGATGCGCTGAAGGGCTCCAGAAGGTTTAGCGCAGAGGCCTCGTAGGGCCGCAGTCCTTTGAGCGAGGAAAAGGAGAGCGTGTGCCCGAGTATCGTAGGGAAGACGATAAGTCCAACCATTGGGAGAAGCTCGCCTGCGCTCGGCAGGGTTACGCCGCCGGAGACAAACAAGGTGGCTACTCCGGTGGTTGCAGCAGTCCAGAGATATAGCGGGCCGACTACCACCAGCAGCTCCGAGCCCTCCCTCACCGATTTTCCCGCAACAAGGTATAGAGCCCAGAATAGGGCTCCGAGAAGGCCGTAGATGTTTCCCAGCATGTTTTGGGGCGCCGTGGAGAACTCGCCGGCAGTCATTGAGAGAACACCTGCCAAAGTCAGGGCCAGCCCCACTAGGCTGAGGCGTGAGGGCTTTATTCTGCCGACCAGCCATCCCAGAAGCAGCGCCCATGCAGGCGTTGTGTTGACGAGGGTTGTTGCGTTGACCACGGATGTGTTTTTGACAGCTGCTACGAAGAAGATGAAGTGTAGGGCTAGGAAGAAGCCAAGCCCTGCAAGGGACAGGCCCGGCCTCCTCAAACCCTCCACAAACGCTGTCCGGCGGAGGGCCACTCCGACAAATGTTAGGAAAAGTCCAGCCGCCAAAACCCTGATAAAGGAGATGGAGAGAGCATCCATGTTTGGGAGAAAGCGGATGAATATGGAGGCGGTTCCGAAGAAGAAGCCAGCTCCCGCACCTTGAGCTATGTAGAATGCCCTATCCATCAGTCCAGAATAAAAAAGGTGGGTGTTAAAAGATGTTTACCGCGGCCCTATCACATACACGATGTTCACGGTGACGCTGACGGTGGTGGTTCCCGGCATTATAGAGGGCCCTCCAGTGGATGCGTCGGCGGCAGCCCTAAACACAGGCTGGGTTGACTCGGAGATTGAGACTGACTTGACCCTGACGGTTTTAAGGCCCAGCGGAGAGAGGACGGCCTCCGCCTTAACCGACGCATCAGTAGCGGCTGCCGACAGTAGCTGCCTGTAGATCTCCTCGGACTTCTCCCTCGACAGGCTGAAATAGACGCCGCTGACATAGTCTGCGCCCGCGTTGACGGCTTTCTCGATTATTGAGCCGGCGTCGGCCAGCCTACGTGTTTTCACCTCCAACGTGTATGTTGCAACGTATCTAACTATCTCCGGCGGCTGCCCTTCCTTGTAAACATACTCGGGGTATATGTTGAGCGAGACTGTTTTGATGTCGTCGGGTTTTAAGCCAAAGTCGACAAGAGTTTTCACAACGTTGTTCACGGACTCGGTGAGCCGCGCCAAAGCCTCTGACGGAGTTGCAGCTCTCTCCTCAGCTGTTAACAACATGATTAACACGTCAGGTGTAACGGTTGTCTGAGCCTGTCCCGTAACCGATATGACGTCCTCTGACACGGTGTTCTCCGTTGTTGTCTGAAAAACCGTAGCCCTGCTGCTGTCTGCAAGAACCACCGCTGCAAGCGCCGCAGCCAGCACCACTAAGGCGCCGGACACGGCCAGCAACGCAAAGCCCTGCTTCTCCATATCACATACCTCGACCTAAACATCTTAGCTCGATAACTTAAGTCCAGTATCTAGAACAGGCGTACTAGGTTTTTTCATGTTTAAAGACCGGTTTTTACGGCAGAGATTGGGTTGTTGAGGGAGGGTTTACGTTTCGTAACTGGTTCAGGGCTTTTTATCGACGACATCGCCCTACCCAGAATGGCTCATTTAGTTTTCGTCCGCAGCCCCTACGCGCACGCAAAAATCAACAGAGTAGACTCTTCAGAGGCGCTCCGAATGCCGGGAGTGCTGGGCGTGGTCGACGGCCGTCAGATAGCTGGCGCCTGTAGGCCAATTCAAACATTCATAGATAAAATAAGATATTTCGGAATAGCTGTGGAGAAGACACTCTTCTACGGCGAACCAGTCGCCATGGTGGCGGCTACAAGCTTAGAGGCCGCATACGACGCCGCGGAGAATATCCATG
>Ga0197142_1001192_pt1 | contig 24040 bp, 16 predicted proteins | sample GBS60_MetaG_FD_148614 | JGI IMG/M metagenome (GOLD analysis project Ga0197142, IMG submission 148614) | Sediment microbial communities from Great Boiling Springs, Gerlach, Nevada, United States - GBS 60_MetaG | ecosystem: Environmental > Aquatic > Thermal springs > Hot (42-90C) > Sediment... | reverse complement strand
GTTCAGTATTTTACAGTGGAGCATTCAATGATGCAAGTCTTGCGACAGTATTAAATCAACCGGCGACGATAAAGTTCACGGTAAATACAAATGGAGCTGTATCAATAATCAATGGACAGCCATTCCCGGTAGTAAATACGGTTCACATAGCAGGAAGTGCTTTACCATTACAATGGCCATCAGGTGGCTGGCCGAATTCAGATAGCGCAGTGATGATAAGATTGTATGATGATGGAACAAATGGAGATTTGGTAGCAGGAGACAAGATATTCTCGAGAGATATTACATTTCCACAATACACAGTTTTGAGAGTAGAGTATAAGTATTCGATAAATTTTGGCGATGCGGCGAATAATGGTGGTGGAAACGATAACGAAGCTGGTTTTGCCCAGAACCATGTATTGAACATGACGAGATTTATGACAGGAGCAACGACAGTAGATACATTTGGAAGGATGGGAGATAGTTATCTGACAGATATAACAGGAGTAAATGACGAGGTAGTGACAAAGCCGACAGTTTATTCACTCTCACAAAATTATCCGAATCCATTCAATCCGACAACGACAATTAACTTTGCATTGCCGAAGGAGAGCACTGTTACATTGAAAGTTTACAATATGATAGGACAGGAAGTAATGACATTGATAAGCAATGAGAGAATGAGTACAGGTTATCATTCAGTAAAAGTCGATGGTTCAAAGCTCACGAGTGGAGTTTACATTTACAAATTAATTGCTGGTGATTTTGTCGCAACTAAGAAAATGGTTCTCTTGAAGTAAAGATTTGTTGTTAATTGAAAAGCCCTCTGAGAAATCAGAGGGCTTTTTTGTTTTTAAATCACATAACCAGACCGTTTCAATAGGGAAATCATTAACCAATATAAGCTATAAAATGAATTATTTCATTATCGAAGACTAAACTGCTCGCATTAAGTTTTAAATTGTGATTTGAAAAGCGGTATTCTTCACCAACGCCAGTTGGTCGATATATTTCAAAATTAGTTTCGTTTTCTATAATTAGATTTAAAAATTTCTTTAATTCAATCACATTATCAAAAATTGCAGGTGATTTCTTTGAAATTTCTGAATAATTAATAACCAATCCTTTAATTAAGTTTAGAGCGAAATTCTTAAAAAATCTTTTTGAAGAAAAATATTCAATCATTTTAACCTGACTGTTTATTAAAAATGCTAATCCATTACATTCATATTTTCTAACAAATTCTCTATCAAAGTAGTCAATTAAGTTATCAATATTATATCTATCTGTATATTCATCCAGAAAATCGCTGTATGATTGAGTTGGTGAATTAATTTTTTCTCTGAAAAATTTCTTACTTATTGTATTCCATATTTCCGATTGGTCAGAGCGATAAGACCCGCTGGCTTTCAGGTTAAAGAATACTGATTCATGCGTTTTCTTTCTTAATTCGTAATCAACTATTCTATCGCGTGTTCTAAATCCTTCTGTAGTAAAACGCCATCGACCCTGTTCAATGCAACTTACAGGAATATTAGTTATACTTTGTGGCTTTAATAAAATGGTTGTATTGATAATTCGATTTTGCTTTGCACCGATTAACTCTTCTCCTTCAACTATTAAAACATAATCATTGGTATTATTTACGGCTGAGATGGTCTGAACTATGCCTTCAGCGGAGGTCTCTTTTATTTCAAAATTCCCTGTTTTGATGGCTTCGGCAAGCGAGATATAATTAATCTTTGGTTCTGAATTAAGAGCCAGAGGAATTATAGTAATTTCATGTCCGTTCTTTGAGCTAATTGGCTCAAGTAGTTGGATATTTGATAAGAAATTTTTGATTTTGTTCATGGTAGTGTTCCTTAATTTTTTGTTTTTGTTTGTTTTAGTTTATGATACAAATCACAAATTGCAGCAATTATATTTTCACCGTATCTATCACCAGAAAGATCAAACCATCTACCATTCTCCTCGAAATTGTAAAAGACTATAATTTCACCATCGGTGTCAAAATCAATGAAAATCATTATATAGTCTAATTTTTTCTCGCATACCCAGAAATGATAGTGAAGTGAGTAAGCAAATTTTAGATATCTAGTGGCCAGTTCTTCATCTTCAATATTGTCACTTGAACGAAACATTCTTAAAAAATTCAGTTGCTCGGGAAGTGGTTCATAAAGCATCCAGCATTCAAGAACATCATCAGTTATTTTTACCCTGAGTGAATCATAATAAACATTATACCAGTCGGTTGTTGTTAGGTACTTCCATTTAAAAATATTTGGATTATATACAAATGAAGTGTCTTGAGCTTTTAAGCTCAGAAAAAGAAGAAGCAAGAAGACAGGTATCTTTTTCATAATTGTGTTTCCTTTTTACTTTTTAATTTTCTGGCAAAGTTTGATTAAAAGTTCTTCCCCGAGAGTATTTGGGATCACATCTTCCCATTCTATTTCTTTTTCATTATAGTTGTAGCTTTTTATTGCTTTACCATCTTCATTATAATCTAAATACTTAATTAACTTATATGCTTTTAAAGAACAATTAAAAGCAAAAAACATTAATGTATGAGAAAATTGGTCGTATTTGTCAGTATCCAGAAAAGATGCTTTGTTTTTCTTTTCTTTGATTACTGAATCTTTATCCCAGGGAATTAATTTTATCCATGCTTTTATTATCTGTCCATTACGATTGGCTGTTAGAGAATCATAAAAATAAACATATTCGTCGCTGAAAGTAAGAATTTTCCATCGTTCGTCTTGGCTTATGCCAGTTGAAGCTAATAAAAGTAGAGTCAGTAAAATCTTTTTTATCATAGCTTTTTCCTCCTAATTATTATAGAGTAAATCAGGTGAGAATTTTCCAATGGAGATTCTGAAAATTATTTAAAAATCTTTGAAAAAATTTTATTTTGATTAAAAATTGATGATTTAATAATGGGATACTTGAAATATCTCGATAAGGAATTTTTTGAGTTTGAAAAAATTATTCGTAGAAAACCAAAAGAATTGGAGAAAAAGTCAAAGTTTGACTTATTTTCTCGGGAAGAAAGGGAATTGATTAACTCACAAATATTTGGTTCAATTCATACGATAGAAGATGATACTAAAATACCTAATTTTAAGGAGGTCGATGATTACTTTAGAATTAAAGCTAGACCAGGTGTAGTTCTGACGCCACCCACGGAAGAAACAAATTTTGAGACACAATGGGCGCCGATGAGTTCTAAAGTTTTCGGTCGTAATCCTTATGATACAATTATCTTATTTCCAGAGCTGGAAGATGTAAGATATACATCAGTGATTTTACTTTTTTACAGGTGCTGGTTCAAGTTTAAAACACTAAGTCGTCGTAAAGGCAAACTATCTGAGAAGAAAAAAGATGAACTAAGAAGAAAATTAGAAAAACTTGAAATGAGCCTTTCTGATGAGTGAAGACAAATTATCAAAAATATTTAGCTCCATTAGAAAAAATGATCTTACAAAAAATGATCTAAGAACTCTTATTTCTATAATTAAAAAGGAATTCACTTATATTGTTAACAAGAATATTGAACAGGATGACCTTGACGATATTATTAATGATGTTCTGGTCGATCTTACAACTCGTTTATTAACTAACGAAAATGAAATTGAGAATCCTTCTGCTTATCTGAGAACTATCATTTCAAATAGATTTAAGAAGAATACAATCCCCAAGGAAGTTGAATATTTAATCAAATATCTAAGGAATATACTAGAAGATTTGGAAAATGAAGGGTTAATACACTCTAATAATAGTAGATACTATTGCATCAAACAAAAAGATATTTCTACAGAAGAAGAAAATGGTTACGAAAGATCAAATCTGGATTTTAATCAGTTGATTTCAATTCTGGATGGATATGATTTTTCGGAAATATTAAGTGAAACTAAATGGAATGAAAATAAAATTGATCGGATTAAAAAGATTTTAATCGATTTCTTCGAAAATATTAGATGTATCGAATTCACCATGCTGGTTGAAATTTTCAAAGTGAAATTAGGGTTAAAGTTTGATATTGAATCTCTGGATGAGTCTTTTAGCACTGATGATGGTGAAATTGAGACATTTCAAATTCCAGATGAAAATGAACTGGATCAAGAAGATAATCTTTTTTTGAATGATATAGTGAATGATTATGAAACATACTTGAATAAATTTCTGAGTAAAAATCCAGCTGAGAATTTAATTATTATTAAGTCAATTTACCTTTATTTCTACATGGGAAAAACATTCAAAGAAATAGCCAATCAATTCAATTATTCTTCGCCCACAACCATTCAAGTTAAAATTAATAACCATTCTATAATTCAACCTTTAAATTTTCTTAGAATAAATCTTAACAATAATCTCGATGGAATTAGTAATCCTGAACTATTTGTTAAACGTTTTGTTTTTAGGGCTGGTGTGGTTCTGGAAAATTTAATTAATCAATAGGTGAAACTATGATGAAAAAATTTAATAACTCAAGTGATAAGGAAAATGAAAACATCAAGAGTAAATTTACTTATGAGGATGTAGTTGATTATTTACTCGGAAAGTTACCAGAAGACAAAGTAAAAGACTTTGAATATGAATTAGAAAAAAACAAAGAGTTAAAGGAACTCCACAGAATTGCATCTTCTCGACTGAGTTTTATTAAGAAGATTGATGAACACAATGTCTCTGATAGTGCATTAGACAATATTTATTCTAAACTTCAGAATATTTTATCTGACCACCAGACTAAATATAGACTTGAGGGTAAGAAATTAAAAACATATCTATCACAAAAAGTTAAACCCGGTCAAATCTGGAAATTTAGTCCAGATTCTTTATATAAAATTTTAGCTTCGAGCGAGGATTTTGATTTTCCTGAGGCCAAACAAAATTTAAAGTCAAAATTAGAACTACTTGATGATGTTTATTTCCTGGTTCTTTATTCCAATCTTACGAACATCGATAAATTAAAAAATTTATATCTTGTTGAAGACATTGTAACTAAAAATAATCCTGAGTATTATTCTTCTGAAAGAACATATCGATGTTTGGTATTAAGTACAAAACCTTCTTATGCCAGAAATTATGATTTATTGTTTACCGAACCTCTCATTTCTTTTAAGGATTTTAATTCCGTTGCTCATATGCATTTGGTATCATTTTTTGATGTTTCCAATTTTATGAATGGATTTTACATCGGTGAAATTAATAGAAAAATATTTAATGCAATCCTTTATGCTGACTTAGGAAATTATTCTTTAGTTGATGGAGAATTTATTAAACGGGGCAATGAGAAAATTGATGAATACTTAGATGATGAAATTGAAATATGGACCGATCTAATGCGTGAGGCATTGAGTTTAATTTCTGAAAAAAGTTTTGAAGAAATCGACAGATCTGAGTTTGTACATCCCTTTGGCAATGAAGAAGAAAAGACTAATGAAAGGATTTTTTATTTTATAAGTTCTAATTCTTTTAAAATCGAACAGAATAAATTTTATTATGATACAAAAGAGAAGAGAGAAGAAATAGAATATGATATTGATGAAGAAGGATTTTTAATTATTAAAGAGAACAGGGCTCGTATTTTGGAAAAACTGAAAAGAACTCAATATGAATTTAATTATCAATTGATAAAATTATTGAAAAAGCAAGTTGATGAGACAAGATTAAGAATTATTCAAATTAATCACGATAGACTAAAAAAAATGATTTACCATAAAATTAAAGAAGATGTAGAGCCGTTGATTGATTTAGAACGATTCAAGCAAGTTAACTTTATTAAAGTTTCTACTCCAGAATTTGAAACCAGAGAATTAGCCTATGCAGCAAGAACCTTAGAAGTAGATTTTCGTCAGATTAATATTCCTCTATTCAGTGATCCAAATATGGATATGTTTTTTGTATTAAAACATAACATGATTTATTTAGAAATAGATTTCAAAGAGGAAGTAAAAAAGTTGAAAAACTTTAGTTTCATTCATATAGAGAAAAAACTTGGAATTATTCGTGAAGAAGTTGAAGTAAAAGAAAGAATTGCTTTGATACCGTTAAACTTTGCGCCTGAAGATGTGATTTCGTTGCAAAATGGTTATATAATTCAATTCGTTTACAATAATCTTGAAGTAAGTATTCCAATGAAATTAGTCTTTACCTAAAAATGGATATTTATTTTCTCAATCGTTGGGTTAAAGATTTAATTAATCAAAAACACATACCTGCTTCTCAGAAACGAGAGTTACTAGAAGTTTTAAATTCAGATTTCCCTAAAAGACTACGCTCTGATTCATTAAAAAATTTGGCTCACATTTTACCTGAACTAAAAGAAATTGATCTTCTACAATTCGAAGAACTCAAGGATGAAATTGGATTAACTTACGGATTATTTGTATCTCGTGGTGATTTTAGTGAAGGAATTTGCACATTAATAAAAGTCGAACTTGATAATGATATAAGAAGCAAACCAAAACTTTTCGGTTCCGCAAGATCTTATGAAAATCAATTGCAGAGGTATTTTGATTATTTGAAAAAATTTATTCAGGAACGCCTAGAAAATGCTTACTTTTTTGTTGGAGTATTTGGTCGTCTGAATTTCAAGATTCTAAATCCCTTAAAATTATTGGAAAACGATCTTAATTTAGACGGTATTTCACTGGATTTACCTTTATTAATTGCGATTTTTTCAGTTTTAATTAATAAACCAATTCCTGCTCACATTGCATCAACTGGTAAAATTAATGATGAGTTAAAGATAAATCATGTTGATGGCTTACCACAAAAAGTTGATGCATTGATAAATGAATACCCTGAAGTAAAAGAACTGGTTGTTCCAAAAGATTGTCAGAAAGAAGTTAAAAATTTAAGTGGATTAAAAATTCATTTAGTCTCAAAACTCGAAGAGGCCATTGAGATATTTTTCCCGAACTTTAAAGAAATAATAAATCGCGAAAATTTTTGGGGTAAAATTTCAATTGATTTCGATGTAGTTGAGACAGATAAAGATTTAAATGCTGTTAAGCTCTCGTTTAATTACGATTACAATTCTGTTTATACTCTTCAACCTGAAATATTAAATTACTTTAATCTCTCAAAGAAAATTGAAGATTATAGGAAGGAAGGAATTACCTGGTTCTTGCTTTATAATTTCCGTCCTCTGTGGTTGCCTGCTGGTTTAATGGATGCATTTGTAAATAAAGTTAGTCTTGTTGCGTTGTATGATACAAACTTAAGTGCTTATGTTGTTGTTTATTCACGAAATGAAATTAAAAAAGGTGAGATAATAAGAATAAATAATTAGATATTAATTTAGACTGGTTAATTTAAGTTAGGGGATGATTGATAAGATTTCTTAATATAATTTCAGCATCATTTATGATGGTTTGTTTGAAAAGCATTGTCGTTTACGGCAATGCGGATTTTGAGTTTGGAATAAATGTTCTGGATTCAGATGTGAGTGAACTAAAGAATTGAAATTTTTTATTCTGTATAGATACTTCGAAAGGGAAATTAATTTGCTGTAATTTTTTTGAAGACTAAAAACTTTATAGAAACCAATTAACTTACTTATTCAATTCTCTCAAAGCTTTTTTAATCAAATTCTCAATGCTCAATTCTTCTTTGTTTGAATTAATTTCATTTAATGCTGAGCGTATTGCTTTTTCAGCAAGTTGTTTTTGATATCCTAAAGTTATTAATGCTTGATATGCTTGCGTTCTTATATCTTCCGTATCTTTTGATATAATTTTTTCTGGTGGGGAAATTTTAGTCAGTTTATCTTTTAACTCTACAACCATTCTTTCAGCGGTTTTTTTACCCACGCCTGGTATGTTTGTCAATGCAATCGAGTTACCTTGTATTATGTAGTTTCTTAATTCATCTGGATTGATCCCCGATAAAATACTCTGGGCAACTTTAGGTCCAATACCAGAAATAGAAAGTAATTGCTCAAACATTTGTTTTTCGTCTTCATCAAAAAAACCATATAGTTGAATTGAATCTTCACGTGGGATTAAAACTGTATAAATCCTAAGTTCACTTTCAACTTCGGGAAGTTTTTCAAATGTGTTTAGAGATATATTTAATTGATAGCCAATTCCATTAACATCAAGAACAATGTTTGTTGGATTTTTATGTACTAGTTTTCCATAGAGATAATTGAACATAATTTATCCAATTACTAAGTGTGGATTCTCTTTGACAAATGATTTCCAATCTTTGTGCTTTTTATCTGGTCGAGTAATTTTCTGAAGATGACAGAGTGCAACTGCTATTGCATCAGTTTCATCAAATTTTGTTTTCTTTTTTTTCAATTGAAGTATTTGGTTAACCATATACATTACTTGCTGTTTTGATGCGGCACCATTTCCAACGATAGATTTTTTTATTTCTCTTGGTGAATATTCATAGGTTGGAATTTGCTTATTTATGGCAGCAAGAATTGAAACACCTCTTGCATGTCCAATTTTTAGAGCCGATTGAACATTCTTCCCATAAAAAGCGCTTTCAATAGAAAGTTCGTCAGGTAGATATTCTTCAATTAATCTTGATATTTCGTCATAAATGAATTTTAATCTCAGAGGCAAAGATTTAATTCTTTTATTTTCAATAATTCCAGATGTAATTAATTTCACCTTACCATTTGAAAATTCAACAATTCCGTAACCGGTTTTAAGTGTTCCTGGGTCAATTCCTAAAATTATCATTATCCTTCAGTTTCGGTTAAATCTGCGTCTGTATAAACATTCTGAACATCATCATGATCTTCAAGAATTTCGAGGAGCTTGAGAGCGGTTTCATTTTCCTTAGCATCAATCTTCATTAAGTTTTGAGGAACATACTGCAATGAAGCACTTTCTATTTTGAGACCTTTATCTGCAATAGCTCTTCTAACTTTTTCAAAATTTTCGACCGCAGTCTGTACTTCGTAGTAATCGGTTTCGGTAATTACATCATCAGCACCAGCATCTAAAGCAAGCATAATCAGATCATCTTCGCTAATTTGATTTTTATCAAGAGTAATAATTCCTTTTCTCTGGAATTTCCAGTTTACGCTTCCTGTTTCAGCCAGTCTTCCACCATGTCTTGAAAAAAGATGACGCAATTCTGATACGGTTCTATTTTTATTATCAGTAACTGCTTCAATTAAAATTGCAATGCCACCTGGTCCGTATCCTTCGTAAATAATTTCTTCATATTTGGAACCTTCGAGCTCTCCAGTTGCTTTTTTGATTGCACGCTCAATGTTTTCCATTGGCATATTTGCTGCACGAGCTTGTTCAATTGCTAAACGAAGTCTTGGATTTCCATCAGGATTACCGCCACCTTCTCTTGCAGCAATTGTAATTTCTCTAATCAACTTTGTAAATAATTTACCTCTTTTAGCATCGACAACTGCTTTCTTTCTTTTAATTTGTGCCCATTTTGAGTGTCCTGCCATAAAAATTTCTCCGGTTATTTTTGTGATAATTTAAAGTCTTTTAAGTTAAGTAAAGGGAATACCATGTCGTTAATTGTAGTTGATTCAACTGTATAGACAATGTCAATATAAGTATTCCTGGTCGAACCATTCAAATCAAGTAAACTCTGAGCAAATTCTCCTAAATTATATCCAACTGCATCAAAAACCGTTGAACCATTTTTTCTTACTTTCAAAAACATATGATTATTTGAAGTGATACGCGGTCTATCGAAGATTTCTACTTTTTCTGTGAGGAAAATTGGTTTCATATTTTGTGGACCAAAAGGTGCAAATCTATCCAGAATTCTTCTGAACTTTGGCGTGATAGAATTTAACTCTACTACTGCTTCAATCTCAAGTGTTGGAATCAGTTGTTCAGCTGTCAGACTTCTTTTTGCAACTTCATTAAATTTCTTTTTGAATTCATTTATCTTATCGTAATGAATCGAAAGCCCGGCAGCAGCTTTATGTCCACCAAATTGAAGCAAAATATCTTCACAATTTTTTAATGCTTCATATAGATTAAAATCAGGGATACTTCGTGCTGAACCTTTAAGAACACCATCAACATTGGTTAGGAGTATAGTGGGACGATAAAATTTTTCTACTAATCGTGAAGCCACTATACCAATTACACCAAGATGCCAATCTTCTTTATGAAGAATGATGGCAATGTCCTCATCTAAATTAATCTCGTTCTCAACTTTTTGAATTGCTTCATTCAAAATTTCTTCATCAATCTCTCGGCGGTTTCTATTTTCTTTATCAAGAATTTCTGCGTATTGCAATGCTTCTTCATAGTCTTTTGAAAGAAGGAGTTGGATTGCTCGATTAGCGTCGCCTAATCTTCCAACAGCATTAATTCGTGGAGCAAGTCCAAACACAATTTGTGAACTTGAAATGTTGCCTAATTTTAATCCAGCTTTTTCGATTAAAGCTTTGAAGCCTGGTCGTGGATCAGTATTTAATTTTTCGAGACCAAACTTTACAAGGATTCGATTTTCACCAGTTAATGGAACGATATCAGCAGCACCTGCAACAGCTACAAAATCAAGATACTTGAATGGTAATTCTTTCATTCCTATTGAACTGGAAATTGCCTGCATTAATTTGAAAGTTACTCCAGCACCAGAAAGATATTTATAAGGATAAGGGCAACCAGGCTTTAATGGGTCCAGAACAGCAAGCGCTTTTGGTAAAACTTCGCCAGGTTCGTGATGGTCGCAAATTATTAAATCGATACCATAATTACGAGCATATTCAGTCTCTTCAATAGCTGTTATTCCACAATCAACTGAAATGATTAATTTAATTTTATTTTTAACAGCTTCATCGATTCCATTTTTTGAAATGCCGTAACCTTCTTTGAATCTATTTGGAATGTAAATCTGAACATTTCCACCAATTTCGGATAAGAAAAGGTAAAGCATTGCTGCAGCATTTGTTCCATCCACATCATAATCACCGTAAATCATAATTTTTTCATTGTCAGTCAAAGCTTTGATAATCCTTTTAACGGCATCACGCATTCCTGTTAATAAAAAAGGATCGTGTAAATCTTCAAGTGATGGTTTGAAAAATAGTTTTGCTTTTCGATAACTATCAATTTCTCTAAGGACCAAAACCTTAGCTAAAGAAGGATGAATGTTGAGATCATCAACAAGAACTTGTTGACTAAATTCGTCGGGGCAATTTAAGATTTTCCAATTGTATCTCTGTTTCATAACTGAATTAAAATTTAAAGAGAGATGGGAAGTAAGTAAGCCGAATTCTGTTCTCCCGCAGGAGAGGTAGTCATCTATCTTGTTCCAATGTCACCATTGGAATCCAGCGGTCTACCCGGGAGTAAAGACGAAGCGAGCAACTTCGTAGTGAGTTAGAGTAAGAAACCGGAACTCACTTCCTCCCCTATTTGACCTTGCTCCGGATAGGGTTTGCCAAGCCATCAGGTTACCCTGATGCTGGTGGGCTCTTACCCCGCCATTTCACCCTTACCTCGAATAAATTCGAGGCGGTGTGTTTTCTGTTGCATCCCGATTTTACTCGGGATCCCGCTTTTGCGGGACTTTCCGTGACCAAGAGCTTTGGCTCTTAGCCCCCAGGCGTTACCTGGTATCCTGCTCTACGGAGTTCGGACTTTCCTCCCTTCACCAGATAACTGATGAAGAGCGACTACCTTTCTTACCTCCCACCTCTCAAAATTTCAAAAAACTTTCCGTATTTGTGAAAAAATCCCAATCTTTTTGTAAATATACTCAAACCTTAAGTTTTTTTCTTTAAGGTCTGATTGATGTAAAAATAAATTTTCTCTGTTGAATGAAATTCTCAAATTATATTTCTTCTTTTTGAAACGAATAAGAGTGAAATCAAAACACAACAAAATGATTTTGCTTTTATTTAATTAAAACTTCATTTCTTGTTCAACTCTTTTCAGTCATTAAAATACATTTAACAAGAATTATTTTTGTAAAAATTATGGAGTGAAATGAAAAGACTAATTATATTATTTTTCTTTTTTTCTGTTTCAATCTATTCTCAAACAAATTCAAAAATAATTTATGCTGAAAGAGTCTATTCTGAACCTAAACTTGACGGAATATTAAACGATTCGGTTTGGATGGTTTCGAAACCCGTTAATGATTTTCTTCAACAAGAACCAATAGCGGGTAATCCACCATCTTTTAAAACTGAAGTTAGAATGATTTACACTGATTATGCTTTGTATGTCGGTGTAATGTGTTATGATCCTGAACCAGATAAAATTATCGCTCGAGAACTTAAAAGTGATGGAAACCTGCGTGGTGATGATAATTTTATGATTTTGTTCGACACTTTTAATGATAAAAAGTCAGCTTACTGGTTCGGGACAAATCCTCTCGGTATGAGAGATGATGCATTACTATCAGGTATGGACTTCAGAGGATTTAACGAAGATTGGAATGGTATATGGGAAGTCCGTACTGCTATTGTGGATTCTGGTTGGTCGATAGAATTCGAATTTCCATTTTCAACTTTTAAGTTTTATAAACAAAACGAACAAGTCTGGGGAGTTAATTTTCAAAGACAAATTAGAAGATTGAATGAACAGGTGTTATGGTCAGGTGTTGGTAAAAACATTGGTCTATTCAAACTCGCGTATGCTGGTAAGTTGATTGGAATTAAAGATATCGAGCGCGGTGACCCAATTTATTTCAAACCATTTTTAAGCTTAGGAAGAGAGTTTTCCGTTGACGAAGTTAAAACTTTGGTCAAACCAGGACTGGATATAAAATATGGAATAACGCAAAATTTGTCACTTGATTTAACTTTCAATACAGATTTTGCTCAGGTTGAATCGGATAGAGCCAGAATTAATCTTACTAGATTTCCATTATTCTTTCCGGAAAAACGTGAATTCTTTCTTGAGAATTCAAGCATTTTTGATTATACATTTGGTTTTAGAAATAATGTCTTCTATAGTCGAAGGATTGGAATCAGTAGCGGTCAGGAAATCCCCATCAATGCAGGTGCAAGGCTGGTCGGTAGAGTAAATGAATTTGAAATTGGTTTATTAAATGTGCAAACATCTGCGAAAGGAGATGAGCCTGCTACTAACTATGGAGTTGCACGAATTAAATATGATTTGTTTGAACAATCTTATGCTGGTTTTATAGTTACGAACAAAATTTCACAAAATGGATTCAATCGAGTGTATGGTGCAGATTTTAATTTGAACTTTACCGATGTTTTTGGTGATCAGACTTTAACAATTGGTGGTGGTGCACTCAAATCGAACGAAACAAATGGTGGCAAAAGAAATAATGCTTATAAACTATTTGTGAGTTTCCCTAATGATTTTATAAACGCTTTTCTCAGTTATAGAGAAGCTCAACGAGATTTCAACCCAGCGATGGGATTTTTCTTTAGAACAGGATTTAAATCAATTACTTCTCATTTGAGAATTTCTCCCAGGATTAATCATCTCGGAATTAAAAAACTGAATTTTACCGTGTTTGAATCAGATGTTTACTGGGGAGATAATAACAATCTTTCGACTTCGAATTTTTCCTTTTCTCCATTCGGTTTCATAACAAATTCTGATGATTTCTTCAGAATTCGTGTTAATAGAAATTTCGATTATGTTGAAAATGATTTTACAATATTTGATACAATCACAGTTTATGCTGGTAAGTACAATTTTAATTCTGTTGAGTTTAATTTGAATACATCCCGAAGTCGTAATTTCTTTTTAGAATTCGATTTTAGTGAAGGTACTTATTATTCTGGCAGGAGAAGAAATATATCATCAGAATTAACTTATATGTTTTCCAAAAATCTTTCGATAAGTTCTGATTTTGACATTAATCGCATAGAAATTTCTGGATCAAAATTTTTCACTCGTGAATTTGGAATGAGAATAAGATACGATTTTTCAACAATGACATACAGCTCAATATTTACACAATGGAATAATGAGATGAAGGAGATTAATATCAATTATAGATTTATGTGGCAGCCAAAAATTGGAAGTAATTTCTATATTGTGATTAATCATCTTCTCTCAACTGAACAAAAATTAAGAACAAAGAACTTCACCATTCTCACCAAATTTGTCTGGTTGATTGTAGCTTGATTGACTTGCCGATTAATGATTATCGATCTTAAAGTCTATCAAAAACTAAAAATTTTTCGTAATTTTATTGAAAAATGAGTGAAAAAATGAATGAAACTGTAAACACCAATGGGAAATATGTAATTGGAATTGATGGCGGTGCAACCAAAACGACCGCTGTTCTTGCTGACTTAAACCGTAATATTTTAGCTGAGAAAAGTTCTGGTCCAGCAAATTTTCTTATCATTGGAACGGATAAAGTCGCAAAGACAATTTCGGATTTAATTCTAGATGTTTGCAATGAAGCAGAAGTTAACATCCAAAGTATCGAAGCGATTTGTGCAGGTTTAACTGGAGCTGGTAGAGAAGAAGATGCAGAAAGAATAAAAAACGCAATTGCTGATTACTGGCAGAAAAATTATTCAACTGAATTAAAGAATTTAATTGTCACAAGTGATGCACGAATAGCTCTTGAAGGTGCTTTCTCCGGTAGACCAGGTATAATCCTAATTGCAGGCACAGGTTCAATTATTTTTGGAAAGGATAGAGCCGGTTCACTTTATCGTGTTGGTGGATTTGGTAGATATATTGGAGACGAAGGAGGTGGTTATTCAATTGGAAGACTTGGACTTCAGGCTGTTGCAAAATCGCTTGATGGAAGAGGTCCTGAAACAAAGCTCTTCAAACTTTTACAGGAAAAGTATGGAATAAATTCAGCAGAGGATTTGATTAACAAAGTTTATAAAGATAATCTTGATTTTGCCGAAATTGCTCCACTTGTAATTCAATGTGCCGAAGAAGGTGACGAACCCTGCCGTGAAATTTTACGAAAAGAAGCGGAGGAATTAGTTTTACATATTAAAGCTATCAAAGATAAGATTAGAGTAAGAACAGTTTATATCTCATTTATAGGTGGCTTACTTTCAGCGGATAATTATTATTCAAAACTTTTAAGAAAAATTATCCTTCAAAAAGTAGAAGGTGTAAATGTAATCTTACCAGAGCATCCTCCAGCCTATGGCGCTGTTCTGATGGCTCTTGACAAGATTGAAGCTGAAGCAGGTTAGGGTTTAATATTAAAATTTTAAAAGAGTTGATATCTAAATAAATAATTTGCAGTAATGTTCAATTTGATGGACACCTTTATTTTTTCATTTTTAAAAGCGTCTAAGATACTGCCTTAAAATTATAAAGCGAGATAAACTCATGAAAAATTTTCTCTCACCTTCCAGTAAGCCAGAAAAGCGAAATCCATGGCTTTGGGTTCCCTCACTTTATTTTGCTGAAGGAATCCCTTATATAGTTGTGATGACTGTTTCTGTGATAATGTATAAACGGCTTGGAGTTTCTAATACTGATATAGCACTATACACAAGCTGGTTATATTTGCCCTGGGTGATTAAACCACTCTGGAGTCCAATTGTCGATTTATTGAAGACAAAAAGATTCTGGATAATTTTGATGCAATTTATTATAGCAGTTGCTCTCGGAGGAGTTGCTCTTACAATTCCATTGCCATCATTTTTCCAGTATACACTTTTGTTTTTCTGGTTACTTGCTTTTAGTTCAGCAACTCACGATATAGCCGCTGATGGATTTTACATGCTTGGATTGAATCAGCACGACCAGGCATTTTTTGTTGGTATTCGAAGTACATTCTATCGACTTGCGATGATTACTGGACAGGGCTTGCTGGTTATTTTAGCTGGATATGTTGAAAGTCATACAGGACTTCAGCCAGTTGAATTAAGTGTGGTTTCAAAACCTAATTATGTAAATGAAATTGTATTACCGGATACTAATTTGATTGTATCCGAAGAAAATCAGTTAGTTGTAAAATCTTCAGCAAATGTACTTGAAATTGGAGCACAAAAGAGACTGAAAAGCGAAGTTGATTCGGTCTTGAAAATTGTAAAAGAATTGAATTTGAAAAATGGATTTTATGCCGAAGAAAAAACAAATAATTTATTGAGTGTTCAACAAAAGGAATTATCCTGGTGGGATAAGAATGTTGCAATACCACTTGAAGAATTTTTGCGAGAGAATTTTGGTGAGAAAAAACCGGTTGATAAAAAATCGGACTTTGCCGGGAATATTGGAATTGTTTATTTCTATTTAACAAAAAAACCTGATAAGGAATATATCCTTCATTTTGGTCGAGAAAAAGGTGACAACAGCATTAATTTGATTGAAGGGTCAAGATTTATCTTCAATGAAAATAATTGGAATAAACCAGCAATTGCTGTAATTCAGCTCGACCCTAAATTGAATTATCAAACTTCAGCAACATTTCAGGTTCGCTCAGGTGATATTCCATTTGCGTGGAAAGTTACATTTTTAGTTTTAGCTGGGATGTTTCTAATTTTCTTTGTTTATCATTTCTTTATCTTACCTTTTCCAAAAGATGATAAACCAGTTCTTCAAGATCCGTCGAAGAATTTCTTCGCAGAATTTTTTAGAACATTTGCTTTATTCTTCAAGAAGAAGGGGATTGTTGCTGCACTCGGATTTCTTTTATTCTACAGATTTGCAGAAGCTCAACTCGTGAAAATGGCTTCACCATTTTTACTTGATGTTAGAGAAGCAGGTGGACTTGCCTTAACCACAGGTCAGGTTGGATTTGTTTATGGTACTGTTGGTATCATATCTTTAACTCTTGGCGGATTATTGGGTGGATTTGTTGCCGCTAAGAAAGGTTTGAAGTTTTGGTTGTGGTGGATGGTTATAGCAATAAACCTTCCTGATTTTGTTTATGTATATCTTTCTCAAACTCTGCCTGATAATTTCTGGATAATTAATGCCTGTGTTGCAATAGAACAATTTGGATACGGATTTGGCTTTACTGCCTATATGCTTTTTATGATTTATGTCTCTGAAGGAGAACACAAAACTGCTCATTTCGCTATCACAACTGGTATTATGGCTCTGGGTATGATGATACCTGGAATGTTCAGTGGCTGGTTACAGGAAATAATTGGTTACAAGAATTTCTTCATCTGGGTTTGCATTGCAACTATACCTTCTTTCCTTGCAGTTAAATTTATTCAAGTCGATCCTGAGTTTGGTAAGAAGAAAGAGAAATAATAGATATTGAACATCAGAATGCTTATTTAATAAATAGGGAAGTTTTTACTGGTTAGTTGTTTTCATTCTGTGCGGAAAATCATTTTTGTTCGTTTATAATATTAATTCGATACATGAATCATTAGGGGAAATTAAGCCTAAGTCTTTTTTATATCCTCGTTAGAAAAATTTTTGAATTTGTATAAAGTTTGCATTTCTAAATTTGAAAGACTGAAGCTGGAAGATAAATTTTATTTTCAAAAAAAATTCTCAATAATTGTAAAAAACAGAAGGAGAAAAAATGCTGGGAACACGCCAAATTTTAACTACTTTTCTTTCAATTACATTTTTATTTTTTGCGTTGAATTGTCAGAAAGAAAATTTGCAATTAAGATTATATGATGTTGATATCTACTCTATGCCTATTGATGAAGAAGGTACAGACCAGGAAGTAATTGTCTCGTTGAAAGGGGAAGGTTTTAAGGTTATAAAAGAAGAAGGTAATTATAAATTTCATATTTTACTTGAATTAGATTTGGTCACTCCTGATAATAGGGTGGTTGAAAGAATTACTAAAATTGATTCAGTAGCTATTCAAAAAGAAAAGTTTGATAAATATGTCAATCTTGAGCTGTCTTTCATTCTTGATAATAATTATCCGCCAGGAAAATATCAGGTGACTATTCGAGGTAAAGATTTAATTGGTAACCATTCAGCTGAAGTTAAGCAGGAATTTGTGTTGGATTAATTTTATGATATTTTATCTAATCTGATTCCTCATTGCCTTGTGTTAAAATTGTCTTGCCATATTTAAAAAAGAAAACCCGAGCAAAATGCCCGGGCTTTCCGCAGGAAGGGAGCGTTAATTGCAGAGTTACTTCTGCAAAATCATCTTTTTCACTGCTTGATATGACTCGCTCTGGAACTTGTAGAAGTAAATTCCTGAACTTAAGTTGCTTGCATCAAATCTTACTGAATATACACCTGGTTCTTTCATTTCATTAACTAAAGTTGCTATTTCTTTACCCAAGACATTGTAAACTTTAATCGTCACATGTTCTGGTTTTGCAACCGAGTATTCAATTAGTGTACTTGGATTGAATGGGTTTGGATAATTCTGAGCTAATTTGAACTCTTTCGGTATCTCAACTCCAGTTGTTTCTTCATTATGCTTCTTCAGGAATACAATGTTCTTTATTTCTACATCAACATTCGACATTGATGGATTTTCATTCTTAAGTATCATTAAAGAGATTTTTCTGATCAATCTTGGATCGAGTTTACTATTACCATTCATTTGTTTGAATTCGCTGAATGGGATTGTAACTGTTTGCTCAGAACCATCAAGCACAAGATGTTTTATGTGATAATCAAAGTTCTTGATACCATCTTGTTCTAATCTAACCTGAACTTTACCATAACCACGAATTGTAAATCTAATTGCATCATAATCACTTAAATCATAAGGAGCTGTGTTTGCAGTTAATGAACGGAACAATGTAATCCAATCACCAAGTTGTCCACGAACTCTTGCACCACCACTCAAAACCATTGATTCTTTTGGTAATGAATTCAATGATGGAGTAGAGAATGTATTTGTTATGAATTCATCTACTCTTGAAGAGCTACCATTCAAGTAAGTGTAAGCACCACCACTGACAAATATCTCATCTTTAAATCCATTTGTAGATGAGATGTAAACATTAGCATCAGAAAGAACCCCAGTATTGATAATTAAAGTATTGAGTCCTGGATTGATTTGATATGTTCTTACGAATTCATTTCTATCACCACCCTGAATTTCACGGGCTTTGAATCTGATTGTAATATTATCAGAAACAACCTGTTCGTTGTTCACTATCAATTCAATTGTACCATTGTGATTGTATTTTCCTTTCTTAACATAAACCAATGATGGTGCAATTGGATTGCTATTCAGATATTCAACCGTGCCTCTGGCTTTGAATTGTTCAAGTATTAACTCAGTAAGATAAATTGCATTATGGAAGTTGCTTCCCCAGACCTGGAAGTTATAAACATTACTTGCACTTGATGGAACTTCATATTCTTCAATCAACCATCTTGAGTCAACAATAAATTTATTTCCAACTTCGTAAATGCTAAAGTGTATTGTATAATCTTTTATACCTTCTTCAGCTTTATCAAGAACCGAAGCAAAGAAGTAATGATTATCAATCTTGACCTGAGAAATGTAATCGAGTTCAGCATTAATTAATCTATCACAGATTGCCTTTGTATGTTCATAGATGTAAGGAGGATTGGTTGTAGTTGCAAATACACTGGCAATTCTTACATCGCCTTTGGCGAGTGATAGATTGTAATCAACAGCATAAGCTGATGTTGCGTTGGAAATTCCAAGGATATCAAATGGGGTTGTTTCTACTGGTTTCGAACCCATTGGACCAACCTGTGGGAATATCTCTTGCAATCCTAAAGAGCTTTTGAATACAAATCTTGAATTCTTAAGTATCTTGGTTGTCATTCCATATTCAATCTTTGTTAATCTTTGTAGTAATAGATCAGCAAGATTTGCATTTGATTCGATACCAGCATCAAATCCACCACCGCAAGAATCTGGAGGAGGTGGGCAGGTTAGATAACCATAGTTGCAATTACATGCAAAATTGTAATTAATGTTAGAAACAACATCATTCAAAGTCTGAATTGAGAATGGAGTTGTTCCTCCACCAAGAGCTTTGTTTGCAAGTAAGAGAACTTCATATACTTTGTAATCTTTCATTGGACCCGATGCGATAACAAGATTACCAAGTTTAGTTGTTGAAGTTGATCCAAGGAAGCCAGAGTCATTCAGTGCAACATTTAAAGCTAATGATGCAACATTACCAGCAAATTGTCCAGCACTTGTTGATGTTGGATTTATGTAACTCATATTGAGAGCACCAGGAGAACCAATCTGTGGTAAGAATGAAAGTAGTGCGTTAGCATTTGTAAAGGTAATTGAATATGGTGAGCCAGCATCGCCAATTTTCATTCCAGTTGGAAATACATCAGAGAACTTGGTAAGTAATAAAGTTTTTGCTGGTTCAAGGCACCATTGATCCTGAGTATAAGTTTTGTACTTAGTTAAGTCACATGGTTCGGGTTGTGGTTTTACTTTATCACCGAAGAGAATATTGCTTACATTTGAACCACTGACTGTTATGAAGAATGAATTTGGAGTTGTACTGATATAGCCGGGAGGATCGATTTCCTGAACATGATAATCACCTGGAACAACTCCAGTAAACTTAAATTGACCCTGTGAATTTGTTAGAGTCGTTGCTATTAAGTTTGCAGATGTACCCCATAATTTAATTAGAACATTAGGAATTCCAACTTCACCAAAATCTTTTGTTCCATTTCCATTCACATCATTAAACACCATTCCGCTGACTTCATATGTTGGTGGGCATAAATAAATTCCAGCATCCCATCTAATGGAGTTGCTATCACAATTCTGTGGATCAATTGGGAAGCAGGCTGTTTTTCCAGTGGATGGATCTACATCTGAATCTAAAATGTCATTTGAGCCTGCATCCTTAACAGTAAATACATAACCTGTAGGTAAATTTTCAAATTTAATGTAGTAATATCCAGCGGGAACATTGTTGAATTGATAATATCCTTGAGCATTTGTTACTTTTACATCAACTGGTATTGATGTTGAGCAAGAGAATAATTTTACTGTAATATTTGCAACTCCAGGTTCACCATAATCTTGAATTCCGTTTTTGTTCAAATCTTCCCAAACTTTATCACCAATTGAGCAATAGAGTTGTGGCTGTTCATAATATATTCCAGCATCCCATTTTGTTGAATTACTATCACAATTAAATACATCAATTGGGAAGCAAGCGGTCATACCAGTAGATGGATCAACATCAGAATCAAGTAAATCATTTGAACCGGCATCTTTTGAAGTAAAATGCCAGCCGCTTGGTAAATCATAGAATTTTAATTTATAAGTACCTGCTGCAACATTTGTGAATAGGTAATTACCATTTGAATTTGTAGTTGTTGTGCTAATTACATTTGAATTTGAGCAATCGATTAATTTGACTTTAATATTTGGTACACCGGGTTCACCGTGATCCTGTATTCCGTTTTTATTTAAGTCGTTCCATACTCTATCGCCTATTGAGCAGGTGGGTAAAGCATAAATTCCGGCATCAACATTAGTCAAGTTTTGTCCACTCATTAAGTTGATACAATGAGATTTCCATGTTAATGGATCTATGTCTGAATCTTTAGAGTCATCAGATCCTTGATTAGCTGGTGAAAATGCATATCCATTTGGTAACTGAACCAAAATCTGGTATGAGCCCGGGTTTAGACTATCGAATTTATAAAAGCCATTTGCGTTAGTTGTAACCTCTTTAATCCAGTTATCGTGACAATCGTAAAGTTTTACTATAACATTAGGCATTCCAGGTTCACTATAATCTTGAATACCATTCTTATTCAGGTCATGCCAGACAAAGTCACCGATTGAACCTTTTTGAATTGAATGAATTTTGTCTCCAAAATTGTTGTTGTAACTTTTATCACCTTGATTTACCGTTTTAATTATTTCGTTTGGTGTGGTGCTTATGTAACCTGGTAAATCAGTCTCTTTAATTTTGTAGGTTCCAGGTATTAAGTATGAGAAGCAATATTCACCATTTACACCGGTTATTGTAGATGCAACGAAATTTTCAGATGGCATTTCAAATAATTCTATCAACACACCTGCAATCCCAGGTTCGGATGGCTGTTTTATCCCATCACCATTTTCGTCATTAAATACAATTCCACAAATGTCTGCAGAAAGAATATCACCGAAATTATTGTTCTGAGAATGTTGTCCAGAAGATAAGGTAATATTAATGTAATTTGGCGTTGTACTTCGATATAAATCAGGATCAATTTCTTCAACTGTGTAATTACCAGGGATTAATCCAGAGAATTCATAGTAACCACTTGCGTTCGTTGTGATTGTATTAATTATTGCACCATTTTCATCGTAGAGTTTGATTGTTACATTTGCAAGGGGTGTTTCTCCTGCATCTTTGACACCATTTTTATTTGCATCTACATATACATAACCCGAGATTGTTGCAAGCTGCTGTCCGCATTTATAACCGAAGTTAATATTGGATTTATTCTCTCCACTGGTTAAAGAGACTGGTCTTGGATTTGGTGGAGTTGTCAAAACTAATAAGTAGGGGTCAATAACCTTTACACTATAATTTCCAGCATTGAGATTAGCAAACTTGTAATAGCCAGAAGCATCGGTCAAAGTAGAATCAATCAAGATTGAACCAGAATAGAGATAAACTTTTACATTTGGCAATCCAAATTCATCAGAATCGAAAACTCCATCTCCATCAACATCAAAAAAGACCGTACCAGAAATTGAACCAAGTTGTGGTAAGTCGGGACATCTTAAATAGTTTTTGTTGATTTTTCCACCATCGAAATTTTCATTGATAGCAGTAACTGCTTCGTTTAATTGTGTGATGGAATAAGGAGTTGTTCCACCGCCCAGAGCTATGTTTGCTAAGTTGAGAACTTCATAAACTGTTTTGCCTGCCAGTGGACCTGCATTAACAATTAATTCACCTAATTTGACCGAGCCGCTTCCAATTTTTCCCGCGTCACTGAAAGCAACATTTAATTTGAGAGCAACAACCTGACCGGCAAAAACACCAGCTTTTGTACTTTTGGGGTCAGTGTAATTTTTATCAAGTGCTTTTGGGGTTCCACCTTGTGGTAGAAATTTTTCAACTGCTTTTGCAGTTGTTAAAGTTAGTTTGAAAGTTCCACCAACCTGCAAACCTGTTGGAAATACTTCTGAAAAATATAAATCACGAATATTCCCAGGATTTATAGAGGTAGATGGAATTGTTGTAAGTTGAGTTATTTCATAAGTAAAACCATCGGATGAGACTCTCATTCCAATGTATATCGGCTGAGAACAGGAAGTATGAATTACGATAGATTTACCATTCGGGAAAGTAAAAGTTGTATTTGCACCGAGTTTGTTAGTTCCGTCACCTTTTGAGACTTCTGCACCTGTTTCTAATTGTTTCACTGTAATGAAAGTTACACCATTACAGAGCTTCCCTCCTTTATTCCCCCAGCCACCTTGAGTATATGTAACAAAGTTGCTTAGCTCACATGAACCCTGAGCCTTTGTTTTAGCTGGGGTTAAGATGCTTAATGTTAATAATGAGATAAGAAGGATTTTGCTCACTACAGAAAACCATTTTTGTAGATTTGGTTTCATATGTACCTCCAGTGGTTTATTTGTATTTTCGATTAAAAACTTTTTTTCACTGAGAGATAAATGCCAATATCTATGCCTTTATTAAATCTTTAATTTTTGTAGAAAATTTGATTTATTGATGAAATTAAATGTCTTAAAATGAGATGTGTATGAAAATGAAAATCAAAGTCACAATAAAATTTTGTAATGAGAATATGTTCGAATGTCAAAAAATATGACTTGTGAGTTTATTTGATTGAGAGGGGTTAAATGAAAGTTTTGAGCTTACTCTGTGAAAATTCTTCTTTTATTTATTAAAAGATTAAGTTTTTACAAATAGTAGGAACCAAATGAAAATATTAAAAAGAAATCCCGGAATTAATCCGGGATTTAGGAGGTTCAGGAGAGTACATTCGTTAAAATTCTTCTTTAATCATTCAAACATAAGTAGTGTATAAAATTTTGTTGAAATTCAGATTGGTAAAAAATAAATTCCTCCCCTGTATGAGAGAAAATGAAACAAAAACAAACAGAGGAGGAAATAACCATGCGTTCCCTTAGTAGCTATTTAAGGGATTTCTCAATGAAAATCAAGTCCTTTACCTTCGACAATCTGGTAAAATTTTCAGTAGAGAAGGCAAAAGAGATGCTTACAGAAGTATTACAAGCGGCTTTAGAA
>Ga0197142_1001190_pt1 | contig 24060 bp, 27 predicted proteins | sample GBS60_MetaG_FD_148614 | JGI IMG/M metagenome (GOLD analysis project Ga0197142, IMG submission 148614) | Sediment microbial communities from Great Boiling Springs, Gerlach, Nevada, United States - GBS 60_MetaG | ecosystem: Environmental > Aquatic > Thermal springs > Hot (42-90C) > Sediment... | reverse complement strand
AACATAGCGGGCATTAAATAAAAAAATAAATAAAGAAGAGGTAAAAACCAAAACTTCTAGAAAGTTATTTTTTAAAAAAATTTCCGTTTTCTTTAACATATAAAAAAATTAAGTAAATTAGATTTACCGCTAAAAAAACTGATATTATTATATGCTTTTGATTAATTTTTTCAAGACTATCCCAACCACCAAGAAAAAGATAAGGAAAATAAGAAAACAAAAGGCCGGCAAAAAAAAACTTAAGTCTTTCAATTAATTTTGAAAAAAAGGGATAAAAAGCAAAAAAAGTTAAAAAATACCAAGGTTGAATTTCACGAAAAAAAGTAAGATAAATTGTTAACATAAAGACTAAAAATAAAGACAATATATTTATCAACTTTTTATTAAAAACTAATAGAATAAAAGGTAAAGAAAGATATTTTATTCCACCACTAAAAACAAAAAAAACAAAGCTTGATATTTTATTTTTTTTCTTAACTAAAAAGTAAACAGCTATAACCGATAAACTTAAGGCCAATAAATCATTATGATTATTAATCAACCCTTCAACAATAATCAAAGGATGAAAAGACAAAATCAAACTCCATTTTTTATTTACTTTATAAGACAAATAAACCATTAAAAAATAAAATAAAAACCAAGTTAGTTTAAACAAAAAAAATGCCAAAAAAAACTTACCAAAAGAAAAAAAAGAAGGAATAGCCGTAATTGCTAAAAAAGTTGGCCCATAAGGATAAGTCCTATGCGTCCAGTGCATAAAGCGAGTCCAAGAATCATTGGAAAAATCTAAAGCAGAAAACTGATAAGGATTTTTACCATAAAAAGTTAAAATTTTAGCATCAAATAAATAGTTAAAAAAATCATGAGATAAAAAAGGATAGGAAAATAAAGTAATTATCCCAATTAAAAATGCTGTTCTTAAAACATTAAATTTTTTCTTTTGAAAGTAGAAATAAAAATAAAAAAGCGCTAAAATAAAAAAGACATAAATCAACATTGACCAAAACCTTTGATAATAACCAAAATACACCATAAAGTTTCTAAAATAAGTCCAAGAAGAATGATTAAACAAGGTAAAATTAGGATCAACTAAAGAATATGAGTAAAGAGAAAGAAAAAAAATTAATAAAAAATAAAAAAATATCATATTCTCTAATTGGTAATTTTAAAATTTTATTTATCAAATATCAAACTCTAATTATCTTTTTAATAATATCAATAATTTTTATAATCTTTTCATATTTTCGCTTTTACAACCTTGAAAAACGTTTTGTTTTTGATTGGGATCAAGAAAATATTTGTTATTCGGTAAAAAATATCATAAATGGCAAATTAACTCTTATTGGTCCAAGAGTTGTCAGTGAGGCAGGATTTTTTTTAGGACCTTATTTTTCCTATCTTTTATTTCCTTTTTTCCTAACCACAAAACTTCACCCAAAAGCTTTAATTTTTTTTGTTGTTTTTATCAATATTTTATTTTTTTGGGTTTCTTTTTTTGTCTTAAGAAAAATTTTTGGTAAAAAAATTGCTATTTTATTCTTATCTTTTTGGACAATTAACTTCTTTTTAATTCACTTTGACACAATTGGTTGGTGGCCGGTATTTTTACCTTTGGGAATAATTGTTACCTTTTATTTTTTAAAAAAAATTTACAAAGAAAATAAAAAAATCGATTGGATAATTTTGGGAGGAATTTTAGGTTTTTTTACTAATATGCATTTTCAGTTTTTTTTTATTATCTTTTTTTCTTGTGTTTTCTTATTAATTGGATTATTAAAAAAAGAAATTACTCTTAAGATAAAAAATATAATTCTATTATTTATTTCTTTTATTCTAATGTTTTCTCCTCTTATTATCTTTGATCTTCGTCATCAATTTTTAAACATCAAAAATTTTTTTAACTTTTTCTTTGGCTCAGAAAAAGCTTTAAATAAAGATTTTTTCATTTGGTGGTCGGTTTTTGGCAATTTTTTAAAACCTCTTATTTTAGTCAGCGATCCTTTTAAAAACCAATGGCCAGTAAAAATTTTTTATTTTTTAAATCTTTTTATTATTTTTTTTCTTCAAAAAAAAGAAATGAGTTTTAAAAAAATATTTTTTCAATCTTTTTTAATTTTATGGATATTTTTTTCTTTTGCTTTTATGTTTTGGGGTAAAAGACCAGCAGAGTACTATTTTATTTTTTTATACCCTTTTATTTATCTTACCTTAATAAACTTTTTTATCAAAATAAAAAAATCATTATTTTTAATATTTTTTTTAATTTTTATATTTCTCTTAACTAAGGAAAGTATTATTTATAATTTAAAAGACAATTATTTTGGTTTTTATTATAAAGAAAAAGTGGCAAAGATTATCAAAGAAAAAACAGAAGGTAAAAAATTCAACATCTCTTTTGATGTCCCTTTGGGAATGAATCATGGATTTAAATATTTCTTTGATTGGTATCAAATACAACAAAGCGGTAATTTTTCTCATCCATTAATTGAAGTGCGTATTCCTCCAAAAAAAAATGACATTGTGGTTGAAAAAATCGGCATCAAAATCCCCAAAGAGATTTTTAAGGAATAACCAAAACCATTCCCACCTCAATAAGATCGGGATTGGTTAGCTTATTGGCCTCCATTAACTTTGGCCACTGATATAAATCACCGTAAAATTTTTCGGCAATTGATGATAAAGAATCACCTTCTTGAACGACATAGGTTTTTGTTTTTTTTTCTTTTTTGGCTTTTGACAAAGAAGGCGTTGGGGTTATTTTTTTAAATAAATTAATATCTTTTGGAAGAGTCACTTTAAAATTTTTAAAGTTTTTAACAATAAAATTTTGATAAATTAAAGAGGCAAAAAAATAGGAAACAAAAAAACCAATAATTAAACTTAAATATTTCTCCTTCAAAAGATTAAAAATCAACTTTTTATAATCCTCCTTCTTATAATAAACTTTTTTCTTTCCCATTTTGCCCTATATTATACAATAATTTTTTTTATTTTGGGGAAGTTAAATATGGATCTAAATTAAAAATATAAGGGTTCAAATATAAAACCATCTCTGACGTGGTAAAACAACCCCAAGAGTGAAAATTTACAATCTTTCAAAATATTTTTTAATCTTTCTTGCCATAAGTTTTCGTCGAAGGATTAAAAATCGCTGATAATCATCTTTTTCCATCTCAAAAATTTCTTTTGGGATACAATTTTCTTCAAGGTTTTTGAATAAATCTTCTTCTTTATCTATCCCCCCATACTTTAAATTACCACCGCGACACTGCTCTAAAACTTCGGCAAAATAAACTTTTGGAGATTTGGCGCCAATAGTAATATTCACCTCACTTTGGGCCATCACATAATTGGCAATTTGGTTATAATCACCGCGGGAAAAATTGTATTTTTTAAGATACTGGCGGGGAAAAATATGATGAACATCACCTTTTATCTCAATTAAATCTTTAACCTTTATATCTTTTGACAAAAACCCGCGATCATTATCGATAACCTGAGCGGCAAGATAAAGATTAAAAAATGGACTTGAGGCAACTGAGGTATTCATCTGCTGTGGCAAAGCCTCTTGCCAAAAGACTTATGAAAGCTCAGCATTAATAACACTTTCTAAATATTCTTTTGCTCCAATTTTATGAATTTGTCTTATATCATAGTCAAACTTTGATTCTGCTGAGCCAGAATAACGCCGAGTTAAAATCGAAAAAACAAACCAACGCCTAACTAATTTTTCAATTAAAGCTCGATTAAAATTAAGATCTTTTAAAGTCAAATATAAAATATAAGAAAAATTTAAAGCATTCTGTGAGCCTATCATTTCAGGATCTATAAATCCAGCTGATCGAATAATCATTACAAAAGTTTTAAAGTTATTTTCATTCATAAAATCAAAAATTCCTTCTTTTAAAAGATTAAAAGATTCCTCAGCAATTCTTTCTTCATATTCTCGAGTTTCAAAATTACGACCCGATAAAAGTGAGACTAAATCTTGAAGTTTTCCCCGTTTGAATTTATAAGTAAAAGCCACCCGAAGCATATTGGTATAGGAAGGATCAAAAAGATTGTCGTTTTCCTTTTTTAACCATTCCATTTTTTTAAAATACAAAGTATTGGTGAAGTCTTTATCCAAATTTTTTAAGTTTTCATAAAACTCTGGTTTAACAGCCAAATGACAAAAGTAATCAATTGCTTTTCGCAAGTTAATTCCATCAAATTTTTCATTAACAGCAATCTTTGACATGGCAAAATCAGCTTGACTTAAAGAAACACCAGCCGAATTAATTCGAACAAAAATTTCATTGACTGTGTCAATATCCAAATCAGAGTTAAGTTCAATCAAACCAATGTGGTTATTAACAATTCCTCGAAGTGACTCCAAACTTTCAAAAATATCCTCTTTTTTATAAGATGGATTAAGTTTACAATATTCTTCAACCATTTGATAAAGCTTAAATTCAGGCGAAAAAACAAGCGAAATATCTTTTATCCAACTTTTATCTTTTTCAATGGCTGGATTGGCAACTTCAAATCTTTTTTCCACCGGATGAAAGGCAATTTTAATCCGCCTTTTTTGATAATCCTTATCAACGATCTCCCAACCTAAAATTGAGGTCATAAGAGCGGTAATTCTTTGCTGGCCATCAATTAAAATTCTTTTTCCAAAAGCGATTGAACCATCTTTTAATCTTACATTTGGATTGCGCCATAAAATAAGATAACCAACAGGATAACCTTGATACAAAGAATCAATAAAGTCTCTTACCTTTACCCCATCCCAGACAAAAGGCCGCTGAATCTCAGGGACAGCAATTTCTTTGGAGTTAATCCATGATAAAAGAGTTTGAATTGGATGCTGATTAACTGAATATTTTTGTATGGGCATAAAGTTTTAAGAGTAAAAATTGTAATCTTTAAAGATATAAAAAGCCTGTTCATATAAGTCTTTAGTTAAAGGTTCTATCTCGGTAGTTTTAACATTGTTTTTAAGAAGTAGGAATCTTATCTTATCTCTAATTCTTGCTTTGATAATCTCATTATTAGTCCAATCAATAATCAAATCACGCCGAATTTCTCTCACTAAATCTTTGATAATTTTTTTTAATTTCTCATCTTCAAAAATGTTTTTTTTACTTTTTATCGCATCATAAAAAACTAATTCCTCATCCGATAAACCTATCTTTTTCACTTCATCATCAACTTTTTTTATTTCTTTGGCCAATTCAACCAATCTTTCTAAAATTCGGCTAGCACTTATTAATCGATTTTCATAATTTTCAATCAATTTTTGCACCGACTCCAAAAGTGAGTAATAGCGGAATTTGTTTTTTTTAATTCTTATCTTTAATTCATCCTCTAAAATTTTTCTCAATATCTCTATTGTTAAATTTTTGTATTTTAACTCTTTTGCTTTTTTTAAAAATTTCTCATTCAATAAACTGATGTCTAATTTTTCTTTTTGCTCAAAAGAAAAGATATCAATAATTCCTTCAGCGGCAATACTTTTTGAAATTAATTCTTTTAATGGTTCTTCTAATTTTAGATCATCATTAATAATTGGTGTTTTTACTTTTATTTGTTTGATTAAGGCTGCTCTCACAGTTTTGAAAAAATCGATCTCTTTTTTTATCTCATAAGCTTCTTTTGAAGGCATTAAAAAGTTATGAAGTTTAATTAAGGCTAAACTTTCTTTTAAAAAACTCTCCTTTCTTTTTTCATCAAGACTTCCAGTTTTTTGATCAGTAACGATATGATTTAAAGCTTTTTGAAATAGTTGGGCTAATTTTTCACCAGTTAAATATTTCCAATTTAGGTAATCTACTCCCTCAAACATTGCCTTAACAATATCGTATTTTTCAAGCATTTTATTTTTTATTTCTTCAATTGGAGTTAAAGCTTCATCTTTAAACTTTGAATCAAATAAATTTAAAGCCTTTTTTAAATCATCGGCAATACCGATATAGTCAACTATTAAACCACCTTGTTTATCTTTATAAATTCGATTGACTCGAGCAATTGCTTGCATAAGTGTATGATTTTTTAATGGTTTGTCAAAATACATTGTTGTTAAACTTGGGACATCAAAACCAGTAAGCCACATATCACAAACAATAACCATTTTTAAAGGGTTATCGGGATTTTTAAATCTTTTTTCAATTTCGTCACTGTCTATTTCTTTTTGAATTTGATCTTTAAAATCATAGGGATTAGATATAACCACCGCTACCTCAGGCGCACCAGGAATTTTTTTGATTAATTGATACATTTCAACTGCCACATTGCGACTGATTGTAACAATCATTGCTTTTCCACCAATTGATCGATTGTTATAATGATAAACAATATCTTGAGCAATTTTCTCCAAGCGATTATTAGCCATAACTAGCGATTCTAACTTAGTTATTTTCTTTTTTAAAGTTTCTTTTATAGGAAAATCAACCTCCTCAGTTAACTGATCAAATTCTTCATCAATAAAATAATTAGTAAGATGTAAGGGAACTAATCTTCCTTCATAATATATCTTTACCGTTGCTCCATCTTCTATTGATTGACTAATGGTGTATTTGTCAATATAATCACCAAAAACATATCTTATATTTCTTTCGTTATTTTCAATTGGCGTTGCGGTTATCCCCATAAAAGAAGCATTAGGAAGTGCTTTTCTTGCTTTGGCAGCCAAAACCGCATATTGAGAGCGATGAGCTTCATCGGCAATAACAATAAAGTTTTCTTTTTCAGAAAGAACTTCATCAATATCAGCAAATTTTTGAATGGTGGTAAAGATTATTTCTGCTCCGGCGTTTTTTAATTTGTTTCTTAAATCTTCTATTGTTTTTGCTTGTTTAGCAAGATATTGATAGCCTGTTCTTAAAAATGTTTTGTAAAACTGACTATCTAAGTCATTTCTGTCAGTTAAAAATAAAAAAGTTGGGCTTTTTAGTTCTTTGATTTCTCTTATCTTATTGACGTAAAAAACCATTGACAAGGTTTTGCCACTGCCTTGAGTATGCCACAAAATACCAATTTTTCCATCGCCTTTTGGCTTTATTTTTTCAAGAGTTTTAATAATTGCTTTGTTAACGCCAAAATATTGATGATAAAGACAAATCTTTTTTGTATATTTTGATGTTTCTTTTTCACTATCAGCCTCAAAGACAATAAAGTTTTTTATAATGTCCAAAAGTCTTGTCTTTTGAAAAATGCCTTTAACTAAAACCTCAAGTTCTGAGACTCCCTCGTTTTTTTCTTCAGGACTGTTAATCCCCCGCCATTTCTTAAACCATTCAAAAGATGAAGAAATCGTCCCATATTTGGCTTCCACTAAATCACTAATAACTAAAATTTGGTTGTATTTAAAAATTTCTGGGATATCTTTTTTGTACTCTTGAAGTTGTTGGTAGGCTGTTTGAATTGTTGCTTCTTCAATGGTTGGATTTTTTACTTCAAAGATAGCTACTGGAATACCATTGATAAAAATTACGACATCAGGTCGGCGGATTTTTTCTAATCCTTGAACTGTAAACTGATTCACAACCAAAAACTCATTGTTTTGCGGATTTTCAAAATCAATAATCTTGACAAACTCGCCTTTTAAGCTACCTTTTTCATCTTTAACATCAACTCTTATTCCGTTTTTTAAATTTTGATATATTTCTTTGTTGCTTAACTCTAAATTGGGAAAGTTTATTGTTTTTATTTTATAAACTGCCTCATCTAAAGCTTTTTCAGGTAAAGAAGGATTAAATCGTCTTATTGCTGCTTTTAATCTTCCCTCAAGCAAAACCTTTTCAAAATCATTACGCTCCACCAAAACTCCACCCGGTGAAATCTCGGGACCAAACTTATACTCATACCCCAACCCTTTAAACCAATCAATCACTGGTTGTTCGGTTAGAGTATTTTCTGATAATTTAATCATTTAAAAAAATTATTGACTTTTAATTTTTAATTTTAGTATAATTGATATCGCAGGTGCTTAACAGTCCTTGAACTGTTAAGTAAGTGAGCATGCATTGAATGCATACCTCACTTTCCTGCATTATTATTTAATTAACTTCGTTTTCCATTTTACCTTCCATTCATTAAAATTTTTACCTTTTATTTTTTTTAACTCATCTACTTCTTTGACTAGTTTTAACTTAATTTTATCTTTACCTTTATATAATGAACCTCCCAATAAAACATCAACCATTTGTACTAAAAGTACTCCTTGGCTTTCAACTTGCAAAACATCCCAAAGTTGAGGAACAACTGATGGTAAGGTAGACAGTGAATGAACGGGTGCTTTTTTAGGTTTTCTTAAATAATCGGCAATTAATGTAGTTTTTTCCTCAGGATATAAATTTTTTTGAAGAAGTAGCTTGGTATAGCGAAGATAGCATTCCCAAGCTTCTAAATAATCTTTAGGTGGATTAAAATTAGAATCATCTAAATTAACTACAAAAGAACAAAATCGCCAATTTTTATCTCTTGTTAATATTTTAAGACAATTTTCATAAAAAGGAAGTGATTTTTGTGTAACAGCGGAAAATTTAAACTCTAATCTTGTTGGGTCTTTTTTTAATTTTGAACACAAAGCTTCAAATTGATTATGTAATTCTATAATTAAGTCATCTGGGTTTGAGTGAATGATTGCTCCAACAGCAAAATGTCTAATATTATGGCTCTTTACATTTAAAGTTCCAGATTCATCTAAAAAGCAAAATGTTGGTTTAATCATAAATTGTTTAAAGATTAATCAATTTTTTATGATTGTGATTATTTTTAATTTATAAAAACTTTTCATATTGTATTCTAATTTTTTCTAATAAGGAATTTGAAGTTTGTGCATAAATTCGTGGTAGTTTTATTCCATCAAAATCACCAAAATCAATTTTTGCAAAACTAAGCCAATTATTAAACATATTATAAGCAATAGCAAATAATTGAATACCAAGTGAAGAAGGTGTAAATTCTACATATTTAATTATTTTATTATTTTTTAATTTATAATGATGAGTTTCTCCATCTGCAATTAAATTTTTGGCATATAATCCAAAGATAATACTACCAATATCGTTTGTTTTGAATTCTTCAGATATATCATATAAAGTAAAGAATAATTTTTCTTTTCTAACTTTAATATCATTCCCTGGATTAAAAAAATTTTTTTTAAATTCATCATTAATTAGAATTTTATTGAATATTCTATAAATTATGTAATGCATCTTTAATTGACCAGAAGATAATGATTTAATAATATCTAAATAAAAAATCGCAGAATCATTTTTTCCGCTTTTACTTCTAGATGACGCCAATATTCCGCCAAAATATTCAGCGCAGATATCTTCGTCAGTAAATGATCCATTCCAAAAAACATCGCGCACAACTCTTAAATTAGCTATTTCTCCATCTTTTGGATTTTTTATTTTTTTAAAGGCTTTTTTTAAAATCAGAATTATATTATTTTTTGTTTTAATATAAAGATTCTTTAAATCAACGCCAACTTCTTTACTTGTTGGGCCTAAAACATTTTCTATAAGATTATCTATTGATCTTGGCATAATTAAATTATTTCTCATATTCTTAGGCTTTTTATAAAAACTTAACTTCTAAAAAATATTTATCTTTTGTTTTACTATATTCTTGAGTCATCCTTATTTTTGTTACTTGACAGTCATCTAAAAAAACAATAGGATTCCAATGAAAAGTAAAACCATGCGAACCACCAAGAGTATCACAAATACCAGATAAATAATTCCAAAGCGGCTTATTTCCATTTTTTCTAACGTAGTGGAAATTTATTTCGACAGGGCCTTTGTGATAAGAAATTTCTCCCATTGCTTTTTTTGCTGCTATTCTCAAATTAAGAAATCTTTGATGAGCGGGGTGTTTTGGATTTCGAATAGAAAACGATATATCCTTATGTGGCGGAATGTTTGTTACTTTTATATGTATTTTTTTAATACTCATATCCTTATTTTACAACTCATAAACTTTGATAACAGCAAATCACGCAAATTGGCTAATGTCTGGTTTTCTTTTTTTAATTTATATACTTTTACTAAAATCGGTTCAATCTTTTTATTAAATTCATTAAGCAGATCTTCAGGTGGAACTAAAAATTTAATTTGTTTTACATTTGTGTTGGTTATTGCTTCTTGAACTGCTCCTTGAACCAAAGTGTCTTTTATTTGATGAAATTTTTTTGAATTAATAAATAAATATAAATAATAATGCATATTTCTCAATGCTTTAATTCCCATAAAACCCGTTGATATAATATATTTTTCAATATCCTCTTTATTACCTTCAAAAAAGAATAAAACTTTGTAAGTATTTATCATTTTTGCAAACCAAATGCTATTCAAAATAGGCTCCATATTAGCTCTTATTGGTCTTTTTTCATATTGAATTTTTATTTTTTCATTTATTATTTCATTCTTCTCTACATCAGCGGTGGCTAAATATATTTTTTCTCCTATGAATTTTTTAATCCCGGGTTTTATTATTTCGCTATATATTCCATCACCCAAATATCCAATTTTCCAATTTTCCAATTTTGACTTTTGATTTTTGACTTTTGACTTTTTCTCCAACCACTCCCTAAAAATCTCCTGCGCCATTTGTTCTAAAGTTTTAATAATCTTATTATTTACCTCAATCTTCTCATCAAAAGCAGAAAGAATCTCCGCAATCCTTTTTTGCTCGTTGATGTCTACAGGAACATACACTTCTATATTTTCAAAAGCCTCTCTTTCTACTCTTTGCCTTCCTGAAGCTCCAATCATACATTGTTCAGCAGATTTTCTAACTTTATTAGTTAGCAACAAATAATAAATAAATCTACTATCAGAAATTCCATTTATAGCTCTTAAAACAAAAAATTCAGTTGATCCAAAAGCAGGTTCATTAAGATTTTGAATATAGGCAATTTTTCCATTTTCTAAACAAGGAGTTATTCGAGCAAAAATTACATCTCCATTTTCAAATCTTGCTCCTGAGCCATTGAAAATTTTCTTCTTAAACCATTCAGAAATTAGTGAAAATGGTTGAACATCAACCATATCAACATAAAAATATTTCCTACCTTTTTCTAATTTTATAGGAGGATTAATTTCTAAAAATTCCCCCAACTTCACCTTCCGCCAAGTTTTATTTTTTATATTTGTCATTTTTAGCTAATGAAAATCAGTTTTAGTAATTGTAAAAAATAAGCAATCCCAATAAGAAAAATTCCTATATAGCCGAGTTTCTTATATGTACGACCCTTTTTCTTTTCATTTTCGTTTTCTTGCTCACAGATAAGATGAATATGACCTTCGGGATCCACTTTTGGAGGTAAGCCAAATTTGAAAATCAAAACTGTGCCAATAAAACCTAGAACCGCACTCCAAAAATCTATATTTTTTATAAGATGAAAAAATAAATTCATATCTGAAAATTTTAATTTTGACTTTTGCATTTTGAACTTTTAATTTATTTTGACTTCACCTTCCGCCAACCTTTGGGTAAACTCCCTTTTTTAACTTGTGATTTTTCTTCTTTCATTTTTAACTTTTAATTATTAACTTTATAGATCTGGAAAAAATCGACGATGACAAAATTAGTTTTGACATATTTAAATCTTTGTGTTATCTTTTATTTTAAAGAATATATATTATTTAAAAAATATTGTATAATTTAATTAATACTATCCTTAGAGTAATCCGCTTAATGAAACGTGCGAAGTTCGCACTTCCCTTAAGTGGATAGTTCAAGCGGATTACTCCGAGTATAGTATTTTTTATTAAGAATATCGTGAATCTTTCCAATTTTATTTTTGATTAAATCATACCAACGATAATTTCTTCTCTCAAAAACTTGAAAGACAGCATAAGCCACATAATCAGCCACTTGTAAACCAGCATGAGTATAATGAGGATTATGTTGATAATTAATTTTAATCTTTGTATTTATCTTTGGATGATTTTTTAAATATTCCAAACGGATTCTTTCCACCTCTATTTCCAACTCTTTACGAATCTTAAGTTTGCTATCTTTTCGCGAAAAAACTACTTCAGTATTCTCTACCTGATGACAAAGATTTTTTAAAAGTTCACCCGCCATAATTCCATATAATCTTGCCGGATTCCTTTTTAAAGTTTCATAACATTTTAATTTTTCAACCACAAGAACATCAATTTTTATTTCAAGCGAATTAATAAACTGATAAAACCTCTCTTTTACCTTAGGATAGTCAAATTTAGCATGAAAACTGTCTAAAACATAAGCTGGGGAAAAAATTTTTACCAAAGATTGGTCCTTTAATAATTTAGTTTTAAAATCATTGATTTGTTGTTGAAGTAATAGATGATTATTAGATCTTATTGCTGATAAAACCAAATATTTTGAAGCAACTCCTTTTTTTACTAAATTTTCTCCTTTAGCGGAATAAACCTCTGGTTTACCTGATTCATCAACAAAAATATAATTCATCGAGTGAGACATAACATCAAGTTATTAAAAATTAATTTTTTTAAGATTTTCCCTTATCTTTTCCTCCAATTCTCTTCCCTGTTTAAAAAACTCCTCCAAATCAGCAGTTAACTTTTTCATCTTTTCCTCAAAAGGAACACCATCATCTTCTTCCTCTTTTACCCCAACATATCTTCCTGGAGTTAAAACATAACCATTATTTCTTATCTCATCTAAAGTAGCAGATTTACAAAAACCAGGAATGTCTTTGTATTCACCAGCGCCTTCTTCACCTCTCCAGGCGCGGACAGTTTTGGCAATTTTTTGAATTTGTTCATCAGAAAAGATAACCTGTTTTCTTGAAATTGGTGTAAAAATTTCTCGAGCATCAATAAACAAAGTTTCACCTTTTCGACTGCGAAAGCGGCCATCAGCTTTATTTTTAGTGATAAACCACAAAGAAACCGGTAAAGAGACATTAAAAAAAAGTTTTGGCGGACAAGCGATAATTACATCAACCAAATCATCTTCAATAATTTTTTTTCTTATCTCTCCTTCTTTTCCAGAAACTGCCAAAGCACCATTGGCCATAACAAACCCAGCCATACCGTTAGGAGCTAAATGATAAATAAAATGTTGAATCCATAAAAAATTGGCATTGCTTGCTGGTGGAATTCCATATTTTAAACGGGGATCAGACGGTGAAAGTCTTTTTGGCTCCCAAGAAGCATTAAATGGCGGATTGGACAAAACAAAGTCAAAACGCATATCCAAAAACTTATCATCATAATATGAATTACCTTGTTCAATAGTTCCGGTTAATCCTCGAAGAGCCAAGTTCATCTTACAAAGCTTCCAAGTAGTTTGATTTAGTTCTTGACCATAAAAAGAAATCTTATTTCTATCTTTGAGATGATTTTTAAGATACTCACCTGATTTAACAAACATTCCGCCACTACCACAAGCAGGATCAAAAATCCTTGCTCCCTCATACGGCTCTAAAATTTCAACTAAAAGTTTAACAATTGATGGCGGAGTAAAAAACTCACCTCCTCTTTTTCCCTCTGAATCAGCAAACTGGCCTAAAAAATACTCATAAACATCACCAAGTAAATCTTTTTCCTGTTCAAAATCATAAAAGCTAATTTTTGAAAAAAGATTAACTAACTCCACTAAAACCTGATTATCAATTAAAACTCTTGAATATTCTTTTGGTAAAATTCCCTTAAGTTGAGGATTTTCTTCTTCCAAAGACTCCATCGCTTCATCCAATAACCGACCGAAATTAGGCTGACTAGAATTAGCCAATAAGTAATCCCATCTGGCTTTTTCTGGCACAAAAAAAACCCCCTCCGACAAGTATGGATCTTTTTGTTCTAAATAAAATTTTCTTGCCTCTTCATTTTCTAGATAATAAGGACTTGATACATCGGACACTTTAAATTCAGTTTTATTTTTTGTTTGATAAAAAGCATCGGAAACATATTTTAAAAAAATTAACCCCAAAACAATATGTTTGTAGTCACTTGGATCAACGTTGCCTCTTAGTTTATCGGCCGCATTCCAAAGCTCTTTTTTTAAATCAACCGGTTTTTTTTCTTTTGATTTTTTGATAACCTCTTCACTGGCTTGTTTTTGACTCTTTTTAATTCGCTCTTTGATATCTTCTGGTAAAGTATCAACCACATATAAAAAACTACTACCTACTTGAATTGTTTTTATCTTTGGCTCATTTTTAAAACGCTTTTGAATTGCTTGACGAGTCACTCCAAGAATATTGGCTAAATCTGAAGTAGAGATATATTGAGGATTTTGATTTTGCATGTAATTTATATTATACCATAAAAATTTTGGTTGTCAAGTGTAAACCAATTTTAACTTTTTAATTAATTATCTCTACCCTATATTCTCCCAAACTCCTCCATTTTTTTCAACTTTTACCATCTTTTGTGCGGCTATTGATAAGATAGGCATAAATTTTTATTTTTAGATTGATTTATTAAAGAATTTTTTTATACAACTGAAAAGTCTTAAAGGCCATTTTCTCAAAAGAGTATTTTTGAAGAATTTTTTGGTAGGAAAATTTTGGTCTTTTTTTTAAAAAATAATTAATCTTTTCTCGAATATCATCTGGGTTTTTGGGGTCAAAAGAAAGGTAATTTTCTCCCCAAAGTTCTTTAAAAACTTTGATGTTTGAGGCAATAATTGGTCTTTCGTAATAGGCAGCCTCAAATAATGTCAGTCCAAATCCCTCCGATAAAGAAGGATGAACTAAAGCCAAGCAATTTTGATAAAACCACTTTAATTTATCTTTTGGTAAATTTTTAATAAGAACAATGTTTTTTAAATTTTTATTCTTTAAAAAACCCTCTATTCTTTTAGTAAAAAAATCATCTATCCCAATTAAAATAAGAGAGTATTTTTTATCAACAGAAGAAAATGCTTCAATTAAATTTTCAACATTTTTATGGGGATAAAAATTACCAACATAAAGAAAAAAATTTTTATAGGGAAATTCTTTTATAATTTTCTTTTCTTTTTTTTCTTCTAAAAGATGATAAGAAACCCCCTCATAAATCACCTCAATTTTATCTTTAAATTTTTGACCATAGTAAGAAATAATCTGTTGTTTAACGGTTTTGGTGGGGACAATCACCTTAACTGAGTTTCTTAACCCCAAAAAAAGAACGATTTTAAAAATCAAATGTTTTAACTTATAAATTAATGGATTTCTTGTTGAGGCACGACCAGTTTTAAACAAAATTGGCGTCATATCATGGATGGTGATTAAAAATTTTCTCCAATAAAAAATTGGGAAAGAAAAATAAGTAAAGTGCATCAAATCAAGATTATCTTTTAACAAAGTCATTAAAAATCCAATTTGTTCAGAGAAACTATGCCAATAAAAGTTGGCCTCTTTTTTGATAATGTTTTTACTTTTAAAATCTATCTTTTCAAAATCATCTTTTAACAAGTAAACGTAATATAGACTATCGGAATCGTTTTTTTTATCAAGATAAAAAAGAAGATTTTGCAGGTAAGTCCCAACTCCTGTTTGATTTAAAAGCCGGCCATCAATACCGATTTTTTTCATAAAGTCTTATCTTTCTATCAAGAAAAAGATAAACAAAAAAATTAATAAAAAAAGGATATCTTTTTTCATAATGTTTTTGATAAAAAATCTTCATTGCTTGATAAAAATAATAACTAGTCCTCCTTTTAACTTCTTTATTTTTCTTTCCTAAACCACTTTTATATTTCAAATGCAAAACGGAAAATAAAGGATAGTAAATAATTTTATAACCTATTTTTCTTATCCTAAGACAAAGATCCAAATCTTCTCCATACATAAAAAAATCCTCATCAAAACCTTTTAATCTTGATAAAATCTCTTTTCTTGTTAAAAAAAATGCTCCAGAAATGGCTTCAACTTCGTGAATTTTTCCCAAATCTAAGTGAATTAGATGATAACCGCCAAAAATACGATTTAAAAAAGGAAAAGAAGCAAAAAATCTCTCCAAACATACAAAGTAGCAAAAACTCCGCCATAAGGTGGGTAAACCTCGATGACAGGCTGGGTCTATATCTTTACTTTCTAAATTAACCCTCACAGTCAAAGCACCAATTTTTTCATTTTTTTCTAAAAAATCAAGAAGAATTTTCCAATTAATATCTGAAATCAAAACATCAGAGTTTAAAAAAAGAATAAATTTACCGGAGGCTTTTTTAATACCTAAATTATTAGCTTTAGCATAACCAAGATTTTTTTTGTTTTCAATAATCAAAAACCTATCTTTTTCTATTGCGATTTTTTTTAACCTATCAACAGTGCCATCTTCTGAACCATTATCAACTACAATTACTTCAAAAGAGATATTTTTTTCTTTTTCTAAAGAAGAAACAAGACTCTTAACGCATTTAAAAGTTAATTCTGAGGTATTATAAGAAACAATAATAACTGATAGATCTTTGTTCATGAATTTTATTTTTATGAGATTATCGTTTTGGTGATTGTTTTTCTCTTCTTGCTTTTCCACCGGTACCAACTTTTCTTCTTTCTCTTACTCTTGAATCAACAGTTAAAAGACTCTCTTTTCTTAAAATTGGTTTATAATTTTCATCAACCAAAACTAGCGCTCTTGCCAAAGCCAAAACAATCGCCGAAAGCCTACCCTTTTTACCTCCACCACTGACTTTTATTGAAATAGCAAATCTATCTTCAGAGTTGGTTAATTTTAGAGGTTTTTTATAAATTGCTTTTTCATCTTCTGCTTGATAAATATAATCAATTGGCTTTCCATTCACAAAAATCTCTCCTTTTTTGATCTTAAAATCGCCAATAACAACTTCCTCATCTTTTTTAGTAATATACAAGCGGGCAATGGCAGTGGCTTCTTTCCTTCGGCCAACTGCCTCATAATATTTTAAATCTTTTGTTTTTTTTGCCATAATAAATAATAAAAATTAAATTTCAACACTTTTAACTTTATCTTTATAAGGATGATCACCATCGACAAATACATATAATCGTGTAATTCGTTTTTTTCTTAACTTATTTTTAGGCAACATTCCCCAAACAGCATGCCTAATAACTTCTTCTGGTTTTTTCTCCAAAAGTTTTTTAAGATTAATTTTTTTTAATCCTCCCGGATAACCTGAGTAACGAGTATAATTTTTTTGTTCTAATTTATTACCTGTAACTCTTATTTTATTTGCATTAATAACCACTACATAATCACCCATATCTAAATAAGGAACATAATTGACTTTATGTTTACCTTGAAGAAATAAAGCAATTTTTGGCGCTATTCTTCCTAAAATTTTACCCGCCACATCAATCTCTAGCCATTTTCGTCTTATGTCTTTTGCTGATACGGGTTTAGTTGAAGTGGTTAAAGCAACCATATATTTATTTTTCTTTAACTTTTTCTTTTTTAACCTTTTTTTTCTTTTTTTCTTCTTTTGGATAAACTACTGGCTTTACCCATTCAATTAAAGCTTCTTCGGCCCCATCCGAATCTCTTTGGCCTAATTTAATAATTCGCACATATCCGCCTGCTGTCTCTTTAAAAACTGGCCCAATGACATTAAAAAAAAGCGGTAAAAGCTTCCTTTTCCCACCAAAATAGGAAAGAAAAAATTTTTTATTTTTCTCATTCTCTCCTTTCATCTTTTCCACTAATTTTTCAATAGCTGACTTTAAGATTTTAGCTTTGGCTAAAGTTGTTTTTATCTTTCCCCGAATTAAAAAATTATAGGTTAGTTTCTTTATCAAAGCCCGAGTGGCATCATAGCCGCCTTTAAATTTGATTTTTTTTACCCGATGACGCATATGCGATTTAAAATCAAAAGTTATAATTTTATTCTTCTTTCAAAGAAATCCCTAACTTTTTTAATTCTTCTCCAATCAACTCAATAGACTTTTTCCCCAATCCCTTCATTGTTGTAAGCTTTTTTTTACCAATTTTCATCAAATCGGCCACAGTCTCAATCTTTTCTTTTAGTAACGCATTAATCACTCGAGAAGGTAAATTTAACTCATCTATAATAATCTCAGAAAAGCGATTGTTTTCTTTTTCTTGTGTATGTAAAGTAGTCAGATCAGCTTTTGGTTTTTGCACATCTTTTCCTGATAAAAGATAATCAAAATGAACAGAAATAATCTTGGCCGCTTCTTTGAGAGCGTCACTTGGAGTGATCCCCCCATTGGTCCAAACCTCCAAAATCAATCGCTCAAAGTTGGTATTTATCCCTACTCTTGCTTCTTCGACTTTGTAATTAACTTTCAAAATAGGCGAAAAACTTGCATCAATTGGAATAAAACCAAATTCTTTTTTTTCTTGTTGTTCCGCTGGTAAAAAACCTATTCCTCTTTCAACCATTGCCTCAAAAACTAATCGTCCCTCATCATCAGTAATTTCAGCAATATAAACATTATCATCAATTGGTTTTACTTCTCCTTTTAAATCTTTGCTATAAACTTTACCCATTCCTTTTTTCTCTAAATAAATTTTAGCTTTACCACCTGATGGTAATTCAAATTTCAAAGACTTTAAATTCAAAACTAATTCCAAGGCGCTCTCTTTCACTCCTTTAATTGTAGTAAAAAGATGGGGAACACCCTCAATTTTTAGCTGAGTAATGGCTGCTCCTTCAATAGATGAAAGAAGGGTTCTTCTTAAAGCAAAACCAAATGTGTGAGCAAAACTTTTAGGAAGGGGACTAATAATAAATTTACCATAAGTGGTATTTTCTTCCACTTTTTCTGTTGAATAATTAGGACTAAGCATAATTTTTTAAAAATAAAAATTTTTAACGGGAATAATACTCAACAACCAACCTTAAATGAACTTGTTTCTCAATCAAATCCGTTGCCGGTTCTCCAATAACTTTTCCTATTTTTCCCTCTCTTTTAAGCCATGAAGGAAAAATTAAATCTTTATTTTCTAAACTTTGCTTAATTTCCGGAATTTCAGTTATTTTTTCATCAGTAAAGCTAATTATATCATCAACCTTTACTAAATAAGACGGAATATTTAAAACCTTATCATTAACTTTAATATGTTTGTGAGATATAAGTTGACGGGCAGAGGCTCTTGTTGGAGCAAATCCTAAACGATAAACTACGTTATCAAGTCTTCTTTCCAAAAATTGACAAAGAAACAAGGCGGTATTACCTTTTTTTTGCGATGCTTTTTTAAAATAGTTTTTCAACTGAGTTTCCGTAATTCCAAACATAAATCTAAGTTTTTGTTTCTCGCGAAGCTGTAAGGCTCGTTCTGAAAATTTGCGTTTGCCTTTAATTCCATGCTGACCGGGTGGAATATTTAACCGTTTAAGAAGTTTTGAGTGAGATTTTGTTCCAGGTGTCTTTAATCCTAAATCTACACCAAGTTGTCTAGCAATTCTGTTTCTTGGACCGGTATATCTCATTTAATTTTTATCACAAAATAAATTTTTAATTTTTAAACTCGGCGGACTTTAGGTGGTCGCACCCCATTATGAGGCACCGGGGTAATATCAATCAATCGTAAAACATCAATCTCTGAATTTCTTATTACTCTCAATGCTGCCTCTCTTCCTGGACCAATTCCCTTAACAAAAACATCGGCATTTTTTAATCCGTATTCAGTAATTGCTTTTTTCAATGTGGCTTCGACTGTGACGGTAGCAGCATGAGGAGTGGACTTTCTTGTTCCAGAAAACCCATACATCCCACATGAACCAACAATAATTGGATTACTTTTTTCATCGGTAATGGTGATAAACGTATTATTAAAAGTAGCCACCACATAGATTTTTCCTTTCTCTACCAACCTTTTTTGCTTTTGTTTGGTTTTTTTCACCATAGATTATTTTTTTGAAAAACTTTTAGCTTCGGTTTGCTTTTTTTGTTTTTGCTGTTCAAGTTTTGCCCAAACCTCTTTTTTTAAAGCACCTACCGTTTTTCGTTTACCTCGCTTCGTTCGGGCGTTTGATCGAGTTCTTTGACCACGCACAGGTAAACCCTCAATATGTCTTATCCCTCGATAACAACTAATTTCTTTAAGTCGCTTCACATTTTCCATAATCTCTTCGCGCAAGTCACCTTCTACTTTATAATTTTTTTCAATAAAATCGGTGATTCTTCTTATCTCTTCTTCTGATAAACTAGCTATTTTTTTATTAGGATCGATATTAGTTGCCCTCAAAATCTTTTTTACTCGACTCCAACTAATCCCATAAATCAAAGTTAAACCATACTCAATCCGTTTATCATCGGGTAAAGCAACTCCCAAAATTCTTACCATTTATTTAATTTATATATAAAAAAACTTTTAACTTAATTAACCTTGTTTTTGTTTGTGTTTTGGGTTCTCACAAATAATATATAATTTTCCTTTTCGTTTTACCAACTGACATTTAGAACAAATTTTTTTTAAAGAAACTCTCACTTTCATAAGATTTATAAACGATAAATAATCCTCCCTCTTTCTAAATCATAAGGGGTCATCTCAACTCTTACTGTATCACCAGGCAAGATCTTTATAAAATTTTTACGCATCTTTCCAGATAAATAACACAAAATAACTTTTTCTGAATCTTTTAATTTTACTCGAAAAAGAGTATTGGGAAGATTTTCAATTACCTCCCCTTCAACGACAACAAAATTGTCTTTCATAAATCTTAAATTCCAATAACTCAATATTTTAACATAAAAAACTTAATTTTAAAAGACTAAGTTAAAATCAAAACCCCTCTTTTTGTTACCGCAACAGTCTTTTCAAAACAAGCCGAAAGACTTCCATTTTTAGTAATAATTGACCAAGAATTATTTTTTTCAACCATCATCTCTTCTGTTCCCATCGAGTAAATCACCTCGATTGCGATTACTAGTCCTGGTTTTATCTTCAACGTTTTTTCTATTGGACGATCTAAAAACCCAAAAACAAACGGATCTTCATGTAAATCTTTACCAATTCCGTGTCCGGTAAGCTGTTTTATCACAAAATAACCATTTTTTTTAATCGTTGTTTCAATCGCCTGAGAAACCTCACCTAAATAACCACCAACTCTTACTCTTTCAATGGCGTTTTTTAAAGCTTTTCTTCCTGTCTCTAAAAACTTTTTTATCTCTCCTTGTTCTTTTTCTCCTACTACAATTGTCTCAGCGCAATCGGTATGAAACCCCTTGTAATAAACACCGATATCAATCGTTAATAAATCTCCTTTTTTTAAAACTCGCGAAGAAGGAGGTGTGTGAACAATTTGCTCATTAACCGGAAGACAAGTGGCAAATTGATATCCTTTCACTTTATCAAAAGAAACTTCGACCTTTTCTTTTTTAATAAGAGATCTCGCTTCCTCTTCAATCGCTTTTGTGGTCATTCCTGGTTTAATTTTTTTTACCAATTGATCAATAATCCAACGAAGTTTCTTTCCTCCTTCCAACATAATTACAATTTCTTCTTCGGTTTTATAATTTATCATAATCAAGAAAAATAAATAACTCGATAAGTTTCTTCTAACTTATCATAAAATTCTTCTTTCGAAAAGTTATTTTTAATCAAAAAATCAGCATAGGCAATCGTTGGCCCCATATTACTTTCTATTAGTTCGCTGATATCTCTTTCTTCCCCAAAAAGACCTGGTCTATCTTTACGCTTTGCCAATCGTTTATATCGTAAATTTTTATCGACAAATAAAGCCAAAATTACTATTCTTACCTTGGGGAACTTTTTCTTCAAATAAAGATATTCCTCAAAAGAACGCATTCCTTCAATAATAACTATCATATTTTTTCTTAACGCCTCTTTAATCTTTTTTTCGTTTAAAACGGCCATTGCCTCCATTCCGTATTTTTGACGAAACTCTTTTCTTAATTTTCGATGAACTTCGTTGGTATGAGATAAGCCATGTCTATCTATATAATCATTAATAATTTTGCCAAAAGAAATCACTGGCAAACCCTTGTTTTCTTTAAAATAATTGGCCGCCTCAGTTTTTCCCGCTCCTGGTAAACCAACAATGATAATGAGAGTCCTTTTCTTTTGTCGCCAAGCTTTAATCTGATTCTCAACCAACTGTTTTCCTAAATTTTTTAGAATCTGTTGATTAACTTCAGCAATAGACCTTTCACCATCGATTTCAACCAAGATTCCTTTTTTCCGGTAGTAATCAATTACCGGTAAAGTATGCTTAAAAAATAACTGAATCCGCTCACGCAAAGCTGGAAGAGTTTCATCCTCTCTTGATGTATCATCTCGATAAAAAAGACGCCAAATCGCTTCTTTTTCTGAAATCTTAAGATAAATTAATTTATCGAGATGATTTTTAAATCTTTTTGCTTGATTTAAAGTTCTTGGAAAACCATCAAGAATATAACCTTTTTTGTATTCGGGTCTTGAAAGATAATTTTCAACAATTTCAATAGTTTTATCATCAGGAACCAAAAGCCCAGCGTTGATCGTCTCTTTAATATATCGACCCAAAGCCGTTTTCTCTTTAGCTATCTGACGAAAGATATGCCCGGTTGAAAGATAGGGAATATCTAATTGTTTAGATAAAAGATTCCCCTGTGTTGATTTACCTGAGCCTTGAATACCGATTAATACAAGTTTCATAATTTAATCAAGTTTTTTTGTCTCTTGGTGAACTGTTCTTTTTTTACAAGCCGGACAATATTTTTTAATTTTTAACTTCTCCGGCGTATTGACCTTATTCTTTTCCGTAACATAATTTAATCTTTTACAACTTTCACAAACTAAACCGAGAAGAAGACGAGAACCTTTTTTTGCCATAGTTTTTTACTTTAAAAACTTGTCATAGTTTTTCATTATTAACTGGGAATCTATCATTTTAAATGTCTCCAAAACTACTGAAACAACAATCAAAACACTTGTGCCTCCAATAACTAAATCAGAAATCCCCGTAATTTTTGCCATAAAAACAGGCAAAACAGCAATTAATCCCAAAAAAAGGGCGCCAACCATAGTAATTTTATATAAAACTTTTTCCAAATACTCCTTAGTGGAAATTCCTGGTCTTATACCTGGAATAAACCCTCCGTTTTTTTGTAATTCTTCAGCAATTTTTTGTGGATTAAAAATAACCATTGTATAAAAAAAAGTAAATCCAATCACTAAAAAAAAGTATATAACATTATAAAAGAAACCCGATGGGTCAAAAATAAAAATTAAAAAATTCCCAATACCAGAAAATATTTTATTTTTTGCGCCGGCTAAAAAATTACCTACAAGTTGAGGAAAAAGAACAAAAGAAACGGCAAAAATAATTGGAATCACTCCCGCTTGAGTTAGTTTTAAGGGAAGAAAGTTAGAAGCCGCTTGATACATACGATTACCTTTAATTCTTTTGGCATAAAAAACAGGAACCCTTCGGGTTGCCTCGCTAACAAAAACTACTAAAGCAATCACCAAAATTGCCAAGATTAAAAATACTATAATATTGAAAATTAATTGACTGTTAAAAATCAAAGCAGTTCTACCAATAAAAACAGGCAATCTTCCCACTATTCCAGAAAATATTAAAAGAGAAATACCATTGCCCAAACCAAATTCAGATATCAACTCACCAAACCATATCAAAATAAAAGTACCAGCGGTTAAAGTAGCGATAAATGAAAAAAACTCAAGCGGAGATAAAGAATTAATAATTTTTTGATTAATTAAAAGAAAATAAATTCCAATTGATTGTAAGATAGTTAATGGTAAGGTTAAAAAACGAGTATATTGATTGATTTTAAATCGACCATATTCACCTTCCTTTCTTAATTCTTCCAATTTTGGATAAACTATAGTTAAAAGTTGAAGAATAATTGAGGCATTGATGTATGGATTAAGACCTAAAGCCATTACTGAAAAATTAATTAAGGTTCCGCCAGAAAAAATATCCAAAAGCGATAAAAATTGACTTTGAGCAAAAAAAGCTCTCAAGCGTACTAAATCAATTGCCGGTACTGGTAAAAAAACAAATAACCTAAAAACAAAAAGAATAAAAAAAGTTAAAATTAATTTTCTTCGCAAAACTTGATCCGTTAAAAGATTATAAATTTTATTTTTTATCTCCTTCATATTTTTTCTGTTCTAATTTTTTTTTATAAAACTCTTTTTTCTTAATTTTTTTGTT
>Ga0197142_1001189_pt1 | contig 24074 bp, 19 predicted proteins | sample GBS60_MetaG_FD_148614 | JGI IMG/M metagenome (GOLD analysis project Ga0197142, IMG submission 148614) | Sediment microbial communities from Great Boiling Springs, Gerlach, Nevada, United States - GBS 60_MetaG | ecosystem: Environmental > Aquatic > Thermal springs > Hot (42-90C) > Sediment... | reverse complement strand
CGGTTTCAACCAATACACCTTTAGAACGGTCATTTTTTAAATCCATTACCCTGAGGGGAAGGGAGAATTTTTCCAGTATAGCTTCTGGCGCTGTATTTCTTTTGTAACACCGAGTGAGCAGGGATGGCAGATTAAAGTAAGAAGCTAGAGTCCACTGGGGAAATCGCCATTTGCGAAAATAATAAGAGGCAGGAGATGGAAAAGTGGGTTTCCCCGCAGCTTGAAAGATTCCGACATATCTGCTGGTCGGAAAAAGAACGATTGGCGCAAGTTTTAAAATAGCCAGTTCTTCGTTAGAGTAGCACCTAAACTGGGGCCGAACACCTAAAGTAATCACAAAAGGACATTTTTTCAGCAAAGCCCCTAGAGCTATAAAACGAGGTCTCATGAAAGCCTGTCCCCAGAATTTATTCGCCCTGGGATACCTTTTGAGATTGCTTTAATGTTACATCCGGTGGTAGACCGTAATTGTAAGATCTCATCCGGAAGTAATTCGTTAAAAGCCCAATGTTGGTATCGACATAGTCGAAAATTTTTATCTTTTTATGGGTATGAGCTAAATTTTTAGAACCACCGTTTCCAGACATAGTGCTAAGACTCTTTAAAGCGTTCAGCAGGGGATCGGTGAAGTAAAGAGGAACGGCCAGGAATACGCTTCTAACCTTTTTAAGATAGGGATAACAGCTGGCCAAAGTCCTAGGAGTGAGTATCAAAACATCATAATCGTCCGGTATATGAATAGGAGGTTCGCTAAGACTTAAATCCCCTGATTCTTCAAATTCTTTTTCTGACTCTTCTTCAAGAAAGGTGTATGGAATGGAAACTCTAAGAACCGAATACCCCCGATCGGATAGAATTCTGTAGAATCTATCTTCCTGAATTGGTCCCCCAGTTACAACAACTGCTGGACCATCCCCTTTCTGTATGGCTTCCTCGATATCCCTTATTATAATGTCGGTTCTTGCCTGATCTTCCATGAGATGCTGAAACATTGCAAGATAATCTGCTCTGGATCGGTATGAATATGTGAAATCTGTTGGCTTTGCCACTATTTCTGCCTTTATGACTCCGCAACCTTCACGAGCACTTTTTGCATCAATTGTGTATACGGGCTCTCCGATGTAGAACCTGATCATCTGGAAGTGTTTATCCTGAAGAGTAAACTCATGGCAGAGTGCCAGCATATACATCGCGTCAAACCTTGGGATGATCTGAGTAACGATCCTGGTTGGGCAACGATGGGCGTCATCCAGAATGATATAGCCGAATTGATCTGCAAGTTCTTCCCAGTACTTAAGGACCTCGCTCGTATGAGCTATTGTTATGTGCTTTCCAATAGTCTTCCGCCCCTGAATGTAAAGCCCTATTTCTTGTTCCGGAATCTGAAGAAAGATTTGTATTTTCCTGTACCAACTATCGAGCAGTTCAAGCTTAGGTATCATCACAAGTGTCGGTTGTTTCCTTTCGCTTATCGTGTATAGCGCAATTACTGTCTTTCCTGTTTTGTAACCACCTACGATAGTTGCGAAATCTTGCTCAAGAACAGCTTCCGCTGCTTGCTGTTGATATTCTTTAAGGTAGCCGTGAAAATCTATCTCGATGGGTGGAAAAGATCTTCGTAAGTCAACCACTTTATATGGTTGCTTGAGTTTATGACAGAGATTTATCAGTTCGTAATAGAATCCTCTCGGAATAACGTAGTATCCTCTAACTTTGCGAATGCATGATATTGTCGGTGGGATGTTCCCAATCCATAGACCGGCATTATGACGACGTTCGTATTCAGGATTTGTAAAAACTAGCTTTTCGTGCAATTTCCGCTCAAAAATCGGGGATAGTCCTCGCGCCGGAATCTTGATCACCTCACCTAACTGAATTGGAATAGCTCTTGTCTGCATAATTCCCAAAATTCCTCCGGTCACTACAATTATGTTCCTACATTTACGGCATGTGAACTAACATTTGCATTGTAACACGGTGGATAAATATTACAAGAAATGGTGGTAGCTTTTGAAGCGGAAGTAAGCAAGAAAAATTTGAATTAAAAATCGTTGCTGGTGTCAGTTATGGAAAATTAAACTTTACCATGTTAACCTTGCTGGCGGAGAGAGCCCATGAGAGTGGTTAAATACTTGACTTCTAAAAGGGATAGGATCCAACTTTCTATTGCTAAAAAACTAACCTTTGTCTTAATAGTTGTTTCTTTGCTTCCTGCCGCTATTTTAGGTCTTACACACATCTTAAACCTCCACGGGTTAACCAAAGCGGCTGTGGAGGAAAGTTCTCTTCATATTGAGAAAAAAGCTCGAGAATCTCTTGAACTAAGAGCTGTTGAGCTTGCCAGCAGAGTAAGCGAATTTCTCCAAGCTGTTGAAACAGACGCGAAATTGCTGTGTCTTCTTCCCAAAAGGATGGAAGTATTTCAACAGTTCTATTTAATGCACAAGAAGACTGTGTGGATGCAAGAGGGAACAAATGACCATCCTGTGGAGGTGTGGCGAGATATTCCCTTATACCGAGAGATTGCTTTCGTTGATTTTTCAGGACAAGAACTGATCAGAATTGTCGACGGTTATCCAGGAGAATTGAGGGATATATCCAAACCTGAAAACACAACTTATAAATCAGAGAAATACTTTCTAGAAGTTATGAAACTTCCCCCGGGTAAAGTCTATGTATCTCATGTTACAGGTTGGTTTGTGTCTTTGGATGAACAGCTGAATGGAGCCAAAGCTTTGGAACATGCCATAGAAGGAAAGAAATACGATGGAGTTGTTAGATTTGCTGTAAAGTGCTCTGAGGATAAAGATGGAACTTCCGGTGTGGTTGTTCTTTCTCTTGATCATCGTCATCTTATGGAGTTCACCATGCATATTCTCCCTACTGAAGAACGATTTGTCGTATTTCCATCCTATTCTAGTGGGAATTATGCTTTCATGTTCGATGATGAAGGATGGATAATATCTCATCCAAAGTACTGCGACATTAGGAGTCTTCGTCCTGATGGAAGCGAATTCGATCCACTTGATCCTTATTACTACGAAAATCTTATGGCGGGAAAGGCTCCCTTTAACCTTGACTATGCAGGCAAGGTAAATGAGAATTACCCAGTTATCGCCTCAGAAGTTCGGAAGGGACGCTCTGGTGTAACCAAAACCTTCAATGTTGGCGGAATACCTCGTGTGATGGCCTATGCTCCTATTCATTACAACAGCACTCCTTACGATCGCTATGGAATTTTCGGCGGCATTACTATTGGCGTTGAAATCTCGAAATTCAAAGAGCCTGTTATCTCTACGGAAAGAGCCATTAAAGAAATGCTTTTTCGTACTAAGACGGAGAGTTTTCTAGTTCTTGTTTTTTCTCTCCTTATTGCGTCATGCGTGGCTTTAGTGCTGGCAAAAACAATTACAAAACCTATACGTCATCTTGCTCAGAAAGCCGTTGAAATTGCTGATAAGAAGTTACCCGAGGATATTATAGTTCATACAGGAGATGAACTGGAGATTTTATCTAAGAACCTTGAAACTATGGCACATGAGATTCACGAACATCGGATGAAGCTTGAACGTTCTCTTGAAGAATTGACACAGTCCAAGAAGAATCTGGAGCAGTACTCTTATGAACTTGAAAGGCAGATATGGATCATTAAAAACATCCATTCTCTAAGTCAACTTATGAGCATATCCTATAAACGGAATGATGTTCTTAGGGCTGTATTGAAAATAGCCGTAGAAGGACTTAGGTATGATAGAGCAATTCTATATCTCTTCGATCCCCAAAGCCGTCAATTGATATGCAAAGGAACCTACCAATTTTCGCCAGACCATGAAAAAATTGCTTTGTCTTCTTCTTTCAACGTAGATCGTCATGACTGTGCTCTAGTGAAGGCTTTTCGCACAGGAAATACTGTGTTTATAGAGAATGTTTATAGAAATGAAAACTTAACCGAGCTGGATAAAAAGATTGCTTTGTCTGGAGGAAGTAAACATATCGTTTGGGTACCCATCAAGAGTAGGGACAAAGTTATAGGGGTTTTAGGGGCTGACAGGATTGGCGAGGAATCTTCAATTGGAACTACAGAAATAGAGGCTTTGGAAATTCTCGGAGGAGATGCCGCCAGAGCTATCGAGTATTCGGAGCTTTACTGGCAATTGGTTAAAGAGAAGAATTTTGTTACTTTGATTCTTGATCAGATTCCTCTTGGTGTTGTTGTTTTCGATGGGCGAGGCCATGTCCGATGGTTTAATCCTTACGCGGAAAGATTTTTTGGAATCAATAGGGAGGAAGTGCTGGAAAAACACTTTCTGGAGGCTTTTAAGGACTTTCCTTCCTGGAATAGTTTGGTACGAGAATGTTTGGAGTCTGGTTGCTCGATAAAAACGGCTATGGAATCAACGGTAACCTTTCCTGATAGAAAAAAGTATGTAATTGAATACTCATCATCAGTGCTTGCTGTTGAAAATTTACCAGAAAAAAATCTTTTAATTTTCTTCCAGGACATAACAACCAGAAAAGAGATGGAAGAACATCTCAGGAGAACGGATCGTCTTGCCAGTTTGGGTGTATTGGCAGCGGGTATTGCTCATGAAATAAGGAATCCTCTTACCGGAATTTCTCTTATGATGGATGACCTTCACGACCGAATTCAGCAAGATGAGTATAAAGAACTTATTAGAAGATCTCTCCAGGAGATAGAAAGGCTTGAAGATCTTGTGAACGGACTCCTGGATTTTGCAAGGCCTTCTAGAAATCTTAATATTGAAAAGGTTCATCTTTCCTCCGTTCTTTCAGATACAATTTTTTTCGTGAGGAAATTAGCAAAAAACAGCAAAGTGAACATAATTACTGAAGTTGAGGAGTCTCTTCCACCACTTTACATAGACAGAGAAAGAATAAAGCAGGTTCTTTTAAATCTCTTTCTAAATGCTATTCAGGCTATGGAAGAAGGAGGAGGAACTTTGTCTGTTAAAATGTTCCTGGTAAGGGCTGAAGATTCAATGATTTCAAAGGATTCCGTTCGCACTGTGGTTTCTGACACGGGCAAGGGAATTGATCCACAGGATTTGCCATACATTTTTGATCCTTTTTTCAGCCGTCGTTCATCAGGATGTGGTCTTGGTCTTGCTATAGCCCACAGTATTATTACGGAGCGCGGAGGAAGAATCAACGTAACAAGTGCTCCAGGTAGGGGTTCAACTTTTTATTTTGATATACCTGTAGAAGGTTGATAGGAGACTGCTGAGGCATGAATGAAGGTAGAATTCTTATCGTTGATGACGAAGATTTTATCTGTGATAATCTCCAACGTATTCTCAGGAATGAAGGATATGAGAGCATTGTAGCATCAACAGCTCGGGAAGCTCTTAATATTGTAAAGAATTCATCCGTTGATTTAGTCCTTCTTGATCTAAATCTTCCTGATATGGGGGGCATCGAAGTTCTGAAAAGGCTCAAAGAGGAAGATCCAGACATCTTGGTAGTAATTATCACAGGTTATGCTTCTGTAGAATCTGCCGTAGAAGCTATTAAGCTGGGAGCATACGATTACATTAAAAAACCTTTTAAAGCAGACGCAATAACTCTCATTGTTAAACTTGCCCTAGAGACGCAAAGGCTTAAGAGAGAAGTTAAAGCTTTTCGTTCTCATCACGATAGTATTCTCAGGGGTAAGCCAATAATAGCAGAAAGCCCAATAACTAAGGATCTTCTTGGAAAGGTCAAAAAGATTGCCGCAGTTTCAGATGCCACTGTGTTGATTACTGGAGAGACCGGTGTAGGAAAAGATTTATTTGCGAGGACTATCCATGCTTTGAGTCCACGATCAAAAAATCCTTTTGTAGAGATAAACTGTGCTGCTCTTCCGGAGCATCTTCTGGAAAGTGAACTTTTCGGATATGAAAAGGGAGCTTTTACGGGGGCCAGGGAAAGAAAACTAGGACTTTTCGAAGTGGCTAATGGAGGTACAGTTTTTCTTGACGAGATAGGTGAGTTGGCCCCTGGGCTTCAGGCGAAACTTCTTCGAGTTTTGGAAGATCGTTCCATTCGCCGTCTAGGGGGAACTCAATCTTACAAGGTGGATATTAGAATTATTGCCGCCACCAACCAGGATCTTCAGAAGTATGTCCGAGAAAACAGATTCAGGAAAGATCTATACTTTAGGCTTAATGCTATTCCTCTTTACATTCCACCTCTTCGAGAGCGGCCCGAAGACATTATTCCTTTAGCAAAACATTTTGTGGTAGAATACAACAAAAAATATAGCCGTAATTTTCTAGGGTTTTCGCCTGAAGCGGAAAAACTTTTGCTGGCTTACTCCTGGCCAGGCAATGTCAGGGAACTTACTCATGTTCTGGAAAGAATATGTATAATGCACGATGACAAGTTAATCGACGTCCATCATCTTCCAAAAGAAATTGCCCAAACTGCGGATATTACCTTTGATAACAGCTTCTTATCTTCTTTTAACATACCCATTGAAGGAATGAATCTGGAAGAAGTATTGGAAAGGGTCGCTCTCTCCTTCATAAAGAAAGCCCTCCAACTTGCCAACGGAAATGTGTCTCAGGCGGCAAAACTTCTCGGAATTCCAAGAGGAACTTTGCGGTATAAGCTAGAAAAGTATCAGCTTACAGGATTCAATAGTAATTCCTAGGCTTGTTCACCAGGGTGGCTAATTTTAGCCACATTGTCGCAAATTTTCGCCACAATGACATACAAAAACCTCAAAATTTGTTCCTGACCATCTAATCTTCCCACTAACTGAAAGCTATAGAATCTTGCACGGATCTTGCATGGCGCCCCAATGCCCCAGGGCGCCCTTTAATTGGTGGGCATTGGAAAATAGGCATGGTTTATCGTTTAAGAAACACGGAGTGGGGATATGTTAGCGAAAGGACTTGTTATTGCTTTTGTTGGAATGGTAGGCACTCTTCTTACTCTCTGGTTGCTTACCCTTATTGTAGAAGGTCTGAAAAGACTATTTCCGTATCGTGAAGAAGAAGAGACTAATGACAAGGGGAGGTCCTGATGGAAGAGATTATCGTCACTGGCATTTCGGCTCTTATTTCTGGTCTTAGCGCTATTACCATTCAGAACATCATAATGATCGCTGTAGGATGTGGCCTTTTGTATCTGGGTATAAAAAAGGGATATGAGCCACTTCTTCTTGTTCCTATTGGCTTTGGAGCGATTCTTGTAAATATTCCTCTCGCCGATCTAATGGGATCTGACGGTCTTTTAAGGCATTTTTACGAATTCGGCGTTGCTAACGAGGTTTTCCCATGCCTCATATTCATCGGCATTGGCGCCATGACGGATTTTGCACCTCTTTTAGAAAATCCTCGCATTCTTCTTCTAGGAGCAGCCGGACAATTCGGCATATTTATCACCTTTCTTATAGCACTTCTTCTTGGTTTTAATCTTCTGGATGCCGTATCAATTGGCATTATCGGTGCTTGTGATGGCCCTACCGCTATTTATGTGACCTCAAAATTTGCACCTCATCTTCTTGGAGCAGTTTCTGTAGCGGCGTATTCTTACATGTCTTTGGTGCCTCTTATTCAGCCTCCTATTATGCGAATGCTCACCACCAAAAGGGAAAAGCTCATTAGAATGGAGTATCCTTCTCAAAAAAGTGTATCAAAGAAGGTGAAACTTTTCTTTCCTATCATCGTAACAATCGTTTGCTGCATCATCGCCCCTTTGGGCACTCCTCTGATGGGTATGTTAATGCTCGGCAATTTAATGAAGGAATCGGGGGTTGTTGCTCGTCTTACGAGAGCATCTGAAAACGAAATAGCAAATATTGTTACCCTTCTTCTTGGTCTTTCGATAGGTGGGACAATGGACGGAAATGTTTTTCTTAAACCTCAGACGCTCATCGTTCTCGCTCTTGGATTGCTAGCCATCTGTTTGGATACGGTAACGGGTGTTCTTTTTGGGAAACTCATGTGTTTCTTATCAAAGGGCAAAATCAATCCTCTTATCGGTGCTGCCGGTATATCGGCTTATCCCATGGCGGCCAGAGTGGTTCAAATAGAAGGTCGTAGATACGATACAAATAACTGGCTTCTTATGCATGCCATGGGAGCCAATACGGGAGGCCAGATCGGATCTGTTATGGCAGCAGCAATAGTGTTGTCTGTTCTAAAGGGTGTAGGACTAGGCTAAGCCTTAATGGCTGTAGGGATTAATGCCTTCCCTGCTTTTTTAATAGAAAAGATTAGAAGGGAGCCGTTAACATGAAAGCAAAAGATTTGATGATACCAATTACAGATTGTGCGAAAGTTGCAGAAGATAGATCCATCTATGATGCCATTTTAATGATGGATGCCTGGAGAGCTCGCTCTGCTCTTGAGTATAAACCACGGGTCGTTTTTGTTCATGATCAAGATCTAAAAATTATTGGATATATTCGTCTTGTTGATGTGGTAACCGCCCTTGGAAATAGCCTGGGAAATCACCCCTCCTCTTGGGAAGAGCTCTTAAGGCAAATTAGAGGATTGATTCACGAATTACCTGTTAAGGACATTATGTATCACTTTTCGGAGAAAGAATACGTGTCTGAAGACATGCCCTGTGAGCAAGTCTTTATGCATATGGTGGCAGGACCCTATATGTATGTAGTTGTTGTTTCTGGCAATGCCACAAAAGGGATCATTCGCTTGAGCGACCTTTTTAGTGCGTTGTGGAAAAACGCTAAAAAGCCATTGGAATAAAAAGTGATGGGGGGAACCATGATAGGCAACGAAAGTATTACAGGAAAACAGCTAAAGCCTAAACAAGAGGAAATCAGAGAAGTTTTGTCAGAAAAAGAAGAACGATTTGAAAATTGGAGAAAGAGCATAGGACTTTTTTTGGGACCTCTTGCAGCTGTTATTGTCTATCTTATTCCTATGCCGTCTTTAACCCCTAAGGCACACATCCTCGCTTCCATCGTTACCTGGACCGCAGTTTGGTGGATCACGGAGCCTATTCCGATTCCCATGAGTGCACTCTGGGGAGCAATTCTTTGCGTAGTGTTAGGGGTGGCTGATGTAAAGAAGGTTTTAGCACCTTTTGCCGATCCCATTATTTACTTGTTTTTCGGAAGTTTCATTATTGCAGAAGCCATGAGCATTCATGGTTTGGACAAGCGGTTTGCTTATGCCATTATGTCGATACGATCTGTAGGAAACAGCACAGCTAAAATATTGCTTGCCTTTGGTGTTGTTTGTGCTTTTCTTTCCATGTGGATAAGTAATACCGCTACAACGGCTATGATGTTTCCAATAGCTCTTGGAATAGTTTACTCCATCGCCGATATTATACATCGCCAAACTGGAAAGCCTGTAGATCCAACAAAACTTCGCTTTGGAACGGGAATGATGTTGATGGCAGCTTACAGCGCTTCTGCAGGGGGAATCGCAACCCCGGTAGGAACTCCTCCAAACATCATAGGCATAGCCATGATAGAAAAGTTTTGCAATGTAAAAATTGCTTTCTTCCAGTGGATGGTTTTCGCCGTTCCTTTGCTTATCTTCTTGTATTTTCTCCTCTTTGTTTTGATGTACTACCTGCATAAACCTGAAGTATCTCGTTTGGAAGGAGGAACAGACTATATAGCTAAAGAACGGGCTTTCTTGGGTCCTTGGACTAGGGGGCAGAAGAATGTAATGATAGCCTTTCTTATAACAGTAGCTCTCTGGCTTATCCCTGGCATTATTGCTATTATCTATGGAACAGGAAGTCCAGTGTACAAGAGTTATCAGAAGATTTTCCCCGAAAGCATAGCAGCACTTGTGGGCGCCGCTCTTTTATTCTTGCTTCCCACAAACTGGAAAGAAAGAGAATTCACAATATCATGGAAACAGGCGACCAACATTGATTGGGGAACCCTTTTGCTCTTCGGTGGCGGTATTACTCTTGGAAACCTAATGTTTGAGTTAAAACTTGCCGATGCAATAGGTAAATCTCTTATGAGCCTAACAGGTGCCACTTCTATGTGGGGAATAACTCTGGGAGCTATTTTCATTGCCATACTGGTCAGTGAGACATCTTCTAATACCGCATCGGCAAATATGGTCGTTCCTGTTGTTATTTCTTTGGCTCAAGCAGCTGGCGTGAATCCTATTCCACCCGCGATCGGTGCAACCATTGGAGCTAGCTGGGGCTTTATGCTCCCAGTTTCGACACCCCCAAACGCCATAGTCTACGGTTCTGGTATGGTGCCCATTACGAAAATGATTAGAGCTGGCGTATTTTTTGATATTTTAGGTGGGTTTGTCATCTGGTTTGGGTTGATGATTCTTCTTCCTCTGGTAGGTCTTGCTTAAAATGCTAACCATAAGGAGCGGGAAGAGATGCCTCAACTCCCTCCTCATAAGATAGTTCTCTTCCCGCTTCAAATCTTTTACTTATTCTTGTAATACCCCTTAACCAAAGGATTTTCTTTTATTTTGGTTTGATCCGTTTCGCCATTGATATTAATGACTACGAGTTTTCCATGTCCCTGCTTAAGTTCATTCCTTAGGTCGTAAATTGCGCCTATTACAATCAGTTTTCCTTCTTTTACTTCGCGGTCAAATTTCTTAAGGGCTTCCGACACCTGATTGTTCACATTTATTTTCACTCCCTCGATATTTTCGATTCCCTTAGGTATTTTTATGGTGTCCAACTCTTTCTTAATGGCATCTGATTCTTTCGAATAATCACCTGAAGCGGCTTTAATGGCACCGCAACCAGAATGTCCTATAAACATTAGTACAGGAGTGTGGAGATGATAAACTCCATATTCCAACGATCCTTCCGCCGTGCTCATCTGGTTTCCAATGTTTCTTATAACGAATAGTTCATTGTCGGGAGCATTACTTATGGCGTGAATATGAACTCTGGAATCAGAGCACATGACCACTGTGGCTCTTGGATGTTGAGCATCCAAAAAAGGTTCGAAGTATGATGCCTTGTGACTAGCTACAAAACGGCTGTTATATTTAAGTATTTCATGAATAATGGCTTTTGCTTGAGCCAATTCTCCAGGCTTTCTAGATGCGAAAACATTTTTTGCGTAGCTCCAGGAATTACTTAAAATCAAAAAAGAAAAAAACGATCTCCAATCAAAACATCTTGCCACCATCTTTCTTCTTCCTTTTCAAAAGGAACTTACCCTGTACAAAAATTTAACACCTATAACACCACGAGTTTAACTTCACAGCAAGTCTCAAAAAATCTTATTTTGCTATTAATTTGGCCAAGAAGTTGCCAAAGAACTATAGGCTAGGGAGCCGAACCTCTCGAGCTTTCAGAAGACTTTTTGCAAAACTGCACAAAAAGTCCATTTTCATCACTTCTGCATACCTTTTGCTTTGTTTGAAACCTCTAAGCTAAATGACTCTATCACTTCCTTTAGAGCCTGTATCCACAGGTCGTTTACTTCAGGAGAGGCTATTGCAACTCGTATGAATCTATTCGATAGCCCCTTAAAATTTTCGCAGTTTCTGACCAATATCCGGTTTCGATTGATTAAAGTTGCTTGTATTTCAGGTGCACTGGTCGGACAGGTTTTCTCCAACCTGATAAGAACATAGTTAGCAAGGCTTTCAAGAAAAGAAACACTAGGGATTGTTCTTATGGCTTGGAAAACCCGACTTCTCTCAAGAGAAAAAAACTCCAAGGTTTTCTTGCGAAAATCGCTCTGACTCATACAATACACCCCAGCTTTCTGTGCAATAGCATTAACAGACCATGGGGGAATAAAGGATCTTAATTTCTGGCATATAGATGGATGAGCGATGGCGTATCCAAGACGCAAACCCGGTAGAGAGTAAAATTTGGTAAGAGATCGTATTATTAAGATATTTGGCAACGTTTTTACAAGCTCAAGAAGGGAAAATTCTTCGCAGAAATCAGCAAATACTTCATCTATAATCCACAGAAAATCGCCTTTTCTTGCTCTGGTTTTAACAAATTCTCGAACTTCATGCGAGAGGGGAACGCCTGAAGGACTTCCCGGATTTGTAAGAAAAACGGCATCAGGATGAGAACTGTCTATTGCCGCTTCGAGCTGATATTCTGTAGGCTGAAATCCATGTTCCCATGACGTAACTAACATTCTTGCCATCACACCTTTGTTTTCCAGAGAACGTATATATTCACTAAAAGTCGGGACTATGACCACCGCGCGTTTTAAGTCTAAGGCATAAGGAATCCAATACAGGATCTCTGTAGATCCGTTACCAACAACTATACAATCTTCCTGCACGCTGCTATGTTCTGCTATGGCTTTTATCAATTCTCTGTTCTCTATATCGGGGTAATGTCGAACTAAATTAAAGCTACCGCATATAATGTCCTTTAGTCCGTCAGGTGGACCTAATGGATTTATACTTGCGCTAAGATCAATAATATCTTCGGGTTGGCATCCTAAAATCCGTGACACCTCATAAATGTTACCACCGTGAGCCCACTGTTTCATTAAAGATTCTCCTTCTTTACTGTCGAAAAACGAAATTGGCAGGACTTCTTCACTCGTTCAGCCGTAACTAGAAAAACAATATGAATTTGCTAATTACTCCAAGCATTACACTCATCAATAGGCTGAGTATTGATGACAAGTATAAATTAACAACTCCCAGCCTATATGCCTCTACTGATAGCGCATGTATCGGATCGCCCATTGTCGGTTTATCAAAAATTCTTCCAAAATATGATGTCGGACCTCCTAATTGTACTCCCAACACTCCTGCCATAGCTGCCTGGGGAATACCTGCGTTAGGACTTGGGAGAAGCCTTCCATCCCGTTTCATAATATGCCAGCCACGTTTCCAATCCATAGAACCCCGGATCGGTATATATTCATTGGCAAATTGAAGAATCCAAGCTGAAGATACAATGAAAATTCCTGTCAGTCTTGCAGGAATATAGTTAAAAATATCGTCAAATCTAGCTGCAATTCTGCCGAAGTAATAATACCGCTCGTTTTTGTATCCGATCATAGAATCTAGAGTGTTTATTGCTTTATAAAAAAGCCCCAGCAAGGGACCTCCTATGCCAATGTAGAAAAGGGGAGCAACAATACCGTCGGATATGTTCTCGGACAGTGTCTCAAGAGTTCCTCTGAGGATTCCTTTTTTGTCAAGATTTTCTGTGTCTCTACTTACAAGCCATGATAGAGCTTTCCTCGCTCCTTCAATGTCACCTTTTTCCAAAGCATCAATAACTCGCCTTGTTTCAATGTGAAGACTTCGAGTCGCTAAAAGTGTGTATGTGGTCCATACTAAAAAAACATCCCGTAAAGGATGAGGAAGAACTTTGGCTATAAGCCAGAAGCTTCCCACCGTGATTAGAACCGTGAGACCTACCAGCACGCCACCCCTAAGCATAAGATTCCATGAAGGTGCGGAATTTTGGGGGTATAGTATGTTTTCCAGACGAGCGATTAGATTTCCTATCCACCGAACAGGATGAGGCATCCAGGGAGGATCTCCGATAATAAGATCCAATGTATAAGCAATAACCAAATACCACGGCGAAAAATCAACAAACCACATCGTTATTTCTCCTAAAGTCCAATGATCTCGTATATTCGATTAACATCAACATAACGTCTAAAGTGATCTGCCAGAAGATTATATTGATGATCTTTCCACTGTAAAAACTCGATGCCGTTTTCGCTTTCTGGTAATTGCTTTCCTCGTCTTATTGCAATCCTTTTCAGAAACCACTTCCTGAAATGATCATTATCGAATATGCCGTGAATATAAGTACCCCAGCATTCTCCAACATCCCCCATAAAACCGTCTGGGTGCATAGAATCAGACGAAATTCCTATTCGTTTTACACTAAAAAGCGGTTTTATCTCGTCATTAAGAGCAAAACTTCTACCCATATGAATTTCATAGCCCACTAGTATAGGCACACTGCTGTGTGATTCTACCAAAGTTGCCCACAAAGGATGGTCGGGGTTGGGTGAAGCTTCAACCTGGTAAGTAATCTTTTCCTTGAACATTTCCGTTACCATCGGGATAATACCTATCCCCTCGATTTCCTTAAGTGCACTTTCTACACCCTCTTCATCTCGAACATACTTTCCCAACATCTGGTATCCGCCGCAAATTCCAACCAAAGTCCGTCCTGCCTTGGCAAAGGCTCTTAAAGCGTCTACCAATCCTTTACGGTGAAGGATGGCAAGATCTTCGATGGTATTCTTACTTCCAGGGATTATGATCGCATCAAAGGAGAAAACCTCCTCCGGGCGGGCAAAATAAACGACTCTAACGCTAGGTTCATTTTCCAGAGCATCGAAATCAGTATAGTTTGAAATGTAAGGAAGGCGAAGAATTCCTATAGATATTTCCTCTCCGGTGCCTTCATTGCTTTTATTCCACTTTCTCCTTGAAAGGGCTACACTGTCTTCTTCGTGTATCTGAATGTGGGAAAAGTATGGCACCACTCCAAGCACAGGTTTTCCGGAAAGATTTTCAAGAATTTTAACTCCACTCTGGAAAAGATCTGGATCACCTCTAAATTTGTTGACCACCATACCGGCAATCAAATCACGTTCATCGGGATCCATTAGAGCAAGACTTCCCAGTAGAGACGCAAAAATACCGCCTCGGTCAATATCGCCAACAAGAATACAGGGGGAATTAACCATTTTTGCCATGGAAAGATTAACGATATCGTGTTCTTTCAGGTTGAGTTCTACGGCACTTCCAGCTCCTTCGAGAACGATAACATCGTAGGCTTGAGCGAGCCTATCATAGGCTTCGTGAACAATGGTTATTAGTTGTTTTTTGTAACGATAATATTCCTTGGCTGTCATGTTTCCGATAGGACGCCCCAGGACTATTACCTGCGATCCGACTTGAGATGTGGGTTTAAGCAGTATGGGATTCATATCAACATGGGGTTCTACACCGGCTGCTTCAGCCTGCACAACCTGAGCCCTTCCCATTTCACCGCCGTCAGATGTGACAAAAGAATTCAGAGCCATATTTTGGGCTTTAAATGGAGCAACTCTGTAACCATCTTGTTTAAGGACTCGGCACAGCGCAGCGGCAAGAATGCTCTTCCCAACATCAGACCCTGTTCCAAGAAACATTATGGATTTAGCACGCTTCATAGAGCATTCCTTTTTCGAGTCAGAAAAGATACGAAGTTCCTTGGAATTTCGGGATTATTGCCCCAGTGCTGATGCACGTAACTGGCAATCACCGACCCGATACGGTATCCTTCCTGCCAAACTGTATCGCCCCTTCGCCGAGAAACTTCGTAGATAGTTTCTACACCTGCGAAGTAAGACTCTCCGCTACAGATTTCAGAGTAGTGGAATTCGTGTCCTCTAACACGAATTCCGGCAGGACCGAGTACGGAGTCACTGGCTAATTTTACTTCCACATATCCAAGGGCTTTTCGCCTTTTCAGCATTCTGGTTCCAAAAGGAAGAACACCTGTCATAGGCCATCTCTTACCATCCCAGTCTTCTATAAACCGTGAAAGAGTCATCAATCCTCCACATTCTGCATAGATGGGGATTCTTGAAGAAAAGCACCTTCTAAGGTCGTCAAAAAAAGCCTTGTTTTTAAAAAGTTTTTCCAGGTGCATTTCCGGATAGCCTCCACCCAGGATAACGGCATCTATACCATTGGGAATGGATTCTCCTCCAACGGGGGAGAAAAAGCAGATATCGGCTCCAAAAGCTCTAAGAAAGTCAAGGTTGTCCTCGTAGTAAAAGCAGAAAGCTTCATCTCGAGCTACGGCAATACGAACACAGGAATTATTTAAGGGTGGATTTTCAGACGAGCCGGAAAATGGTGATTGGAGAGTTTGGGTGACGGTTTGCAAACCGCTTCTGGAATTTCTGGTTCTGGAAAGAAGAGTCTCTACATCGATGAACTTTTCGACTAGTTCAACGGCTAGAGCTATCCATGATTTGTCAAGAGGACTTTCTTGAGCGGTTACAAGCCCGAGATGACGTTCGGGAAGAATTAAACTCTGTTCACGTGGGATCCATCCAAGAATGGGGATGTGAGGCACAGCAGATGAGAGAGCCTCCTTAAGATATTCAAAATGTTCTCGGCTTCCTACCCTGTTCAGAATTACACCAGCCCACTTTACTTCAGGGTCGAAGGTTGTAAATCCATGGACAACAGCAGCAACACTTCTAGCCATGCTCTGAGCGTCAACAATTAAAACGACTGGCACATCAAGCCATTTTGCCATTTGAGCTGTGCTTCCGTCTTCGCTCTTTCCGTCGAATCCATCGTAAAGCCCCATAACGCCCTCTATAATAGCCATTTCGGCATCTCTAAGGCACCAGTCAAACAACATCTGATTGTAGGAGCGAGAAAGCATCCAGCCGTCTAAATTACGAGAAACTTTTCCGGTAACTTTGGAATGAAGACCTGGATCTATGAAATCCGGTCCAACTTTGTATGGCTGGACTTTAATCCCCTTTGATGAAAAGAATGCCATAAGAGCCAAAGCAATGGTGGTTTTTCCAACCCCGCTGTGAGTTCCACCGACAACGAAGGCGTTCATTTTCGCTTTCCTTTGGGTTTTTGTGTATATACTTTACAACGTAGGGAATTTACCTAAGAAGGAATCCCGTTACAAGTTTTATCGGAACTATTTTATGACTGGAGACCGCTGTGCCAATGATGATAAAGTTTGTGGGAGACGGTATTGAAAACTGGAAAGCCGAGCACTACGGTTCCAAATCTTTCATGAGGAGAGTTAAGCGTTTTGTACGGGCACCTCAGCATATTTTTGAAGTCATTGTGCCTCCTCAATGGATAGAACTTTGTCGCACTGAAATTTCTTTGCTCGGTTATGATATTATCACTGATGATGCTTCAGCAGATTATATCGCTTTGAAAGGAAGAATCTGGGACGCCTACAGACTCTGTTTATGGTTTAGGACGGCAAGCCGGGTGACTATCCGTCTTGGACAATTCAGAGCTTCTTCCATCAAAGTTTTCCGTAAAGGCATTGAAGATATTTCTTGGGAACTGTGGCTTAATCCAGATATTCCTGTACGGCTTTATTGCAACGTAGAATATTCTAGCCTGAGGCATGAAGGGATGGTATGTGAGGAAACAGTAAGGACCATCTGTCATAGGTTTAACAAACAGGGGTTGCCAATTTCTTGGGAAGCTGTATCTGTGTCTTCAGAAAATCGTCTCGATGAGTTTTCTTTTCCCAAATGCAGATTATGGGTTGATCTGATACGAGACATTTGCACGGTAAAAATGGATCTTACGGGCGCTCACCTTCACGAACGAGGGTACAGGCTAGAGCCGGGTTATGCTCCTTTAAGAGAGACTCTTGCCTGTGCAATGCTTAAATTCCTAAAGTGGGATCCGGATAATGAACCCCTCATTGACGCCATGACAGGATCGGGAACTTTGGCTATTGAGGCTGCTCTGATAGGAAAGAATAAAGCTCCAGGAATTGAAAGACCCTTCCTTTTTGAAAAACTTCCCTTTTTTGACGATGCTCCATGGCGTTATGAGAAGAAGAGAGCTTTGACTTCCATAAAAGAATTGTCTCAGCCTGTTATAGCCATAGACAAAGACGCTCGACAGTTAGAGCGAGCTAAACGTAATGCCGAACGAGCCGGCGTAGTAGACAACATTTTATGGATGCAAGGGGATTTCTTTTCGCTTACTCCCGGCCATTTCAGTGTAAAAACCCCGGGAACTATTGTCATGAATCCTCCTTACGGAAGGAGACTTTCCACCTCAATTCGTGGGCTATACGCACGGATAAAAGACCACTTAGAAAAACATTATCGAAGCTGGTCTGTAGGTCTTGTTTTACCAGAGGTGAATCTGTTGAGTATTTTCAAGCTTTACAATCCGACCGTTTTACGACTTCCTCATGGTGGATTGTGGATCTATTTTGCTGTTTTCAAAGTTTCCTGAAATTGATACAGTCGTTGGACGATCACATGATTCATTTTCATGATTCGTGCGTGGTTTTATTTTTTGGCTGGGATTGATGATGGAACTTATAAAGAAGACCCTTGAACTACTCTCCCGATTTCTTTTGTATGTTAACGCACTTTCTCATTCCTTGTCTATCACGGTTACGCAGGTAAGCTTCCTGCTAGCTTTTCCTTATCTGGCAACTAAAGCTTTCAGGCGGGGGGTTCATAAAAGCGCTCCTTTGCTAATTCCCTTCGGGGTATGGATTGGATGGATTGTCTTAGGGAGTTTTTTCATTTCCGATTATGTTCGACCTATCAAACAGATGTTAAGCTGGTGGCATGTGTTGTTATTTTTGTTTAGCTACTTTGCCGTTAGACTTGGTGAAGATGCTGTAAGACTGGGATATATCGCTATTGTTGGATCTTTAGCACAGTCTCTATACGGCATATACCAATTCGTTTTAGGAGGAGCTGATCGAGCTTTAGGGATTTCAAGTAATGCTTTAACATATTCCAATGGGCTTGCTCTGACAGCGGTTGGAATTGTCTCGTACCTCTTGTTTAATAGGAACCTTTCTAAAAGACAGCGTTGCATTCTAACTTTCGCCGGTGTTATTATTTTAACAGGTGTTTTTTGCTCTTTAAGCCGTATGGTTATTTATGGGTTGTTTCTAGTTATAGGTTCGCTGGTGGTCTTTCGGTATCGGCTAAAGGGGCTTTTAGTTTTGGGTTCTCTGGTTATTCTTTTTTTTGCTCTTACTTTTCATAATCCTAGGTTTGAACGCCTCTATAACCGTGGATATACTGTGGTTATAAGCGACTCCACTAGGTTTGTGCTCTGGAAGAGCGCAATTGGTATAATCAAGGATCATCCCATGTTCGGGATAGGTGTTCGCGTATTTCCTAAGTTGGTTGATCACTACGCCAAGGGGTTTCCGCTTGATGCAAAAGGACATGCTCATAATGCCTATCTCCAAGCGGCAATAAATTACGGGATTCCGGGACTCCTCCTGGTACTTTTTGTTTATATCGCGCTGGCTTTAAGGCTTTTTCGAAATTTCCGAAAAACCGGTAGCGCTTGGGCTTCTGCCGGATTGGCAATATTGGTTATGTATATGCTAGAAGGTTTGACCGAAGACAACTTCGGTGATGCCGAGGTAACAATGTATTTCTGGTTTTTGCAGGGACTGATTTTGGGACGGCTTGTTGAAGACGATGAAAAAAGTGGCTCTGGGACGGCGAATTCGCTTTCATAGTTCAATCCCAATCGTAGGAATACGTCTAAACTGGAACGAATACAATTGTGAGGATCAGAAACTTCTTCGTGAAGCCGACCTTATCTGTTATCCTTCAAAACTCTACGAGCAGTTCTTCAAAGCCTTGGGGAAAGAGGTCTTTCCGAAGAATTGCTGTGAATTCATCGGCAACAAAATACGACAGACTTTACTGTTTGAATGGCTCGATATTCCCCACCCTCGAACCCACATTTATTACGGAAAATCTAGAATGCAGAAAATTCTTCAGGATTTTTCCTATCCATTTATTGCTAAAAATCCTGTGGGTAGTTCTCAAGGACGTGGAGTCTTTCTAATTTCCTCCGAGGAAGAACTCGCAAGATACCTGGAAAATCACAACCCTGCCTACATTCAAGAATATCTTCCGGTTGACAGGGATCTTAGAATCGTAATTTTCGGCTCAAAACCCATTCACGCCTACTGGCGTATTGGAAGGGCAGGGGATTTCAGACACAATGTATCTCAGGGGGCTGATGTTTCTTTCGAGAATATCCCTGAGGGGGCTTTGAGCTTTGCCGAGAAGGTCTCAAAACTCTGCGGTTTTGAAGATGTAGGACTTGATGTGATCGTTTTTAACAACTCTTTTTACGTCATAGAAGCCAATATGGTTTACGGACAGGAAGGATTCCGAAGATATGGAAAAAGGTGGGATGAGATGATTAGCAAAATTGCACTGAAATAGGTCCTTTGAGATTTATTCTGGATTATTCAGTCGCCTTAAGCTATATCTTTAAAGTCTGTTTTTCGGGAGAAAGGAGGAATTTGGAAGTCGAAATGGCTGTAAAACCTTGGCGTATAGTATCCACAAAATCGGAAAAGAAATGTGGACTTTTTCGAGTTAGAGTTGACGAAGTAGTAATGCCCACGACGGGAAAGCTTTATAGTGTTTACGCCCTTGATTTTGCTCCCTGGGTTAACATTATTGCAATCACGCCGGATGATGAAGTTGTAATGGTCAGGCAGTATCGGCATGGAATTCGTGATATAACTCTCGAACTTCCAGGAGGAGTGATAGACGAGCATGATGATCCCCAAAGTGGTGCCCGCCGAGAACTACTGGAAGAAACCGGTTATGATGCTCAATCATGGGAACTTCTTGGAGTGTTTCATCCTAATCCGGCTATTCAGACCAACTTGTGTTACACTTTCCTGGCTCGTAATGCCTACCGGGCAACTCGTCAGCACCTTGATGAGCTTGAAGATATCGAGGTAGTTTTGTATCCAATGAAGGAAATACCCAAGCTTTTAAAAGAAGGTGTTATCTCACACGCTCTTATTGTAGCGGCTTTCGGCACTTTTTTTCTTAAGTATCCAGAATATTTGAAATAGAAAAAAGCCCCACCGAGCTATCCGATTTAACTCGATGGGACGATCGCAAGTAGTTGTTACTGCATCATTTCCACAATAATTTCTCCGAATTTAGAGCAGGAAACCTCTTCGGCACCTTCCATCTGCCGAGCAAGGTCATAGGTTACCCGCTTTGATTCGATAGCTCTTTCTAACCCTTGCTCGATAAGGTAGGCTTCTTCTTTCCAGCCCATGTATCTAAGCATCATTGCGCCTGAAAGAATCAAAGAGCTGGGGTTAACCTTATCAAGCCCGGCGTATTTCGGTGCGGTGCCATGAGTAGCTTCAAATATTGCGCATTCATCCCCAATGTTTGCTCCCGGTGCCATACCTAAACCACCGACTTGAGCTGCAAGAGCATCGGAGAGATAGTCTCCATTTAGGTTTGGTGTGGCAATAACCGAATATTCCTCGGGTCTAAGGAGAACCTGCTGGAACATTGCATCGGCAATTCTGTCCTTTATTACAATCTTGCCGGGTGGAATCTTACCGTCGTGCAACCTCCACAGGTCATCTTCAGTTATAGTCTTGTCCCCGAAGTAAGATGCTACAAACTCATATCCCCAGTTTCTAAAGGCTCCCTCCGTATATTTCATAATGTTTCCTTTGTGGACAAGAGTTACAGAAGGGAGGTTGTTTTCAATGGCATATTCAATAGCTCGTTTTACGAGCCTTTCTGTGCCTCGTCGGCTTATGGGTTTAATCCCTATGCCGGCGTCTTCCGGAATATGAATTGAGAAGGTATCCTTCAGAAAAGTTGCCACTTTTCTGGCTTCTTCCGATCCGGCAGGCCATTCTATGCCGGCGTAAACATCTTCGGTGTTTTCCCGGAAGATAACCATATTGACCTTTTCTGGATTCTTCATCGGAGACGGCACTCCACGGATGTATCGAACAGGTCTGACACAGGCATATAAATCCAGCACCTGCCGAAGTGTTACATTAACACTGCGAAAGCCTCCACCAACTGGAGTAGTCAAAGGCCCTTTAATGGCGATTTTCAAGGAGCGAATTTCTTCTATGGTTTCGTGAGGAAGCCAGCTCCCTGTCTCTCGATAAGCTTTCTCCCCCGCTAGAAGTTCTTTCCACTGAATCTGTCTCTTACCTTTAGATGCTTTTTCAACGGCTGCATCAATTACCATACGTGTTGCTCGCCAAATATCTGGGCCAGTTCCATCACCTTCAATGAAACCTATGATTGGTTTATCCGGTACGGTGACTTTGCCATGTGAGACATCGATTTTCTGAGCCATTACACATTCCTCCATTCACAAAGATTTTTTCCCGAATTGGATTCGTTTTACGGAGGGATAATCTCCATAGTTTTTCTGTCCCTCACAATGTACTCTACCACAACTCTTTCCGACATGCCCGGTGCTATTTTAACAGATGCGGGCATTATTATAACCGGCACGGAAATATTACCGGAGCTTTTGATGGCATCAAGCGATATGGGAGCCGTATATATGGTTGAGAGATTATTGAGAATTGACTTGCCTCCAATGAGAACTAGGGTTGGTGGCGAAATTTTTACCTCGCTAAGTATCAATTTATCGTCAAGATGTCCTTTCCAGTCAACTTGGACGGTTACCTCTTTGGATGTGATGGTGTCCAAAGTCACTTCAACAAAGCTTGGTTCAATACGGTTTATAAAGATACCGGGTGGAACAAATACGTTATCCTGAGTAATAGGCATCATATTTTTGCCTTCAGAAGCTTTTTTTAAGTCGATTCGAACTTCTATTTGCTGGGGTCTTATGGATTTCATGAGAGTGCTGGATCCTGCGAGGTGAAGAGTGACTTGAGTGGGATTAACTTCTATAATTTCGTAATTCAACGGTCGGTTCAGAAACTCTATTGGAACTTCAACCGACATAACGACATCCTTACTTCTTGTGAAGGCAAACCATGCTCCCGAGATAATGACAAAAGAAGCGAAGGCTGCAAAGATAGTTTGAAGACGATTTTTATCCCACCATCGTACCCGTTCCTGTGAAAGGGGTTTTACATGTTCGCTGATAGTTTTGTAGAGAACCTCCGGGTCAGATACCACCTGAATTGTGCCATTTTTGGCTATGGAAACTCGTCCTCTCTCCTCTGAAACGACTATAACCAATGCGTCGCTTCTTTCTGCCAGTCCCAGAGCGGCTCTGTGGCGCGTGCCGTAAAAGCTCGGCAGATCCGATCTTTGAGAAATGGGAAGAAGCACCGCTACTTCCTTGATTTCATCTCCATCAATAATTATGGCACCGTCATGGACGGGGTTATTAGGCCAGAATATACTTATTATCATCTCCTGGGAAACCTTTCCATGCCATGGTATGCCGCCGTGAACCAGCTCCGAAATATCCTCCCTGCCCGGAATAACAATAAGAGCCCCGATGCGTTTTTTACCCAGTTGCATGGCTGTATCGGCAATAATCTGCGCTGGGGTCATAACGTTTCTAGAAGGACCTCCCCATAAAAAGCTTCTTAGGTTTTGCACTTGGAGTGCCGAACGGAGTTCGTTTCTGAAGACCACAATAATTATGATGGCTGCAAGGGCAATGACCGCCTGGAGAATCCAGCTTGTTATTACAAGCCCCAGACTTGTCGCAATTTTCTGGAATACCCACAGAATTCCAATGCCAATGATAACTCTGAAAGCGTTCGTCTGGCGGAATAGCACGTAAATCCTGAAAAGGATGTAACTGTTAAGCAGTATATCTAGCACATCCTGCCATCTGACGGTTTTTAGAAAGGCTAGAATAGTCTTCATGGTTTATCAGTCTGTTATGCTAAACCTCAAAGTTTCGTATATACGTCCCGACTCATCCACTATCTCGATCTGCCACGGTCCTTTATCAGCCTCTCTAAGCTGAATGGAGCTATATGTTGCCCAGCGTGGAGGCTGAAGTTTCAGTTTCACCTGTGTGGTTAATTCGCCTCGATGATACCAGCGGTGATAGATAATTCTAGGAGCAGAAACGTTTTCGAATAAAGTGTAACAAAAAGCTTGTTTTTTTTCTACCGAAAGCACCACCGTTGGTCTTTCGCAGGTGCCGTTCTTTACTACCTCGCACACCAGAGCTGTTTTTAATTGAGGCATTTTATCTTCGGCAGGTGTGTTTTCCTGTGACTCATATGGTGGAGGAGTCTCTTCTTCTGCTTCTGCTATGGCTGAGCCGCATATAATCCAAAAAACAAGGGTTACCACTAATGAAGTCAACATCAACGTTCGGACTTTTGGTAGCATGTTTTCCTTCGCTCCCGAAAGGGTTAAAAAATTGTTAAGAAACCAACAAGAGTTTTCTCGCGTCTTAATCGGAAGCCAAATTATAAATCTTCGGATGTCTCTTTGGAATATTTTTGAGGCTGTTCCAAAAAACCCTCGGTGAGAGAGGTCCCCCCTGCCTCTTGGAGGAACTAGCCTTACTCCTTACCCTATCCCATACCCCCTCAACCAGCAGAGATTTCAGAGGGGAAAGATCCCTTGGCGTTCGCCCTGAGCACTTCCGAAGGGGAATCTTCCCAAGAATAGG
>Ga0197142_1001188_pt1 | contig 24110 bp, 19 predicted proteins | sample GBS60_MetaG_FD_148614 | JGI IMG/M metagenome (GOLD analysis project Ga0197142, IMG submission 148614) | Sediment microbial communities from Great Boiling Springs, Gerlach, Nevada, United States - GBS 60_MetaG | ecosystem: Environmental > Aquatic > Thermal springs > Hot (42-90C) > Sediment... | reverse complement strand
AAAAGGCTACCCTCCCGGGCCAGGGTGAATGAGCCTTTAGCTATAAAGGCATGCGCTCTATTCCAGAGAAACAGAGAACACCACTTTTTTGTTTATGATGAGCGATGAGTCGCTCGCCAACCTCGTTATATGCAGGCTTACTCCTGCTCCTGATCAATATCAGCTGCGTGAAGGAAATAGATATAGATGTGCCTTCTGACACCGGCGAGCTGGTGATTGAAGCCTATTACTTTGGGGATAAGGACAGTGCCATAGCGCGCATTAGCCGAACCGTAGGATACTTCTCCGGCACGTTACCCCCCTCCATCTCAAATGCCTCTGTTATCCTGGAAGAAGTAGAAACAGGCGCGCAGGATACCCTGCGATGGCAGGATTCGGTCTACCTTCGCACCCGGGGCACGGTAACCCCAAGACCCGATCACCACTATCGCCTCAAAGTTCAAATAGAGGGCGAAAATATTGTCTCCCGGGAAATGCCTCTTTTGCCCAAGGTCCCCATCCTGGCTTTGAAAGATACCTTTTTGCCGGCTCGGGGGCCCATTCCCGAGGGGTATCGTATTATTGGTGTGGCCCAGGACCCGCCGGGTGAGAGAGAAGGGTATCGGGCTCGTGTGTGGAAAAATGATACCCTGCTGAACAAGCTGCGCGAATGGATCTACAGTAACGACCAATATGTTGATGGTAGCCGGGTGATTTTTGAATTGCCCTTTGAGGCGAGTCCGAATGACTCTTTCTATGTGGAGTTATGGACAATGCCGCGGGAGGTTATTCGCTTTTATGATCAACTGGTGCGCAATGCTTTTGGAGGAAGTGGCGGGTTTTCCCCCCCTCCGGATAACGCTACTTCTAACTTTTCGGGGGGGCGCCGACGGGTATGGGGGTACTTTACCACTATAGCCTCCGATGGGCGAGGTGTGCGTGTGCGTCCCCGGCGCTAAAATAGAGACTCTTTTCGCCGGATAGCCTCCGCCAGGCGCTCCAATCGCTCGGCATCCGATAAAGCTTCTTCGGGTACCTGTAAATCCACACTCCCCTTCCTGCGCATCATCACCTGCTCATATTCCTTTCGCAAAGCTTCCAGTTCCGCCCTTAAGACCGCATTTTCCCTGCGGAGATGTTCTAACTCACTATCGTGTTTTAGCTTTGCTTTGTAAGCCTTATACAGCAGCAAAGCGGCCACAATAAGCGCCAAACCTATCATATTACTCCAATGCTGGGGGCATTTCTATATCAGGTGAAGAAGTGCGCGACACGCTCTGACGCTTTTCCCAGACTTCGCTGACGACAATGGTTTCCAGATTCTGAAGGCGGCGATGAAGATTTTGATTTTCGGCCTGCAGTTTAGCAATCTGGGTTTTGAGCTGCTCTATTTCTGCCGGGGACCCAAATCGGGCCCGATGTTTGAGCCACTCTTTATAGGCCGAGAGAATAAGCCCCCCCAGCACAGGAAGGCCTATCACAATCGCCACAATGAGCACCGCCGTCATAAATGCGAAATTAGGTGTTTTCCGTCATGCTTTTAGCGGGGGAAGGGGAGCTTCTTTTTGAGTTCCTCTTCGCGTTTGCGTTTTTCTTCTTCGGCCTGGCGGCGCAGGCGTTCTTCTTCGGCTTTACGGCGTTCTTCGGCTTCGCGGCGCAGGCGTTCTTCTTCGGCTTTACGGCGCTCCTCAGCTTCGCGGCGCAGCCTTTCCTCCTCAGCTTTGCGTTTTTCCTCCAGCTCCCGGCGCAGCCGCTCCTCTTCCGCTCGCCGCTTCTCCTCTAAGGCACGCCGAAGGCTATCTTCCCGACGCTTCAGTTCAGCTTCTACCTGGGCTTTCTGGGACTCTACCACCTGCGAGAGGGAGGTCCCGGCTTTATCAGCCCGAATTCCTGTGACCCGAGGTGCCAGGACAGTCCCCCCTAAATCCGCTATCAGACGAACCCCTCCTTGCACCCCCGGCAGCTTAACCGCCTGAGCCACCGCACTCACCATCTCAGCCGGCACATCTATGCCCACGGCATAAGCAATGCTCTGGTCCAGGCGAGTAACGCCTCCCACTTCCATTCGGACATTGCCCGCCTGCAGGGAAAAAGGCTCCACATAAAGACCCCCATCCTGTAGACGAAAGCGAATATTCGCCTTATTGAGCGTAGCCTGCGAGAGGGCTGGCAACTTCGTAGCGGCACTGAGGGCCTGCAGGGAAGCCGCTCCCTGCACCGTCGCCTGCAAAACTTCCGCCAGGCCCTGCCCGTTCAAAGTCGCTAAATCCGGCATCATATCGGGCCTGAGCCGGCTTCCCGCCTCCAGACTCAGGTTCACCGTGCCCTGGGTGCTTTTCACGATCGGCGCCAGCCGGCGTAAAGTCGCAATGTTTTTAGCCAGCTCCTCTATACGCGCCTCCTGAAAGCGAAACCGCATATTCCAGCTGGCCTGGCGTTTGTCGGGCGCTACATACGCCCCACTAACCGCCAGAAGCCCCCCAAATGCCCCCATCTCAAAGTTCTCCAGAGTTACCTTCTGATCCCGTATCACCAGCCGCCCCCGGGCATTCTGAAAGCGCATCTGGTCATACAGAAGCTCGCCTATCTGAGCCTGGAAGGTAAAGTCTATATTCGCCGGGATAACCACCACTTCCAGGGTGCTCGTAGTATCGGAACTGGCTGTAGCGGCCTGACTCGTATCTGTGCTCATCCATTCATTGAGGTCCAACCGCCGGCTCTGGAGCGAAAGCGTACCTATGAACTTTTCATCTCGCAGCACATAGCCCAGGTAGTTTTGAAGGCTCCCGCTAACCTGAAAATCCGACCTGCCTATTTGCCCCTGACAGTTAGAGAGGGTAGCGCTCTGGGGCGAAAAATCCAGTCGGGCTGTAGAGATCTTGACGCCAGCGGGCAAATCCGGACTACTGTAGGAGAAGTTTTCCACTGATAGATAGCCACTCGCAGGGAGCCGGGCATAATCGTGCTTTTCTAAGGCTTCCCGGCTACCCTGCACTTTTATATCAAAGCGCAAGAGCCCCGCCATCTGCATGCTATCCATCGGGAAAACCCGAAGGAGCGCCCCCAAATCCAGGCTTCCCTGCGAGGCAAAAGCAAAACGAAGGGCCTCCAGATCTTCTACTCTCAGGCTGAGCTGAATGGGTTGCCCCTCCAGGACAAAAGCCAGGGTGCGCAGGTCTGCCACCGAGCGAGAAAGATTCCCTTCAGGGCTGCTGGCTACAAAGTCAATTCGAAGGTTTTCCAGAGCCGTGGGATACGCATCTGCCTTGACATAGCCGTTAGAGAGTTGAAGGTTTCCCTCGATGGAAGGGAGCTTTTTTTCCGCATACACGCCCGCTATGCGCAGCTGGGTCTCAAAAGCCCCGCGCAGGGTATATCCCAGGGGGAGCGCCGCCGCAAAATCGTCCAGCTGGCCCCTGGCATTTACGAGGGCTCTCATATTTATAGAAGAGAGCCCGGTGCTGTGATAGGAGAGGGCCAGGGCCGTTTGACCGGCCCGCAGGGAGAGCGTATCTAAATCTATGCGAAGGTTTTCCAGGGTCGGGCCCGGACTCTCCAGCGCCAATCGCAAGAGAATCCCCTCTACGGTCCTGGGCAATGCCTTGTAGGCAATGCGGCCCTGATCCAGGCTTATCTTTACGCCAAAGGCGGGTAAAAGCGAATCACGCATTTCGCCCCGTACATAGCCGTTCACAGTAAGCTTTCCCTCTGTGGTGAGGTCTTCGTACCCCTTTTTATAGACAGCGGGAATGAGGGAGAGGAGAGATTTCAGGGAAGCTTCGGGAGCGGCAAACAGCAGATCCAGCACGGTCGTCTGGGTGTCTGGCAGGCTCACCATACCCTGTATGTCCAGGGAAAGGTCATTGAGCGCAAAGGCTCCTTTCTGGATGCGGTACTGCTGGGCGGGGAGGTTGAGGTTCAGGTCTAAATCTGCCGAGAATCGCTGTCCATTCAGGTAGCGGGTTTCTCCCATGGTGAGGAAGAGCTGTGCTATTTGTGTGCGGGTAGCTAAGTCTACCTGGTCCTGGGTGAAATCTCCTTTTCCGGAGTGATTGAGGCCGACGAGCCGGCAGTAGAGCCCGGAAGCGGAGTCCATATAACTGATTTGACCTTCTTCTATGACATAGCGTCGTAAGGCCAGGTGGAAAGGGGTTTGAGCGGTATCAGGGGGGGCTTCGGCGGGGGCGGCTGTATCTGGCAGGGTAATATCCCAGTTTGCCCGGCCATCGGATAGCACCTTTACATCAATCACGGGCCGGATGAGGTAAATACGGGTGATGTCTACTTTCCCCCGAATGAGAGCGAGTACATCCAGCCCGAGATCAATAGCCTCACAGCGCAAAAGGGTATCTCCGAGAAAAGGCTCCTGATTCGCTACGGTGAGACCTTCTAAACGCAAAGTTAATGCTGGAAAGTGGCGAAAAAAAGACAGGCTAAGGGTCTGGTAATCTACCCGGGCGCGGAGATTTTTATTGATCTGGGATTTCAGAAGGGCATCAACCTGACTTCGAAAAAAGAGAGGGATTACGGCCAGGAGAATAAGAATAAAGGCGATAATACCCCCCGTCCAGAGGAGAAACCGGCGCATACCCAAAAATACGACAGAGCAGGGTATCAAAGGCGTATTCAGGTTTTGAGGAGGGCTAATACCAAAGAGGGCGGAATAGTTTCTTAATGATTGGAAGGCTCGTAGCTTCATTTTCAGAGACCTCACCCCCATATCCCCCTCTCCTTTGAAGGAGAGGGGGCAGGGGGTGAGGTTGAGGCAGAGCGCATTAAGAGACGATATGCCCGAATTTGGTATAACTCAGGATTGATTGGGCCGCCGAAGAGCCCGTAGAAGGGCTTTTAGAGGAGAATATGAGGTTTTAGACGGGCTATCCGGGCATATATTCGGCCGGAGCGTTAGCTGGCTTTGGAGGGGAGGGCTATTTCCACCTGAGCGGTATCTCCTCCTTCTTCTATGGGAAGGGCATAACTCCATAGATAACACAGGCTTTTTTGTGCCTGGTTGCAGACATAGAGCCCCAGAAGCAGGCGCCCCTCTCCTTTTTCGGGGAGGGAGATTTCCACAGCATTTGCGTCGAGGGGAGAGAGGGGGAGGGGTTGGTCGTTCCAGAATGCCCAGGAGGGGGCTTCGGGGTTGAGGGTTATACCCTCGGGGAGGCGGAGGCGAAGGCGTCGCTGTGGAGCAGATTGGAGGCGAAGGGGCGACAGAGGTTCCCCCTCCATCCAGAGGCTCTGACGAAAAGCCGGCCGCCTGATAAAGAGCCGCTCAGAAGATTTCAGGCTGAGGGTCCATACCTCGTTCCGCCCGGGATCCCACACCCGTAAAAGGTGATTATTGGTGTCGGCAATGTAGTAATACCCCCGGAAGGGCTTGATGTCGTTGGGTTCGTTGAGCAGTGCCTGGAGGGCAGGTCCATCCTGATAGCCGCGCAGGCCTTTTCCTGCTACGGTTTCCACCTGTCGGGTAGAGAGATTGATTCGGCGGATTTTGTGGTTGTAGGTATCAGCCACGTACAGGTGTCCGTCGTGCCAGCAGAGGCCGATGGGATGCTGAAGGAGGGCCGTATGGAAGGGACCATCCGCATCTCCAAAGTCGAAAAGTCCCTTTCCCACGAGGGTTTTCACGGTGTCGCCGGAGATGTATCGGATGGCGGAGTTTTCGCTATCGGCAAAGTAGAGTCGGCCTTCGGGGTCCAGAGCGAGGCCGGAGGGCTGAGCTAAAGCCGCTACGAGCCGGTGCCCATCCTGAAGGTTTTCCCAGCCGGAGCCTGCCCATACCCGAAGGCGTCCCGACGCCAGCTCCATTTCCCAGATCTGGTGAAAGCCTGCCATCGCTATCCAGAGGTGACCCGGCTGCCAGACCACATCCCAGGGCGAGTTGAGTGCCATCTCCAGCGCCAGCCCCTCCCGGTACAGCCGCCGGGCCTGACGGCCCGTACCCGCTATCGTGGAAACTTCTCGCCTCTGGAGGTCTATGCGACGAATCAGGTGATTTTCCGTATCCGCCACATAAAGGGCCTCCTCTGCCGGGGCATACGCCAATCCCTGCGGCCGAAAAAATGCCGCCTCCGAGTAGCGGCCATCCCGCCAGCCTTCATCACCCGAACCTATCACTTCCAGAACTTCTCCCTCCGGCGTGAGCACCACAATCCGATTGTGATTGGAATCACTCAGGAAAAGCCGCCCGCCTGCTTCATCCGTGGCAAACTTACCCGGAAAAAATAAAAGCCCTTCCGAGAGGCGATGCTTTTCCAGCGAGAGAGGGAGGGGGACTGGCCGCAAATCCTGTTTGTAGGCTTCTCGCCACTCCAGAAGGCGCGGGCGCAAAGCCTCATAGATACCCTCTCCCGACGAGCGCCACAGTAAGCGTCCCCGGGGATCTATCAGCACAAACGTAGGCCACGCCTGCGCTTCATACGCCCGCCATATCTGGTACCCCTCATCTAAGACCACAGGATGCTCAATATCATATCGTACGATGGCCGCCCGGACATTCTCCACCTCCTGCTCATTGTAAAACTTCGCTGAATGAACCCCAATCACCAGAAGCTCAGGAAACTCCGCTTCCAGGCGCTTCAGCTCAGGCAACACATGCATACAGTTGATACAGCAGTAGGTCCAGAAGTCCAGCAGCACGAAGCGGCCCCGAAGGTCAGCTTCGGTAAGCGGACGCCTGACATTCAGCCAGGTGAAATGAGCAGGAAGGGACGGCGCCAGTCGGCCTACCATATCGCAAAAGTAAAGCAGGATGCAGGCGAAGGCTCAAATCTCCACGAGCAGGCTCCCTTCATACCACCTTTCCTCCAGCCCCTGATCATATCCATAAAACCGTATGGCCCAGTGATATACGCCGGGATCTTCTATGACTACCTCTCCCCGGTATTGCGTCTCGGATATCCCTTCCAGCTCAAACCGATAGAAGGTTTCATCCGGTTTCTCAAAAACGATTTCCAGGCGGCGCTCCTGCGGGGGAATATCCGTGGGTTCAATCTCTACTTCCACCAGAAAAGGTTCGCCGGCCAGCTGAGCCGCTTCCCGGAAGGGAGGCAGTCTTAGAGTTCGTATTTTGAGGGTTCGCAGGCCTTTGAGGAGGCGTTCATAGGTTTTTATTCGGGCGCGCAGGAGGCTGTGGTTATTTTCGATAAGGCGATGATAGCGGTTTGCCAGGGGCTTGTAGAGGGTGGAGATATACTCTCTGGCCATTCGGTCGGTGCCAAAGTGGGCGAGGCCGTAGGACTGGGCTTTTTCCATGCGGGCGATCCAGAGCTGGGGCAGTCCTTCGGCATCCCGCTGTTGAAAGGCGGGGAGTACTTCCTCTTCTATGAGGGCGGCCAGGCTGAGGGCTTCGTAGGGGTCTCGCCGTTCCGGACTCTGTTCAGGAGAGAGGGGCACGCGCCATCCCCCCGCCGCGTCTGGATCCACCTCGGCCCACCAGCCATCGGCTACACTCAGATGAAGGACCCCATTGAGGAGCGCTTTCATGCCGCTGGTGCCGCTCGCCTCCTGGCCATAAATAGGCATATTCACCCACACATCCACTCCCTGTACCAGATAGCGCGCCAGCGTGAGGTCATAGCCGGGAATAAACAGCACCTTACCGAAGAAGGGCGGCTCTAAACTCTTATTCCAGAGAGCCCGGAGGGCTTCTTTACCAGCACTATCGGCAGGATGGGCTTTTCCTGCTAAAATGAGCCTGAGGGGATACTTTTCAAACAGCTGAGCCATCCGCTGACTCTCCAGCAGGAGGCGATGCCGTTTGTAGGTCGCTATGCGCCGGGCAAAGCCCAGCACCAGAACGTCCACGAAATCTTCTCTGAGGAAACGCTGGGCCGCCTCCAGGTACAGCTCTGACCAGCAGGCTCTCCGCAAACGCTCCTGAAGGTACTGCCAGAGTTTTCTTTTGAGGTGGAGGTGGGTTTCCCACAGACGGCGGGCCCGTTCCCAGACAGGCGCCCGCCAGGTCGGAATATGCACGCCATTCGTAATGCCCACCACGGGCACTTCCGCAACCAGATAGCCCGGATACAACGGCCTGAAAAGCCGCTGGGTAACCCGGGCATGAAGCTTACTTACGGCATTGACCCGCGCCGAAGCCCACACCCCAAAAGCAGTGAGATTAAACACCCCCCGTCGCGGTGGCATGTACCCCTTCGCCACGAAGTCCTCCCATTCCCATCCCAGGACCTTCTCCACATAGTCTCCAAGATAGGTCCGCACCAGCTCCACGGGAAAGGCATCATGACCCGCAGGCACCGGCGTGTGGGTCGTAAAGAGCGTCCGAGACCGACAGAGCTCAATGGCCTCTCTCAGCGGATGTCCACGCTCCAGCTCCGTCTCCACCTGCGCCAGAAAGTGAAATACCGGATGCCCTTCATTGTAATGCACAATAGCATAGGAAAGCCCCACCCGCCGGGCCAGAAGCTCCGCCCCCATGCCCAGAACTATCTCCTGCGCCAGGCGCCGCCCACTATCAGCCGGATAAAGCTGATGCGTGAGGGCTCGCAGTTCATCGCTATTTTCTTCCAGGTCCGCATCCAGAAGGTACAATCGCAAACGCCCCACTTCTACCTGCCACACTTTGAGATAAACTACCTCCCTTCCTAAGGGGATTTCCAGGCGAACCCACCGTCCATCCGGGGTTTTGAGGGGTCGCAGGGGCAAATCCGAAAACCGAATCGCTACCTGTTTCTCCACCTGCCGCCCCTCCGCCGTAAGCTCCTGTTCAAAATACCCATACCGATACAAAAGGCCCACTGCCCACGCCGGATACGCCTGATCACTGAGCTCTTTGAGGTAATCCGCCGCCAGAACCCCCAATCCCCCCGAATATATCGGCAAAGACCGCAAGAATGCATACTCCAGACATAAATAAAGTACGGAGGGTTTATCCTCCTGCACTGGTGTCGCCAGATAAGCGTCAAAGCTTTGAACAACCTGATTCAGGAGTGTCTGGAAGGATTTTTCCTGGAGGAGGGTGTGCCAGCGGCTCTGCGGGGTGTGGTTGAGGAGCCAGACGGGATTTTCATGCTTTTCCCAGGCCTCGGGGTCAATCGTGGCAAAAAGTTCCTGTGCCTGGGGATTCCAGCTCCACCAGAGATTATAGGCGAGACGACTGAGGCTGGCGAGCGCTTCGGGCAGGTTAGGTCTAAAGAAGGCCCGTCCCCACCGCCCCTCTTCCGCAAATGCCGGAGTCGCTAACGGCTTGTAATCCCACTGCCGAAGGCGCCTCTTTCGAAGGGCTATCTCGTATGCTTCTACATAAAGGGGAAAGAAACTTTCCCAGGCAGTGTAGGTAGCCAGCAGGAAGGCTTCCCGCCTCAGGCGCGCCTGTACCTCAGCTCCCCACCGCAGCGCCCGATATAGCCAGTTGAGAATCTGAGCCCCTGCATCCCCTGCCCGGTGATCTATCAGCCAGAGCGCTTCTGACAGAGGCTTTACATGGGCTTTCATCCAGTGCCCGTAACCCGCCTGTAAAGAACTCACCGTGGGCACCCCTACCCCTACGCTCTCCTGCGGCGTGTATCCCCAGGGTTCGTATCGGGAGGGAAACGCCGTCGCATCCATCGCCGCTAAAAGATCATAGTAAGGCACATTGACCACCCCGTCATTCCCCTCCAGGTACACGGGCAGGTACGCTATGAAAACCTCTTCGCTATGATCCCGGACTAACTCCCGCAGCTTTTGATAGAGGGCATTGTCCTGCGGTCTATTCAGTTCATGGCTCACCCATAGCCGGTGAGAAGCGTAGGCTTTGGGGGCTTCCACTTCGGCTGGCATGGCTATGATAAGGCCGAGTTTGATCTGTGGCAGCGGTGCCGCCTGATAGCGCCGAATAGCCTCCAGAAGGTCATAAGTACCTTTATTCACGAGTTCCGGGCGCCCGCTGTGAAAAAGCCAGAACAGGCGCTCCTCCTTAGATAACCCCCATGCCTGTAAAAGCGTCTCCAAAAAGGCTTTTCCGGCGCTAGGATTGAGTTTGGGAGGGACATCCCAGCCATTAGGGGTAATGACATCAGGGGGGCGGTCCAGATAAGCAGTGGCCTCTTCGCCTATGAGCTCGCTCACGGTCGTCGTAACATCCGCCTCTCGCCAGGCCGCCCGCTCTAAGGTGTATTTCGCTAAAATCCCATGTTCAGAGGCCCATTGATCAGGATCCTGGGTCAAAGGATGCCCCTGCGCTGCCCTCCCCACCACCGTCGCATGCGTCGTGAATACCGTCGCTACCAGAGGCTTATGCCGACGAAGGTACAACACCCCGGCCCCCACCAGCCACTCATGAAAATGCGCCACCACCTCTATCTCATCCCCTCCATAATAGAACTCCATAAAGCTCCCTATCACCACCCCCGCCGCATACCCAAATATCGCGGGTTCTACATATTCCCACCCACCCCACAGAGAATCTACTCCAAAATGCTGCCATAACTCATAAAATATCTCGTCTTTTCGGCCGAGAAGCGGATGAAAATCTATGAGCCATGTTGCAACCTCAATATCACCAACCTTCCACAGGCCCGGATATACCCGAAGCCCATGCCGCCGCTCTATGTAAGCCTGCCACTCTGCGTAGCGGTTCGCCGATTCCCAGTTTTGCCGTCCTTGCGCCACATACGGCCCGAGGCAGATGTATTTATCGCCGTATTTCTGGTATGCATAAGGCGCTTTGCCCGTCAGCACTGTGTGAATGCCGCCTACTTTGTTGGCCACTTCCCAGCTAACCTCAAATACCAGTCTCTCCCCCCTTTCTCGCATGAGCCAAAAGTACGGCCCCTCGTGTTACTTATACCAAAAGACAAAGCCGGATTCGTTTGTGAAGCTGCGTAAGATAAAGCCCCCTTCCCCAGCTCCCTCAATAAAGGGAAGGATTGGAGGCGGGGATAATACCAAAGATTCTATTAGCGCACGCAAGAGAGCGTTTTATTACCATAATTCAAGTGTGGCCCCGCCCTCATGTGTAAAAAACACCCCTATTATCTATGAGACCTTACTCACACTCACAGGAGCTAAAAACGTTTACAGTTTCCACATTAGCCGCATCGTCTATGAGTATGAAGTTGAAGTTCGCACTCTGCCGGGGATCTAACTGGGCAATATCTTTACCGCTGTTATCTTTTAAATAAGATTTAGAAACCGCCTGAGGCTTGCCACTCTTGTCGTATCCCACAGCGACGACCCGTGGATTTTTACAACGAGCTTGACCCGTGGATGTGAAAGTGCCCCGGACCCGAAAGTTTTTCCCTTCTCTGGCTGTTTGTACGCCGCTAACAGAAGCCCCCATGGCCGCATCCTTAAGTCGGAGGCCTTTGGCTGTAACTTTACAGGAGGCAACTGTAGCCTTTAGTTTACTCATATCCCGCACTCTGGAAAAAGACGAGGTCTCGCCAGCGGGGATAACATCCCGGTCCGCCATCACCTGATCCATTGACATTGTTCCAGCATCCTTAGCTGTGAATCGGTCTACACCTACGGGATTGCCCTTATCATCCAGATAAGTAATATCTATTTGGACGAAACACAGCGGCTCCTTGTAGGTATTACGGACTTCCCCTATTACGTAGATGAAGCCAGTGCTGGACTGACGAAGCGTGTAGGATACTACTTCCACGGGCACTTCGCTTTGAGCTACGAGCTTAGATAGCGCTCCCATCATCACCGCAAACGCGGCTATCAGAAAGTTTTTCATACAAACAGAAAGCAGAATTGGTCCTCGAGCGGGTCGCTGAAAGCTTTGCCTGTACGCCCGGCCCCTGACCGTCTCCTCATGTATCTCATGCGGGAGGGATCTTGAGGACCACATGAGGCAAATATAGGGAGCTTGTGTTTAGCAAGTATCTTTGCAGTATAAAACCAGAATGCGCTTTTGTGTTTCCTATATGTTACCTCAAACCTCAGCTCTTCTCTCTTAGAACTGGGGGGAGTATGTCCTAAGCCGCTTCGTGAACGAAGTCTGAGTCATCTTTTGGTATGATATGCCGAGGAGACCTGCCCGACTGTTTTTGACCGGTTTTTCGGCATCGGGGAAAAGTACTTTTGGGCGGCGCTGGGCACGGCGCCTGGGTGTCCCTTTTCACGATACCGATGAATGGATTACGGTGCAGACGGGCCTGACGCCCGAAAAGTGGATCCTGGAGCGGGGCGAGGAGGCTTTTCGGCAGGTGGAGGTACGGGCGATAGAGGTTCTGCTTCAAGGAGGTGAGCCGCTGGTGGTGGCATTAGGAGGAGGGAGCGTTGCTATTCCCGGGGTCGCAGAAAAGCTCGTGCGAGCCGGCTGGCTTCTGTGGATTGATCCGCCATGGCCCTGGCTACTAAAAAGGCTCCGAGAAAAACCCCGTCCCCTCCAACTTGAACGTCCCGAAACGGAGTGGCATGCTCTCTGGATGCAGCGACGCCCCTATTACCGTCTTGCCGACCTCCACTGGCCTCCCAATCTCATCCCGGAAAGCTATGTCCTCTCCTGGGTCCAGAAACGCCTCTTAAGGTAGTCACTGGGGCTTCCTGGAAGGGGATTTTTTAGGCTTGGGCTCTATATCCAGCTCCAGGTCATCCTCCAGCCCCAGATCGTCCAATCCCTCGTCCAGCCCCACATCCAATCCTTCATCCTGAAGCTCAAAGTCTTCCAGAGCGCTGAGATCATCCTCCAGCGAAATATCCTCCTGGGGTACCGCAGGTTCTTCTAAAAGGTGGGCTTCTAACTCCTGTTCCAGTAAAGAGACGTCCTCCTTGGGGTTAGCCTCCGCGAAAACGGCGCTTTCTGTCTGAATAGCCGCGTCAATGGGTGTACAGCAGGAAGAGAGCAAGGGGTCGGAGGGGAGCTGTTCGTTCACTTCATAACCGTAAGCCAAAAGTACCTGTACCAGCGTATCCACTCGCACATGGTTTGAGTCCAGATGCAGCACTACCTCCTGATGCGCAGAGTCGTAGGATACTTGAATAATAGCTTGAGGAAAATGATACCGCAAAAGCGAATCCATGCGAGTTAGGGGACAGGACGAGCATTCGCCATCATACGGAAAGCGAACGAGAAGATTCTCGTCGGGCCTCCGCTGACAATGCCAGAGAAAAAAAACAGATACGATAACAGGCAGTGTCGTTGAACGGCTTTGCCGCCAGATAAGGTAGCTGCTCAAAGCTATTCTAAAAATGCCGTATCCAATCAGAAAATAAGGCACTATTTCCCGCATCCAGGAAGCCGTAGCGGGCACAGGCAGATAATAACGCACTCCTATTCCCAGCCCGATAAACAGCGTGCCCGAAAAAATCCCGATATAACTACTCCATTTCTGCATATTAGAAAGCCAGTAAATTTTCAATGGCGGGCTGCAAGCGGCTCCACGGCAAAAAAGCGGCTTCCAGCGTCAAACTAAACGGTACCGGGGTGTCTAGGGAAGCCACCCGCACCACGGGCGCATCCAGCTCCTTGAATAAAAATTCTCCAATCCAGGCGGCTATTTCAGCCCCCACTCCCGCCGTATAAGTTCCTTCGTACAGAACCAGTGCCCGATGGGTTTTGCGTACGCTTTGCGAGACAAGCTCCTTATCCCAGGGCAGGAGGGTACGCAGGTCAATGATCTCTATATCTACCTCAGGCATCTTTTGCTGGACTTCCAGCGCTTTGACCACGCCCATGCCGTAAGTGATAAGCGTGAGGTCTTTACCGGGCTTTGCGATGCGAGCCACACCCAGCGGAAGGTTGTAATACGCTTCAGGTACAGCATCCTGCACGCTCCTGTACAATGCTTTATGCTCGAAGAAGAGCACGGGGTTGGGATCTAAGAAGGCCGTGGTCAGAAGCCCCTTTGCGTCGTAGGCGGTGGCGGGATAGACGATTTTGAGGCCGGGCACGCCCATGAATATCCCCTCCAGGCTCTGGGAGTGAAAGGGGCCTGCACCTACACCGGCTCCCGTAGGCAGCCGAACGACCACTCTGGCCGGCACCCCCCACCGATAGTAGTTTTTGGCAAGGTTATTTACAATCTGCGTAAAGCCATAGCTCACGAAGTCGGCAAACTGCATTTCTACCATGCTGGGAATCTCTCGCAGGGAAAGGCCCAGCGAGGCGCCCAGAGGGGCAGATTCGGAGATAGGGGTGTTGCGCACCCGCGCCTTACCGAAATTTTGCACGAAACCCTCCGTAACCTTAAAGACGCCCCCATATTCGGCGATGTCCTGACCCATAAGGATGAGCCGGGGGTCTCTCTCCATGGCCTGACGGAGGCCTTCGGAGATGGCATCCACGAAGCGGAGGGTGCGATGGCCCGGGTCAGAAGGCGGAGGCGTCAGGGTCTCCGTCATGGGCGCATACACACTGGCTTCCTCAGAAGCGGGATCGGGTATGGGATCCGTCTCCTCCAGTACGGGTGCTATTTCAGCCTGAATACGCGAGCGCAGCTCTTTACGAAGTTCTTGAATGTGCTTTTCTGTCAGAAGCCCCTCTATCAGGAGAAACCGCTCGTAGTTGAGAATGGGGTCTTTGTGGCCCCACTCTTCGAAGAGGTGTTTGGGTACATATTTGGTGCCGGAAGCTTCTTCGTGGCCCCGCATGCGGAAGGTCATGGCCTCTATGAGAAACGGCCGGCGTTCTCGTCGGGCCCGCTCCGCGTACTGCTGAATCGTTCGGTAAACAGCTAAGACATTATTGCCCTCCTCAATCGTGTAGCCTTCCATGCCATAGCCAATCGCGCGGTCCGAGAGGCGCTGGCATCGGTACTGTTCGCTTGTAGGCGTGGAAAGGCCGTAGCCGTTATTTTCAATCAAAAAGATCACCGGCAAATCCCAGACGCTGGCGAGGTTGAGCGCTTCGTGGAAGTCTCCTTCGCTGGTGCCCCCATCCCCGATAAAAGCGAGGGCGATGTAGGTAGCGTTTTCCAGGTTGCTGGCTAATCCTATGCCATCGGCTACGGGGAGCATGGCGCCTAAGTGTGAGATCATACCGATGACGCGGTATTCAGGCGCCCCGAAGTGAAACGAGCGCTCACGCCCCTTTGTAAAGCCGGAGGCCTTGCCCTGCCACTGGGCAAAGAGCCTCTGCAGGGGCATTCCCCGAGCCGTGAAAACCCCCAGATTCCGGTGCAGAGGGAAAATATAATCCTCAGCCGAAAGTGCGAGGGTAGCGCCGACCGCAATAGCTTCCTGACCAATACCGGAGAACCACTTGCTGACCTTGCCCTGGCGCAGGAGCGAAAGCATCTTTTCCTCTATCAGGCGGGCATAGAGCATTTCCCGATAAAGGCGCATAAGAAGGTCCGTATCCAGGCCCGTAGCATCGTAGTGGAATAGCGGCTTTTCTACAGCTACGGCGGACATGGGTCAGGGATTTTGGGGGGCCGGAGCGGGCGAAGGGGGGGTAGAAGGCGCAGTCCCCGGTGCGGTAAAGGGCTGAGTATTAACTACATCCGCCACCCGCGGGCGCTGACCGCTGCTATCCCCTTTCGAAAGGCTATACACGGCATGAATCAAAAAAGTAAGCACGATTAGGGCTCCGAAAAGAGTCCAGGTGGCCTTCTCCGCAAAGTCGGCCGCCTGCCGCACCCCTAAAAGCTGAGACGCCTGCGCTACCCCCTGTATATCCGTCGCTAAACCTCCACCCTTCCCCTGCTGAATCAGCACCAGAAGCGTCAGAAGAATCGCATCGATCACTAAAAGTCCTACCAGGATGCCGATTAGCCACGCCATCGCTCAAAGGTAGGCAAAAACCTTAAATGAGACTTTCTCTGTCCCGAAAGCCCCTCCCATTTCGGCAAAAAGCCCTAACATTGCGTGAATGGAGGTGATTCGTCCGGAAGGCCTGAGTCCCATAGGGCCCTACAGTCCCGCTGTCCGGATGGGACCCTGGGTATTTATTTCAGGCCAGATCGCCCTCGATGAAAATGGAAACTTAGTCCGCACCACCCTGGAAGCAGAGATAGAGCAGGTCCTGAAAAACCTCAGGGCGGTCCTGAAAGCGGCCAGCATGGAACCTTCTCACCTGGTGAAAGTTTCTATTTTTCTGACGGACATGGCATTTTTCCCCGTAGTGAATGCCGCTTATGAAAAGCTTTTTTCCACCGGGCATTACCCCGCTCGCGAGACGGTAGCGGTAACTGCATTACCTCGAGGCGCTCGCATAGAAATCAGTGGGATTGCGTATTGTCCGCGTGAGTAAGTGGCTGTTGGGGGGGTTATTTATCTTAACGAGGTGCTGGGGCCAAGCCCTGCCTCAGGACCGCCCCCCCTGGAAAGACACCAGTCTGGTGCTTCAACAGATGTCGCCCGATACCCTCTATCCATTTTACGAGATAGAGAATGATACGCTATTTTTAGCGGCCAATCTTTTGCCTTTATGGGAGAAGCTCGCTACCGGTGAAAAGATTCGCATCCTTCACATAGGTGACTCTCACATCCAGGGCGATGTTCAGGGCCGGGAAATACGAAAAAAATTCTATGTTCTCTGGGGGCCGGGTGGACGGGGCTATATCTTTCCGTATGCACTGGCCGGCACCAGTTCGGCTTACGATTATGTGAGCAGTGGCGAAGGACAATGGCTCTATGCGCGCAGTGTGCAGCTTGAGCCTGCTTTACCTTTAGGCACTACGGGAATCGCGATCGGCACCTATGATCCTTCAGCTATCTGGCGTATTCGCTGGGCCCCCGAGTACACCCCTGCGGCCCCTCCCTCCGCTCGAATCGGCCTCCTTACTCGAAGTTTGCGGCAAATACAGTTCCAGATCACCTACCACGATAGCGCCCCACCCATTACCTTCTCCCCGCCCCCGGGTTATCGCCTCTCCTGGCTCTCCATCCAGAAGCCTCTTATGTTCTTAGAGGGTCGCTTTTCCTGGGAGGGGGCCGATAGCCTCGGATATGCGGAGTTACAGGGAATCTTCATAGAAGACACCGGGAGGGTCTCTTACTACACGATGGGCATCAGCGGTGCCCGTTTGAGAGACCTGCACGCCCTGCCCCTTCTCAAAGAGAGCCTTACTTTATTAGGTCCGGACCTCGTGGTGATCGACCTGGGGACAAATGACCTGTATGGAATGATGAGTGGTATGGCTTATAAGACCGCCCTGGAGGCCGCCATAGACACCATCCGAAAGGTATTGCCCGAAAGTGCCATCCTGGTGACGACTCCGATGAGTTTCTATCGGAAGATGAAACCCGTACCGGAACTCAAAGCCGCCTCTCAGATTGCCCGCTGGGTTTGCCTGCAGAAAGGCGCTGCACTATGGGATGCGGCTTCATTACTCGGCGACATCAAGGGCTGGCGACTCAGTGGCTTAGCTCATCCGGATATGGTTCACTTACTTCCGGCAGGCTATGCCCACAAGGGACAGCTCTTTGCCCGAGCCCTTTTACATGGGTACTGGAAGTACCTGATGGGAGGCATTGTCCCCGGTGTCGAGGAGGGACGGGGCGTGACTTTGCCGGACTCGCTCCTGGTAGCGAGGGCTATTCCGGCGACACCGGTTTTCAGTCAATGGGCTGGTGCCTCTGCATCGGCTTCCAGTTCCTCACCGCAAACTTATGCCCCTCGGCGGCCTAACTACATCTATCATAAAGTTCGCCCCGGTGAAAATCTGGGCAGTATTGCGCAGCGCTACCGGGTGAGCGTACAGGCTATCCAGCGGGCCAATGGCCTGCGCGGAACCCTTATCCGGGCCGGCCAGACCCTGCGTATCCCTGTACCCCAGGGAGGCCCCCAAACCCACTCCCCCGCCAAAACACCAGACCCTAACCAGAAGTCTGCTCCTTCGGCCCAGCGATATCATGTAGTGCGCACCGGCGAGTCTCTATGGACCATCGCCCAGAAGTATAAGACAACCCCGGAGACACTCAGGCGACTCAATAACCTCTCGCCCGGACAGGCCATCCATCCCGGCCAGAAGCTCCTCATCCCATAAGGGATCGTGCCGTATCAAAGATACTTTTCCACATAGACCACGTAAGCCGACCTGTAAAAGTATTTTGCTGGCTGGGATGATAGCTGGAGAGGAGTTTCACCCCGGCCGGAGAAGTGTGCAAAGCACCATGAGAAAAAAGCGGTTTGCGCTCAAAGCTCAGTAAATCGGCAGCAACCCGATGAGCTAAGTTCCCCAGAGCCAGAATGACCCGCAAATGGGGACGCAGGTGCTCCCACTCTCGAAGGAGATAGCCCTTACAGGCATGGATCTCCATCGGTAGAGGCTTATTATGGGGTGGAGCGCAGCGAATCACCGCTGAGATAAATACCCCGTAGAGCCTGAGGTCGTCATCCTGGGCCTTGCTTTCGGGAGCCGAACTGAGGCCGACTTCGTAGAGGGCCCTATAAAGCCACTCGCCTGATCGGTCTCCGGTAAACATGCGGCCGGTACGATTGGCCCCATGCGCGGCCGGAGCCAGCCCTATAATCCAGAGGCGGGCCTCCGGGTCACCAAAACCAGGTACCCCCCTCGCGTGATAAGCCGCTCCCCGAAAGCGGCGCGGGGGCTTTCGTGCCACAGCCTCCCGATACGAAGCCAACCGAGGACAGGCCTCACACGCCCGGACCTCTTTCCCTAAGGTCTCTATCCAGCTCACAGCCTCCTAAAAGTAATCTCCGCCGGCTCAGCCCCATAAAGCGACTCAATGACCCGACTGCGATAGGTAAAAATCTCCTGCAAACGGCGCTTGATGAGCACGGGATGTATCAGCCTCCCCAGAGGCCCTCCAGGCAGCAAGTAATGCACTTCGTCTTCCATGAGAGTACCCCGCTCATGACCGGTAAAAAGATGCCGGTGATGCCAGAAGCGATAGGGCCCGAAACGCTGTTCATCCACAAATAAGGCCCACGACTGCCCGGGCAGAGGCGGATGAAGGTGGGTGATCTCGGTAACCCAGCTCATGGGAATCCCAAGTAGTGGCCGCACCGTATAAACGATAATAAGGCCAGGTGTCATTTCCGGAGGGACGGGAGACCGAATCACAAACCCCATATCAGGGGGGGTGATCCGGGCGAGGTTTTCCGGGCGCAAAAAGAAAGGCCACACACTTTCCAGAGGCTGAGGGATGAGCTGTCGACTGTAAAGGCGGTATAGCATTGGCGTGCCTACCTTAACCAAATCGGCCCCTAAGGGGGTTTTTATGGCGGGAGCTGACCCTAACAGCCTACATTTGCGATATGCTTCTCAAGGCGGCTCTCAGTATGGGCTTTTTGTGGAGTATAGCGCTCGTCGTGGTGGGGTGGTTTGTCAGTCGTCGACAGGAGCGAGGGGCCTTTCATTTCTGGTTTGCGCTGGTGGCGGCAGAAGCAGTGCGCTGGTCTCTCACCGCCTTTCTCATTCAAAATGTAGGCAAGCCCCTGTATCTGAGTGGCCCCTATATTCCTTACCACACAACGGGCCTGTATGGGGGGATAGGTGTGATGGGGGTGGTGCTTGTCGTCGGACTATTTTTCTGGCGGCGGGAGAAAAGCTTGTGGCCCGGAGGGTACTATGCGCTTTCCTCTGCCTTTGGCATACTGGCGCTTCTCACTGCCCGACTCCTTTTGATGTAGAGCATTACCACCCCAGGCGATCGTACATGATCTGGAAATAATACAGGCCGCCAATAGAGGGCCCGCCGCGAACCTCAATGTGATAGAAATTAAGAAGATTTTGGGCACCGAGCCGCAGCTGCATATTCCAGCGGGGTAACCGATAGCTTATCTGGGCATGAAGGAGGTTATAGGTAGGTACGATTCCCTGGAAGGTCGTGATTTCAAAGTAATAGGCATGAACCCACTGATACCATATCTGAAAGCCCCACCGTTCCTTAATATTTTCTCCGATGAGTCCCAGACTCATTTGATGAGGCGGTGTATTGAAGCTTACGATAAGTCCCTCATCCAGAGCTTTTCCTGCTTCTAAGCCCCGAGCCTGCGCATAGCTATACCCCCCTATGAGGCGCAGGTGGCGGGTGAACTGATACTGAAGGCCCAGCGTGAAAAACTGTGCCTGGGGTGTACCGGGGATATTGTAATAGCGCCCGTAAAGAGGAGAGAGCCGGTTAGAGTCTACATCCGCCGGGGAGAGCTGACGGGTGGGGTCCGCCGGCCCATAAAGACGAATATTTCCGTGCATGTCCCGGTAGCGGTTATAAGCGTATGAGAGGTCTATGAGCAGCCGCTGCTGAAAAAGCTGGTGGCGGGTGCCAATCTCAAAAGAGTGAACAATCTCCGGGCGCAGCCCATCTATCGGCACACTTCGCAGGAGTCTGGCGGCCTCTTCTTTAGGGACCCCCCTTGAAACAGCCTCCCGATAAGCCCTTACAGAAGCGAGGGTGTAGTTATTGGTGCCGGCGATGCCGAGGGCTCGATCCGTTTGCGGCAGAGCGCCAATCAAAAGCGCCTCCGTCTGAAGCTTGATGAAGAGGGCCTCAGAAATCGGATTGCGAAAGCCCATCTGATATCCACCTCGCACCACATGGTGCCCCTGTTTATCTACGGCATAGGTGGTCATGATTCGGGGTGTCAGCCGCCCCCTGAGCACATATTGCCGCTGATCAAACCGCACGGCACCCGTAAGCTGCAGACGCTCGCCCCAGAAGCTCCGTCTTACCTGCACAAAGGCCCCATATTCGTAGTTCCAGAAGGGCTTCCCTGTAGTGTCAATGAAGATGGTTCCCCGAGAGTTTATCTCAAAAAGACGGAAGTTGCCTCCGATAAGGGTCTGTATGCCTGCCACTTTGGGGAGCTCATACTGCGTCTCGGCATGGTAGAGCCCGCACTGATCGATGAGGCGTCCGCCTCCCTGATTTACGGGGATATTGAGGAGGGAGTCGATGAGCTGCTGCAGTCTTGGGGAGCCGGGTAAAGGGCGGGCTTCCCCCACGTCCCACCGTGTACCCAGAAAGCCGGCTACCGGAGCGGCTGAGGGCAGGCTCATAAGATACCGGGTATCGGCGTCTGCCAGTCGCCGGGCCGCCGCCGCATCCCCCATCGCAGGCACCGGAAACCCATAGTAAGCCTCAAACGCCGCCTTATCGGCTGGACTCATACTGGCATCCAGGTAGCCGCCATAAGCCAGAAGGAACTGCGGGAACCACACGGTATGGGGCTTGACCGCATTCAAGAGATTGGCGCCCAGCACACCCAGGGGCGTGGCTCGCCCCCCATCTTCCTTCATCCCATACAGGCGCAAAAACCCGCGACTGTGCTTGAGCTCCAACTTATGCGCTTGATAGACAAATCCAAAGAGCGCATAGCGTGTATTCGCTTGATAGAAGGTTTTTCCCGTGGCCAGGTGGCTGAAAAGGGATATCTCCATCTGGTCGGAGAGGCGATAGACGAAATTGGCCGAGCCTTTCAGGATACGAGCTTCGGGTGAGATGAGCTCCTTTTCCAGATACCCCGTACGGGCAATATAAAGTCCGGGCATGGGCTGTCCATCGGCGAAGGGAAGGGCACCGGCAGACACAAATATCCGGGCATCATACCCGTAGCCGTTTTCGGGCTTGTAGCCAGGATTATCCGGGCCCGGTATCGCATAGATACCGGTAGCGCCGGCATACGAACCGATATCACGCGTACTATTGGCATACCAGTCCGCGCCACTAAGCCACTGCAAGGTAGCTTTGACCCCGAAGCGATTTTTCCAGCTTTGTGCTATACGCATCTGAGCATTGTAATAGGGGGCGGCCGAGCGGTCCTGACTATTTATGTGATTGATACCCGTTTGCACCCATACAGAGACACCGGGATACTGGAAAGGATCTTTCAGGGTAGTGGAGAGCGCCCCGTTAAAGGCATTTGGCCCGTACAGAGCCGAAGCAGGCCCCGCAATAACCTCCGTTTGGGCTATATCTATTTCTGCCGGGCTTGTGAAGGTAACAATAGGAATATTGAGGGCGGTAGACTGCATCTCAATCCCTTCTACCCGATTGATGAAACGGGTATTCTGAGTATTACTAAAGCCTCGCGTATTGATGACGGGAAAGGTGAAACTGGTGTGCATGACCTGCACCCCCGGCAGGAAAGAAAGCGTCTGGGAAAGGAATGGCGTGGGTGAATCCATCAGCATGCGTCCCGAAAGCTGGGCTACCTGCACCGGCGAGCGCATGAAAGCCTCTTCTATTCGAGAGGCCGAAATCACCACCTCCTGCCCCACAATCTCCTGCTCTCGAAGTCGAATCTCCTCGGGTGCCTTCTGAGCGGGACCGGGCATCATACGCAACCGCTGAGCCCCATACCCTACATAACTCACCTCAATCAGTACAGGGTCTGCTATCGTCGTCGCTATGCGAAAGGTCCCTCTGTCATCCGTTACAGCGCCGAGGACGCTCCCTAAAACTCGTACATACGCCCCTGCCAGCGGTTCGCCTGTCTTCTCGTCTATCACCCTCCCTGAAAGATAGAGGGTCTGCGAGGCCTCCTGGACTCTGTCAGTGCCCTGATAACGAAATTCCCGGGCTACCCGGCGTAAAATCAACGCCTCCTCCTGCCCGTACCCAATACTTACGATCAGGATGGCAACAGCTAAAAAGTACTGCATCGGGCAAACTTAGCTAAAACTTCTTAATGCTGACGCATAGTTGCTGGCAGGTGCAGAAGAGCCCTTATCTGAGATTATCCCTCTCGGACACTGAATGGATTGTACCTTTGCGGTGGAGAGGTGCCGGAGTGGTCGAACGGGCCTGACTCGAAATCAGGTATTCCGCGATGAGCGGAATCGGGGGTTCGAATCCCCCCCTCTCCGCCTCTGTTAAGCAGTTTATGGGGGGCTGGAGTCATTTCCAGCCCCCCATAATGGGCTCAATACGCTCTCTTAGGGAATGATACTGAGCCGCTGGGTAGCAAAGCTTTCCCCCTGCTGTATTTCTACCATGTAGAGGCCCGCACAAAGCGACGTAACCGTGAGGGTGTGATTGAGCTTGCCCTCAGGACCGGGCATGATTTCATCCTCTAAAAGCAAACGCCCCAATACATCCCGCACCCGCAGCTGAACCGCGCGCCCGCCCTCTAAGCCAGTCGCCTGGACCTGTACAATACTGGATGCTGGATTGGGATAAACCGCGAAATCGCTCACCCGCTGAGTCGAGAATGGTAGAGCGGCCGCCGCGCACAAAGCCGAGTCCGGCGCAGAAATCGTCAGCCCCAAGAAATTATCACAGCCGCTTGTTCCTTCTCCCCAGTTACTTTCCAGAACGATATAGTACTTACGTCCAGCCTGCACCGGGAAAATGTGCATGTGCACTTTTCTATTTACAGAACGGCGGAGACACCGTCCGCACGAGAGGGGATTATCCTCGTAAATCAGAAGGTTCATCTCCTTCCATCCATCGCCATTGAGTGTGTCGCCCGTGAACTGCACCCGCACGCACCCGCCACTCGTTGGCATAAAGGTCCAGACCCGATCCTCTCCCCGATCAAAAACATCACTGGTGCCGCATTTATCCTTTACATTGAACTCAAAGAGGTCTTTTCCGCTTCCGCAGGTCGTCGGGGACGGGACGGTAGGGTGTGTATAGGGCAAAGCGGTTACATCAGTGACCCCACCCCCCAGGCTCGGGTCGCCGGGCAGGGCCGAGCTGACCACCGATACCTCGTCTATACTCGCAGGTGGCTGATTCTGTATGCTAAGTACCTTTGCATTATATTTTCAACTCCTCTCCACCTAACTGCTTCAAGCCTGCAACCACCGCCGCCCGCAGTGAATCCACATTCGCATAATAACAACGCGGCATCAAACCACCCTTCACACGACGCCACACCGTCTTCATCAAGTTCAAATGAGGACTATAACACGGTAAATAATACCAATCTGAGTTATGTGCTCTCTTAACCCCCAACCCCAGCCCTTCCCCCTCACGAGGGGGAAGGGTTTGGGAAGGGGGTTTTTATAACGCCAATCAACGGCCTCCAATTCCTTTTCGGTAGGGCTACTGGCCTTCTGGCAGGTCTGAGCCTTATTGAGACACTTAGCCGGCATTCAGAGCGTTTTTGACCCAGATGGGTATAACGCACACGCAACCCACACGCCAACCAGCGCTCACAACACCTACGAAACGCCTGCGAACGATGAATCGACGCATTATCCAGATACACCACCGTCTGCACACCCCTACGCACCCCTTCCTGTGCCAACTTATCCAAATACCGCACCACAACCTCTGTCTGACATGAACCCGACACCACCGCAAACCCTATCCGA
>Ga0197142_1001187_pt1 | contig 24111 bp, 18 predicted proteins | sample GBS60_MetaG_FD_148614 | JGI IMG/M metagenome (GOLD analysis project Ga0197142, IMG submission 148614) | Sediment microbial communities from Great Boiling Springs, Gerlach, Nevada, United States - GBS 60_MetaG | ecosystem: Environmental > Aquatic > Thermal springs > Hot (42-90C) > Sediment... | reverse complement strand
GGGCCGCAGCAACATCGTCGGCCTGCCTGCCGCCATGCTCCTGTTGCACAAGAACGCTACCGTCACCATCTGTCATTCCCGAACGCGCGAGCTCCCCGCCATCGTGCGCGAAGCCGAGATCCTGATCGCGGCCGTAGGCCGGGCCCAGATGGTGCGCGGGGATTGGGTGCGACCGGGCGCCGTGGTGATCGACGTGGGGGTCAATGCCGTAGACGACCCGACCGACCCGCGCGGCTATCGGTTGGTGGGCGATGTGGCCTTCGACGAGGTCAAAGAAGTGGCCGCCGCCATCACGCCGGTGCCCGGCGGTGTGGGGCCGATGACCATTGCCATGCTCCTACGCAACACCACCGACGCGGCCATGCGGGCCCTGGGCATGATGTAAAGGGACGGGCGGGGTGCGTCCCCGCCCGTCTTTCCTAATCGCGGATGGCGATATGCAGTTCGGCCAGTTGCCGGGGCGACACCGGACTGGGACAATTGAGCATGAGGTCGGTACCCGAAGCCGTTTTGGGGAAGGCGATGACCTCGCGGATGCTCTCTTCGTCGGCCAGAATGGCCACAATGCGGTCGAGCCCCAGGGCAATGCCACCGTGGGGCGGCGCGCCATACTGAAAGGCCTCGAGCAAGTGCCCGAACTGGGCCTGGGCCTCTTCGGGTGAGATGCCCAATACGGAGAAAAGCCGCGCCTGCCTGGTCTGGTCGTGGATGCGGATGCTGCCGCCGCCGATTTCCATGCCGTTGCAGACCAGGTCATAGGCTTTGGCCAGCACGGCGCCGGGTTCGCTCTCCAGGCGCGGCCAATCCTCGTCGCGGGCGCTGGTGAAGGGATGATGCCGGGCCTCCCAGCGGTTTTCCTCCTCGTTCCACTCCAGGAGGGGAAAGTCCACGATCCAGGTGCAGGCCAACACATCGGACGAGGCCAGGCCCAGACGATGGCCCAGGAGCAGACGCAAATGCCCCAGCGCTTCCGCCACCACGGCGGGGCTATCGGCCACGATCAGGATGAGATCGTTGGGGCCGGCGTTACACCGCGCCCGGATGGCGGCCAGGGTCTCTGCGGCCAGGAATTTGGCCGCAGGCGAACGCAGCTCCTCCCCTTCCACCTTCATCCACACCAACCCGCGGGCACCTTTGCGGCGAGCCTCGTCGGTGAGCTCGTCGAGCTGGCGCCGGGAGAAGCCGCCGGCACCGGGCACGCAGATGGCCTTGACCTCGCCGCCGGCGGCCAGAGTCTCGGTGAAAAGGCCGAACCCGCTATCGGCCACCAGGTCGCCCAGATCGACGAGCTCAAGCCCGAAGCGGAGATCGGGCTTGTCGGAACCGTAGCGGGCCATGGCCTCGGCGTAGGTGAGCACGGGAAACGGCGTCTGTTGGATGGTCTTGGTACTCAAGGCCCGAAACATGGCCGTCACCAGCCCCTCAATGAGGTCGCGCACATCCTGGCTTTCCACAAAGGACATCTCCAGGTCGAGTTGGGTGAATTCGGGCTGGCGGTCGGCGCGCAGGTCTTCATCGCGAAAACAGCGGGCGATTTGAAAATAGCGCTCGAAGCCGGCTATCATGAGCAACTGCTTCATTTGTTGCGGCGATTGGGGCAAGGCAAAGAATTTGCCCGGCTGCAAGCGGCTGGGCACGATGAAGTCGCGTGCGCCTTCCGGTGTGCTCTTGAGCAAAATGGGCGTTTCGATCTCGATAAAACCCCGCTCGTCGAGATACTGCCGAATGAAGGCGTTGACCCGATGACGGAGCATGAGATTGCGCTGCATGCGCGGCCGACGCAGGTCGAGATAGCGGTACTTCAGCCGCAGGGTATCGCTCAGTTCCACCTCCTCGTTGAGGGGAAAGGGCGGGGTTTGGGCCGGATTAAGGATGGTCAGACGCCGGGCATCCACCTCAACTTCGCCGGTAGGCAACTGCGGGTTGACCAGACCCGGCGGACGCAGGCGCACCTCGCCCTCCACCTGGACCACGTACTCGTTGCGGATTTCGGCGGCCAGGCGATGGGCCGCCGCCGAGGTGGCCGCATCGAAAACGACCTGAACCAGGCCGGAACGATCGCGGAGATCGCAGAAAATGAGGCCGCCATGGTCCCGTCGTCGGTGGACCCAGCCGGCCAGGGTTACCTGCTGTCCTGCGTGCGCAGGTCGTAAATCACCGCAAAAATGGGTCTTGAGCATAATGTACTCAATAAGTAGTCATCGATGATTGATACTTGAACGATTGCTAATGGCTGAGCAACAATCGCGATTTACCGTCTATCGGTTAGCGATTAGCAAGCGAGCGATTAATGCTCACCAAAAAAGAGACCGCATGAGCGCGGCCTCGGTCCATCATTATACAGGGCGATAAGGAGCCTTGCAAAACGTGTGCACTTGCGCACCTGTGGTATAATGTGCCCCGTCGGTGTCATTTGCCGAGGTTATTGCCCTCACCTCATCCCGGCCTTCCGCCCCCCAACCTGCCGATGACCCCTTGGGCCGAAGCCCTTCATACCCCCGTCTGTGGGGGTGTAGGAGGCGAAGCCGTTTCCCCTTGTGCCCTGTTGCCGGGCCAGTACAGGTCTATCATCCCCCTGCAAGGACAACACCATGGCCGGACATCCTTACGAGTCGGAGTATCTCTACGGCATTCACGATCCCGGCGGCGAGCATATCATGCTCGAGAAAGGGATCCCGGGTTGGGTCTTAATCACCGAAAAGCTGGGCGCCGATCCCAATGACCAGAGCAGCCGCAACTACCGTCCCTGGTCGGACCGTGGGTTGGGGGTCATGGTGCGGCTCAATTACGGCTACGAAGAGGATGGTACCCTGCCCTTTGAATCCCGTTATGCCGATTTTGCCCGTCGCTGTGGCAACTTCGTACGCCATTCGGCCGGCGCTGCCATCTGGATTATCGGCAACGAACCGAACCATCCCATCGAGTGGCCCGGTGGCAAATGGGATTGGACCCGGGCCCAACCGGTGAGCGAGGACAGGCGAGGGGAGCCGATCACGCCCCAACGCTATGCCCGCTGCTTTCGCCTGGTACGTCAGGCCATCAAAAGCCAGCCCGGTCATGAAAATGACCTGGTGTTGCCGGCGGCCGTGGCCCCCTGGAACGCTTTGACCCGCTATCCCGGCAACGAAAGGGGCGATTGGGTCAAGTACTTTGTGGACATGCTCAATGCCATCGGTCCCGGTAACCTGGACGGGATTACCATCCATACCTATACCCGCGCGGCCACGGCGCTCCAGGCGCAGGCGCCCGAACTCATCTGGTCAGAAGCCAAGGAAGGCGCACCGGGCTATCAGCATCTGCGCGCGCAGTTTCGCGCCTATCAGGACTTTATGAACGCGATCCCGGCAGCCATGCGGCAACTGCCGGTCTACATCACCGAAACCAACCCCCATCCCACCTGGGAAAACCGCAACACGACCTGGGTCCAGCGGGCTTACGGCGAAATCGATCATTGGAATCGCCACAACCGTCAGAAGATCCGCGCCCTCATCCTCTTCCGCTGGACTGCCGCCGATCCCCAATGGGGTTTCGAACGTAAACAAGGTGTCATTGACGACTTCCGTCAGGCCCTCGATTACCGCTATACCTGGAACGTCGGCCCCACCTGGGAGGAGCCCATCCCCGTGGCGCCGGAATACGGTGCCGCCCTGAGCTGGAAACAACCGCCCCGAGAGGCTCCGGCCGGCTCAGAACAGAGGGTGGTGGTAACGCTACGCAACGCCGGCAGCCGCGAATGGCCGGCCGACGGTAGCAACCCGGTGCGGTTGGGCTACCACTGGTACGACCCGGCCGGTAAACCCGTGGCCGCCGTGGCCGACCTGCGCACGCCGTTGCCGCGCAACGTCAAACCCGGCGAGACGATCGAGGTGGAAGCCCGTGTGGCCCTCCCCGCCACGGCCGGCACCTATCGCCTGGCCCTGGATCTGGTCCATGAGGGCATTACCTGGTTTGCCGACCGCGGCAGCGCCCCGCTCGAGGCCACGGTCAAGGTGACCGAGGCTCCGGCCCCCAGCGAGTATTTCTTCCCGGAGACCAAGATTTGGGTGCGAGGGGCCTTTTGGGAGTTTTTCCGCCGCTACGGCCTTGATATCTGCGGCTATCCCATCACCGACGTGTTCATCGAAAACGGAATACCGGTGCAGTACTTCCAGCGCGTGGCGCTGGAGGAATACGAAAAGGGCAAAGTCCGCCTGCGCCTGACCGCGGCCCAGGCCCTGGAAGCCGGCCGCCGGATCGCCAACCTCGAACAAGAGGTCAAACGCCTCAACGAGCGGCTGCGCCAGGGTGGCGGGGCCGCCCCGCGGCCGCCCATCCAGGACGTCATCACCCAGCTCCCGCGCGATCCGGCCGGCATGAAACCGCGGCCCGACGAGCAAACCCGCTACCTCATCATCCACCACACCGGCATTGCCGGCGCCATCCCCATCCAACGGGTGGCCCAAATCTACCGCCAGCGCAACTACCCGGCCATTCTCAGCCAGTACTACGTCGATCGGGACGGCACCATCTACCAGACCAATCCTCACAACGAGGCCGTCAACGAAGCGCGCTGGGCCCAGGAGGGTATCAACATCTGCGTGGCAGGCAATTTCACCGAAGCGGTGCCCACACCGGCCCAGATGGAGGCATTGGCTGCCCTGTGTGCCTGGCTGCTCGACAGCTACGGCCTGGAGACGGCAGCCATCCGCGGCCTGAGCGAAGGCTTTTCGCCCACCCAATCGCCGGGACGCCAGTGGCTGAGCGGTCAGCGGTGGAAAGACCAGCTCGTGGCCCGCGTGGAGGAGCTGCGCGGCAAGGGACCGGCAGCCGACGGCGCGGCGCTGGCCGCCTTGCGCCAACAGCTCGAGCAGATGCGCGGAGAACGCGACCGCCTGGCCGCCCAGGTCGAGACCACCGGCCGGGAACGGGACCGTCTCCAGGAACAGGTGACCGAGCTGAGCCGGCAGCTAACGGCCCTGCAGGCCGAGCTGGCGGCGCTGCGCGCGGCTCTGCAAGAAGCCGGCAGGGGCGCCATAGCCCAGCCCACCGTACAGGATGTCATCACCCAATTGCCGCGCGATCCGGCGCGCATGGCCCGGCGCACCGAGGCCGATATAGCTTACATCGTCATCCACCACACCGCCGTGCCCCCTTCGGTAGGCGTCCAGCGGGTGGCCCAGGCCCATCGGGCACGCTGGCCTGCCATCCTCTCCCAGTTCTTTATCGATGGCGAAGGCGCCATTCTGCAAACGAATCCCATTCTGGAGACGGTGGACGGTCAGGTCGAATGGATCGCTCGCGGCATCCACATCCACGTCGCCGGCAACTTCAACAACGACATCCCCTCCGATGCCCAGCTTCAGTCCCTGGCCCATCTGGTTGCCTGGCTGCAACAGACTTATGCCGTTCCCGATGAGAACGTGCGCGGCGCGCGCGAGTTCATCGTCACCCAGTCGCCGGGCGAGCAATGGTTGGCGGGTCGGCGTTGGAAAACCCTGCTGATGGAACGGGTCCAGGCCGTGCGGGCGGCAGCGTCGTCGGGCGGTACGGCGGCCGATCGCGCCCGGATTGCGGCCCTCCAGGCCCAACTCGAAGCCACACGCGCCCAGGTGGCCCAATTGCAGGCCCAGAATGCCGAGCTGAACCGTCAGATCGAGACGCTGCGCCAACAGCTCGGCACCACACCCGGCGATACCCAGGCCCTGCGCAACCAGATCGCCGCGCTCCAAAAGGACAAACAGGCCCTTGAGGCCGAGCGCAAGAGCCTGCAGGATACGGTGAATCAGCTCAACAAGACCATCGCCGATCTGCGCCAAGAGATCGAGGCCCTGCGCAGCCGGCCCGGCCCGACAGCGCCGGTTACGGTTGCCAAACCGGATATGGTCGATCTGGTAGACAAACTGCCCAGGCATCCCACAAATCGCTACCCCACCCGGTCCCTGGACCGCATCACCCATATCGCCATCCACCACAGCGCCGCGCCGGCCAATATCTCGCCCGAACGCATCGCCCAATACCACGTCAACAACCCCGAGCACCAGTGGCCGGGCATCGGCTACCACTACTACATCGGCCCGGACGGCACCATCTACTACACCCAGGACCTGAACCTGGCCAGCTATCATGTCTATCAGAACAACGATTACACCATCGGCATTTGCGTAGCCGGTGATTTCACCGAAGTCATCCCTACCCCGGCCCAAATCCAGGCGACGGCCCGGTTGGTGGCCTGGCTGATGCAGGAGTTCAAGATCCCTCTGGGCAATGTCTGGGGTCATAAGGAATTTCCCATGAACATGACGGCCTGTCCGGGCAAACAGTGGCTGGAAGGCCAAAAGTGGAAGCACCTTCTCTTCGAACAGATTCAGGTCGAACGCGGGGAACGGCCTGCCACAGCGGTCAAACCGATCGAACACTACGTGCTCTTCTGGCAACGGGGCGATGCCTGGGCCCGAGAAGACTGGCTGGGGGCCATCAACTACATCGCCCGCTTCCGGCCCACGGCGGGCTTCTCGCTGGACGATGCCAAGCAGGCCCGACGGGTCACCATCGTCGGTGGCCCGGCCGGAGTCAGCCCCGAAGCCGAAAACGAACTGCGCGCGGCCGGGGTCCAGGTGGAACGCCTGGCCGGCAAGGACTACGCCGAGACCAAAGCCATGCTCGACCGTCTGGCCGCCACCGGCAAACGCTTCGCGACGTTGCAATAAGCCGGCCTGATGGCTCTCTCGGTTCATCCCCTCTCCGATTTCACCGTCCAATTGCGCGTCGGCGAGGACAAAACCTTTGCCGGCCCCCTCGATCTGCTCCTCCACCTCATCGAGAAGGAGGAACTGCCGATCACGGCCGTGAGTGTGCGCCAGGTGATCGACCAGTTCCTGGCCTATCTGGCGCAGATGACGGAACGTCGGCCCGAACCCATTGCCGATTTTCTGGAGATGGCGGCGCGGCTGTTGTACATCAAATCCCTGGCCCTGCTCCCACAGACGCCCCGCCTTGAGGAAAACGAAGAGGAAGAAGACCCCGCCGAAGCGCTGGCGCGGCAATTGCGCGAGTACAAACAGTTCAAGGCCAGGGCCGAGTTGCTCCAGGCCCTGGCAGCAACGGGACGGCGAGCTTATGTGCGGATGGCCATACCGCCGATAGGACCGAAAAAGCTCGATCCTGCGGGATTGGCCGTGCAGGCTCTTGTGCAGGCCATCATGGCGGCGTTGCAACCTGAGGAGCTACCGCCCTTACCGACCGGGGACATTGCTCCTTACAGCATCACCATTGAGGACCGCATGGCAGCCCTGTTGGCGCTGCTGGAACAGGAACAGGTCGTGTTCTTCCATCGCTTTCTGGGCGGAGCGGCTTCGCGGCTTGAGGTCATCGTCAGCCTGTTGGCCGTCCTGGAGCTGTTCAAGCAGGGCAAAATTCGCTTTGAACAGCCGGTGCCGTTCGGTGCAATCCGGATCGAACGGCTCTGATGGGGGAAACGGTCCCCGGTTTGTCCTACGGATCGGCATACCAGGCCAACAAGGCCGCCGCCCGCCGGGGCCAGGTATGACGATGGGCCTGGTGCCAGGCGGCCTGCCCCAGCGCCGCGCGATAGTCCGACGCGAGCAGGACCGTCGTCACGGCCTCGATTAAGGCCTCGTCATCGTCCGGTGGCACCACAACCCCGCCCCGACCGGTGAGCAGACCGTATTCGCCCACATCGGCCGTGACGATGGGCAGGCCCTGGGCCAGACAATCCAGCAGGCGGGCCGGGCTTTTGGCGCGGGTGCGGGCGTCGTCGGTGACGGGGAAGAAAGCCACCGCCGCCGACCGCAGGGCGGTTATCAGAGCCTCGCCGGTACACCAGCCCCGATATTCGGCCTGCGGCAGCCGGGGCGCCGCCGTCCAATCGCCCAGGAAACGCAAATGCGCCGTCGGCACCCGTTCCAGGATGCTCATCCACAGCCGCGCCAGGCGGTCGGCGGCGATATCATGGCCGCGGGTATAGACAAGCACAACCGGCGGATTGGCCGCAACGGCGGCCGGGGTCGGCGCCGGGTCCAGACCGTTGGGTAAATACAGCGGACGGCCGGCATCCGGCCGTTGGCGGCTTACATAGGGGCGCAGTGCAATGGCCGCCACGGTCACGCCCGCCACCCGACGCACCAGGTCTCGCTCCTGCCCGATCAGCAGATGGCGCCACAGCCAGGAACGTTGGCGGCCCCAGCCCGCCGCCGTCTCCAGATCATCCAGGTCCAGATACACACGTCCAGACCCCCGCTGCAACCCATACCGGGCCAGAAGCCCGGCATAGCCCAGGCCCTTGCTGACGTGGACGATGTCGGGTTCAAAAGCGGTAAGGGCCCGCTGCAAACGATGCAGAAGGAGCGGATCCACCAGGGGATGGGGCGCCGGTCCCACGGCCGGGCAGACCACGCGCACACCGGTCTGTTCCTGCACCCGACCGGCTTCGCCGGGGCAATCCCAGGCCGGCACCAACACCTCCACCGTACAGCCCTGGCCGGCCAGGGCCACGGCCAACGGCAGCAGCCGCCGTGGCACGGTCTGAAGGCGGCAGGTACCAAAGGGAGCAACAAAGAGAATGCGCACGCGCGGCGTTCACAGGGCGAGCAACTCGCGCACCCGGGCCAGGACCCGGTCGAGCATGGCCGGGGTCAGGCGTCCGGTCTGGGTGTTCTGACGGCTGGGATGGTACGAGGCCACCAGCATCGGCCAGGGCGCCGGCAGGGTCAGGACCAGGCCGTGGGCAAAAGCAGGCCGGGGTGCGGTCAGGCCCTGCTCGCGCCACAGGTCGAGCACGGCGGCGAAGGCAATCCGGCCCAGGGTCAAGACGACGCGCGTATGGGGCAACAGGGCCATTTCCCGGGCCAGGAACGGACGACAGGCCTGAAGTTCCGTGGCCGTGGGTTTGTTGGCGGGCGGCGCACAACGCACCGCCGCGGTGATGAAGGCATCGCGCAGTTCCAGGCCATCCTCGCGGCTGCGCGAGCAAGGCTGGCTGGCAAAACCGGCCCGATAGAGCGCGGCCATGAGAAAATCGCCCGAGCTGTCGCCGGTGAAGATGCGACCGGTGCGGTTGCCGCCATGGGCGGCCGGAGCCAGGCCGACGATAAGCAGCCGACCGTTGGGATCGCCGAAACCGGGCAAGGGCCGACCCCAATAGGACTCGTCACGAAAAGCACGACGCTTGACGGCCGCCACCTGTTCGCGCCAGGCGACCAGCCGCGGGCAGCGGGTACAGACGATGATTTCCTCGTGCAGGGCAGCCAGAGCGGTCACGGAGCCGCAAGGGTGGGCGCTACGCTCGTCCATTCGGCCTGTTCCTCCGCGATCCAGGCCTCCAGCGCCGCCAGAGCGCGGGCTGCATAGGCCCGATAGCGTTCGGCCTTGGAGCGGACGGGAGGATCGAGTTCGGGCAACAGGCCAAAGTTGGCCTTCATGGGCTGGAAAGCCTTGGGTTCGGCGTGGGTCACGTAGTGGAACAAAGCCCCGGCCATGGTCTCGCGCGGCAGCACCCGCGGGGGCAGGCCATGCACCCACCGCGCCAGGTTGAGACCGGCCAACAGGCCTCCGGCCGTCGAGCCCACATAGCCCTCGGTTCCGATGATCTGCCCGGCAAAAAACAGGTCATCCCGGTTGTGCCACTGCAGGGTCGGCCGCAGCAAAACGGGGCTGTTAATGAAGGTGTTGCGATGCATTTGCCCCAGACGCACGAATTCGGCCTCTTCCAGACCGGGAATCATACGCAGGATGCGGCGCTGCTCCGGCCATTTCAGGTTCGTCTGGAAACCGACGATGTTGTAAAGGGTGCCGGCCAGATTGTCCTGCCGCAATTGCACGACGGCAAAAGGCCGCCTGCCCGTGGCCGGATCGCGCAACCCGACCGGCCGCATGGGGCCGTAGGCCAGAGCCATCAGGTCACGCTCGGCCAACACCTCGATGGGCAAACACCCCTCGAAAAAGCGTTCATCCTCTTGCTCGAATCGCCGTAGCTCGATACGTTCGGCCGTGCGCACCGCCTGGACAAAAGCCTCGTACTGCTCGCGGGTGAGGGGGCAATTGATGTAATCCCCCTGACCGGAATCGTGGTCGTAGCGTGATTGTCGCCAGGCCGGCGGCATGCGAATGCTTTCCAGGGTAACGATGGGCGCCAGGGCATCGTAAAAGTAGAGGTAACGCTGACCGGCCAGGGCGGCGATGCGTTCGGCCAGGGTGGGGGCCGTGAGCGGACCGGTGGCAATGACGGTCGGCCCGTCGGGGATGGCAGTGACTTCCTCGCGGATAACGGTAATGAGGGGATGGCTCAGGATGGCCGCAGTGACGCTGCGGCTGAAGGCATCGCGGGCAACGGCCAGGGCGCCGCCGGCCGGCAGGGCATGCTCGTCGGCGCAGCGGAGGATCAGCGAACCCAGGCGTCGCAACTCGGCTTTGAGCAGGCCCAGGGCCTTGTCCTCGGCCTGGGCGCCGAAGGAATTCGAACACACCAGCTCGGCGAACTCGCCGGTTTGATGCGCTTCGGTTTGACGATGGGGCCGCATCTCGTAAAGACGGACGCGCACCCCGCGCTGCGCGAGTTGCCAGGCAGCCTCGCTCCCGGCCAGCCCGGCGCCGACAACGGTGACCACAGGCAACGACTTGCTCATACGGACAAGTTTCGGCAGCACCGGGTCCCATGTCAAGTGGGCTGCCACCCGCAGCGCGTTGGTGCCGCGCGGATAGGCGGCCTCCGGCCTCTTCCCAGGGTCGGTCATTCCCTGAGAGGAGGCCGGCTTGCCTTCCATCCGCCAGGCGTCTCAGCAGCCCCGGGCTTGTCGCCAACGAAACCGGGTCTGCACACCGGGTTATCCTTCCAGCATCAGATCGGCAAAGGGCAGGGCAAAAGCCACCGGCTGGCCCGGGCCGAAGCTGTTGAAAACCAGGCCATCGAGGGAGGTTTGCGCCAACTGGGCAAAGAGCACGGGGCCGGGTACCTCAAGCTGGAGCAGTTCCTCGCCATCCAGCATCATGGCCAGGGCCTGGACAAAGGCATCAAAGGCATCGGGTGCGGTGAAAACGGCTGCCAGCGCACGGCCTTGAGGGTCGGGGGCCAGCGCCAGCGCATAGCGATCGCCCTCAACAGCAAACACGGGCAGCAGGTAGTGCTCGTAGTCACGCACCCGCTGCAACGTCTCGGGTCGAGCCTCGCCATGTTGCAAAGCGGTCAACGCCTGTTCGACGGCCACCGCTTCGGCCATGGCCCGCAAGGCCGGAAATTGCTCCCGTTGGTAACCGATCTGCCACGGTGAGGCAGGGTCGATTTCCACCGCATCGAACTGCTCCAGAGGCAGGGTAAAAATCCAGACCCCGTTGGTAACCAAAAGGTCATGGGCACGGGAAGCCTGCCCGGTCGCCTGGAGGAAGGTGCTATACGCCTCCTCGTCGGAAAAGAGATAAAGCCGGGCGATGCCTTCGGCATCCTCACTGTACAACAGCCGTACAGGCTGTTCAGCTTGCATCGGATCGGCAGCTTCCGTCCTGGCGACGAGCAGTTGCCAGCGCTCGAAGGAGACAAGCTGCCGCATCAGGTGCGTGCCGGTGATGGCCTGTTCCTGCCATTCCTGAACGGCCAGCCGGATAGGGGAAACGGACATGATAAACCTCCAGAGAGAAACAGAATAACGGTTCAGGCAACCCCACGCTGAGGAAGGCTCCATCCGGCTTGCCCGTCAGAAACAATGAGGCGGCGCACCCACCGGTGGTACGCCGCCTTTCCGGTGCCCCCGCTCCGACTCGAACGGAGACGCCCGTAAGGGCATAGGCCCTCAACCTACCGCGTATGCCAATTCCGCCACGGGGGCACATTCGGTCTTTATTATAGCCATCTCCTCGATGCCTTGTCAACCCTGACAGGAACCGCTACAATGCATGTGTGCCATTGCGAGCGCAGCGAAGCAATCTTCCGGCTTGCGAGGAGATTGCGCCTCGGGCGAGCCCCACGGGGCGAGGCAGTCCCCTCGGCCCGAGAGGCCTCGGGGTGGCCCTCGGCGTAGCCCATTGGCGGCTCAGGCCGCCTTGCCATGAGATGGGTAGGTAGCTCCTTTTGATCCTGCGACGGATGCCCTTCGTCGGTGTTGTTGTGATTATCTTCTGACCATTGCTTCCTTTTCCCTACCTGTGCGGAGCCCAGCCCCGTGATACGTCTCGTTTGCGATTCCAGTTGTAATGTCCCTCAAACATACCAGGAGAAACTGGGCATCATCCAGGTGCCGGCCTGGGTGAACTTTGCCGACGGCACCAGCCTGCGCAACGGTGTGGACATCAGCGATGCCGAGTTCTATCGACGGCTCCAGACCGAAAGACAACTGCCCACGACCTCTCAGCCTACGCCGGAGGACTTCATCCAGGCTATCGAAGCCGCCGAAGGCGACGAGTTCGTTATCGCCGCCGTCTCCTCCAAAATGAGCGGCACCTTCAACAGTGCGCTCCAGGCGGCCGCCCTTTTGAGCGGTCGGAAAAAGGTCCACACCTATGATACCCTCAACGCTTCCATGGGATCGGGCTGGCAGATTATCGCCGGAGCCGAAGCTGCTGCCGCCGGCGCCGATGCCGAAGGCGTGCTGGCCGCCCTGCGCGCCGCCCGTGACCGCATGTTCACCTGTTTCACCATCGATACCCTCAAATACCTGGCCGCCAGCGGCCGGGCGCCCATGCTCCAGGCCATGATGGGCAATCTCCTCGATATCAAGCCTCTCATGCAGATTCAGGACGGCACGCTGCATCTGGTCCAGCGGGTGCGTGGGCGCCAGAAATCGAAACGCGAGCTGGTCGAGATGGCTGCGAGTCATGTCGGCGACCGACCGGTCCGGGTGGCCATTGTCAATGCCAACGTGCCGGACGAAGCTGCCGGGTTGGCCGACGATGTGCGAGCACGATTGAACTGTCGCGAAATCCAGATTGTCGAGTTGGGACCCGTCTTGGGCGCCCTGGCCGGTCCGGGCACCCTGGCCATTGCCGCTTTTGCCCTCCCGAACTGACCATGCGCCTTGTCCTGGATGCTATGGGCGGCGACCATGCCCCGCATGAGATCGTAGCGGGTGCCGTTGCCTATGCCCGTCAGAGCGGCCACACCGTCATCCTGGTCGGCCGTGAGGAACTGGTGCGGGCCGAACTCGCCCGCCACGATACGACCGGCCTCGATTTGCCGGTGGTGCATGCTCCCGAGACCATTCAGATGGATGAGAAGCCGGCCCTGGCGGCCCGCCGCAAAAAGGACAATTCCATGGCCGTGGGCATGCGTCTGGTCAAACAGGGCGAAGCCGATGCCTTTTGTACGATGGGCCATACCGGCGGCGCCCTTACGGCCGGCCATATGGTCTTCCGCCGCATTCCCGGTGTGCATCGGGCCGTCCTCACCACGCCGTTCCCCTGCGCCACCGGCTTCTTCATCTTCGGCGATATCGGCGCCAACCCCGATTGTCGGCCGGAATGGCTGGCGCAGTGGGGGCAGATGCTCTCGGTTTATGCCCGCGTCCGGCTCGGCGTAGCCACCCCGCGCGTGGCCCTGCTCTCCAACGGCGAAGAGGAAGGCAAAGGCACGGCGCTGACCCAGGCCGCCGAACCGCTGCTGAAAACCGCTCTGGGCGAGCGCTACATCGGCGTGGTCGAACCGAAAGAGATGATCGCCGGCGCGGCCGATGTCGTGGTGACCGACGGCTTCACCGGCAATGTCGTTATCAAGCTGGCCGAGGCCGTGGCCTCCTTCTTCCTGCACACGATGCGAGGGGAAATCATGGCCCGGCCTCTGGCCAAAGTTGGGGCGGCGCTGGCCCGTCCCGCCTTGCGGGCCACGGCCGCCCGCCTCGATGACCGCGAATACGGCGCCGCCTTGCTCCTGGGCCTGAACGGCCTGGTCACGGTGGGCCATGGCCGTTCCCGCCAGGACCGCGTCCTTGCGGCCTTGCGCAATACCGCTCACCTTGTCACCGGCAACATCCTTGCCGCCCTACGCGATGAAATTGCCCGTACCGTTCGTTTACTGCCTTCCGGAGGGGATGATGAGCACGACCTCTGAGACCCTTTTACGTACCCGTCTGGCCTTGCTCAGCGAGCGCCTGCTGAGTTTGCCTGCCACGTCGCGAGCGCTCCTCTTGGCCACCTTGCAGAGCATTCAGCAGAGTGGCAGCTCCCTGGCCAATGCCACGGCCGAAGCCGTGCGCGCCAACATGCGCCATCTCTCGGTCGATGCCCTGGAGCGCGCGCTGGAACTCCTTGGCCTCTCGCGGTCGGCCCCGCGACGTCGCGTTGTCGTGACCGGCCTGGGCGCGGTCACCCCGGTCGGCCTCACGGCCACCGAGACCTGGCAGAACCTGATCGCCGGCCAATCCGGTGTGGATTACGTGACCCTGTTCGATGCCAGCCCCTATCCCACCCGCATTGCCGCCGAGATCAAGGACTGGGACCCGCGGCCTTATATCGAATTCAAAGAGGCCAAACGCATGGCCCGTTCTACCCAAATCACCATCGGCGCAGCCACCCAGGCCCTGCGCGATGCCGGTCTGCCTACCGATGGCAGCCTGGGCGAGCGCACGGGCGTTGTCATGGGCACGGGCATCGGCGGCTTCGACCTTTACCAGGAGGCCATCACCGAAGCCGTACAGCGGGGCGGTAACTACCGCGTCCGGCCGATGACCGCCGTGGGTGGCCTGGCCAACATCGCCGCCTTTCATATCAGCGAGATGTTCGGCGCGCTCGGTCCTCTCAATACCGTGGTCACGGCCTGCGCTGCCGGTACCCAGGCCATCGGGGAAGCCGTCGAACTCATCCGTCGTGGCGTGGTGGATCGGGTCATTGCCGGTGGTTTCGAGGCCATGATCGGCGACCTCTTCTTCGCCAGTTTCACGGCCATGAAAGCCATCAGCACCCAAAACGACCCCCCGCAAAAGGCCAGCCGACCTTTCGATGCCAAGCGGGATGGCTTTGTCATCGGCGAAGGCGCGGCCGTGCTGATCCTGGAGGAGCTGGAGCAGGCCAAAGCCCGCGGGGCCCGCATCTACGCCGAGATCCTGGGCCATTCGGCCTCGGCCGATGCCTATCATGTGGCGGCGCCCGAACCCGAGGGCCTGGGCGCGCAGCGCGCCATGCGCTGGGCTTTGCTCGATGCCGGTGTCAGGCCCGAGGAAGTGGACTACATCAACACCCACGGCAGCAGCACGCCCCTCAACGACAAGACCGAAACCTATGCCATCAAGCAGGTCTTTGGCGAGCATGCCTACAACCTCGTCATCAACTCCACCAAGTCCATGATCGGCCATGCCTTCGGCGGCGCCGGCGCCATCGAAGCCCTGGCCACGGTCATGAGCGTGTACGAAGACCGCGTCCATCCCACCATCAACTACGAATACCCCGACCCCGAATGCGACCTCGACTGCGTGCCCAACGTCGCCCGCCACAAGGTCATCAACATCGCCCTCTCGAACTCCTTCGGTTTGGGTGGACAAAACGCCTGCATCGCCATCGGCAAATATCGCGAATGAAACGTTGAAACGTTCCAACGTTAGCAAGTGGAAACGTTCTCACCTTCTGACCTTCTAACTTTTCAAGCTTCAAACAGTCCAACCCAATCATGCGCATTTACGTCAACGAACAATATGTCACCCGTCGTGCCAAATGGGGACGACGGGCCAGCCTGCTCGGATTGGTCGTCCTGGCCATCGGCATGCTGGCCGCCTTTTCGCCCAATACCATCCTGCGCTGGCAAGACGAAGGCAATCCCCTGGCCGACGCGCCTTTCGTCGTCTGGCTTTACAACGGCGGCTGGTTTTCCATCACCATGATCGCCCTTGTCCTCGGCTTTATGCTCGGCCAGATCGGCAACGCCAGCATCCGACGCTTCGTGCGCTCACCCCGTCCTGATCAGATCGTAGCCAGGGCCCTCAAAGGCTTCGACGACCGCAACCGTTTCTATGCCTGGGCCACACCCGGCGATATGGTCTTTGCCGGGCCGGCGGGCATCTACGCCCTGGCCCTGAGCGACGTCGGCGGGCCGATCACCATCGTCAACGATCGCATTCGCCGACCGTTCCGCTGGCGGCGGCTCTTCCTCTTCGGACAAGACAACCCCGGCCAACCGATCCTGGAAGGACAACTCCTGGCCGAGAAAGTCAGCAAATGGCTGAGCCAACAACTCGGCAGCAGCGAACCCATCCCCGTGCACCCCCTGGTGGTTTTCACCAGCGATAATGCCCAACTCAACGTCCAGAGCGCTTCGACGCCGGTGCTCCATTACAAGCAACTGAAAGAATACCTGCGCAGCCAGACCCGTAACGTGAGCCTCTCCAAAGAACAGCTCAAAGCCGCCATCGAGCGGCTGGACCGCGAGGCCGAAGCGCGCGGGGTGAAACCGGAGACATAACGGCCGGCTTGTTGCCCATCCGGGACCGTCTTATGGCGACGTCTCCATCGTCCTCACCGCGCAGGCGTCATCCCTGGTTGTGGGGGATGGCGACCGGCCTGCTCCTCCTGGTCCTGTTCCTGAGCGGCCTTTTCGTCGTTCTGCTCCGCTTAGGCGTCAAACCGCCCGCTACACCGTCACCGATCACGCCCACAACCCCTGCCGACGCCAACCGTCTGGTGGTTGTCGGCGCCGACGGCAGCCTGTCCACCCTGGCCGCCGATGGCAGTGCGGTTCGCCGTTTGACCCCGCCGGGGCTAAGCCTGCAGTTCCCGGCCTGGTCGGCCGACGGCCGTTTCCTCGCCGCGCCGGGCAGCGACGGCCGTGAGACCGGCATTTTTGTCGTGGCCGACACGGACGGGGCGACTCCGCTGGCCCTCTACCGGAGTCGCACGCGGATCCCCTTCTACCTGTTTTGGTCACCCGACGACCGCTGGCTGAGCTTTCTGACCAACGAGGGAGCGGACCTCGGCCTGTGGCTGGCCCCGGCCGATGCGTCGGCTCCGGCCCGTCGCCTGCGCAGCGGTCGTCCCTTTTATTGGGATTGGCTCCCCGCCGGCGACCGTTTGCTCATCCACACCGGGGGCCGTGCGCCGAGCGGCCTGCTGACCGTCATCGACCGGGAAGGTCAACCGACCGGTGAACCCATCGCCCCGCCGGGAACGTTCCAGGCCCCGGATGTGACGCCGGACGGCCGCTTCATCGCCTTTGCCGTCCGAGGCGACGATGGAGACAACCTCGTCGTTCAGGAATGGGCTACCCAAAGCCGGCGCCATACCATTCCCTATAGGGGCGCCGTGGCCCTGAGTTGGAGTCCTACAGCAGCCCAACTGGCCTTCATCAGCCCGCCGACGGCGTCGCCTCATCCTTATGGCCCCCTCCGCCTGCTGGATGCCGGCGACGGCCGTACGCGCCTTCTCAGCGGCCGCACGGTCCTGGCCTTTTTCTGGTCCCCTGATGGCCGACACATCGCCTATCTGACCACCGGCAGGGCGGCGCCGGGCGTCGGCGAACCGACCCGCCTTGCCGCCGTCACCGCGCAGAGGGATCAGCCGTTGCTCGATCTGTGGCTGGTCCGGGTGGAACATGGCGAGGAACAGCGCCTGGCCACCTTCCAACCGACGATGCTGTTTTTCACCCAGTTCCTCCCCTTCTTCGACCAATACGCGCGCAGCCATCACCTGTGGTCACCCGATGGCCAGGCCCTGGTGTTGCCGGTGCGCGAAAACAACGGTCAGGAGCGGGTTTATCGCTTTCCCATCACCGGCGAAGCGCCTCAGCCTCTGATCGAGGGCACAATGGCCTTTTGGCCTCCGCGCTGAGCGGTGCTGCCTCTCGTCTCAGCGCGGCCCCATGCGCAGGGCACCGTCCAGGCGAATGACCTCGCCGTTGAGCATGGGATTGGCGATGATGTGCTCGACCAGCGCCGCGTACTCATCCGGCCGTCCCAGGCGCGAGGGAAACGGAATCTGCGCGGCCAGGGAGGTGCGCGCGGCTTCGGGTAGTCCTGCCAGGAGCGGGGTATCGAACAGACCGGGGGCAATGGTCACCACGCGAATGCCCCATTGCGCCAGGTCGCGCGCCGCCGCCAGGGTCATGCCGATGACTCCCGCCTTCGAGGCTGCGTAGGCCACCTGGCCGATCTGCCCTTCGTAGGCGGCAATGGAAGCCGTGTTGATGATAACCCCGCGTGCGCCGTCGGCGTCCGGCTCGTTGCCCTGCATGACGGCGGCGGCCAGGCGCAGCACATTGAACGTGCCGATCAGATTGACTTCGACCACGCGCCGGAACTCGTCCAGGGGCAATGGTCCGGCCCGGCCGAGGATGCGGCCGGGCGGCGCAATGCCGGCGCAATTGACGGCCACATGCACCGTGCCAAACGCGGTCCGGGCAAGCTCCAGCGCGGCCTGGACTGCCCCCTCATCGGTCACACTGCCTGCGGCAAACCGGAGGCGTGGGCCCAGCTCGGCCGCCAGCGCCTCCCCGCGTTCGGCATTGCGATCCAAAACGAGCACACCGGCGCCGGCCGCGTGGAGACGACGGGCCGTCGCCTCGCCCAATCCGGAGGCGCCACCGGCAATGAAAACGGTTTGAGCAGCGCGTGCAGTCATGTTTCCTCAGACCTCCAACGGGTTGTATCATACACCCGTGTCTGCGTTCCACCAATTCCCGTCCTCCTCCCCGGAAAGGACCGCCGGCGGCCCGCGTGTCAGTTTGGGTCTGCCGGTCTATAACGGCGAGCGCTACCTGGCCGAAGCCCTGGATGCCATCCTGGCCCAGACCTTTGGCGATTTCGAGGTCATCATCGTGGATAACGCCTCGACCGATGCTACGCCGGCCATTGCGCGCCGCTATGTCGCCGCCGACCCGCGCGTCCGCTACTACCGCAATGGGACCAACATCGGCGCTGCGCCCAATTTCAACCGGGCCTTTGCCTTGAGCCGTGGCGTGTACTTCAAATGGTGCGCCCATGACGACCGTTTTACCCCTGACTACCTGGCCCGCAGCGTGGCGGTGCTCGACGCCCAGCCCGATGTGGTCCTTTGCAGCTCGCAGGTGGCCATCCTCAACGAAGCCGGTCGGGTCATCGGCGCCTATCTCGTGCAATTGCCCGAACTGGCCGATCCCCGGCCTCACCGCCGTTTCGGCACCTTTATCACCCGCTCCCCGGCCTGTTTTCAGGTCTTCGGGCTTTTCCGGCGGGATGTGCTTGCCGCTACCCCCCTTATCGGCAGCTTCCTGGGCGCCGATAAAGCCCTGGTGGCCGAAACCTGCCTGCGCGGACGGGTGTACGAAATCCCGGAACCCCTCTTTTGCTCCCGACAACATGCCCGTCGTTCGGTGAAGCTGGCGCGTCCCCAACTCATCGGCTGGTTCGATACCTCCCGCCGCGGGCATCGTGTGCTCCCGCACTGGCAACTGCTGCGCGCCTATGCCGGGGCGGTGGCGCGCGTTCCCCTTGCGCCGGCCGAACGCCGGCGCTGCCGGTTCTGGCTCGGGCTATGGGCGGGCAGAAACTGGGCGCGACTGCTCTTTGACCCCATCGGCGCCGTAGCTCCAGGCCTCTGGGATGCCCTCTGGCGGCTGGACCAGCGCCTTTTCCGCCCGCGGGGCTACTCTCCCCGCTATTTCCGTTACGACGAGGCCGACCCTCCCCCGTCATGAACGAGCACACGCTACGGGTACTTGAATTCGACAAAATCCTGGCCCGGCTGGCGGCCTATTGTAGCTTTGCCATGAGTCAGGAGCTGGCCCTGGCCTGGCGGCCGACGGCCAACCTGGCCGAAGCCCGATTGTGGCAACAGGAAACCGCCGAAGCGCGCGACCTGCTCGCCCGCCAACCCGAACTCCATCTTGGCGGCGTGCACGACCTGCGCCCGCTGCTCGCCCAGGCCGAACGCGGGGGCATTCTCACCCCGGTCGAACTGCTGGATGTGCGCTCGACCCTTCTGCGCGGCCGCCGCCTGCGGCAGATCTTGCTGGCCCAGGCCGACCGTTGTCCGGCTCTGGCGGCCTGGGCCGAACCCATCCAGGACCTGGAGCATCTCACCGCCGAGATCGGCCGCGCCATCAACGAACGCGGGGATGTGGTGGACGGCGCCAGCCCACGGCTGGCCCGCCTGCGCAGCGAGGTCCGCCTTCTACAAGAACGCCTCCTCGAGCGTCTGCAGCGCATTGCCCACCATCCCGAAACCATGCCCTTCCTGCAAGAGGTGTTGATCACCCAGCGCCAGGGCCGCTACGTGTTGCCGGTGCGCGCCGAATTCAAAAACCGCATCCCCGGCATCGTCCATGACCAGTCGGGCAGCGGCGCCACCCTCTTCATCGAACCTTTGGCCGTCGTCGACTTGACCAACGAATGGCGACAGAAACAGCTCGAAGAACAGGAGGAAGTCCAACGTATCCTGCGCGAGCTGAGTCAACTGGTTGCCGAAGAGGCTCCTTACCTGCGCGCCACCCTGGAGGCGCTGGCCGGACTGGACCTCATCCTGGCGCGCGGCCGCCTGGCCGACGAGATGGCGGCCGAACGTCCGGAATTGCTCGGGTTTGCGGCCGTACGCCCCGCCGATTGGACACCTGCCCAACATCCCGGCGTCATTCTGGAGCTGCGCCGGGCCCGTCATCCCTTGCTCAACCCGGCCACAGTCGTCCCCATTGACTTCCACTTCGGTCGGGACTACTTCATCATCGTCATCACCGGCCCCAATACCGGCGGCAAAACCGTCAGCCTGAAAACGGTCGGCCTGCTGACGCTCATGGCCCAGGCCGGCATGGCCATCCCGGCCCAGGCCGGCAGCCGCCTGACGGTCTTCACCCACGTGTTTGCCGACATCGGCGACGAGCAGAGCATCGAGCAAAGCCTGAGCACGTTCTCGTCGCACATGACCACCATCGTGCGCATCTTGCAGGAAGCCACACCCCACAGTCTGGTGTTGTTGGACGAATTGGGCGCCGGCACCGACCCCGAAGAAGGGTCGGCCCTGGCCCGCGCCTTGCTGGCCCATCTGCGCGAGAGCGGGATACCCACCGTAGCCACAACCCACTACTCCGAAGTCAAACTCTTCGCCCACAACACCCCCGGCATCACCAATGCCTCGGTTGAATTCGACCTGGAAACCCTCAGCCCCACCTACGAGCTGACCATCGGGCTGCCGGGTCGGTCGAATGCCCTGGCCATTGCCCGCCGTCTGGGTTTGCCGCGCAGCATCGTCGATACCGCCGAGGCCATGATCCAGCCCGACAGTCTGGCCGCCGATACCCTGTTGAGCGAAATCCGCGCGGCGCGCGACGCCGCGCGCAAGGCCCAACAACGAGCCGAGGCGTTAGAACGCATGGCCGCCGCCCGCGAGGCCGAATTGCGGGCCCAACTGGCCCACATCGAGGAAGCGCGGCGGCGTGTGCTCAACGAGGCACGCGCCCAGGCCGAGGCCGAACTGGCGGCCCTGCGCGCCGAAATCGCCCACTTGCGCAGTCGGCTCGAACGCAGCAGTCCCGATGCAACCCATATCCGTTTCCTGGCCGAGGCCGAAAAGGCCCTTCAGGCCCGCCAGGAAGCGCTGCAACCGGTACCGGTCCCGGTCGAGGCTCCGCCCCCGCCGACAGGACCGCTGCAGGTGGGCGATATCGTCTGGGTCCACAGCCTGAACAGCACCGGCGTCGTCCACAGTCTGCTCGATGAGAACGAAATCGAAGTGCAGATAGGGGCTTTCCGTCTCAAGGTGCCGATCGGCGGGGTCGAGTTGCGCGGCCGCCCCACGCCTGCCGCCACGACCGAGGCCTCCTATCGGCGGGCCGGGCCTGCGCCGGGTATGGAGCTCGACCTGCGCGGCCATCGAACCGACGAAGCCCTGGCCGCCCTCGATCGCTATCTCGAGCAGGCTTACCTGGCCGACCTGCCCTGGGTGCGCATCATCCACGGCAAAGGCACAGGGGCCTTACGACAGGCCGTGCGCGAGGCCCTGCGCAGCCATCCCCTGATCACCGGATTCCGCAACGGCGACCCCGGCGAAGGTGGCGATGGTGTGACCATCGCCTACTTTGGAGAACGCCCGGACGTCTGACGGCGTTGCCACAACCACCAATCGGCCCGACGGTCGCCCTGCCATCCCGGTTTGTAATCCACCCTATCCAGGAACGGCCGGAAGACGGCCTCGACCTGCTCCGGCCTGACCCCCGGCGGACCGTCGGCCGCATTCGCCGCCGGATGAAGGGCATAGAGCAGATAAAACCCTCCCGGCTCCAGGCGCAGGGCCAATCCGGCGGCGTAGCGCTGTTGTTGCGCGGCCGTCAGCCCGTGAAAACAGCCGATATCCAGGGCCACGGCAAAGGAACACTGCAAAAGCCCCAGTTCCACGGCATCGGCCTGGACCCCGTACCAGGGCAGGCTTTCCCGTCGGGCTGCCATCAGCGCCCGGCGCAGGGCTACCCACGACAGATCAAGGCCGACGACCCGATACCCATGGCGGGCCAGCTCACGGCTGTGGGTCCCGGTGCCGCAGCCGATATCGAGCGCCCAACGCCCTTCGCCGGGGTGTTCGGCCACAAAGGCGAGTACCTCCGGCGCCACGATACCCTGGTCCCAGGGCGTATGGTTTTCGCGGTAGCGGGCATCCCAATAGGCAGGAGAATGGCGGTCGGTTTCGAGGGTCATGCCATCAGTATAGCCGAAAAGGCGCTGCCATGGGCGGGAGCTGCTGCAGGCAGAGAGGCCCTCATCGTTTTGCTCATGGCGAGCCGCCGCAGGCGGCCCTTGCTGGCATGGCGAGGCCACAGTGCCGAAGGGCCACGCCGAGTGCCACCCCCTTCCCCGGCCGGGAGATGATCTGTCGGCCGGACTGCGCATGGCCTTTGCCCTCTTATCGCTGCCGATGTATACTCCCCGATACCCTGCCTCTGCGGATATGCCTGTGGATTGGATGCTTCTCCTCAACTGGACCGTTCAAGGTCTCATCCTGGCCGGATTCGCCTTTATCGGAGTGTATATCGGGTTGCGTCTGTTTACCCGAGACCGCCGCAGCTCATCGCCAACGGCTGCCCCCGCTTCCGAGGGGAGCCGGCTTCCGGCCTCATCGCCCCCGGCCGTGGCGGCGGCCATGGCGCCCTCGCCCCAGACCGTGCCCGCGCGTGGCCTGCCCGTGGGCGCCGAAAACATCCGCCATGCCTTTGAGATCGAGGGCGATCGGGTCACGGTCATGGTCGAATTGCCCCTGACCCTGCTCCACGACGATCGCGCGGTGGTGGAGGCCTGGTTGGAGGCCATCGGCGCCGCCCGCCTGGGTGATACGTCGGCCTCGGCTCGCGGTCCTGTCGTGGCCGGCGCCCTGGCCGACGAACAGGAGCAGCTGCAGATGCAGCTCAACGCGGTGCTGAACCGCCTGCAACTGGCGGCCGAACGGCGTCGCCGTCTGCGCGCCATGTTGGAAGAGCGATTTCCCGCCGACGAAACCACCTGAGTGGGTCCTATGCGCGATAACGCCGCCCAACAAACCTACTACACCATCCACGACCTGCCCGAAGCCACCCGTCCCCGGGAGCGGTTAGCCCGCCACGGCGAAGCCAGCCTGAGCAACGAAGAACTGATTGCCATCATCCTGCGCAGCGGCGCCGAAGGTCTCAACGTCCTCGACCTGGCCACGCGGCTCATGCGCCATTATCACAACGACCTGGGCGAATTGGCCCGGGCCAGCTTCGAGGAGCTCCAGCAACATCACGGGGTGGGCCCGGCCAAAGCCGCGCAGTTGCTGGCGGCCAAGGAGCTGGGCAAGCGCATGCTCTACGCCGATCCCGACCGACGACCGCGGGTGCAATCTCCCCAGGAGGCAGCCGAGCTGTTGATGGGCGAGCTGGCCTATGCCGACCAGGAATACGTCAAAGTCATCTTGCTGGACAGCCGGAACTACGTCATCGCCACGCCCACCCTGTACAAAGGCTCGCTCAACGCGGCCCATGTTCGCATCGGCGAACTGTTCAAGGAAGCCATCCGGCGCAACGCCGCCGCCATCATCGTGGCCCACAACCACCCCAGCGGCGATCCTACCCCTTCGCCGGAGGATATCGTTCTCACGCGGCGCGTGGTCGAAGCCGGTCGCCTGCTCAACATCGAGGTGTTCGACCATCTCATCCTGGCTCGTACCCGCTGGATCAGCCTGAAAGAGCGCCGGCAGGGTTTTGCGTAAACCGAAGGAAGGGCCGGGATTTGCGGTTGT